>JAABUV010006362.1_pt1 | contig 12912 bp, 12 predicted proteins | sample 5559971 | NCBI WGS metagenome assembly JAABUV01 (sample SAMN10711881, study PRJNA513362) | rock metagenome | isolation source: Antarctica rocks | place: Antarctica: Victoria Land, Knobhead nord | collected 2015-12-19
GCGCCCCGCCCAGCGCCCGGAACAGGGCGGCGTTCTGGCCGGCCTCGGCCCTGGGGCTCGCCACGCCGGCGCGGTCATTGGCGCCCGCGGAGGCGCCGCGGGCCGGCGGCGCCTGGTCGCCCGCCCAACGGGAGCGCTTCAGCGGCTGCACGGCGGGCGCGCCTCGGCTGCCGCCGGCCGCGCGCGGCGAGGCGGGGCCCCGGTGGTCTGAGGCCCTGGGGCTGGCCACGCCGCCCCGCGCGGCCGCGCCGTCCGCCTGCAGCATGGCATTGACCGCGAGCCGCGAGCGCTTGAGCTGCAGTCCGGGGCCGGCGCCGCCGTTGCTCTGCTCCGCCGGCCGGGGGCGCTTGTGCGACGGCCCGGCCGCGTCCGCGCGGGCGGGCCCCGTGCACGCGGCGGCGGGCTGGGCGGCGCGGGGTCCCGCAGGGCTTGGCACGCTGCTGCGGCGAGCCGGCGGCAGCGGCGGCGGCGCCTGCGCGGCGCCCGCTTCCAGCGCCATGCGCTGCGCGAGCTCGGACGCCGCGGCCGCCACATCGGGCTCCCTGCGCCCGGCGCGCCGGTCGTGCCCTGCAGCCGCCTCAGCGCGACGCGCGCCGTTTCGGCACTGGGCTGTCGGGGGCGCCAAATTGCACGAGCGGCGCGAGTGCGCCCCGCTTGGCAAGGGGGGCATGTGCGCCTCCCCCAGCAGATGTCGCCCGCAAGATCGGGGCAGGGCAGAAGGTATGCATACGTGCGTGGTGAAGTGGGCGCTCAGGGTGTCGAAACTTTTGAACACAACATGCTGCAATGTGCGACAGGACGTGCAAGCGGCAGCCCTGGCGGCCCTGGAGAAGGACCACGGCCTCTGCAGCGCCCCGCTCTGCACACGGCTGGCCCCCGCTTGCGCGCCCGCGCGGCGCGCCTGTGCTTGGCAAGGCGCGCGACCGCGCGCACGAGCTGCTTGTCCCAGCGCGGGCCGGGCTGCCGGAGCTGCCGCGGCGCGGAGGCCAGCGCGCCCAGGGCGGCGAGCAGCGCCCGCAGCATGGACGTCTGCTGGTCCCGCTCCGCAGCACATGCGTACACCTGGACGCGCGACGCAGCCTGGCCGTCACCCAACAACAGGCTGCAGCGGCCGAGCGCAAAGTCAAAACCGCACTTGCTCGCGCCGCGCAGGTGCATCGAGTCGTTACGTCGCAACGCACATCAGGAGTACCCAGGTGTAGGTTTAGGGTTAGGGCGCATTATGGTGGTGAACACGCGGCGGGCAAGGAGCGGCGGAGCGAGGGCGCACGTTCAGCGCGGGCTGCAGCTTGGGCGCATGCAGCAGCCGCGCGGCGGTCGGCGCGTCGCGCGCGCTCGCCGCCAGCGCGTCCAGCGCGGCCGCGCGAGCGCTCGCGTTGCTCGTGCGCCACATCCTGTTTGCAAACGCGTCTGCGCGCCCCGGCGGCGCAGCGTCAGGGCAGGATCGGCCTGCTTGCCCGGACAGCCGCCTGGGCAACAGGCGGACAGCTATACGCTGCCCCGGCAGCCTACGCAAAAGCATCACACCATGGCACACGCGCGTAATTCCTCGGCTGCACACCCGACACTGAAAACTGCTTTGACTGCCGCATGGAGTCGCCCTGGCCGTCAAGGCCCCCAGGTCGCCGGCCGGGCGCGCGGCGCGCCTGCCAGGTCGGGCCTGATCCGGCCAGCATCGTCCAGCAGCACGCGCAGCTCGCCGGTCTGCTTCTTGCGCTCCTTGTCCAGCGCGGCGCAGGCGGCGGCCCACCCGGCGCTGCGGCCGCGCTCGCCGCCGCCCAGCGCCGGCGCCGGCGGCGCGGCGGCGCCTGGCCCCGCGCGCTCCAAGACGCGCTGCTGGCTGCCGCGCGCCGCCGCGCGCTGCCGCGCGAAGAAGCCCTCCACGTCGGCCTCGCTGCAGCCGACCTGCGCCCGCGCCCGGCGCGCCCTGTTTGCTTACAAATGCAGCCGATGTGCGCTGGCGCCGACGTCCCATCTTTCCAACAGCGCCCTGCATGCAGCCGCCCGCACCGCCCGCACACCCCCCGCAGGTCCCGTCTCTTATCGCATCTGCCCCAGAACCTTTTTCCGGTCATCACAGGCAGGCCCAGCTCGGCCCGCAGCGGAACGGGCAGGCAGGCCGGGCCCGCTGCGCCGCGCGCGCGCCCGCACGCCCTGCGGCGCCGCCCCGCAGCTCCCCGGCCGCGGGCGCCCTGCCTGCGCCCAGCAACGCAAAAGCACCCCAAGTACACCAACCGGCCGACCGGGCCCCTGGACCGCGTCAAGCTGCCGCTGCAGACGCGTGGCGGCCTGAATAAGAGCCCGGCGCCCCCGCGCACCTCGGCCGCCAGCGCGCGCGCCTCGCCCCGCGTCAGCGCGCCTTGCGTCGCGAACACGTCCGCCAGTGCCTGCTCGCCCTCCGCGTCGAGCGGCGCCGGCGCCGCCTCCCGCGGCAGCGCCGCCTGCGACGACACGTCGCCGCCCGGCGCCGGCAGCCCGTCCTCGGCCGCCGCTGCCGCCGCCGCCGCCGCCGGCGGCGCTGCGGCCGCAGAGCCCGCTGCCTGGCCGGGCGGCGCGCGTGCGAGCAGCGCGAGCGCCTGGGCGGCGTGCGCCTCCGCGGCCGACCGCGCATCCCCTGCGCCGGCGGCCTCCCCGCCTGCGGGCGCCGCCCAGGGGCGGGGTCAGACAGGGGCCGGGCGGCGCACTGCGACAGACAACTGCGTGCAGCAGCGCTGCGCGGCGATCACAGCAGCTGTGCGCTGAGTGAGCGGCTGGTGAGGGGCGCGCAGCAGGAACGGGGTGGCCAGGCAGCTGCGGGACGCGTGTGCGCCTGCGGGAGGCTGGCAGGCCCGCGCCAGCAAGCACCGGAGCACACACAGGCGCTGAGCGCACCCTCAGGACCTGGCCCAGCAGCGCTCAGCGCGCGCGCTGATACACGGCCCGTCTCGGCCTCGTCGCGAGCGCCGGCGCGGTCCCGCCAGCACGGCGTCGAGAGCGGGTCCACCCCCGCCAGCTCCGTCTGCCGCTGCCGCACGCGTGCCAGCTCGCCCTCGTGCTCGTGCGCCTCCTCGTACTGCGCGGCCATCGTCGGCTGCGAGCCGTTCCGCCATTTGTCTGTGCTAACATAGTTTCCTGCCCTGCAGCCCTCGCGCATATCTGCAGGCACAGCGCTCCTGATGTGACAGGCCTGCGGCAGTACAGCCTGCCGACTGCCGCAGGGAGCTCACAGTGGCTGGCAGCGCCCGGCTCGACCGGCCCCGCTGCAGCGCAGGGCTTGAGCAAGTGCAAAGTGGCAAAGGCCCTGCTCAGTGCTGCAACCTGCCCTACACAGAGCTATCCTGCCTGTGTTGGTGCGCGAGGGCGCACGAGGGATGTGCCGAGCCTCTCCGCCACCTCCAGCGGCAACATGAGGATTCGCCGCTCGCTGGCCGGCTGCAGCGTGCAGCGCAGCGACCGAGTGCTCTGCAGGCGGGGGCACGCTGCCATGGGCGCGACATCATCTGACATTGCTGCGACCATCAGCGCATAGCTCTGGTTCTCATGGACAGGTCCTGTCGTGCACCCCTTCGGGCGCTCTGCGACAGAGACAGCACGCCTCCACACCTGGCCCCGCCCTGGCAGCTGCGCCCCCCTTTCTAGCCTGCATGCCCAGCCTGGTGTATGGAGACAGGCACTAGGCGGGCTGCTGTGTGTGCTGTGGGAAAAAAGAAGAAGAACCCGTCACTCGTGTCCAAGGCTCCACAGGAGGTCCAGCGAGTGCGCAGCTCGCTCATCATGAGGCCTCAGACAGCAGGGCGATGCGGCGCTCCTCGCGGCCATGCTGCCAGCCCCGCTGGTCCTTGTTCCTGGGGATGCGCCCGGGCTGGCCTCCCTGCGCACCACCACTGCAAGGCCAGGCAGCGCAGGCATGCGCGCTCTGCACAGGCCGCGCTCGGCGCGGTAACACTGCCTGAGCTGTGCACCATGGCGCCCGGCCTTGCCACGGGTGACTCCGTCGCGGCCGGCGGCGCGCTGGTGCGCGGGATTGTGGACGTGGCGGAGCACGCCGCGCTGCACGGCATCGCCGCGGACTTCCTGCCGGCCGGCGACTCGCCGCCCGACGCCGCGCCGGACCAGGCCTCGCCCGATGCGGCCGCGCCGGCGGCCAAGTGCCTGCTGGTGGTCTCGGCCGGGCGGCCGCTCCTGCTGGTGCTGCTGGCCGCCCGCCGCGCCGACGAGCGGCGCCTGGCGGCGCTGACGGGCGCGCCGCGCCGCGCGCTGCGCCTGGCCACGCCGGCCGAGGTGGCGGCGGTGACCGGCTTCCCGGTCGGCGCCGTGCCGCCGTTCGGCCACGCCGCGCTGCTCCCGACCCTGCTCGACCTCGAGGTGCGGCCCCGCGGTGTTCCCGCTAGAGAGCACGCACTTACGGAGTGCAAGCACTGGTGCGCAAGGCGGCTCCCCGCCCTCCAGGCAGCGCCTGCGCTCTGCGCGGCCGAACATGCATTTATGCGCTCTCCTGCGGCTCTTGGCTGAAGCCGCAGCGGCCTGCAGCACTGCACTCAACCTCTGTGCAGGGGCCGCCGTGTGGCAGAGCCTGGAGCTTGCGGCCTGCTCCCGTGCTTGTGTGCGTGGCTGCTCCCCACCAGTCTTGCGCGGCCAGCCCATGCTGAATGCATGCTCGCTTGTCTCCATGTGAGGACAACGCTCCGTCTGAGCCCTGGAGCACACCCCTTGGTGAGCAGGCCGCTGTTTTGCGGTCATAGCTGCTGTCCCATGCACGAGCAGTCTTGCATGTCAGACGGGCCTTGAGCAGGCAGCCGATCACGCCCCTTGTTTTAACAATGACGGGCCTGGCACTGCGCGCAGGTGGCGCGGCTGGCGCGCGTGCGCCTGGGCGGCGGCAGCGCAGACGCGCAGCTGGCCATCGGCACGCCCGAGCTGCTGGCGGCGGTGGGCGGGCGCGTCGCCGACTTTGCGGTCGCCGCGCCCGCGGCCGCGGACGCCGGCGCAGGCGCGCCCGCGCCCGAAGGTGCCCCAATCATGCTGGCTTGGGATGGCAAGCCCTGTTGCAACTTCATGGCTGGCCGTGTTCTAGCAAACCGTGTTGGCTCATATGCCATTGGCATGAAGATTACTGCTAATGCCCGGCCTGTTTACAAAGAGACCCCCCTAAGGATGGGTCCTGCCTGGTACCATGTCACGTACGCGCGGTGGTGGAAGCACCGACAAGGCGCCCATCCCATTGTGCAGGCCTCGAGCCAGGCGGTGCGCGCGAGGACGGAGGCACGGGCGGCGCAAATGCAGCGGAGCCAGGGATGAACCCAAGGGTGGAGTCAGGGACGGAGCCAGGGGCTGAGCCAGGGGTGGTGTCACCGTGGCCGGCGGGCTCGGTGGCCGCCCGGGTGGCCGCGCGCGTCGCCGCGCGACGGCCGCACGCGCACGGAGGCCTCCACCTCGAGCTGGAACCGCTGCCGGTGCGGGGCCCGCCCCGGCATCTGCCATGTCCGTGCCCTTGCTCCCCTGCCTGCATGCATGTTGTCACACAAGTGTGCAACACGTCGCTGCCGTGTCAGGCAGCTCACAGTCGACATAACGTGAGGCCCTTGTGACGTGATGTTTTATCTGCGTTCATATCATCTCGGCAGGAGCAAGTGGTGCCCAGGATGCAGCCGCATCACGCCATACACAGACAGCGTGGATCCCCTTGCGCAGGAGCTGTTTGGCGCGGGGCAGCAGTGGGCGCACCCGCGCACCGGCGCGGCGTGCGAGCTGCACGCCGTCGCGGGCGCCGAGCTGGAGCGCCGCCTTGGCCCCGCGGCCGCGCGCAGCCTGCTCGCGCAGGTGGGCGCCCGAGCATCGGCTGCGCCGCTTGCCAGGCACCATGTCCCCACTGTAAGCGGTTGTGGCGGTGCCGCCCGAGCTGTGTCGTGGCAGTGCGTCTCGAGCGTAAGGGGCGGTCTTCGGCTGTGCTGTACGCAGCACAGTCTCTATACCGCCGCCCTGTTGCAAATGCGCATTGTCGACGAGCGCCTGGCTTGCAGTCCTTGCTGCCCGGCAGACAGCGCCCTGTCGCAGGCAGGAAGCGTATTGACGTGGGTAGCAGTGTGAAGTACTGCTCCGCCCTCTGCCGCTCTCACCGATGAGGCAACCTGTAGCTGCTGAGCTGCTGGACGATTGCGTGACGGCGCGGACGGCGCGGCGTGCAGGTGCGTGTAGGCCGCCGCGTGGTCGTGACGGGGCACGTGCGGGAGCCGCCTGCGTCTCCTGACAGGCGCGCGCCTTTATGCTCAGCTTGCGCTTGCGCACGTATCGCCTGCGTAAATACTATGACTGAATGAGTGCGGAGGTGGACAAGCCGGTCATAAGGGTCACCACGTGTCTGTCGGTATTGTCGTCCTGGCTGGCTCCTCTATGCAGAGGCACATTGTGCTGTGTTGGATTTTTCCGTGTGCTGTGCCAAAGCATTCTGTGCCGAGCACATCAAACAGCATCGCAGCCCGATGGTCTGCTTGCCCTTGCTACATCCACATGCACCAGGGAAAATTTTGACTCCCTTGTTTCTCCATGCTCGTCTTGTCATGCTTGTTGATGCTCCTGCTGAAGCGCACGAGCCCCAGCGCCGCAGCAGCCCGCTGCTGCTGGTGTGCCACGGCCTGGAGACGCTCCCGGCGCCGCAGCGGCCCGCCGATGGCCCGCGCGCCTCCAGGCCGCGCCGGGCGCGGGCGGGCGGCGCGCTGCCGGCCAGGCCCGCATCGAGAACGCTGCCCACATACAGCCTGCCGCCGGGCACTTACGAGCTGGTGGACAGCGTAGAGGCGCTGGCGCGCGTGCATGCGGCCGTGCTAGGTCCCCCTGGTGCCCCCACGCCAGCCGCAGCGCAGGGCTCCGAGGCGCCCACGGATGCCGCGCTGCGGGGCGCCTTTGCGGCCGAGCACGTCTACCCGGCCGCGGACGGGTGGGCGTGCGGGCCGGGCGCGGTGCCTGGGCAGCCCGCGGCGGCTGAGCAGGCGGGTTTGGCGACCGAGGGGCTGGCGGCGCGCGGGGAGCCTGCGGCGCCCGGCGAGCCCGCGGGGTCTGCTGGGGGATCTGTGCTTGCAATCGAGGCTGAGCAGGGCCTCGTGCCAGGGTCGCCTGGCGCTGTGCCTGGCGCCGCAACAGGCAGCACCGCCGAGAGCTCAGGAGCGGCGGCTCCTGCGGCGCTTGCAGTGGCCGGCAAAACGGCGGCGTCCGTTATCGCGGTGGCCGGCAGTTGCAGCGCCGCGCCAGATGGCGCGCTGGGAGCGGGCTCCGCAGTGCGCCCCGCGGCCACGCCGCCCCGCGGCTTTGGCCCAGTAAATAGCGCCTGGCGCGGGACGCCCGACCTCGCGTGGGGCGCGGCGGCCGCATGCGCGTCGCCGAGCAGCGCAACCGCCGACGGCGCCGGCGCAGGCGATGGCGCGGGGGCGACGTGGGGCGCGCACCCGCCCGTGGTGGGCATCGACGCGGAGTGGGCGCCCGGCACGCGCGGCGCCGCGCCGGGCCCCGTCAGCCTGCTGCAGATCGCGACGCGTCGCCGCGTGTACCTGCTGGACCTCCTCCGGCTCTGCGGTGATGGCGGCGGCGGCGGCGACGTGTCATGTGACGGCGGCGGCGAGACCGGCAGCGACGCGCCATGTGACGGCGGCGGCCAGACTGGCAGCTCGCTGCCAGGCAGCCCCCTTCGCAGCCAGGGCGCGGCGGGCGGCGGCGCGGCCGGCGCCGGGCGTGGCGCGGCTGAGCGTGCGGCCGCGCTGTCCGACTTTCTGGGCGCGCTGCTGGGGGCGCAGCACATAGTCATGGCCGGCTTTGGGCTGCGCTACGACCTGCGCCGCCTGGCCGAGTCGTACCCGCGCCTGGCCGGCCACGTGGACGTACTGCGCCTGGCGCGCGCGGCCAGCCCGCCTGCGCAGCAGGCGCGCCCGCGGAGCGAGTGTGCTTGAAATGTTTAGGGTATGGGGTACAGGGCTGTCTTTCCGGACAGCTGGGATCCTTCAGGACAGCTCTACCCTGCACCCACATCCGCGCAGAGGCAATGGCTTCCGCATGTGCCTAGCATGTGCATGGTATGGTTCTCGGCTTGCCTGTGAGTGTGCGCAGCCCTGACCACACGGCGCTGACAAGGCGCCCGCGGCGGCGCCCCGGCAGAACGCGCTGGCGCGCATCAGCCTGGCGACGCTGGCGGCGCGCGTCACGGGCGCCGGCCTGGACAAGGCGCAGCAGTGCAGCGCGTGGGGCGCGCGGCCGCTCAGCGCCGCGCAGACCGCCTACGCGGCCGCCGACGCCGCCTGCCTGGTCGACATGTTTGATCGCCTGCTCGATCGCTGCCCCGACGCGCGCCCCGCCCGTCCCGCCTCAACAATTACAGCATGAGCTGTAGAGTGTGTTGAGGGTGTTGCTACGTGCTGATATGGAGCCTGCGCATTCACATCCCTGGAGCGCAGGGCCATGGTGCGCGATGCGACAAGCTGCCTGCTCCCTGCTGTGCTCTAAGCTCAGCATCATGCAGCGTGCCTGAAAGCAAGGCGTCCCGCTACGCGCTGCAGGTGTCAGAGTCGGTGGCTGGCTCAGCAGTCCTGAGCAAGCCAGGCATCAAGGGATGATGAGGTGAAGAAAGACTTGACGGAGACCGTCTTGTGCCCCGGCAGGTGCTAGAGTCTGCGAGCATGCGCGAGGCGCTCGCCGGGCCGGCCGACGACCTGGCGGCCGTCGCGGCCGCCGCGCGCGCAGGCAGCGGGCCGCCCGACCCGGCGCGCGCGGCCGGCTGGCTCGGCGCGGTCGCGCCAGATCAGGCGCCGCGCCCGGTGGCCGCGCCCGACGCGTCTCCGGACGTGGCGCGGCCCGCCGGCCGGCGCGCCGGGCGCGGCCGCAGACCGAGACGCGCCGCATGCGGGGCCGGCCGCGGGGCAGGCGGCTGAGGCTGGGCGAGCGGTAGAGGACGGACGCGGAATGGAAGCAGGCGGCGGCGCGCACCGGGACGCCCCAGGAGCTGAGCTGGCGAGTGCAGCGCTGGAGGCGGGCGCTGCCGAGGCGGGGCCGGGAGCGGCGCCTGCTCGTGTGGACGACCCGCTCGAGGGCCTGCTGGCGCCGCTGCCGCCGCCCGCGCCGCCCCGGGTGCGCTGCGTGGGCCGCCGGCCGGCCAAGTGTGCGCGCCAGTTTTTTCACGCTGACCAGTGCCAAATTATGAGCAGCTGCTGCCCTGCTTGATGCCAGTGCCTGCTGCGTAGCATGGGTATACATCAGGGTATAAGTGAGGCTTCACTAGGGTTGGTGCCACATCGAGCGAGCAGCTGCCGCCCCACTCGGTGCAGGTGCCTGCTGCGTTGCATGGGTAAAGGCTACGGACTCCGGCAGGCCAGCACGCTGTGCGCGCCTTTCGTCGCTGCTGACGCGAGCTCCCCACGCCGGCCGCGCGCTCCGCAGGCGCGGCTGCGCAGGCAGTGGCGCGCTCGCCCGCGCAGCGGCGCGCCCACCGAGCAGCGCGACGCGTGCCTGGAGGCCGTCGCCGCGCGGCTGGGGCAGCCGTTTGCGGAGGGCGGGCGCGCCATCATCGTGCGCACGGCCGCCGCCGCGCCGGGCGAGCCGCTGCCGGGCGCTGTGCCGCGGTGCGCGGCGCTGTGCGAGTGCTCAGACGGCGGCTGCACACGTCCTGTTTGGTCTTGGCTGTGGCTGCCTCTGCGGAGGCGCGGCTGAGCACGGCTCAAGGAGTCTTGAAGAGCGGCGCGCGGCCGCTTCCAGCTGAACCTTGTGGTGTTGCGGGCGCAGACCAGCGCAGCAGCGTGCTTTCAGCAGGCCTCCCCAACTCTTTCACAGTCCATGCCATTCCGCAGTCCTGCCGCCATGCGCCCAGAGCCTGCTGGCCAACCCTGGTTCGCGCGCGCCGCGCCGCGCAGCTACCCGCGCGGCGGCGGCCTGGTGCCCTGGCGCAATGCGGTGTTCCTGTTCGTCAACGTGCTGCCGGGCGCGGACGCGCCGTACCCCAATGCCTTCCTCGACGGCGGCCGGCGCATCACGTGGCGCGCCGCGCACCGTCGCCTGCCGCGCTCGCTGCAGGCTTTTGGCACCCAGCGGAAAGCCCTGCCGGACAAGGGCGACCCGCAAGCGTGCTCAAATGGCGTGGAAAGCTGAGTCTCTGACAGCCTGCACGCGCGGCGGGGCACGCCTGCGCTGCGCCTTCGCGTTCCCTCCTTCCCGGCCCCGACGCGCGCGGCGTGCGCACGGCAAGCATGCAGGCGGTGCGCGTGCCCCTGCCGCCCGCTGCAGCGCGCGCACCGGCGGCAAGCCCGGCCCGCGCCGTGCGCAGGTACCCCAGCCCGGCGCACTCGGCGCGCCACCCCACCATGCAGCGGCTGCTCGGCCGCCAGGCCTGCGCAGCTGAAGCCGCCTCCAGCCCGGCCGGGGAGCGCGGGGCGTGGCGGCCGGGCGCGCCGCTTGCTGCGGGCGCACCGACGGCGGGACAGCCAGAGCGCGACCCCGAGGCGGCGCCAGCGTCCTTGACAGGCGCCGGGCCCAGCGGCGGCACGAGCCCTGACCCTACCCCTGACCCTACCCCTGGCGAAGGCATCGCAGAGGATGCGCAGCCCGGCGCCGCGCCTGAGGTGCTGCTCTTCTGCCGGCGCGCGCGCGCCGGGGACCGCGGCGGCCGCATGGCGCCCTTCGTGGCGTGCGGGCGCCTGGGCGCGCCGGCGGTGGACTGGGCGGCGGCGGGCGGCCATGGCGAGGTCGTCTGGGCGCTGCTGGTGCGCCGGCCGCCGGAGTGCTCACAATGTCACCGTTGACCCCAGCCCTACCCTATGTCATGTCAGAGGGTGGGCTGGGAGGCGTTACTGCGGGGGCTGACGCAGTGCCTGTGCTTGAAAGTGCGCAAAAGCTGCCAGCAACGCCCAAGGGCCGCCGAGGGTGGGCTGTCGGTGCATGTGCACGGCAGCGTGGGCTTGGACGTCCCCGCCCCCGTTCTGAGCTTGCGCGCATGGCGCGGGGCCGCCAGGACCATGAGCGGCTGGCCGGCAGTGCGCACTTCCAGGCGCTGCTGCAGGCGGCCAGCAGCACGGGTGCGACGGCTCGCTCGCCGGCGGACATGCAGCCTGGCGCGCCGGATGGCGCACGCGCCGGGAGCGACCCGGGCCGGACTGAAATGCATGACTGAGCGCATGCAAGGACGTCCAGCCTCCCTGAGTGCGTACGGGTTTTGGAGAGGGGTGCGGAGGGAGGCAGTATCAGCGTCGTGCGCGTGTGCAGTTAGCGCGTCCTCTTTCTGCCCCATACTGAGCGTGCCTGCACAGCAGCTTGCATTGGCTCTGTCTGCGACGCCGACCAGCAGCTGTGCTGCGCTTCCTATCCTGCTCTTGACCAAACCAATAGCCTGCGCATTGTTGTTGTGCTAGGCCCGAAACCCTGCAACCCAGGTACCTGCTGTTCCTTCTTAGCTTCACTACGCCTGGAATTGCAGTAAAATTACTGGTACAGAGCCTGCACGATGCGCAGGGCAGAGCCGGCATGACTTTGCCGCTGGGAGACCCCAGCGCGCTGCGCGCACACTGTGCGCGCAGCGCACAAACCCGGCGAGGCCCACAAGCACTGCCCGGCAGTTTGCTTGCAAGCGTTCCCAATGCCACCACCCCTCGTCGAGCGCATCGGCCAGCGGGATGCGCGGCAGCGCGGCCTGCGGTAGGCGCCCTTCTGCACTGCACAGGAACGCGCTCGCGCCCCAGCGCAGGACGCTGCAGGATGTCTCCCAAGCGGCCTGCGCGCGCGCGGCCGGCGCTGTCAGGCGGGTGCACTCCTCAAGCGCTGCATAGGCATGCCGTCCTGGCAAAGCCTCGCGCCCGCAGGGCGCGGCCCAGCACCAGCTGAGCGTGCCCGCAGCGCTGGCGCACGGCCTGCTGAACTGCCGGCGCTTGATTCACGCGATGCGCTCTCACACGCTTTGCTCTTTGTGTGCACGCTGCAGACAAGCTGTACACCACCTCCCGCAGGCCTGCGTGACTGCGCCTCTGATGGGCTTTGCGTCTACATGTGGGGACTTGGGGTTTGGTGGACCTAGGGATTACGTATTTCTGTCGTAATCCCCGGAGGGGTTTGCGGAGGTCAGTCGTACAGCTTAGGGTAATGGCAGGCTGGTATCACAATCTAATCTAAGCTCGCAGCTTTGTTCTCGCAGCTGCTCCCCAGACCACACTAATATCAGCTTGCTCGCAGACCATCCGCATCCAAGCGACCACTCCACACGCCTCATCGCTCTGCTGCGACCAGGCTCACACAACTGCGGCTTGCCGAGATGTCGGCAGTCCGGTGCGGCAGCCCCGGCGCGCCCGGCTGTATGAGGTTGTAGGTTGGTCGAGCCACGATGCGTGATGCCTGCGCTGCAGCCGCCCGCCTGTGATGCCTGTCGTGCAGCGGCTCTCGGCCCGATGGACCGTGCTGCTCTGGCACCTCCGCGCTGTGGGCCCCGCTGCTCCACCAGGCCGAGCCAGGATGCGTGATGCCTGCGCTGCAGCTGCCCGCCTGGGATGCCTGTCGTGCAGCGGCTCTCGGCCCGATGGACCGTGCTGCCCGGGCACCTCCGCCCTGTAGGCCCCGCTGATCCACCGGGCCGGCGCTCACCGGGCCGGGCGCGCGCAGGGTCGTCGCTCTGGTGGTGCTGCTGGCGCTGTGCGCGCCCTGCTGCAGCCCGGCCCGCCTGCCGCGGTGGCCGCGCGCCACCGTGACCGTGCCCAACAGCGCCGCGGACATGGACCCCATGCTGCTGCTGGGCCTCAAGCCGGCGGAGAAGATGTTTGAGGTGCGGCCATGCGCCCGCCGGCCAGCCTGCAAGTGCTCCGCGGTCGAGCGCGCGGGGCCGCGCAGGAGGCCCCGCCGTGCCGCCCCGGTCTGGCGAAAGCGTGCCGCCCTGACCTGCCGTTCAATTGGGTGCCAGGCCCTGCGCCTGCCTGCGCCTGC
>JAABUV010006363.1_pt1 | contig 12911 bp, 10 predicted proteins | sample 5559971 | NCBI WGS metagenome assembly JAABUV01 (sample SAMN10711881, study PRJNA513362) | rock metagenome | isolation source: Antarctica rocks | place: Antarctica: Victoria Land, Knobhead nord | collected 2015-12-19
GGATCTCTTGCTTGCCCAGTTCCTTGTCCAGAGTCAGGGCGATCCGGATCTCCTTGAGCTTGCGGGCATAGGACTGGTCGGTGGCGGCGCGGCGTTGGGCATCATTCTGCGCGACCACCAACAACTCGTAGTTCTTCACGTACTGCTGGGTGAGGGTGGACGCGCCCTGCTGCGTCGATCCGGATGTGGAGTTGGTGAAGAACGCCCGCAGGGTCCCGCGCCAGTCGACGCCACCGTGCTCGTAGAACCGCTTGTCCTCGATGGAGACGATCGCCACCTTCATGGCCTGGGAGATCTTGTCCCCCGGCACCACGGTGCGGCGACCGTTCGGGTCGTACAGGTAGGCGATCGGATTGCCCGCGGCATCGAGCATGGTGCTCATCTGCGGCACCTGCCCCTGGGCAAGCTCGGAGGACATACTCGCGACGGTGTCGCTGGCCTTGTTGGACAGCAGCCCGATCCCACCGACCGTCGGAAACAGCAACCCCCCCAACAGGACTCCGGCAATGACGCAGCAACCACCGAGCTTCAGAAGCAAATGTTTAGCTACGTACACAAAGCCACGGTACCTGCGATGCTGCTAGCCCCTATACCGCTGATAATGGGTAATCTCGGCGGCTTGCGCTGGGAGGACGGTCGCGGTCCCGATGGGGGAGGGGCTGCTGCTTGTCTTCTCTCAGTTGGTCCGGGCCATTCTCAGCGTGTCTGGGCCATCCGTCGGTCTTTCTCATTGCGGTGGGCCACGTCGTGCGGATGGTTGGAGTTGCTGCGTGGCCGGTTCGGTGGCGGTGGCTCGTACAGCGGCGCCTGCTGCGGAGGGCGACCTGACCTACGTGGGTCTTAACGGTTCCCGCTGTGCCGAGCCGCTGTGGCTGTGCTGGACGGTGCCGTTCGAGACCTTCCAAAGCGAAGCCAGACCAGCCGAAGGAGCACAGTGAACAGCAACTTGGCCCTTGTTAGTGGCGTCCTTCGACCCGGACTGGCGTCCCGATCGATCGAACGGCGGTGGTGATCGCCCGCAGTTCGCGCGTATGGATTGCACTGGAGTTGAACAACATGATCTTCGCTCCCCTTGCGTGCCAGTCTGCTGCCTCCTGGGGGGAGTCGACCAGGACGCAGAGGGCGCAGTCAGGGGAGGCGACGACGGCGGTGGCGATCTGGTCTATGGCGGCGACGACGGCGGGGTGCTCCGGTTGACCGGGTAACCCGAGGGAGAGCGAGAGGTCGCTTGGCCCGATCCATACCGCGTTCAGCCCGGGTGTCTCTGCGATTTCGCTGCTGTGTTGGGCTGCTTCGTTGTCCTCAACCTGCCCGACGACGACGGTTGTCGCGGAGGCGTCACTGATGTGTTGGTGCACCGTCTTGGCCCCGTGGTGGCCTGCCCTGGTGCTGACCGCGAGGCCTCGGGTGCCGGTCGGGGGGTAGTGCGCACCGCGGACGGCGGCTTGGGCGTCTTCTGCGTTCGACACGTGCGGCACGATGACGCCGGTCGCTCCGGCGTCGAGCGCCCGGAGGGTGAGCAGCGGATCGTTGGCGCCGATTCGCACGATGACGGGTATGCCGACGCTGTCCGCGGCCCGGAGGTGATGCTCGAGCTCCGCGTTGTCGGCCATGCCGTGTTCGGTGTCGATTACTACGAGATCGAAGCCCGCGTACCCCGCCTGTTCAACGACGGCGGGGGACGGCATTTTGACGATCAGTCCGTAGAGAGGGTCGCCGCTGGTGATGCGCGCGGCCAGGGAGGGGGTTGAGGGGTTCACGGTTGCTCGCTTTCGTGGCAATTTCTGGCGAATAGTTGCAGTTTGTCGGTGACGACCGCGGTTGCGGCGGCGATTCCTCGATCGGAGAAGGCCGCGATGTCATCACCGACCTGCTCATGTCCGGTGAGGGCCCGGATGTAGGCGCCGCGCACCTCGGCGTTGACGTTGACCTTGGCCACGCCTATTTCGATCGCTGCGACAAGATCACGTTGTGGCAGTCCCGAGGCCCCATGGAGCACCAGCGGGACTGTTGTTTGGTCCCGAATTTTGCGCAGTCGATTCAGGTCGAGCGAAACTGGTGTGGGACTCATGCCGTGGACGTTTCCGATGGCCACCGCGAGCGCATCGACTCCCGTCGCGCTGACGAACTGTTTTGCCTGGTGCGGGTCGGTCCCCGGTGATGCCGATACCGGAATGGACCGGTCCTCGTCTCCGGAGACGACACCGAGTTCGGCCTCCACCCACGCTCCATAGGGTGCGGCGATTGCCACTGCTTGGGAGGCCAGCGCGGCGTTCTCGGCAAACGGGAGATGCGAGCCGTCCACCATCACCGAGGTGTAGCCCCGGTCCAGGCACCGGCGCACCTCGTCGAGGCTCCGCGAGTGATCCAAGTGGACACCGACCGGGGTAGGCGCCTGGGTTGCCATGGTCAACGCGACGGCGCCGAGAACCTCTTCATCGACATAGTGGAATCCGGAGCTACCGGCCTGGATGAGTACCGGAACGCCCACCTTTTCGGCGGCGGAGATGACCGCCTGGGCGAGTTCGATGTTGTAGACGGTGAACGCGCCGAGCGCACACCGATGCTGCTGGACGTCGAGGAGGACGTCTTTCCCGCTCAGGAGCATGATGCTGCCCCGGCGAGGGTGGAAAGCACGTCCGCGAGGGAGTCGTCGGTACCAACGTTTCCGGGGAACACCACGTAGGGGATGCCGGCCCGCGGGGTCTCCGGACCCAGGCGCAGGGCGGAGACCATGCCTGCGAATAGTTGGCCGAGCACTGTGGCTCGCCGCATGCCGAGGCCGCGTACGGCGACTTCGTGGGAGGTGATGCCGCCCTTGGCGATGATGTAACGCAAGGGCACATCATGTGAGAGTTGCGCGACGATGGCGCACACCTCGTCGGAGATCGCTCGGGCTATGGCCAGGCTCTGGTGGGGGTCGTCCGCGACGCTGCGGGCCGTACGCGAGGTGACCAGCGCGGCGTGCCCGAACCGCAGTGCACTTTCCAGGGCGTCGATGGTTTTCCGTCGGGCCTCGGGTCGTCCTTCCTCATCTAGGAGAGCGGTGACGTCCAGCTCGATGACGGTGAGGTCGTGCCGGCGCACCGCGGTGGTGAGTTGCCTGGTGGTGAGTGCGGTGTGCGAGGCCACCACCGTCAACCCGAACGCACCGTGGTCGCCGACGGTGGCGTCAGCGAAATCGGCTGCGGTCAGCGGTGGCCGAGCAGGTTGGCCGATGAGGGCCCGGACGAAGGAGGGTCCGGTGCGGTAGATGAGGCGGTGTCCTCGGCCTTGGGCGCGCTGACAGGCGAGGGCCAGGGACTCCAGGTCGCCGGCTCTGGTGGCGTTGGCGACCGCGATCGCACCGTCGTGCAGGGAGGTGAGGACCGCCTTGGTAGCGCCACGGTCCGCACTTCGTAAGTCGTTCAGCGCAATGGACCTGATGTTCTCCACCGGCTGCGCGGTGCGGGCTGCGACCCAGGCGCACAGATTCTTCTCGTCGTATCCGAAGGTGGCGTCACGGGCGAACTCTGTTGACGTCACGGGAATTGCCGGGCCGTCCGGTTGGTCCACCCACTGCACGTCGTCGGCGGTGAAGCGCCCCGCTTCCAGGAAGGCGGGGACGAACACGACCCCATCGACCGGGTCACCGGCGGCGTTCAGGGTGTTCGACACGGCGGAGATTTCGGCGGCGAAATGCCCACGCAGGGTCGAGTCTCCGCGACTGACGAACACAGGGTGCACGTCGGCGGTGGCTGCCGCCGCCAGGACCGCGGACACCATGGTGTGGTTGATCTGCACGGCGTGCGCTTCGGGCAGGCTGCGGGTGTTCGTCCAGATGAAGGTCGGTTGCAGTGTGCGTGCCGAGCGCAGCAGATCCTCGGTGCTCGGGTCGATCAGCACGGTGACGTCGTAGACGGCCTGCGATCCGGTGGGGTCATCATCGAGGACCACGACCCAGTTCCGTGCCTCGGCGTTGTGCGTGCGGATGCGTGGCAGCGGATCGGAATCGGATGTGCTCACTGGGCGGCTACCCGGTTCCAGCCGCGGCCGGTATCCCCGGGGGCTTCCCAACCCTCATTGGTCACGATCAGGGTGTCTTCGAGTTTGATGAACCCGGCCTCGGCGTTCTCGATCCAGGATTCGATCGAGAGGACCATGCCCGCTTCCAACGGTAGGTCGGCGTGGTCCCCGGGGTAGGGCACGGGCGCGGTGCCGGTCAGCCGCGGTGCTTCGTGGGTGATCAGTCCCATGCCGTGGGCGACGAAGGACATTTCGTCGCGGTGCGCACATTCGGCGAGCGCTTTCTCGGCGACGCCGAAAACATCCCCGCCGCGGTGACCGGCACCGATCGCGGTGCGTGCCGCTTGCTGGACCGATTCCATCTCTTCGAGCAGCTCCGTCATCAAGGCGGTGGGCTCTCCGGCGACGGCCATCCGGGACAGGTCACCGACATAGCCTCGGTACATGCCGCCGGAGTCCAGCGACAACACGTCCCCGCCGTGCAGCACCCGGTCGGAGGGGGCGCGGTTGAAGTCCAGCCCGCTGGAGACGAGGCAGTATTCGAAGTCCATGCCGCGGTTGGTTTGCTCGCGCCGAAATTGCTCGACGATGTCCGCCTGGGTCTGACCCGGCTTGACGACAGCGAAGGTGGCGAGCATCGAGTCGATGATGCCTTCCGAGGCGGTCCGGAGGAGGTCGAGTTCGTCCGGCGATTTGACGGCCCGCATCCCTTCCAGAAGCTTCTGGGCTTCCACAAACGTGGCCTCGGGAAGCTCTGCGCGCAGAATGTCCCAGGCGTCGGCAGGCAGGAACGCCTTCTCCACCGCGATCGCCGCCGCCGCCAGGCCACGTCGGCGCAGCCCCTCAGCCACGGCGCGGGCGGTGTCCGCGCTGGACCAGGACGCGTGTCGGATCTCGGGCACCCAGAGGGGGAAGACGTCGGTGCCCCAGGACTCGTTCTTGCAGCCGATGTAGAACGCGTCTGCCGGTGCACCCTTGTGGTAGACGACTGCCGGCAGGTAGCGGGACAGTCCGATGGCGTCGGAGTTGGCGAAGAAGAAGTAGCGGTAGCCGCCGAGCATGTGCTGGACGTTGAACTTGGTCACGGCGAGGACCACGTCAACGCCGGCCTCGTCCATGAGGTCGTCGAGACGTTGAGCGTTGAAAGGGAGGTTCATGGTGGATGCTCCTAAGTCGTGGTGGTGTGCCCCCGTTGAGGCCACGCGAGGCCGGGTTCTCGCACCCGATTCCTCGTCACAGGTGCGGGCTCAGCTCGGCTGACTGCCTGCTGCTTCACGGTGTGGTGGGAGTGGGGGCGGAGGCCGCCGCGGCCATTTCGGTCTTCAGTTTGGCGAGTTCGGAGCCACCGGACATTTGGTGGATGAGTTCTTCTTCGCTCACCGTGCCGGCCGCGTAGTCGCCGATGCATTTTCCGCGGTTGAGCAGGACGAAGTGGTCACCGACCATGGTGGCGTGGGCGGGGTTGTGGGTGATGAAGATGACGGCGAGCCCCTCGTTGCGGGCCCGCAAAACATATTTGAGGACCACCCCGGACTGGCGGACTCCCAGCGCCGAGGTGGGTTCATCGAGGATGAGCAGACGGGCGCCGAAGTACACGGCCCGCGCCGTGGCGATCGACTGGCGCTCGCCGCCGGACAGGCTGCCCACCGGCTGGTCCACGCTGCGGACGTTGATGCCCATCTTGGCCAGTTCCTCCCGGCACACTCGCCGTGCCTTCGCGCGGTCCAGGAACCGGAACGGGCCGATGCGCCGCCGAGGTTCCTCACCGAGGAAGAAGTTGCGCCAGACCGGCATGAGGGGCTGCATGGCCAGGTCTTGGTAGACGACGGCAACCCCGGCTTTGCGGGCGTCGTGCGGCGATCGGAAGGCCTGCTCGTGTCCGTCGACGAGCAGCGACCCCTTGTCCGGTTGGTGGAAGCCGGCGAGGATTTTGATCAGGGTCGACTTGCCGGCTCCGTTGTCGCCGAGCACACAGGTCACCTTGCCCGCCGAGGCTGTCAGCGAGACGTCGTTGAGGGAGATGACCTGGCCGAAGAACTTGGACAGGTTTTGCGCTTCGAGGACGGGTGCCTCAAGGACGGGGCTGCTCATGCGATGCCTACCTGGAATCGTTTGCGGATAGCGGTGTTGACGAGGACGGCCAGCAGCAACATCGCACCGAGGAACGCGTAGTACCAGTCGCTGTTCCAGCCGACGTCGGGGATACCCACCTGGGCCATACCGAAGATGAGGGCGCCCAGTGATGCACCGATGATCGAGCCGTAGCCGCCGGTGAGCAGGCAGCCGCCGACGACCGCGGCGACGATGAAGATGAGTTCCTGCCCGACACCTTGGTTGGAGGTCACCGCGGTCAGGCGCAACGCGGTGATGACGCCGACGAACCAGGCCATCACCGACACCCCGACGAACAACCCGATCTTGGTTTTCGCCACCGGAACTCCGAGCCCGCGTGCCGCTTCCGGGACGCCGCCGACACTGGTGATCCAGTTGCCGATCCGGGTGTGCGCCAGCACCACTGCGAGGACCGCGGTGATCACCACCCACCACAGGATCGCCACCTGCACGTTGGCCCCACCGATGCTGATCGTCGAGGCGAAAAGGAGGTACGCGGAGTGGTAGCCGGGGGCGGAATCGAGGCCATTGACCCGCACGGTGCCGGTGACGAGCTTGATGACGCCTAGGTTGAGGCCTTGTAGGATGAAGAATGTTCCCAAGGTGATGATGAAGCTGGGCAGCTTCGTCCGGGTGACCATGAACCCGTTGAACATGCCTACCAGCACCGCGAAGACCAGGCTGCCCGCCATCGCGAGCCACATGTTCACCCCGAGGTTGACCGCAAGCAGGCCGGTCACCAAGCCGGTCGAGCCGATCATGACGCCGGCGGAGAGGTCGAACTCGCCGCCGATCATGAGGAACGCGACGGCGACGGCGACCAGTCCGATCGTCGAGGAGGGGTCCAGCCAGTTGGCGATACCACTCGCGGTGACGAACAGTGGTGTGGCGATGGTGAAGAACGCGAAGACCACGATGGCGCCGGCTGCTGCTCCGAAGCCGGGCAGGCCCAGGACGGCCTTGACGGGTCCGCTGCGGCGTACACGCTCATCGGCGGGGGCCACCGTGCCAGGGGCGGGATTCGCCCCAGCGGTGTCCTCGGTCGTGTCGGTACTCATCCGCTTCTCCTGCACGCTCGTGGCGCCAGCGTGGAGTCGGGGACTCATCGGATGCCTGCCTTGGTGAGATCCTGGATCCGGCCGAGATTGCCCTTGTCCACGAACGCGGGGCCGGTGAGGATCGGCCCACCCGGGATCAGGAGGTCCTTGAGGTAGAGGTACGCAGTGGTGACGGATTGGTATCCCTGCAGGTAGGGCTCTTCGTCTTCGGCGAACAGGATCTTCCCTGAGCTGATGCCCTGGATCACGTCCGGGCTGAGGTTCCAGACGGCCAACTTGGCTTTGCTGCTCGCCCCGGTGATGGCCTGCTCGGCAGCCACGGCGAGGTCCGGACTCAACGAGAAGACAACGTCGATCGAGGGGTCAGCTGCGAGCTTCGCCCGCATCGTGGCCGCACTGCCGGAGACGTCTCCGGTGCCGTTGACGAACAGGTTGGTCACCTTGCCGCTGAAGGTGCTGGCGATGCCCTTGCAGTATTCCTCCAGGCCGACGTTGCCCTGCTCCTGCTGGACACACAGCGTCGAGTGCAGTCCGACCTCATTCAGCTTCGTGCCGACACCCTGCCCGGCGACGCTCTCGTCCTCGCCGACGTGGGCGAGGGAGCCGACGCTCTTGTAGGCCGCCAGACCTGAGTTCACCGAGAAGACGGGAATGTTTGCGGCCTTGGCCCGCTGGAGGGGGGCCATGAGCGCGGCGGGGTTGGGCAGGCTCACCACGATGGCGCTGGCGTGATTGGTCACCGCCGAGTCGACCATCTGTGCCTGCTTCTGCGGGTCACCGTTGCTGTTCTGATAGTCCAACTTGACGTGCGCCGCGTCGGCGGCGGCCTGAGCACCGTTCTTCAACGTCGACCAGAATGAGTCGCCGGCAGCGGCATGGGTGATGTAGGCGATGGTGTAGTCGGATTGCCCGGAGGAGCCGGCGTTCGTCTGGCTAGCGCTCGTTCCTCGACCGCACCCGGCCAGGACCACCAGGGTCAGGCACATCAGGACACCAAGGACAGGGCCTCGGCGCCGTCTACCGACCGCCGCGCGTGAATGAATGCTCACTGTTTGTTGCCTCCAGATCCCGCACAGCGCCGGAGGATGACACCCTCCCGAAAGGGCGGGGCATCGAGACCCTTGCCGGTGACTCCGCGGGACCGTGGGGCCGCCGGAACCACCCTGTGCACGGGTGGCGACTGCTGGTTGATGTTGTCCAGATCACAGTAGGGCCATTTCCGGAATTGGTCAACCGGTCGTCCGGTCGTCCGTTCGCCGACGTGGTAGCCACGCTCGCTCCCAGCAGTGGTGCAGGCGCACCACCGGGCGGCAACCCGCACAAGGCGGTATTGGTCGACCGGTTGACCGCCACTGATTTTCCTCTTACTGTCCGTGGAGACGGAGCGCAACAAGCCGTCACCGGTACTTCTGTAGGAGGTTGTCTTGACCCAGCCACAGCTGCTCGAACGGTTCGGTCGTCGCGTACGCCTGGGGATGGTGGGAGGCGGACTCGACTCGGTTATCGGTGAAACCCACCTGTTCGCGCTGCGCGCCGACGGGCTCGCCGACGTGGTCGCCGGGGCGCTGAGCATCGATCCCCAGGTGGCCGAGGCCTCAGGCCGAGCGCTGCTACTCCCCCCGGAGCGCACCTACTCGGATTGGCACGAGATGCTCGAGGGGGAGCGGGGCCGCCCCGACGGTGTCGATGCGGTCGTGGTCATCACTCCTCCGCAGTTCCACGCCGAGGTTTCCGCGGCATTCCTCGCGGCGGGTATTCACGTGCTGTGCGAGAAGCCGATCACCGCCACCGTCGAAGACGCGGAGATCCTCGCCCACGCGGCCCGCGTGAGCGGCCAGCTGTTTGCGGTAACCCACTGCTACACCGGCTATCCGATGGTGCGCGAAGCCCGAGCACTCATTCGCTCCGGCGCACTCGGCGCGGTGCGTCTGATCGAGGGCCAGTTCGCCGGCGGCGAGCCTGGGGTGCTCCGCGAACCCGCTGACATCGCGAACCGGCACTGGCGGTTCCGGCGAGGATCCATGGGCAAAGCCAGCGTGCTCGGCGAGGTCGGCAGCCACGCACACAACATCGTCGAGTACGTGAGCGGGCAGCGGGTCAGCGAGGTCTCCGCCCAGCTGAGCACCATCGCCGCGCGCCGCGAAATCTATGACAACGCCTACCTCACCGTCCGCTTCGACGGGGGCGCGGTCGGACGATTGTGGTCCAGCTTCGTCGCCGCCGGCAATGAACACGGCCTGGAGTTCCGCATCTTCGGTGATGACGGCTCCCTGCAATGGCGCCAAGAAGACCCCGAATATCTGTGGTGGCTTCGCCCGGGGCAAGCCGCGACCCGCATCTCCCGCGGCATCGACGAGACCAGCGAAGCCTCCCGGGCCGCGACCCGCGTTCGCCCCGGACACCCCGAGGGCTACCTGATGGCCTTCGCCAACATCTACCGCGACTTCCTCTGCGCCGTCATGAAGACCGGTCTCGGTGAGGACCCCGCCGAGGACCTAGCCCTCCTGCCCTCCGCCGAAGACGGAGTCAGCACCATGCGCCTGATCCAGGCCGCGGTCACCGCCCACGATTCCGGCGCCGCAACGAAGCTCTTCCCGGCAACACCCTCCATCTCTGCCACCGCCCAGGCCTAGGAACACCGGCGACCACGGCGTCACAGAGCAGTTCCCCCACCCACGACAACATTGAACAGAGGCACCTTCATGACGAAGACACACGTGCGGCTAGGCATGCTCGGCGGCGGATTCATCGGCCAGCTGCACTCACTGGCCTTCCGCAACGCCGGATACAGCCGGGCCGAGCCGGCAGTCAGCGCCGAACTCGTCACCCTGGCCGAGAGAGACGCAAAGCTCGCGGCCGAAGTCAGCGACCGCTACGACTGGTCGTCAACCACCGCCGACTGGCAAGACCTGCTGAACCAGGACCTTGGGCTGTTTGTGAACGCCGGCCCCAACGACCTGCACCTGGAAGCAACCGTAGCCGCCGCCGAGGCCGGCATCCCAGTGTTCTGCGAGAAGCCCCTCGCGTCCACCGCCGCCGAGGCTCATCAGCTCTGGACGTCCGTTCGCCAAGCCGGCGTCATGCACCGTTGCGCCTTCCTGCATCGCTTCATTCCCGCACTGCAACTGGCCCGTCAGATGGTCCAAGCGGGAGAGCTCGGCGAGGTGCGGCATTTCCGCTCCACCTTCGCGTTGAACATGCTCGGCCCCGACGGCGAGGTCAGCTGGCGCTTTGACCACGACCGCGCCGGCACCGGCGCCATCGGCGACCTCGGTTCGCACCACGTGGATGTGGCGCGTTTCGTGGTCGGAGAGGTCATCCAGGTCGGCGCCCTCACGAAAACCTGGACCGCCGACCCGACAAGCAAAATCAGCCACATCAACGACGACGCCTTCATCGCGCTGGCCACCCTCGACAATGGTGCGACCGCCGTCTTTGAGGCATCCCGCACCAACGCCGCGCACAACCTGACCGGCCGCATCGAGGTCGACGGCACCCGGGGATCGATCTCCTGGAACATGGAGCGGCTCAACGAACTCGTGATCCGCGAGCCCGGGAAAGGCCCCCGAGTCCAGATGGTCACCCAGCCCGGACACCCCCTGGAGGGGTTCTGGCTGCCCGGCGGAATCCAGGGATCCCACCCCCTCGGATGGAACGAGTGCTTCAGCCACCAAGCCCACGACATCCTCGCCTTGGCCAGCGGCAAGATCGAGCACTCCCCGGCGGCGACCTTCGAAGACGGCTACCGGGTCGCTGAAATCGTGGACACCATCGAGGCTGCCGCGGGATCGGGCACCACCCTCCCCGTGAACTTCCGGACATAGAGCTGCGCGATGACCGGGTGGGCGAGACAGAACTCATGCGCGGGCACCCACTGCACCGCACGTGACATGATTGGTCAGCCGGTCACCCAATAGAGGAGATCCCGTGTCCGCACCCCCACTACCCAGATTCGCGATGAGTCCCCGCGAGCCAGCGAATGTCGAGCTCACCCGGAAGATGCTCGACTACCTCCTGTCCGGAGAATTCAAAGCCGGACAGCGCATACCCTCCGAACGACAGCTGGCCGAGGCGCTCGGCGTGGGCCGCTCGGCGGTGCGGGAAACCGTCAAATCCCTGAGCCTGCTCGGACTCATTGAACAACGGCCGGGCGACGGGACATACCTCACCAAGAGCAACAGCGACCTGCTACCACGAGTGATCGAGTGGGGCCTGCTGCTCGGTGAGCGGCGCGTACACGAACTCATCGAGATCCGACACCACCTCGAAATCATCCTCGCCGGGCTCGCCGCCGAGCGCCGCACGCAGGACCAGCTACAACGGATGCAGACTCTCATCGCGGAAATGACAGATGCCGGTGACGATTACCCACGCTACGTCGAGGCGGACATCGCGTTCCATCTCGAGATCGCGGCCGCCAGCGGCAACGCCGGGCTTGCCGGGATCTTGGAAAGCGTGCAGTCCCTACTGCGCGTGTGGGCCACACGCGTCATCAGCGCGGCGAAAGAGACCAAGACGTCGCTGGCCATGCACATAGCGATCCTGGAAGCCATCGAAAAACAGGACGCCGACGGCACCCGCGCCGCGATGACAGCACACATGGACCGCGCCGGCCGCCGCCTGCGAGCCACCATTGCCGAACCCGAGTAACGAGTTGTCCGGGTCAGTTGTACGAACTTGCTCCTGCCACTTGGTGCACGGGCGTCATGTGGAGCGCGGAGGCTTAATGCGCCGATAATCGGCATTATCGGCGCCCTACGTTGGCCCGGGGGAGTGCAAAACGACGGGCTATGCCGCCGCCGCTGCGTCGGCTGTCCTCTGCCCGTTGACCTGACACGTGGCCAGCGTCCCTGACGCACGTGTGCGGTTTCTCCGACGCCCGAATCGCCGTGAGGTCGACCGGCAATGGACAGTGGGCCTCTTCGAACGTCACGTGGCACGCGGCATCGACCAGTCGCGCGCCGAGCCAATCCGATGGATCCGTCACCCAGCGACTGCGGCCAGGTGCGTCCGGCTGCGATGAAACGCGGCCGCCGGTGCGAGGGCATGGCCTAAAGCCGCACGACGGCGTCCGGCGGCAGCCCCGGCGAAGGTGACATAACGTATTCCCCGTAACTGCGTGCAGCTACCGGCGGCGACCACCGCGGGCTACGGCGCACGGTCGGCGAGCACGGCCGGCACTCGGCTGGACTCGCGTACCCAGTCGGCGTAGACGGGCGAGATCCTGACCGTAGTGTCGACCAGACGCTGCCAGTCGTGGACGAGGTCGCGGCCGTAGACCGGCTCGTGATGCGCGATCCGGTTGCGCAGCCGAAGCAGGGTGCCCAGGTCACCGTGCAACCGTGCTCGTCGCGCGCCGGGAAAGGCGAACCTGAGGCAGGGTGACCACAGGTGGCGGTTGTAGTGCTCGGCGAGCAAGGACCACCAGAAACCGAAGGACAGCTCGGCGACGACACGTCCGGGCAGTTCGGCGCGTCCATCCGCGCGAACCCGCCCGCGGGCCTCGGCGATCTTGTCCCGGGCGCGGCGCGTCAACGGGACGAACGGGTCGACGTACCACGGCAGCCCTGCGGCGCTCGAGGACTGCTGGACGACCCAGTTCTGCAGCTCGTCGTGCATGGTGTTGCGTAGGCCGACCTCGAGCAGGTGCAGGGACTCGAAGAAGGCCGCACTCACGCGGGCGTTCCACAAGTACAGGTCGAGCGCCGCGTCGACGTCGCCGCCCGACGATCGCTC
>JAABUV010006367.1_pt1 | contig 12902 bp, 17 predicted proteins | sample 5559971 | NCBI WGS metagenome assembly JAABUV01 (sample SAMN10711881, study PRJNA513362) | rock metagenome | isolation source: Antarctica rocks | place: Antarctica: Victoria Land, Knobhead nord | collected 2015-12-19
CCAAGCTTGTCAATCTCTGAAGTCTGTTTGCACATGCACACCAGTTGGGGTTAGAGGGGGGGGGGGGAAACTCTGAGCTACAGTCTCCCGACCAAGATCCCAGAATCGCTTTCAGGGGAGCAATGGAGGTTTGCATCCTCACCCAAAGGACACAATCTTGAGTCTAAGCTCACTTTGATCACTGCTCATCCCTGTGAAACTTCCAGTTACGTTGGGGGACCTTATCAAACATTCAACAGTGATTGACACATACCTGCTCTTCAGCATCTGCTGCTGAGCGCACACCAAGCACCTGCACAGACAACATGCAACATTGTTGATAAATGCAGAATATGGATGGCCACAGTTCCTTAGTGCACAAGGGAGGCATGCATACAGCTGGGAGGCACGCATATAGCACAAAATGAAATGATGCAACAACTTCAGGTCTCTGTTCCTGCTCAAAACTTCATGTACCATTTTCTGCTCAAAACAGATCGGATGACCCAAAACAGCAGCAAGTTAAGTTACTTCTGCAGTATGGAACTGCTCACCTGTTTGACCTCATGGAAGGATTTTGGGAGATTGTTGTCACTATCAAGCATGTATACGTTTTGCTAGATGTGAGCATCTCAGTCAATCAAGAAGGCTGTTCTTCCCCTTGAAGTGCAGATGCTCAGCGCAATATTGCGGAACTGTACCGCTGGTACCACAAGACAACGCCTGGTGCTTTTTCCTCATTTAGTTTAAAGCTGCTTCAGCAGCCTTCTCGTTTTGAAGTAAGTCATGAAACACTGTGAATTCTGCTTGGGTGATAGTCTCTATCTCCCTGTCAGTAAGTTGGCAGGGTCTACTGGCTGCTCTGCCAAATGCATCACTGTGGTAGCATGCTTGCAAAGGTTGGTATGAATATAAGAGGTTTAAAAAATAAACTAACTTCAAACTCCCCCACAGCAGTACTGGCACTTGTGACTTGTTGCACCTTCTGTGGCTAGCCAGCGCTGAGCAATGGCCCATTCATGTGCATTGCCATCCGTCTCACTGGACTCTGTTTCCGAGCAGTCGGCCAAATACATCTGATGCGCCAGTCTAGGATCAATGAATTGTCCATCAGCAACCTCAGAGCAAACCACAACCAACTTCAAAATGCTTTGCTGCTGCTGCTGCTGCTGCTGCTGCTGCTAGCTGCTGCTACTGCTGCCACTGCTGCTACTACTACTACCACCACTGCTGCCACTGCTACTGCTACTGCTACTACCACTGCTGCTGCTGCTACTGCTACTGCTGCTGCTGCTGCTGCTGCTGCTGCTGCTGCTGCTGCTACTGCTGCTGCTGCTGCTGCTACTGCTGCTGCTGCTGCTGCTACTGCTACTGCAAAAGAGCTAGCTTTCCACTGCAACAAGCTGCAGAAATGTCAGAAGCAGACATGTGCCTGCATAAGAAAATGAAAAATAGCGGTTTCGAGCTCAGTCCAGGGTGACCTCAAAGTCCACATGCTATACAAGGAAAGTGAAATGCCACAGCATAAAAGGACTGTGTAACATGATGCTGTGGCAGTACTTGCCAGCGTACAGTAGTTCAACATCACAAAGGGCAGTTAGTCACTAAAAAGACAGAAGTACATAATGAGTAAGTTCATGATGCACAGACTTCAGATTTTGGCAGTTTGCCAGAAATTAAAGCCAGGACCATCAACATTGCAGATCTGAACTACTAGCAAGCTGTGTGCACATATGGCAAGAAGCTGGCTTACGCAAGCTCACCGCCATGCTTGTTGTTTACAGCATTCTTGCTGACAACAGCCAAGTGGTTGCCCATGTGGCAGGTTACAACATCCACAGTGGTTACTGCAGCTTTCAAGTGGTCACCCTTGTGAGAGGCAGCATGCTCCTGAGGTGCCATGATGACCTTTCTCCAGAACAAGTGACGCTGCCAGAGGACGCCCACCTCCGTCAATTGAAACTGCAATGGGACTGGCATGGTCTCAGGCAGGAAGCCCACAGCATACACAGGCAGGCAGAACACCCAGAAGGCAGAGAATATGTAGCTGCCATACTCCATGCTGCAGGCAGTAAGAAAATAGTGTTAGTATAGATGTGCCAGGTTGGCACTCGCAGTGATCACACAGGCAGCCAAAGCAGAGGCAGCACAGCGATGTCACTACTATGAAACAACAATGAGATGATGATTCATGCATACAACATTGCAAGAAAGCCCCGTCTCGCTAGCCCGACGTTAAAAGGCTACTGCTGCTGCTACTGCTGCTGCTACTGCACACAATGAGTGCATTCATTCATTACTGAAGCAAACTGTTTCTGCATTCTTCAATTGAGCACCAGCGATTGCAGGGAATATTGATGGAGGATGCTAGTACTGCGGCGTGTCTAAACACCCTAAGCAAAACATATATGACTAGGTGCAGAATTGAGCCAAGCTAGCAGTGTTGCAGCATCAGAAGCTGTGCGCTGAATAAAGGTGATGCGAGGCAGCTGTGTCAAAAATGGATGCAATGGCAAATGAGGGGTTGGACAAAACAAATTGCCCATGGAATAGCAATTCCTGAGATACCTCTTTAACAGGGCAGGATCAGCAGTATTGAGCAAATCTGCTACTGTAGGTGAAAAGCTCTGAGAAAGAGCAGAATGTTTGTCGTGGATATGACTGCACAAAGGGCAGTCAAACAGAAAGTAATGCTCAGTTTCGGCTGAGCAAGGATGGCACGCTTGGCATAATCTACCCTCTCTTTTGGGCTGTTATGCTCCACGTCCAAGACGGCCAGTGTCGACATGCAGACCGTGACCAACCACATCTGAATCTGGTGACAAGCTGAATTGTCCAAGAAACATCTGACTGTGGAAAGGTAGTCAGCATACTGGTACTCTGGCTGCAGAGTTCGGTTCAAGACAAGACTACTGCGCTCTGTGCTGGAATAAAAAGCGGAAACATATGATTGATGCTCATGCTTGATGATGGCTTCGATGAAGATGTACAAGGCTCAGGCTGTCCTGACTGTGTGTTCAGAAATGCATGCAGAATACATGTCCACGTGTCCCTGCTTGGTGTCGTAAAAGTCACCATCATTGTGTACAACATAACCCTCAGCTACAGCAAGCTTGACAATGCGAGAGACTGGCATGTTCATGGCCCTGTTGTGAAATCGCAGAATCTGCTGTCAAAACGGGATCTGCAATGGAAACCGTCCCAGTTTTGCTAAAACAATTTTGTTTGTTTGTGCCCTTCCTGAGGACCAGCAGCTGTTGCAGAAATTGGCGGTGGAGTACCTCAGCAGCCTCCCCCAACTTGGGATCAACTGCCCAGACCTCACCGGCATACCTCAAATTTGGTAACAAGGGGGTGTCAGAAAGTTGGCATTGTAAAGCTGGGTCAGAAAGACGCAGAAAAGCACACTGACATCGCATTGCATGCATAGCCTTCCTAGCAGCAAGCACAAGCTGTGATACTTTATTTGCCATGTTCTTGGTGGCATGACATGTACAGCCAAGATGTTTGTGGGACTCCTCTCTGTCCACTGGTCTGCCGGCAGTTGCGCCACTGAAGATGGAGGCCCCAGTTCAGTGCGCTGAGCTTCAAACCCTACCACTTTTGTATTGCCAAGGTTGACAGCTGGCTGACGTTGCTGGCAGAAGCTTGCAAGTGCGTCCAGCTGCTTTTGCAGTCTTGATGCTGTAGTGGACGTCAGTATGAGGTCACCGGCGTAGAGTAACAGTGAGACTAGCACCTGCCAATGTGTAAGAGTGGCCGCATCAATGCCATTGGTGTCCGAAATATCTCCAGTGCATCAATGTATAGGCCAAACAGGGTAGGACTCAATGGGCACCCCTGTTTGACTCCCATGAGGCATCCAAAATTCTCAGACCGGGTTTTTGGCGTATATACAGGGGTGTTTCTGGCAAATGGCGTATATACCGGGTATATACGCCTCACAGCTCCTAGATCACAGCTCTACGGGCCGTTCGAGAACGGGGAAATGTGCAAGTTATACGCACGTGTACGCTTATACGCGGTGTTATTCAGAAGTACTATATTACTCACAAATGAGAAAGGTTATGATTATGTGAACCAAATTGTTCATAGAGGGTTTGCCGAAATCCATTACCCTGTATCATATAGAGCGGACTCTTGGGTACAGGGCTGGATATAGAGCGGACAACTGATGCAATGAAACTCAGTGCAGTATCAAGCCGAACGGCGTGGAGTTGTTCTTTTGCGTGCACACTATTGTTTTTAGTGATAGTCCGGGACCAATGGCAAGCTACCCCAGGGCAACAACATACTTGTACTGCGTTTTCTGCTGACTTCACTTCTGATCTTGTAGCCATAGGTGTTCAAGGGTCTTGTGACGACTACATCATCTGGTGCGACGTCATCCAACAGCAACATCTTCATCATCAGATTGACTTCTTCTTTTTAATTTTCGACGTGGACACCACCACCTGCTTCAGGCGAATAAATCACACTGAATCTCTGGCTCATCATGTATTTCACACAGCAAACACAACCTGGACAACTGGCAGAAACACTTTGGCTCGTGAGATGTTCGCAGCAGAACAAGAAGCTGATATCCTCTACAAATATTGGCTATTTTCCGACGCCGACGTTGCTTCCGATCTGCAGTGCGGGCAATGCAAGCATTTGATAGGGATGAAAGCGACCGTGTGTTGTATGGACCAGTTTGTGCAATTCCTCACCGGACCTCAGCAATTTGCTGTTGTGACTTTGTACCTATTCAACCAAGAGGAGGAAGACGGAAACTTGCATACCCAATTCCGTCGGCATGACTGCGCGGATGCTATGTTTAACGCCATACATCGAGAGGCAGTGCCTGTTTTACTGCCGTACCTCCATGACTTGGACCAACAGTCGTGGTGGTATGCGCAGGCTGTTGTGTACCACTTGTCAATTGGCTGCTTAAACGGGGGAACGGTGACGTTAGGAGGTTTCTATGAGATGTCACCCGGAGCTCATGCATCATATCCCCGAGGTTATGAACATGAGGCCACCTCGGCTCTCATCAAGCAACATTTTCATAAACTCATTCCTTGGCCTCTATTCACTTCTGAAATATTTCTGAAGCAGCCCAACTGTGTGGACGGCAACCTTGTCCGTCCGCAAGCCAAGTTCACTGACGCATGCATGACGTACGCATGGCGGTCGACAACCGAGTTTAAAGCATGTTCCACTGCTCTACGAGGTCGCTTCACTGACTTCGTTAGTCACTGATTCACATGATCATGTTTCATGCAGCATCTGAGCCAGTATTCACAGGCAAATATAGTGCTGGTGCAACGTCCTGCACAATCAAATGCAGCTTTAAACAGTACAGTATCCCAATGTCTGGAAAGAGCTTTGATCCTGTGAGGAGTCTTACACTCCCAAGCCCATTCAGCAATGCAATGTGTCAAGCTGGCTGTGTGGCACACCGAACCGGCACTCACTTTTGCCCTTGAGCGCGTCTAAACCAGCAGCTGCAGGACACAGCTTGAACGCGTCCTGGTAATTGTTGATGTGCACATCACACAATGTCACCCTCACCAACTCAGGTATGGTCGTACGAACTGCAAGCAACTTGCGAGAACATCAGACAGAAGCAGTGCAACAGACTATACCTCCGCCTTCTTGATTTTCTGCTGGGCAGCCTTCTTCTTGGCTGCCTGGCGCTTCTCATTTGCCTGCTCAGCTAAGGTGACAGTAACGGCCTTGTTTTGGGCCTGAAGGACCACACATCGCTGACAATGTGCATCATTTGAGAGAAGGAGCTGTGAATTGTGACTATGCTCAGGCAAGTGTGCAGAAGCCTGTATGTTTGCAAGGGCATCTACAGCAGTGAGAATGTTGAAGTGTCCGCATAATGCCGTTCGCTGAACTTTCAACTTGCAAGGTCACCTGTATTGCTGCCAATGATTGCCCGCCCGCCCTGTCTGCCACGGATGCGTGGAGGCATTTAAGGTATACTTCAACGATCTTTTCACAATAGTTGCAGCTCGATGATACCGGTAAAAGTTGAGCGAAGGCCTTTTACTTGAGCTCAGAACTTTTGATATCTGGTTCAAAGAGCTGGTCGATCACTTGTATGAATCTGATCGATTGGTGGTCAAACGTTATTCAAGCTGAGTGCATCTGTCAGCCTTTGCCTGCCATTGTTCAAGTCTTGACGATCATTCACCTAAGTGTTGGCCTAGATTAGGTCATCATGCAGAACTTTGAACACATTGCATCAAGACTTTGCCGACTGTGCGAGCATACAAGTGTACGGTTTTACACTTACTTGCTTCAGAAACTGAATTGATCAGGGGCATGCTTTTGGCAAAGCTTGAGCCAGAAGAAAATCAACAGTTACAACAGTGAGTCAGCACTGCTTGTCACAGTGTGTTTGCTCTGTTGCTGCGCATGCTAACTGTCACAGTTAGTGTCAGCAAGCTCTGAGCTGACCATTGACCATATCCATGCATTCCCCTGTGTGATGCTTGCCTTCTGCCTGTGCCACATAAATTTTGTTGCTCAGGTGTGTAAAAGTTGTCTGTATGCAGGTTGTTCCTGACTGCACATCCCAAACTTGCACACGAAGAGAAGGCATGTTGGAAGTGGACAGACGTATCAGATGCTCAAAACAGCGTCTGTTCCACTCAACCATGCTGTCAGCAAGCTCTCTGGAGACTGCTGGTCGCACAAGTATGCCAAGGTCAAGGGTGTGCAGTTCAAGACACAACAGCGCATCAGCACTTGGTACACAATTTGGAGCCATTCTGAGAGCGTGACTTGGTGAAGGCTCACTTGCAGTTGCAGCGATCGACTGGATGTAAATTTGCAGCATGGACGCATCCAAAGGTTTAAACTGTTAGAATGAAGTCGCTCTGCGCCGAGTGTGACGTCATTGCAGGTTGTACCGGTGCTTCTTTGCGCCGCTGCAACGCTCAATCTGAGCCCGGCTGTGCAGAAACCGTGTAGCTTGCGACCTACATGGTAATTACTACAGCGTTACTGGCGTAAATGCCTGTGTAGCAATGGCTCCTCTGCAGTAGGGCGTGCAGAGCCGCAACAAGGAACGTGGATTGGGACATCAGACCAGACATGTACAACAACACGAAGCAAAAGGTCTTCTGCATAAGTGGCTGCATAAGGTACAGTGTAACCTCACAATGTGCCATTGCCCGGTTCCTATCATTCATTGACGTCAGCACCGTTTGCAGGCACCCCTATCCCAGCAGACCACTTTTCCCGAACAAGCACGTATTGCTTTTCTACAAGCTGCTGGTGAAGTTTTGCATGATATTGCCTTGAATCACATGGTAGATTTGTTGTTAGTGTTTGGTAGTATTTGTAGTGGTACCATGCATGCCATTGAGGATGGGTTAGATCATGGCGTTAGGACATGTTTTGTTGGTGGACTGATTGCAATCACATGTAGTGCCTCACCAGTCACGACCTCTTTGTCTACTGTGAATTTGAGTGTGCGTATCAGCTCAGCCCACCCTGCATCATTGCTGCTAAATGTCACAAACCATATGGGTAATGCATGCATGTGGGTAATCCCAACTGACGTATCATCGCAAATACATCCATTTTCATTTGCTGCTTATGGTCAGGAGAGCTTTGCAGTTGCTTCAAGCACCTGTATCCATTGAACACTTCGGAAAGCTACGAGTCATGTTGCGAGTAGTAGCTCTTTGACCTATTTGTGCATGCCAATCCGCCCTCCAAACGAATCAACGGCTCACTACTCAGTGCACAACGCTCAGATACTCAGCCGCTCACCACGGATTTGAGGCCCCGGCCATGTCCCTAAATCTCGCCTAACCCCCGCACAAAAAAGGCACGGCAGGCGCGACCATTTATGGTCGCAATTCTACTCGTGTATGCTCAGGGGTCCGTTCGGGAGCTTACCTTATGCATGTCGTCGTTCGCCAGGTGGTGCTGGTGGAGCAGCTTGGTCAGCTGCAGAGTGCCTTCTGGGTGCCATCTTGTGCTGGATCATTCTGCCAAAGTTGAGGGCCAGCTCCGAGGTACTGAGCAGTATGACATTTTGTCTGTTTGGCAAGCACAGTCCGGCAGGATTGTCTGTTACTTCTAGTAGCTTGTGATAGACTTGAGGGGGTATTGTCTGCTCTAGGCCTAGATAGCAGGGATCATATCTTGCTTTAACTAGGGTGCTGCTCAGAGAACTGCGCTGCAGGTCCTGGTGTCCTGCTGGCATGGGTAAGCTCGAGCCCTGATGTTTGCACGACTGTTAGCTGGCGTGCAATGTGGTAGTGTGATGTCTGCCTCAAATACCTTGCACTGGGTCCTTGTTTGAGCAATTCACTAATAAATTCATTCTGCAACAGAAGCACTGGACAGGTGACAAACTCCAGGGGGCCTTTCTCATTCACAGCTTTTGTCAGGTATGTACATGTCAGCTTGACACACATCAGATTCATCGAGGTTAGGCCCAGACGTGCACGCTCCCTATCTTGGTGTATCATTGCAGACGGTGTTGACCTGGGTAGCTTGTATATTCTTTCGCGGATGCTTAGCTGGGTGGCATCACACTTGCTGACATCTGACAGTGTCATGAGACCCAGGGGCATCAAGTATGCCATGTAGCTGCCAATGATTGTGTCCACTGCTTGAGCTTTCTGCTTGATTGACAGGGGAGACATGAGCAACATCTTGCCTTTCTGCCTGGCTTCCTTCAGAACCCTGTCAACATGTGGTGCCCAATTGAAATTGAGGTAAGAGTAATATTACCACATTTGTATGCTGGACCTGACCAAAGCCTTTGCCTCAGTGGACAGGGAGATGGCTTGGCAGATCTTGCTCAGCAGGGGTGCACCCCCAAAGCTTGTTGCTCTCATCAGGGACCTCCACACGCATCACTCAGCAGTCATTTGCAGCGAGGTTGACTGTGCCCCAGTTGGCACAAGTGTTGGATTCAAGCAAGGATGTGTGCTTGCTCCACCCTTGTTCAATGTCTGTCTTGACTCAGCCATTCACCAGCTACTACCACAGCTGCAGCGGCTTGGCGTCACCATCTGCTACAAGATAGACGGCCAACTCATGCACTGCAAGCATCCCACAGAGGAGGTGCTGATGTGGAGTCTGCTGTATGCTGATGACATCTCCTTGGCATGTGACACCGCTGAGAAGCTCAGGGAAGCTGTCAATACCATGAATGCCATATTTCTGCGTTGGGGACTTACAATCAGTACAAAGAAGACCAAAGTGCTGGTTGTCGGCAGAAATGCTGCAGCTCAAGCTGCAGATTCAGTCATCATGCTGCGTGGAAATCAACTAGAAGTCGTCCCACTTTAAGTACTTGGGCAGTGTTTCACCTCCAACTGCACCTGAAACACTGAGATTACACACCGGGTAGCTGCTGCAAATAGTGCCTTCCAGCAACTCAGACAGGCCAACATCTGGTCCTCTAGGGCTTTGACCCTGTCTGTTAAAATGCAATTCTTTCAGTGCATCGTCATGTCAGTTCTGCTGTACTCTGGAGAAACATGGCCTGTTGTGAAACAACACATTAGCCCTTTGGCTGTTTTTCAGATGAACTGCTTGCGACGCATCTGTGGCATATCCTTGCGTGATCATGTGCCAAATGTGGTCATACTGAATAGGTGCAACACCCTATCTGTGGAGTCTCAGCTGCAAGGCAAAAGACTCAGGTGGCTAGGTCATGTTTTCCGGATGCCTAACGATAGATTGCCTAAGAAGCTTTTGTTTGGTGAAGTCAAGGGGCTTTGCCCACCTGGCCGCCCTACGTCTAGTTTCAATGATGTTGCATTACATGATTGTCAAAACTGTCGAATTAGTAGGCCTTACAGGGATGCACAAGACAGGCTGCTCTGGAGAGACAAGACTTGTCCTGCACGTATATAGCTCATCATGAGCTGGAAAGCGTTTTAATTGTTATTAGTATTATTATAATAATTATTACAGCAGTGGTAGTGTGGTGTGCTGTTGTCACAAGCAACCCGAATAGAGACAAGAGGTGTGTTGCTTGCACAACCAAGGGACAGAAAAATTGCTCAACTTGCAAAGTGTCTGCCTGTCTAGAAGGTGTTACCGCTTGAGACAGCTCAAAAATGCTGAGTCTTTGAGGCTGGCAGAATTTCTGAACTGTCAATACAGCGGTGATAATTAGGATTTCTGCAAACGCGGATCAGGCAAAAGATGCACAACCACTGCTCGTGTTGACACCACTTTCACCATAGTTGAGATGCGCAATTGTCTACGAACGTCCTATCAATCTGAAGGATCCAGTAAAGGTCTAAAGACGGTCCTCTGTGTCACCAATACAAGGTCTCACGGCGATACCGCCTTGGGGTGGCTTCTGTCGAAGATGCAACATGCTGCTTGTCCTGTGCTGCAGACAGTGTATATGTGCTTTGAGCGGCCACATTGAGTGTCAGCTATCGAGAGCGAGGGTGCAGGTGCAGGTACAGTTTGAGTCATAAATTAGGGTCTGGACTGTTGCATGGCTGGAGATTGCAATGTACATTGTAACTGTGACAGCTGCAACTGTGACAGCATCCTGACTCAGCGTGCTCTACGAGATTACACAGTCAAATTGAGATTGCACAGTCAAATTGAAAGCGACAGCTTCAGAATTCTGCTGTCAGCAAGACACAGCAGCTTTGAACCTTTTGACGCAGTCAAAGACGCAGTCAGCAGTCAGCAGTCTGCAGTCATGACTGATCAGCAGTCTGCCGTCTAAGTCAAAAGTCAGAAGGCACCAAATTCTGGCAAGGTTTTGTGAGCTGGCAAGTCCTCTGCACTACTGTGCATATGCATCAGGTTGCACAGAAAACAGAGGTTTGCTGACTGAACAGGCTCTCCCTCTGTCAGAGGAAAGCTCTTGCTGCTTTGCTGTTGCTTTGCTGAAGGAAGTGGCTACGACAGGTGCCAGCTGTCCTGTTTTGCCACGAACGATGACCAAGAAAAAGCACTCTTTCCTATGCCTTTCGCGTGCCGCACAGCTGCCAAGTTAAGGCTGTGTCTCCAGCCCTGTTTTGCTGGTACAGTGCTGTTGTCTTGACCGATCAGTCACGAGCGCTACAGCCGTTTTCCGCGGCGGTGAGCCCGCACACAGGAAGGTGGGCTTTTCTTGCTGCGCCTTGTCGCACTGGGGCGTCGCATCGGCGGTCCGCTCACAGTACTGTCGCAAACCTGGATACCTCAAGCCTCAGACCTAAACTTTTGACACAAGCTGTACTACTATCAGTCACGTCCACCCACACACCCATCCCCACCCTTCGAAAGCTCTGGTTCCATCCTTTGACCGGGAAAGTGCACCACACAATGAAACTCCTCAGTGTTGCACGAAGACGGCTGTGCTACACAAGTTGTGACTGTCTGGCAACCATGTCCGGCGTCAGCATGTCCGCTGTTCTTCGAAGTCGACTGGCTACAACGCCATGATCAGGACAAGTAACGTTGAAGCAGCTGCAGTGGGACCATTGTGCTTGTTGGCGCTGACTCCACAACAGACGTACTCCCTCAAGCGTTGAAAGCCAATGAAAGCGATCACGGCATCAGGCCAAACAGCATGGATCTGCGCTATAGTATTTGGTTTGGCAGCTTTTACTTTGGCAGTCCGGTATCACAGATTATCATCAGCTCAAGTGATCGAGCAAAGCTATGCTGCCTTTTCTGAAGATGCAAGCGCAGACCGTGTCGCGATTGGAGTGCTAGGATCTTGCCAAGATCTAATCCTGTGGTCCGATGTTCTCGCAAACCAGCATTACTATCATCAAACTCATTTTTTCTTTTTGATGTTCGATGAGGAACCGGAGGTGTGTTTACTCCGCAGCGGAGGCGCTGATACGTTCATACATCATACATTTCATGAGCCAAACACGACATGGACAACCGGCCGAAACTCGCTCGCTCGTTCGATTTATGCTTCTGAGGAAACATCCAATCGTCTTTACAAGTACTGGTTATTTTCTGATGCTGATGTTGCGTCTGATTTGAGATGTGGGTACTGCAAGCACCTGTCTGGAATCAGAGCAGTGGCGTGCTGCATGGATCAGTTTATTCATTTTCTGACAGGACCTCAGCAGTTTGCGAACGTGGCTCTGTATTTGTTTGGTCAAGTAGAGAGTGAAGGAGATAAGCATTCTGAGTTTCGTCGGCATGACTGCGCAGACGCAATGTTCAACGCTATTCATAGAGAGGCTGTGCCTGTCATCCTGCCGTACATACACGACTTGGATGAAATTTCATGGTGGTATCCGCAAGCAGTTGTATTTCACCTTTCGATGGGATGCCTTAAGGGAGGCACCGTCACTTTGAGAGGTTTTTATGAAGAAACGACTGGATCTCATGCATCTTATCCTCGTGGCTATGAGCAGGAGGTGGCGTCGAACCTGGTGAAGCAACATTTTCATCAGCTGATTCCGTGGCCCATTTACACATCCGATATGTTCCTAATCGAGCCAGCGTGTCTTGAGAACGAGATCGGACTTTCACAGGGCAGGTTCACCAATGCCTCTTCATATGAATGGCATTCAACACTGGAGTTTCGTGCATGTTGCGCAGCTTTGCAGAGTCGATTTGCTGAGTTCACATCATCTTGATTCGTGATTGATGAAATGTGTCTGCGTGTGCCGTGCGCGACAGTTTGTCAAGACTGGCAGACTGCTTCGATGAGTTGTAATATTCTACGGACGAACGGGATAACTGGCAATGATTGTGTCATTATCTTGATCTCTCGCTGCAGCATTGGCTATGCTCTATTTGACGGGAAGCATATGGAAGATGATCACCGCATGTGATTTTTTTTGGGGCACTATAGCATACCTCATTCAAAACCCATGCTGCTATCCTCCGATATCTACCCGGAGTTGTTGAAAAGCTCGCCAACACGGCAATTGTTGACAATACATACAATAGCGGAAAAGAAAAGTTGACCTACCTCA
>JAABUV010006369.1_pt1 | contig 12901 bp, 13 predicted proteins | sample 5559971 | NCBI WGS metagenome assembly JAABUV01 (sample SAMN10711881, study PRJNA513362) | rock metagenome | isolation source: Antarctica rocks | place: Antarctica: Victoria Land, Knobhead nord | collected 2015-12-19
CGGCGCTGAACACCTGCTGCACTGGTCCGGATGGCGAAGACGGCATCAGTTCCATGCGCTGCGCTGTCACTACAGAAAGCGTGGCTCACCGCTTCCGGTCTTCTATCTACAACTGTAGTACTAGGCGCAACCCGCTCGTTTGAGGAGCTAGTCGTGTTGAGCCCGCTCAGCAGACTTCGGGCTTGTGTGAGACGGGAGACCTCTCCATCGATTGCTGAAAGGATGTCGGTCGTGTTCATCCAAAACAGAATACGCGACCGAGAGGGATGCTGAGTGTTTCGAGAGCTGTCCCGCCAGCGTCAATGCGGAGTCTTGACCCATGAACTCGCCCACGAGCTTTGACATAAGGTGAACCGTGACGGCGCCACCCGCCAGCAGTGCGAACTTGAAGCACAATCGGTTTGCTATGCCGTCCTGACGCACTTTGGCATGAAGCCTCCGAGCCAGTTCTACCTCGCCCTGTACCACCTCATTGCTTCGCGATGGGGCCGCCAATGCTGCCGCCGTACTCGTTCCAGCGCAGAGGAGCGACCTTCTGAGGTGGACGATTGAAGTAGTTCCTGGCGTTGAAGGCGTCGTTCTGGATGAATTCGAAGGCTGATCCGTGGAAGCGGTTGGCGCCGCTTTTGAGGATGACGTTGAAGGTGGCTACCCCATTTCCGTACTGAGCGCCAAAGTTGGCTGTGTTGACGTTAACTTCACCGATGGCATCAATTGGCGGATAGTTGTCGCTAGCGTTGGCGTCTCGAGGCTGCGTGGCGTCGGACCCTTCCATCAGGAAGCTTGACGAGTAGGCCTGGGTTCCGTTGATGCCGATCCCCTGGCCCGACGCATCCTGGCCACCTCCGCCGTTGACACCGGGCAACTCATTGGTCAGCTCGTTGTACCAGACTCCACCAACTGTTGGCGCATCCTGAACGGCCTTGGTGTCGAAGTCCATGTGCTGCCCGGAGTCCTCGGTCTGCATGAGCGGGGCGTCGGCGGTGACGACGACCTGCTCAGAGGCGGTGCCTATCTGCATCTGGGAGTTAATCGCAATAGTTTCGACCCGAACGGTGACATGGCTGTTCACGGTATCGCGGAAGCCTACCCGGGAAAAGGTGATGGTGTACTCGCCGGTAGGGACGGACGGTAAATCGTATATGCCGTCGCTATTGGTGACGCTGGTCAGCGTGCGACCGGTGAGGAGGTTCAGGATCTTCACGCTCACGTCCGGAATGACGGCATTTGTGGGTCGGTGACGGTCCCCTTGATTTCTCCTGAGTTTGCATTCTGTGCCCATGTGCTGTGCGTTCCCGCAACAACGATTACGAGCGCCAACATCATTCGTTTGAGAACCTTTAATGTCACGGCTGGAGCCTCCAAAACACGCAGGAGCATATTAGGAGTCGCATCGGCGGTCCGAATCCGCCTAAAGTAGGATCAGCTTGAGAATTCTTGAGGCGGGCAAGCAATCATCTCCCACGATGCCGCGCAAGCCCCATGAGCACAGCGAGATCACGATCCGTGAAGAAAGCCCTGCGACCTGAGCCAATCAAGAAAAAGAAGTGTCCAGCCCGATACGGCAGCCGAATTTCGGGCGCGTACGCCGAAGCCGTGGCCTACGCCCGCGTAGACGTGAAGCTCCGCGGATATATGAAGTTGGGCCATCGCGAGATACAACTTCGGCAGACCCTGCGCGATTTCCGCTCGATCCTGCGCACCGCAGGCCAGAAAGGCAGGCGGCGTGTGGGAGGTGAGCTTCGGGTCCACAGGGATTGCGGGATACAGAAGCGCCTGAAAATTAGGCTTTGCACTGATCCGGTCGATTGCATCCGGGGTCTCCGGGCCGGTGTTCTCCGGCCGGATGCTCGTCAACTCAGCGAGCTCTCCTCCGGCGGAGAAGCCCATAACGCCGATTCGTTGCGGGTCGATGCCCCATTCCCTGCTGCGGCTCCGCACCGTACGAATAGCCCGCTGCGTGTCGGCTAACTCCGTACCCTCCACGGTGTAGGTTGAGCCCTTCTCCCGAGCCAGGCGATACTGCAGCACAAACGCGGCCACGCCATGCTCGCCGAGCCATTTGGCGACCGCGTACCCTTCATGATCGATCCAGATCTCACTGTGCCCGCCGCCCGGGATCACGACGACGGCGGCGCCTGTCGCTGTGCTCGACGACGGGAGATAGGGTGTGATCGACGGCTCAGCGACATGGGTAAGGACGTGCTCGCCTTCAGGGGTGATCCGAACAGCGGAAGACGCGGATCCGGTCGCAGCACCCGGGGCCCCGCCAGGCCAGAGCTGGATCGGGGAGGCCTGGCCCGGAGAGGGCACTGGGCAGCACACCACGAGACAAGCAAGAACGCGACCGGCAAAGAGAAGCTTCATACGGGGGGTCCCTCGGAGGAAGAAGGATGCGCCGAGTTGACAGAATGACGCGACGAGGACGTCAACGGTCATCGCGACACGGTGATCTGATACCACGTCGTCGTGGTGGCTCCGAGCGGCAGAGTCCAATCGCTCCCGCGCGCGGTGGCGTTCAGCGGTTTCCCTAGTGGCTGCCCGGCTCCGTCTATAGCCTGCAGGGAGACCTCTCGGGCCTTTCGGAGGCCGCGAAGCGTGATAGTGCCGCGGACCTGCTCGATAAGCGTGGGCGAGGTGCCAAAGGAGGTGACGTCAGTATGCGCGCTGTTCCACACCTGCCCCGAATTCCGCACTGTTCCCCCCAGCGACCAGAAGCAGCTTGGAGCTGTTCGCGATCGTCTCCGCATCCATGGAGCTGAGGAAAATGGTGCAGTCCGGAATAGGCCGTCAGGATCGGAATGCCTTCACCGGCATAGTCGTTTGGGAATGGACTGTTGACCTCGCTGACTGTGTACGGCTTGCCCAGTATCGCGGAGCGAGAAAGTTCGACCACCGTCGAGTTGGCAGGATCGTTGACCATCGGAAGCTTGTGGACGTGGTACTCGGGATGTTGCCAGTACGTGTGTCCATCGATGATGTCCATCGTTTCGGTCGCGAGCAGGATGGGGTAGCCGCTGCCAGAATGACTGTGATCCGCCGTCGCAATGATCAGCGACCGGGACCCGAGCGTACCTTTGATGTACTTCTCCATGTCGAGGAAGTAGTTGCGCTGCAGATCCGTGAAGAAGCTGGCCTCGGCGTAGAAGCGTTTCTGCGGAGTCTCTGACTGGCCACGAAAGCCGATCAGCGGTATGGGCGCGGAGCCGGAGACGTGAGCGATCGCGCGGAGTTGTCCCATCTGTCCAGGGGTACGATGCTGCGCGAGCCACTGGTTGTATAGCGTGGTCAGCTCCTGCTCGTAGAACTCCGAAGGCGCACGGTACCCTACGTTGATGGCGTTTTCGTTGTTGATCTCGACGATCGCGACGGCCGGGTCAACGGTGTACTTTCGGTGCGTATAGGGGTTGGTGTGACCGAGTAACTGCTTGGCGTACTCCTTTTGCAGCTCAATCAGCCTTGCGTCGAACAGCGACGTTCCCTTCGCTCCTTCCCGGAGTGTTGAGACATCCTGCACGCCATCCCCAGCATGAAAGGGCCGGCCGACAAGAAGGTTGAAGTCGATGTAGATGCCGCGTTTCTCGAGTTCGGCAATGAAGAAGTCTTCGCGATCAAATTGTTGCTGATCGAGAACGCGGGTACTATCGCCCTTTTTGGCGATCAAACCTCGCGGGACCTCGAGATCGAGAAACTGGAAGCGAACGCTGTTGATGCCGAACCGCGCCAAGGTTGCGGCGATCATCGGCGCGTCCTCCTTGGACGGCACCTGCCGCGAGCCGCTACTCCAGTCCGTGATGTTGACGCCCCAGAACCGTATGCGCTGCCCGTCTTCGGTCGCGAGATGCCCATCCTTCACAACCACAAAGCCATGCTTACCTGCAGGAGCGTCAAGCAGAAATGACACGTCGACCGGCGAGGGTAAGCGGGCACCGGCGCGGTGGTCCATCGTAAACGGCACCATTCCCTGCTGGTCCTGTGCAAATGCACCTTGCCCGAAAGCAAGAGCGAGCGGGGCAACAAAAGTGAAAGAACGGAGGTTCATGGCGAGGCGATCCAGCCAAGGATTCGCGGTGTGTTTAGTCCCGGTGAAAACACGCTTTTGCAACTCATAGGTGTTCGAGGCCTCTCTTAAGTGCCTCAACGACAGCCTGCGTCCGGTCAGTAACCTGAAGACGCATCAAGATGACACTTACGTGCGACTTAACCGTCGCTTCCTTGATGTTCAACTCGTTCCCAATTTCACGGTTGCTTCTACCGGCGACCATCAGTCGAAGTACCTCTCGTTCACGTGCACTCAATTCCGAATCCGGCGATCGCATGGACAATGCCCGCGTGACGGGTGGAGGAAGAAACCGGTTTCCGCGGATGACTTTACGGATTGCATCAAGCAGCGATTCGTGTGGCATTCCCTTGATCAGATATCCCATCGCACCGGCCTGGAGTGCCTGATGGATATCTTCATCTCCCTCGTACCTCGTCAGGACCAGGATTTTGATGGAAGGCCGTTTGCTGCGCATGTGTTTGATCGCCTGCACACCGTTTCCGTCTGGAAGCCGCAGGTCCATCAGCACGACATCGGGCATGCATCGTTCGAACAGTTCGACTGCTTCCAGTAACGAACCCGCCTGACCGCATACGCTCAGATCTTCCTGGGTCTGCACAATGGCTGCGATGCCGATTCGCATGACGGGATGGTCGTCAACGATGAGGATGCGGACTGGGGTTGTCGGTTTCATGCTTTCGCCTTCACGGGAGAGGTACGCAACAGGTCCTGCTGTGCAAGGTGTAGGGAAACAGTGGTGCCTGCTCCAGGACTGCTCTGCAGGTTTAGCGTTCCACCGATGCGGCCGGTACGTTCGCGCATGCCGGTCAGACCATAGTGCCGATGCGGAACCTCGGAAGAGGCGCCCTGAAACCCCTTTCCGTTATCTGAGATCTTCAAAATCCACTCCTCACCGTTTCGGGAGAGTTCTATTGTGATTGCGTCCGGAACACCATGCGAGGCAGAGTTTGCCAGTGCCTCGCGCGTAATCATTAGCACTTCATGCCCGGCCAGGTTTGAGACCATACCCGGCGATGTGTTGCCTGTGTAAGCCACAGAAATGCCGAAGGCCTGTGAGGCCTGACGCGCGAGCGCCTCAAGGGAACGAGCCAGATCGATTTTCCCTGCATTGCGCAGATTCCAAACCATGTCACGCGCCTCATCAACAGTGGCAACGATTTGGGTACGTGCATGCTGGAAGAGCGTGTTGTCCTCGATCACGGAACCCTGCTGGCTTGCTAGCGCTTCGAGCAGAACAGAGATGCCAGTACAGCCCTGAATAACTGTGTCATGCATTTCACGCGCGATCCTTGCCCGCTCTTTAAGCGTGGCGTCGACTCCGCTTTAATTCGCTGCACATGAACTCGGTAACCAAGAAAAACAAGCGCGAGCACGAGCAGCACGCATCCGCAGCGGAACCACCAGGTCTGGTAGTAGTACTTCTGCTTCACGATGCCTACCGAGGCTTCGCTCTTCAGTTCCGGATGCGTTGTGTCAAACGCAACGACGCGGAACCGAAAGTTGCCCGGTGGCAGATTGGTATAGCTGGCCAGATGCGCTGACTCTGCTTGAGCCCAATCGTGGTCAAATCCTTCCAGCATGTAGCGAAAGCGAATTCCCCGTTGCGAGCCAAGGTAGAGAGGTGCGTAGCTAAACTCAAGACGAGTCGTTTTCGCTGAAACCGTGACCTCTTTCGAGGAGGGGACCTGCTGGCCATCCTGGAAGATTGCCTTCCTCCGTAAAGTTGCGCGCCGTCCGCTTCGTAAGGCATCTGGTATCGAGTGGTGGCGAGCGGCTCCATCGTATTGCTCGTCAGACCCTGCGAGGCGGTGTATCGGAGAACCATCCCGTCGCGGTACCTGTACAGTCCGTGATCTCGCGTCGCAAACCAGAGGGTTCCTTGCCTATCCTCCAAGATGGACCAGACCTTTTCGTTGCGTAAAGCGGCAGTCACTTCGTCGTGAACCATCGCGTTCCTACGCCAGTGACTTAGCCCCTTATCGGTGCCGATCCAGACGTCGCCATTGCGATCCGCAAGCAAATCGCGGATGCTGAACTGCGAGAGCCCATTCGCTACGGTGTATTTTTCGATAACGCCATGGGGAGCAACTCGCGCGATACCCTGATCGGTGCCGATCCAGACACTTCCGTCTAAGCCTTCCCTGAACACGCGGATGAAGTTGTTGAAGCTCGCGCGGAGCGAGCAGGTGAACTATGTGTCCCGAAGCCTCACAGTGGTAAGCGCCACCTCCGTCCGTGCCCACCCACACAGAGCCGTCACGCGCCTGAAATACGCTGCGCAACCCATCCTCCGGTACCCCCGATTCGACAACGCGCTCTGCTTTGTGGGTGTTTACACGAAATAGTCTCCCGACCACCATCCAACTGTTGCTATCGCTCGCTTCGGAGATAGTCCCGTAGTCGGCCTCTGTACCATTTGGCAGCGGAACGACCTGCACCGAAGTAGCTTCCAGTCGAACCAGACCATTTTGTGTTCCGATCCACATACGCCAGTTCGGGTCTTCAAAGATAGCCAGTACGGTTTCGCTGGGAAGCATGCCACTGCGGTCCAACCGCTTCAGTACACCCCCATGCTCATTCCAGATGCCCTGGCCGATAGTACCGATCCATATGGTTCCGTCGTGTGTTTGCGTGAGGCTGCGTACGGTTGCGCTGATTCCAGGAATCGTGTTGAACTGCCCACCCGTTCGCTTCAGGAGTCCCCCACGGTGCCAACCCAGAAGGTTCCATCGTTGGCCTGCAGCAGCGATTTCACCCGATTGTTGCTGTAAGCGCCCGGCAATTTCACTCGCTGCAGGTGGTTGCCATCGACGACGACCAGGTCGGAACCGCCAGCCCAGATGCGCTGGTGATCGTCCATGGCGATCGCCGCTACCGCGAGTGGCGTGGTGAACAGAGTGTCGTCAACCCGTTCGAACCGTGGCCCGTTGCTCACAAACAGACCGTTATCCGTGCCGGCCCATATGCGTCCTTTGGCATCCTGAATCAGGCCACGAACAAAGGGGTCAGAAAGTCCGGTCTCGCCGTTGTAACGGGTGATTCGCTTTCCTTCGAAGTGAATCAAGCCTTCACCTTCCGTCCCGGCCCACACAGACCCATCGCGAGCTACGATCAGACAGCAGATGGGGAACGGAAGCGATTCCCGAGAGCCTTCGGGCAGCACAGGAGCGAACCGTGCTCCATCGAATCGAGTCAGTCCGCCGCTCGTGCCAACCAGCAGGAAGCCGTCGTGGTCCTGTCCAAGTACCTGAACGATTGGCTCGGGAATGCCGTCGGAGACCCCCCATACGTGACGCGTAAAGCCAATTGTCTGGCTGCAGGCCGGCAAAGCGTACAGCAGGAGAAGGCTGCACAGAGTGACCAGTGAGCTCTGTACCGGATTGGGCACAGTGCGCCGCGGAGTCACCCTGCAGCGGATAGCTCTTTGCGCTCTCATCGATTCCGACCAATTGTTCATCTTTGCGTCTCGCAACCCCACCGCAAGGATAACGGCGGCCGCTCGCTTTCCGCGCGAGAGAGGCACCGGTAGGCGTGCAAGGTAAAGAACAGGTCAGAAAGACACGCGACCCGAAGACTGGCGCTGCCGCGTTGGCGCGGTGCCACTTACTCTACTAATCGTGCCTGCGCCGGAGGCTAAGCGCAATCTGTAAGAGCTCGCGCTCACGGCTGGATGGCTGTCCATTGGCCACGGGCTCCATGAAAACATTGCAGTGGGCGAATCTTAGACAGCCCGCACCATCGCTGTAATCCGTCGGAAGTCGGACTGGCAAAAAAGAAATGGTCGAGCCACATTTATTGCAGACGCTCCGACTTTCGACGGATCACAGCAACGGTGCCGAAGGGCTATCGTCCGCACTGGCGAGCAGATGATGTTCCTGAACCACCTGTTCGCAGGCTCGGCGGAGCAGACAAGGAGCATCGCTCATCAAGGAGCCTGGATGCACATCGTTTGGAGAAGAAGCGGCCTATCACTCTGCGTCCTAGTGCTGCGTGCGATGCCATTGCATGCTCAGGCAAACGTCGTCGTGATCGACGCGAATACCGCAGACGAGCCAGTACATGCTGTGGCTGCGAAGCTTGGAACATCCCGCAATCCTGCGGGACACACCATCGGAGTCAATTCACAGAGCCTGGTGTTCGATGGCAAGCCCTGGATTCCGGTGATGGGGGAGTTGCATTACTCTCGTGTTCCCGAGAGTGAGTGGGAGGAAGACATCCTGCGGATGAAATCCGCGGGCGTCACCATTGTTTCTTCTTACGTGATCTGGATTCATCACGAACAGGACGACTCGCATTTCATCTGGACGGGTAACAAGGATCTGAGGCGTTTTGCTGAGCTTTGCTCAAAGCATGGCATGTACTTCTATCCACGAATTGGTCCGTGGGCACACGCCGAGGTGCGCAATGGCGGCCTACCTGACTGGGTAGCGGCACAGGAGCATACCCGAGAGAACGAGGCTCGCTACCTGCAGGAAGTGAACACTTTCTATCAGCAGATCGGGGAGCAGTTGAAGGGCCTGTACTGGAAAGATGGAGGTTCGATCATCGGTCTGCAGATCGAGAACGAGTACAGGGCAACTGGCCCCGGCAAAGGAAGTGAGCATATCCGCACTCTCAAGAGCATGGCCCTTGCCGCCGGCATGGACGTGCCCCTGTACACGGTGACGGGATGGGATGGCGCAGCCATTCCGCTGGACGCGGCATTGCCGGTCTTTGGTGGCTACGTTGATGCGCCTTGGGACGGCTCCCCGGAGGCATTGCCCCCACCCGAGATCTACGCATTTCGTTTTGACAATCGTTCGGCGGGAAACATGGGAGCCATCGGCGGCAATGGCCAGGGCCCCTCCTCCGCTTATGAGGGAACTCCGTTTCTTACCGCTGAGATTGGTGGAGGCATTGAGGACACGTACTTTCGCAGGCCGGTCGTATCCTCCGATGATATCGCTGCCGTCCTTCCCGTGATGCTGGGAAGCGGTGCAAACATGCTCGGTTACTACATGTTCGCCGGCGGCCGCAATCCCGATGGCGGAGCGATCACACTGCAGGAGTCGCAGCGTTCCGGTTACCCAACGGATGTCCCCGCGAAATCTTATGATTTTCAGGCGCCGATTAGCAACAACGGGAAGGAGCAAGAATCGTTGCGACGCATGAAGCTCGTTCACTACTTCCTAAACGACTTCGGCGAGCAACTCGCCCCCATGCGCGTGCACCGCCCTTCCACTACCCCTTCGAATGCGGAAGACCTGAGCGTTTCTCGCGTGTCTGCCCGCACGCGCGGCGATAACGGCTTCGTGTTCTTGAACAACTACACGCGCAACGGGTCCATGCCCGCGCGTCCCGGTTTTCAGGTGCAACTTCACTTGCCCAGCGGCAAAGCGGTCGTGCCAGAAGAGCCCATCACCCTGCCATCCGGAGCTTATGGAATCTGGCCCGTCAACCTGGAACTTAACGGAGTGCGCCTCCGCTACAGCACCGCGCAACTGATGAACCGGTTGGACCACAACGGGGACACCTACGTCTTCTTTTTCTCCATACCGGGCATAGTGCCCGAGTTTCTGCTCGAAGCTCCGGCGTCTGTAATGACGGCAGAGGGTTTCCAGTCGAGTCGCAGTGCAAAGGGGCTTCTACTCCGCGCTCGTTCTCAGTCAGGGGAGATCGTTATTCGCTCCGGAAAGGGATCCTTGCACCTGGTGCTTCTGCCTCGAACGGACGCAGAAAACATGTGGAAGGTGAATGACGGTCGCGCGCTTCTCCTTACAAAGGCGGACGTGTTTTCAGACGGATCGACAATCACCCTTCAACAAGAGGCTGACAGCTCATTTCAGTTCAACCTCTTCGGTGCGTCCTCTCAGGAGACAAAGCCTACCGGGCAGTCGATGCGGGCGTTTGTGCCATACCAAAGCTCTGTGCCGGTAGCTCCACTCGAATTTCAGATTCACCAGATCGCCCTTGCTCGAACAAGAGCGCCACTGAAATACGGACCGCAGGTGGCTTGGCGCAAGACGCCGATTCCCATGGCACCCGAGGACGCCGAATTCGCAAACGCTGCCCGTTGGACACTCACCTTGCAAGGAAGCACGAAAGCGCTGCAACTTGCGGATGTCTTGATGCGCGTGCGCTATCAGGGAGACCTGGGCCGCTTGCGCCAGAGCGGCAAGCTCCTTGACGATAATTTTTGGAACGGTCTTCCGTGGACAATTGGAGCAAAAGCGGCAGGACTCGATCTCTCGCTCCCCATCGACCTCGAACTTCTACCGCTACCCCCAGGCTTTCCAATGTTCCTGCAGCACCGCCCAGAGATTGACGCTGCGGCGAAGAGCGGCAGCTTTACCAAGCTCGAGTCTATCGAGGCTATTCCGCTGTACCGCTGGAAGTTCAACTCGCAACTCAACTAAACTGGAGCGCTCAATTTAGACCGTGACATCTCCAGCGATAACTCACGCGCTGTTTAGCATCTCGGGCCCGTTGTTCCGTTTCCGACGAGAGGATTGCAAGCTGATGCCTTCATCTCGTCCAACTCGAAAGGCCGTAGCAGATCGATCGGCGGCCTCTCCCTCACTTCCCTGCTCAGCCAGCGCGTGTAGTCCTTGGGGTTCAAGATGACAGGCATGCGGGTGTGGACAGAAGACATCAGCTCATTGGCTTCGGTCGTCACGATACTGAAGGACTGCAGCCAGCCGCCGTCCGGTTCCTTCCAGCCGTCCCAAAGCGCGGCAAACGCAAAGGGCGCTTCGTCCTGCATCATGAAGGAGTAAGGCTGCTTCGTCTTCGGGTCCAGCCGCAGCCAAAGCGAGCTTCGAAAAGCCTGACCAATGCAGGATCCACCTCGTATCGCAGATCGTTGTCCTGCCGCTTGAGTCCGGTGGGAGACCAGTTGGCCGATCCGGTGCGTAGCAGAGCGCCGTCGATGGCGTAGCTCTTCAGGTGCATGAGGTCTCTCGACGCCTTCACCCTCACCTGAACTCCAGCCGCTAAAAGGATCTCAGATGTTGAAAAACCCGCGCTGGCTCTCCTGTTCGTATTGACCGCTGTCGCGGTAGACCCGGTACCCGTACACCGCGGCGGGCGAGACGACCCAGTTCCTCCGCCAGTTCCCTGTCAGTGAAGCTGTACATCCGCCACGTCGACGGAGACCTTGGCCGTGCGCAGCATCTCCATCTCGCTTCGTTCGAGATTCGACTCCGGCGCATACAGCAGAACTGGAGAAGATTCGGTTCCTCGCGACGGCGATGGAGTTTGAGCCTCAAGTGGGTGCGCCAGCCCCGCCGAAGCGATGAGGCACAGTGTCAGCAGCCTGAAACTAGGCAGCAGGAGCTTTTGGAACTTTCGGAAGCAGACCGGGATGTCGCCTTCGCTCGCTTCCGTATGCTCCAACCGCACCTCGAAAAGGATTTGCCGCTTCGTGTTGTGGCAGCAGAACCGGGCCTTCCGTTTCGGACCGCCTCGGTGCTGGGTCACCAACCGTTCCGGGTCAGCCAGGCCGATTCGTCTCGCCGGTCCCAGCTACAAGGTCGCCAGTCTTTCGGAACCCCGCATATCGCAGTATCTCGCCGCAGCCACGGCCTCGATTGGGATGCGTGGCAGCGCTTGCACCGTAGCTCGTGATTGTCAGGGTACAATTTGGCGCTGCTCACGGTCTAGAGTATAAAGCGAATAACAGGCGAATACGTTCACAGCAGAATCTAACCCCTCCGGGGGAGATGCACATGTAGACTCTCATCCGCTTACGGATAGCTCTACTCCCCTTCTCAGCAACCCCTCACGGTCAGGTCTGTCCAACCTTCTGGACCGAAAGATCGCAATCGTCATCTCTAGAGTTTCTGCACACTACCTCCTTGGTGGATTGGATTCATGCCGCGGTCTCTCACGAACAAAGCAGACGTTTGCACTCCCACACATTTGATCCCTTTAGCAGCGACAACAGGTCTAGCTGCTTGCTCTGTGGCGCTGGTTTTCGAAAGACCTGCCACGATACCGAAGCGGTTGAAGAACACCGCTCGTGCCAGGCACTGCCCAGCTCCGCGTTCCCCCTTATAGACCCGCAGTGACGGCGTCGCTCGACACGCTGGATTGAGTCCTTTTCAAAAGTGACTAGATTCCCTTTTTGAAACTCTGGCGGCGAATATGGTGTGTTAGGAAGCCGATTGCTCGATGTGCAGTTAGTTGCCCAGAGTATTTAAAGCTAGAAGCCAGAAATGGCGAGATTTGGGCTATAGAGCGACAGATCGGGTTTGGTCCGTAGAGTGCTGAGTACTGTGCGTAATCCTTGGCGGTCCTCTTGCGAAAATTGCTCTCAGCCCTTGTTTTCTGCCTTTCGGTCTCACTTGCAGCCTTGGCGCTCATTCCTTCCGTTGCCTTTGCACAGGGCCGATGGCTTCCTTTTGGACCGGACGGTGGTGACGCACGGGCGTTCGCCACAGATCCACGCGACCACCAACATGTCTTCCTGGGCACTACGAACGGAACCATCTACGACTCGCACGATGGCGGACAGAACTGGACGCGCCTGTCGCGAATCGGTAATCGGGACGACCTGGTCATAGACAACATCGTGGTTGATCCACTTACTCCGGATCACATCTACGTGGGCGCTTGGGGGGTCGGGTACGCGGGCGGCGGGTTCTATACCAGCACGGACGGAGGAGGGACTTGGACATCGAATGCCACGATTGAGGGCCACTCCGTCCTGGCCCTCACCATGGCCCCTTCCGATCCAAAGATCCTGGTTCTGGGCGCACTGGACGGTGTATTTCGCACGACCGACGGTGGCAGCACCTGGGCTCTGATCAGTCCTGAGAAGAGTAAAGAGCTGCACGAGGTTGAGTCGATCGCAATTGA
>JAABUV010006370.1_pt1 | contig 12898 bp, 8 predicted proteins | sample 5559971 | NCBI WGS metagenome assembly JAABUV01 (sample SAMN10711881, study PRJNA513362) | rock metagenome | isolation source: Antarctica rocks | place: Antarctica: Victoria Land, Knobhead nord | collected 2015-12-19
CCTCCTGCGGGTCGCGATAGTGCTCGTAACGCAGCGTCATCCGCTCGATCGGGATCAGCCGCGCTACGCGCCGCTGGCTCATCTGGTGGACCGCCTGCGCCCACTCCGCCAGCTCGCGCCGTGCACGAGGCCTCACAGTTTTTTTGCGACAATCTCCTGCAACACCTGACGATCCAGGCTCAGGTCCGCTACCAGCCGCTTCAGCTTCGCGTTCTCCTCGCGCAGCTGCCGCAGCTCTCGCGACTCGCTCAGTCCCAGTCCGGCATACTTCCTCTTCCAGAGGTAAAACGTCTGCTGGCTGATCCCATGCTTGCGGCAGATCTCCACCACCGTATCCCCAGACTCTGCCTCTCGCAGCACCCGCAGAATCTCCTCTTCGCGGTGTCCCTTCTTGCCCATAGACCGGCTCTCCTCTCGTCCTTCCAGAGAACCATCACAAGCAAAATCTCTCAACCTCAAAGCGGATTAGTTTTTGGGTTTTGGGTCAAAGCGTCTGGTGGCGGATCTAAGCCTGGATCGGCATGTCAATGTCCGGCTGTCGTTCGATGAGCCCAAGAAAGCCGAGTCTGCAATTTGGTCAGGTAGAGGTTCGCCATCTTGTCTTCGAATCACTCCGTTTGCAGAAAGGCGTCCGCCCAGCTACATTGCTACTACCTGCAATTCAGCATTCCGGATCACATAAGTTTGGGTACCGAAGGAAGACAAGGAGCAGGCTCTGATGAACGATAACCTGAACCGGCGCTCTTTTCTGAAAACGATGAGCGCAGCCGGTATGGCATCCGCTTTACCTGAGATGGCCTTCGGTCTGCATTCCGATAGGGGCCACACTACCCACGAGGTCGCCGGACCAAGGCAAGACGATACTTCTAAACCGAAAGATTCGATCAAGTTCGCCGTTTGCGGCATGAGCCATGATCATATCTATGGGATGGTGGGAGCGATCCAGCGAGGCGGAGGCACCTTGGTAGCGGCATATGGGTCGGAGCCGGACAAGATTGCGGCCTTCAAGAAGAGATTTGCCGAGGTCAAGATCGCTTCCTCCGAGGACGAGATTCTGCATGACTCCTCCATTCAGCTTGTGCTGAGTTCAAAAATCGCAAGTGAGCGTGCGTCGCTGGGCGTCCGGGTCATGAAGGCCGGCAAGGACTACCTGAGCGACAAGCCGGGCATCACAACGCTGGAGCAGCTCTCCGAGGTTCGGAACGCGATCGCGGAGACTCGCCGCATCTACGGCATCATGTACAGCGAGCGGCTGGAAGTGAGAGCCGCAGTGAAGGCTGGCGAGTTGGTCAAAGCAGGTGCGATTGGCCGGGTGATCCAGACGATTAATATCGCGCCACACCAGATCGTGCAAGGACACGGTGATAGCGGGGGCGGGTCCGGGCGTCCGGACTGGTTCTGGGACCCGGATCAGTATGGCGGCATACTTTGTGACATCGGATCACACCAGGTGGACCAGTTCCTCTACTACACCGGATCCACTCAGGCGGAGATCGTGGAGTCGCAGATCGCCAACGTGAACCATCCGCAGCACCCGCGGTTTCAGGACTTCGGAGACATGGTGCTGAGAGGCAATCGCGGCGTGGGTTATGTCCGGCTGGACTGGTTTACGCCAGACGGGCTTGGAACGTGGGGAGATGGTAGATTGTTCATCCTTGGCACCGAGGGTTATATCGAACTCCGCAAGTACATCGATGTGGCAGTGAAGAAGGCCGGGAACAACTTGTTCGTTGTGGACCGGAAGCAATCGCGATACATAGACTGCAACAATGTACCTCTGCCGTTCGGACCGCAGTTTGTCTCGGACGTCGTGAACCGGACGCATACGGCGCAGGATCAGGAGGGATGTCTGCTGGCGGCGGAGTTGGTGATCAAAGCGCAGCGAAGCGCGAAGGTCGTGCAGCTGAGCGCGTAATCGGCTCGCGTCGCACCACAGCGTGTGGCGCTTGCAATGATTGTTTTCAAAGGGGCCGAAGAGAAGGAGAGCTAGAGATGAAAGATAAGTGGTTGGGATCGATCTCCTCGTGATTGCGGCTTTCTTGGACGAGCAGATGATCCGGATGTGTTTTGCCATTACATCTCGATCACGCAGGATAGTTATAGGAAGCCCCTTGAAAACGAGTTCGCCGAGCTCTCGTGCGTTCGGTTTACAGAAAGCAGTAAGGCTGAAGAAAAGAGGGCGCAAAAGATGTTTCATTCGAGAAAAACGAGCAGAGTTCCGGGTAGAACTCACTTCGGGCCTATGCAAGCCCTGATCCTCCTTCTGTTGATGCTTCCGCTGGCGGCGACAGCTCAGCAAAAAGTACTCGTCTACACGCGGAACTTTACGAGCAGCGGCAAAGGATACGTGCACGACAACATTGCAGCGAGCGTCGCTGCAATCAGGAAGATGGGTAACGAGAAGGGCTTCGTCGTTGACGTATCGGATGATCCGTCGCAATTCACCCTTCAGAATCTCAAACAGTACGCGGCGCTCGTCTTCTCCAACAGCAATAACGAAGCTTTCTCCGACGAAGCTCAACGCAGCGCGTTCAAGGGATACATCGAATCAGGCGGCGGCTTTGTCGGCATTCATTCTGCGTCCGGCTCCGAACGCAACTGGCCCTACTTCTCGTCTGTCCTAGGAGGAAGATTCGCCGCGCATCCGAAGATGCAGGCCTTCTCCGTGCGGGTAGTCGATCCCGAGTTCCCGGCTGCTAAAAGTTTGCCCCCTGAGTTCCAATGGACCGATGAGTGCTACTTCATTGATCACTTGCGCCCGGATCTCCATTTCATCCTGGTGACCGACCGAAGCAAGTTAGCCGCTCTCGAAGCCATGAAGATCGACGTTGGAAGTTTCCCCAATCCCCTTCCGCTCGCTTGGTATCACGAATTTGATGGCGGTCGAGAGTTCTACCTCGCACTTGGACACAATAAAGAGGACTACGCCAATCCGATCCTGTACGGCATCATCGAGAACGGCATCTTGTGGGCTATCAAGGCGAAGTAGTCGCTAAACTCACCTATTTCGCGAGCTCGATCCCAGCCTTCTGACGGATCCTTTCGCTGCATCGGACGGGTGGGTTGAGAGGATGTGGCCCGAGTGCCGTTGGAGCGCGACTGCAGCGGCGCCCCGAAGACGGGCAAGCTCTCCGTCCGTAGTAATCATGAGCTTAGGTGCGGTACCGCTGAGCATCCTCTTCTCGAGCTCTGTCTGCACCAACGGACCGAACCGATTCCACGAAGTGGTGATGTCCCCGCTGATGAGGATCACTTCCGGTGAGAGCGCAGCGGTGATCAGACGAAGTCCGCGGCCAAGATGGCCTGCTTGCCGTGAAACAGCTTCAATGGCGGCCGAATCTCCTTCCTCCACGAGGTGCATCAATTCCTGAATGCTGCGGATGCCGCTCCGGGGCGCAAGTTCCGCATAGAAGCGCACTGCGGCAGTCGATGAGGCAAAGACCTCCCAGCAGCCGCGCTGACTACAGCCACAGACTGGTCCGACAGGATCGATTGGGATATGACCGAACTCGCCTGCCAAGCCGTCTCGACCGGCGACGATCTGTCCATTGGCGAGAATCGCAGTTCCGAGGCCTTCCGACAAGGTGATCAGGACCGCATTGCGCACCCCATCCATCCTTCCTGACCACAACTCAGAAAGCAGGCAGGCGTTCGCTGCATTGTCGAGCTCTACTTGCAGCTTCATCTTGTGCTGAACGACGCCCTTCACATCGTAGTCAGACCATTTTAGGTTGGGCGCCAGAATGAGCCGATGCGTCTCCGGATTCACGCGTCCGGGCATACTGATGCCAATCCCTTCGAAGGACTTGGTTGCATGCGCATCGCGCATGGCTTGCATGCATTCGACGATCTTGGCGACCGCCCGTTCAGGCTCAGCAACGATGGGGACTAGCTGGCGAGCCAAAACTCGGCCATTCAGATCGACGACCGCGACGGCCGCCTGTTTGGGGCGGAGGTCAGCGGCCAAGATGACCAGGTCATTGTTAAGCGAAAGCAGAGTTGGACGACGTCCGCGGGGACGCCGCACAACCCCTCCTTCTGTGATCCATCTCTCCTCAATCAGCTGTTCGACAATAGCGGAGACGGTACTAGGCTGCAGACCCGAGAGTCGAGAAAGATCGGCGCGGGAGACTGCTTGCTGGGCTCGAACTAATTCCAGAATAATGTCGCGATTTATGTCGCGTGCGCTCTCGCTCGTTGCCACCTCAACGTAGGCGAGATCCACACGCTTGATGCCACGGACACCGGATTTCGAGTTTGAGCCTTGACTCAGCTCTTCCAAGAGTACGTCCCGCTGCAGGTGCTCACACCTGTTGCATTCATCTTTTCGCTCCTGTCGACGATTCCGTTTGAGCAATCTGCATCCGGGTGCTCTAAACAGATTGTGCGCTGGCTGCATGTGATGTGAATCGCAAGCTGAAGGATCCACCAATCACGGGAGACAGGATCGTGGTCAAAGAGACAGGACACCAAAACTTAGCTTAGACGGTTTTGGTCGATCCAGCAAGGAAAGTTCACGGGCCATGCACTCCAACACGTATAGAGCCCTTCGTGAGAGGGAGTGAACGAACGATGTCATAGCCTTGCCAATCCCTCTCCTTGCGAGAACGGGAGCGGTTTCGTTCTCTCACGCAGCCCTGGAGGAGGTGTGGAGCAATACTTCCCGACGAGACGACCACCCCAGTTGCCAATCGAGAGACGGATAGCTTACATTGCAGAGGTCTCAGAACGCATTATCTACGGCTGCCGAACAATCGAGATGCGAAGGAATTCAGGAGCATAGACGAAAGAGGGAGGCGGCAATGCAGCGAACGAAGAACGCCCCAGTCTCACGGCGGGGGTTTCTGAAAAGTTCGATGGGAGCTGTTGCAGCGATCGGCTTCCCGACCATCGTACCGGCGAGCATATTCGGGCAGACGGCACCGAGTAATCGAATTAACATTGGCGCCATCGGTGTAGGCCGAATCTCGCGTGGGCATGACCTGCCGGGAATCTGGCAATTCGATCACGCGCGAATCATGGCAGTATGCGACCTTGATGCGCAGCGTGTAGAAAAAGCCAAGACGCTCGTCAATGGCGTGTACGCAAAGAAGACGAGTAAAGCGTACGACGGGGTGACGGGATATAGCAACTACCATGAACTGCTGGCGGACAAGGAGATTGACGCAGTGGTGATCTCCACGCCGGACCATCAGCACGCAATTCTTGCTGTCGATGCTGTCCGTGCGGGCAAGGATGTGTATCTCCAGAAACCCGCCTCGCTCACAATCGCAGAGGGGCGGCAGATGGCCGACGCCGTGAAAGCCTCCGGCCGAATCCTGCAGATCGGAAGCCAGCAGAGGTCCTGGGTGCAGTTTCGCATCGCCGCCGAGTTGGTGCGGAACGGACGGATCGGAGATCTGAAGCATGTCGAAATCGGCCTGCCGGGAGATCCGGCTGGTGGCAATCCGACGCCAATGCCGGTACCAGCGGGTTTTCAGTACGATGCGTGGCTGGGCTCGACCCCGGTGATTCCCTACACAGTAGACAGGGTCATGCCGCAGAATGGCTTTGACCGTCCGGGATGGTTGCGTTGCGAGCAGTTCGGCGCGGGCATGATCACGGGATGGGGAGCGCACCACGTCGATAGCGCTCATTGGGGGATGGACACGGAGGACACGGGACCGATGGAGATCTGGGGCGAGGCCGAATTCCCGACGCACGGGCTTTGGGATGTGCACGGGAAGTTCAAGACACACGCGGTGTACGCGAATGGTGTGACGATGGATATCTCGGGGGACTTTCCGAACGGCATCAAGTTTTACGGAACAAAGGGCTGGCTGTTCGTCACGCGTACCGAGCAGGTGACGCCGACAGATCCAGGTGGCAAGCCAAAGGCCACGCCCGGGGCTGCGCTGGTTGGACCACTGGCTGTCGCAGGCCTAACGGTCAGTGATCCGAAGATCCTCGAGACAGATTTCGGTCCCGGCGACGTTCATCTGTACCGGAGTTCGGACCAGCACGGAAATTGGTTGGACTGTATACGGTCGCGGAAGGAGCCGATCTCCCCGGCGGAAAAGGGCCATCGGGCGTGCTCCACGTGCCTGCTGCATCACATCGCGATGAAGACCAAGCGAAAAATGTACTGGGATCCGGCGCAGGAGCGCTTCAAAAAGGACGAGGAGGCCAATAAGATGTTATCGCGTCCGCAGAGGGCGCCATACCAGTTCAGCTCATGAACCGAAGCTGTGCTGAATAGGCGCAGAGCCGCTCTACTCTGAAGTGCCGCAGTTCTCTTCCGGCACATGTAGGTTTCCTGCTCGCAACGAGAACAAAATAAATTCTCGTCGTGGTCTGAGAGCACTCGATCCTGAAGAAACGCAGTGAATGCGTAGGCACCACCGCAGCGCGATCATTCGGGGCGGGATAATCTAGATCGCTCTTGATTCCTATACTCCTTCGCGGTTTTGTTGGTGATTGCCCGGTCGTCGCGGCCAGCGGAACAGTCTTGTTTTCGATCAAGCCTCCTCTCTTGAACTCGCCAGAAATTCCTTGACAGCCCTAAAGGCGCTCTCTATCGTTCGCCTTGCAAACAATATCGACAATCTGGCTGCCGGAGGCATGATGGCCATCTTCTGTAATGAAAAGGCTTTGTGGAAGTCGATGATACTTCGACTTCTGTTCGTCCTCATGTTGATCGCCAGGATAGGGACTCCGTCCGCCACTGCGCAAACCCTTTATGGCAATCTGACAGGCAATGTTACAGACGCATCGAACGCCGCACTCCCGAACGCGACTATAAGCATTCGAAACGTAGATACGGGCTTCTCTCGCACAGGTACAACGGACGGCTCCGGCAACTACCAACTGACCGACCTGCAGCCAGGCACGTACGATATTACGATCAGTGCCCAGTCTTTCGGTGAGAGCACTACAAAAGGAGTTCCGATCGGCGCAAACCAAACAAAGCGGATCGACGCGATTCTCGCGGCTGCTGGGGTTTCTCAGACCGTCGAGGTGAACACCGCACCACCGGCACTCCAGACTGACCGCGCTGACGTAAATTACGAGATCACCTCCACGCAGGTCGCGCAGCTTCCAACCACCTCTACTGCGGGCAGAAACTTCCAGGGTCTCTACCGCCTGATTCCCGGCATTCCGCCGCCGCAGGAGCAGAACTCTCAGTCGGGTAACCCGGGCCGCACACAGGCCGTGAATGCGAATGGTGTTTCGAACACAAGCAACTCCACAAAGATCGATGGTGCCGCCGTCGGCTACCCGTGGCTCACTTCGATCGTCGCCTACATCCCGCCGACAGATTCTATTGAGTCGGCCAACATTGTCACCAACAGCTTCAATGCGGAGCAGGGCACGGCAGGGGGCGCCGCCGCGAACCTGATCGTGAAGAGCGGCACCAACAGCTTTCACGGCGGCGCATGGGAGTACAACTCTATCTCGCAGTTCAACGCGCGCAACTACTTCACCCGCGTGAGCACGACACCCGTTATCCCGAAGAATATCTATAACGAATACGGCGCCAATATCGGCGGGCCGATTCTCAAGGGAAAGCTGTTCTTCTTCTTCGATTACAACAAGGTATCGTTGCGGCAATTCAAGAGCGGCTTCCAGACTCTGCCGCTCAGCAGTCTTCGCAATGGCGACTTCTCCTCGGTGGCTGGTGTCGCACTTGGCAGAGGGATCATCTACGACCCACTGACCGGAAACGCCGATGGGTCCAATCGCACCCCCTTTCCCAACAACGTGATTCCTCGGAACCGGTTGAGTCCGGCTGCCGTGAAGCTGCTCTCGCTTGTGCCCGCAGAGAACAATATCAATGGAGATGGCACCTCAAACAACTATGCCGGTGGTGGTGTACTCCAGTACGACCGTGGCGCCTATGACACCAAGATCAACTTCAATCCAACGAACGCCACCACCATTTTTGGGCGATACTCTGTCCAGCGCTCCCTCATCTTCGACCCGGTGACACTGGGAGCTGCGGTTGGAACCACATGGGATGGGGGTCAGCCGGGGCGCGCACCGGGCACCATCCAGAATATCGGTCTTGGCGCGACCCACACATTTACGCCTCACCTCCTGCTGGATGCTAACGCCGGCTTCGTGCGCATCAACCTTGCAGCCGTCGGACCAGATTATGGGACCAATCAGGGGCTTGACCTGCTCAGCATTCCAGGGACTAACGGAGCGTCGCTGACCCAAAGCGGCCTGCCCGTGTTCAACATGTCCAATGGGCTTTCCGGGCTGGGCAACACCAACGTCTCGCAGCCGTTCCAGTTTCGCGACATGCAATACGTCGGCAACGTAAACGCAACCTACATTCGCGGTGACCACACGATGCGCTTCGGTGGTGAGTACACACATTCCGCCATCAACCAATCTCAGACGAATGGCAACAGCCCTCGAGGACTCTTCCAGTTTAGCGGCGGTGCCACGGGCAACAATAGCAGCACTGCAGCGGGCAGCACCCCTGCCGCTTCGCCCACATACTACCGCACCATTGCGGACTACCTGCTCGGCTTCCCGAATCAGCTCGGTAAGACCGTGCAGTATTTCAATCCGAACGGACCGCGTTTCTCCTCCTTTGCTTTTTATGCGCAGGATACTTGGAAGGCCACGTCGAACCTGACCGTCAACTATGGCCTTAGATACGAGTACTACCCGTTCGCCAATCGCGATCACACTGGTGTGTTCCGCTTCGATCCCGCGACGAGCAACGTCCTGATTGGCGGGCGAGGGTCGGTTCCGACCAACACCGGTGAGAATGTTGGGCATGGTCTGGTCGTTCCACGTCTTGGTGTCAACTACCGCATCAATGACAAGACAGTGCTCCGCTCGGGCTTCGGCTTTACCGTGGACCCGGACAACTTTCGCTATTTCCGGGACGCCTACCCTGCCCTGATTACCTTGAACAACGCCGGCGTGAATACCTATGTGCCTGCCGGTGCTCTCAGTGGCCCGGGTGCCACTGTGCCGAACGCGAATACCTTGCCGAGCGGCGTGCTCGGTATCGGCATCCCGACGGTGAACGTTCCGGATATCTCCGCCGGCACGGTTCCCTTGCCTTTCAATTACTCCACGCAGACAGTGCCGAAGGATTTCCGTCGGGGATACATCGAAAGCTGGAACCTTTTTATCGATCAATCGTTCACTAAAGGAATCGTCGGCACGATCGGCTATGTCGGAACGCATCACGTTCGCCAGGTGGTCGGTCTGGACATCAACGCCGGCACCATTGGAAGCCCGCTCGGCAACCTTTCGCGCCCGCTCAAGACGAACACAAATGCACCAGGGAATGTGAATGGCGTACCGCGCACGATCACCACGCAAATCTTACAGGTAACGCCTTTTGGAGACGAAGAGTACTCCGGCCTTCAGGCGCAGCTTACCGACCGCCAGCTACGCTCTTTTCAATTTGGCTACGCGTACACGTGGTCGCACGCGATGAACGTCTTCGATGAGAACAGCACTCTTGGTGGCCTGATCTTCAATAACCCCGCGCTTCTGAAGCGAAACTATGCTAACTCCGCCTTTGATCGCACACACGTCAATGCGCTCTGGACGGTGTGGCAGATTCCGGTTGGACCAGGCCGCCAGTTCCTGACCAGTGGCTTTCTCGGTCGCCTGATCGGTGGCTTTGACCTGAACACCATCACGACCTATTACAGTGGGGCGCCGTTCCAGTTGACCGATAACAGTTATAGCGGATTCGGTGACACGACCACGCCTGACCAGATCAGCAAGCCGGTTCTTGGTGCGAAGTATCGTGCTGCCCAGGCCACCGGACCTACGGCGCTCACTTACTTCGACAATAGCGCAGGCTACTATAAGGCGGTCGGTAGCGCTGCCGCGCGCATCGGTAACGTCGGTCGTAATACCATTCGTGGACCGGGTGTCTTCAATCTTGACGCTGCACTCACCCGCAACATACCTATCTACCGCGAATTCAACATCGTTCTCAAGGCGGAGTCGTTCGACGTCACCAACACGCCACAGTTTGCCAATCCCGGAGTCAACGTCAATGCACCCTCAAGCTTCGGAGTCATCACTACGTCTAACGCGGCGCGCACTCTCCGCTTCAGCGGCCGTGTGACCTTCTAGATGACAAACCATCTCCGTTCAAAACCCTCTCGACATCGGAGCCTAGAAGCAGGATGACGCAAGGTCTACTCAGCGGAAGATCCGCAGTTGTGATGGGCGGTACGATGGGAATTGGTCGTGCTCTGGCGCTGGGTCTCGCCAGGGCGGGCTCCGATGTGATTGCGACCTCCCGTTCGCAGAAGAGTGTTGATGATGTTGCGAAAGAGCTAAGTGCAATAGGCAGCCGTACTGTTGCGATTGCATCGGATGTAACGGATAGAAGCTCGATCGAGCGAGTCCACAATGCAGCTATAGCGGAGTTCGGTAAAGTCGATATCCTTATCAACTCCGCGGGCGTTACACAGCGAGTGCCAACACTGGACTGCACGGAAGAGTTGTGGAATTCAATCATGAACATCAACCTTGGTGGGACGGTGCGAGCCTGCCAGGTCTTCGGACCGTCGATGCTGGATCGAGGCTACGGCAAAATCATAAACATCGCTTCATTAGCGACATTTGTGGCCTTCCATGAAGTCGCGGCTTATGGTGCAAGCAAGGCGGCAGTTGGAGCCCTGACGCGGTCCCTCGCCGTGGAGTGGGCAGATCGAGGGGTATGCGTAAACGCCATCGCGCCCGGAGTCTTTCCCACTGCCCTGAACCGCAGTCTTCTGGACTCTTCCCGCGGGAAAGAGTTGCTGATGCGTACGCCCATGGGTCGGTTCGGCGAGTTAGATGAGTTGGTCAGCACAGCAGTCTACCTGGCATCTGAGGCAAGCTCGTACACGACTGGCCAGATCGTTGTTGTCGATGGTGGTCAACTCGCGAGCGGAGTCAACCAGTGAGCAGTACCCGATGACGAGAGCTCCGACGCATGCGGAAGCAGCGCAAGGACCTTCCGCTCCCCCGAACTCCTTCTGGGTGGCATTGAGTGAGCAGACCCATACTGCCGTCTGGCGAACCCAGGGGGACTTCAGTAGCAGAATTCCGGTCACGGTTTGACGCTCGCAACCCAGGCTGCGGCTCAATCCAAAAGAGTTGAAGAAAGGTGAACCCGTGAAAATTACAGACGCAAAGGTGATTGTGTGTTCACCTGAACGCAATTTTGTGACCCTGAAGATTAACACTGACGAGGGGCTGTACGGTTTAGGTGATGCAACATTGAATGGACGCGAGCTCGCTGTCGCCAGCTATCTCACGGAGCATGTGATTCCATGCCTGATTGGTCGCGATCCATCGCAGACGGAGGATATCTGGCAGTACCTCTACCGCGGCGCATATTGGCGGCGCGGACCTGTGACGATGACAGCGATTGCGGCGGTGGATGTTGCACTTTGGGACATCAAGGGCAAGGCCCTGAACACCCCCCTCTACAACCTGCTCGGAGGAAAGAGCAGGGACGGTGTGTTGGTGTACACGCACGCAAACGGGCGGGACATCGAGGAGGCGAAGGATGCAGTCCTTCGCTATATGGAGGAGGGCTACCTGGCTGTGCGGGCGCAAAGTGCGGTGCCCGGGGTCGATTCGAGCTACGGTGTGCCGAAGGGCTCGAAAGCGTACGAGCCCGCCGAGAGAGGTCTGCCGTCCGAATCGCTTTGGTCGAGCGAAAAATACCTTCGCTTTGCGCCGAAGCTGTTTGAAAAGCTCCGGGTGGATCTCGGCGGAGAAGTTCATCTCTTACATGATGTTCACCATAGGCTCACACCGATCGAGGCGGCACGATTGGGAAAATCGCTTGAGCAGTACCATCTGTTTTGGATGGAAGACCCCGTGCCCGCAGAACTTCAGGAGGGATTCAGATACGTTCGCGAGCACACTACAACGCCGATTGCGACCGGTGAGGTGTTCAGCAGCATCTGGGACACGCTCGATCTCATCCGGCATCAGTGGATCGACTACATCCGGATGACGATCGTGCATGGCGGTGGCATCACCCATCTGAGAAAGGTCGCGGATTTTGCGGCACTCTACCACGTGCGAACCGGCTTCCATGGAGCGACGGACCTCTCTCCGGTGACCATGGCGGCCGCATTGCACTTCGGGCTTGCAATCCACAACTTTGGCATTCAAGAATACATGCACCACTCCGCACTCACAAACGAGGTTTTTCCGCACGGATATAGCTTCGCGCAGGGCTACATGCATCCAGGAGAGGCTGCGGGACTAGGTGTCGATGTCGACGAAGTACTCGCTGCAAAGCACCCCTACCAGCGAGCGTACCTGCCTGTATCGAGAAAGCTGGACGGGACCCTCAGTGATTGGTAAAGCCATGCTGGTCGCCAGGGTGCTAGCGGATCGATCGCCTACGGCCGGAAAGTGTTCAGCGTTGGAGATCGTCATGTGACGCGGTGGTTGCTGCCGTCCGAAGCTTGGTTGCAGACGTGAAGGGTGGTCGCCATCTTCAATCCTACCGCGCGGTTCTGTATGGATGATCAGCAAACAGAAAGTAGTGAAATCTACTCACCGCGACTCCCGAGTTTCACACAAGGATCAGAGCTCAACTCATGGCCTTCTCGCGTTTAAAGCGTCAGACGGCTCTACGATCGCCAGCGGTGAGGTGACACAGACTGGCTCAGGGCTTGGGCCCGACTGGCCCCTTACCGATAGGGAACAACGACTGGTTCCTTTGGCCAGTGCACAGTGGTCACGAACTCTGAACGAGTAGAATGACCTCACAGATCATCACATACTGACAGGGACCGAAAGAGGTTGTTATGAGCGTAAACACGATGGAAGAGCTCTTGATCGATGAACTGAGGGATCTTTACTCCGCCGAGAAGCAGATCACGCGAGCCTTGCCAAAGATCGCGAAGGGGGCGAGTAC
>JAABUV010006375.1_pt1 | contig 12888 bp, 11 predicted proteins | sample 5559971 | NCBI WGS metagenome assembly JAABUV01 (sample SAMN10711881, study PRJNA513362) | rock metagenome | isolation source: Antarctica rocks | place: Antarctica: Victoria Land, Knobhead nord | collected 2015-12-19
CCCTTTGACGGGTGCGCCGCCGCGCCAGACAGATGAAGTTGGGCGCGCGAGGGCGGCGCGGCGGCGGCGCGTCAAGCCACCCCCTGCGGAGGCTGCCGCCTGACCACGGTTTAGTGGGGCGCTACCCATGCTTGTGGATTGCATGGGCTATTACGGGTTATGAACGCACGCCGGCTCACGAGCCGCGTGTACCATAAGGAAGGCTATCGTCGCTGTCGCCCCGCGCACGGAAAGGGATGATCATATCATGGAACTTGGCGTCTATACCTTCGCGGACATGATGCCCGACCCGCGGACGGGGCAGGTTATCGGCCCCGCGCAACGCCTGCGCGACCTCATGGAGGAGATTGAACTCGCTGACCAGGCCGGCCTCGACGTCTTCGGCCTCGGCGAGCATCATCGCGCCGACTTCGCGGTCTCGGCGCCGGCCGTCGTGCTCGCGGCCGCGGCGACGCGTACGACGAACATCCGCCTGACCAGCGCGGTCACCGTGCTCAGCTCGGACGACCCGGTCCGCGTGTTCCAGGACTTTGCCACGCTCGACCTGCTTTCCGGCGGGCGCGCGGAGATCATGGCCGGCCGCGGCTCGTTCATCGAATCGTTCCCCCTGTTTGGCTACGACCTCGCCGACTACGACGAGTTGTTCGCGGAGAAGCTCACGTTGCTGCTGCGGCTGCGCGATGACGAGCGCGTCACCTGGTCGGGGCGCCATCGCCCCGCGCTGGACGATCTCGGCGTGTATCCCCGTCCCATTCAAGATCCGCTCCCCGTGTGGGTCGCCGTCGGCGGCAACCCGCCATCGGCGGTCCGGGCGGGGACGCTCGGCCTGCCGATGGCGCTGGCCATCATCGGGGGTGAACCGGCCCGGTTCGCGCCGTTCGTCGATATCTACCGTGAGGCGGCGCGGCGCGCGGGACATGACGCGGCGGGGCTGCCGGTGAGCATCAACTCGATTGGCTATGTCGCGGACACCTCGCAGCGGGCTGGGGACGAGTTCTTCCCCTCCTACTCATTGATGATGAACAGGCTGGGGCGGGAGCGCGGCTGGTCGGGCATCAGCCGGCGGGACTTCGACGCCCTACGGTCGCCGCGGGGCGCGCTCGTCATGGGCAGCCCGCAGGAAGTCAGCGAGAAGATCCTCGCCCAGCACGAGATCTTTGGGCACCAGCGCTTCCTCATCCAGATGAGCGTCGGCGCGATGCCTCACCGCGACATCCTGCACGCCATCGAGTTGCTCGGCGCCCAGGTCGCCCCCGTCGTGCGCCGCGCGACAGGGCTCGTGAATTAGCGTAGGGGCGTATGGTTATACGCCTGGTGGTCGAACGCGGGCGTATAACCATGCGCTCCTACGCCGCACCGAACGCCTCGGTCCCACGAATAATTTACGAGCCCTGAGCCCGGACCAAAGGAGCGCAAAAGTAGACGTGTGCGTTTCGTATACTGAGGGTCAAGGATGTGAGGGACGTGACCGGCAGTAAAAGGAGAGGACATGGCGGCATACGAGGGGTTGCGGTTGGCGGTGCAGCGGCAGGGGCGCTTGACGGAGGGGACCCTGGCGCTGCTGCACGCTATCGGCCTGGATTTCGAGAGCTATAGCCAACGCCTGTTCTCGCCCTGCCGCAATTTCCCGCTCTCGCTGCTCTACGCGCGCGACGACGATATCCCCGAGTACGTGGCCTCCGGGACCGTCGACGCCGGCATCGTCGGTCAGAATCTCGTACACGAGGAGGGCGTCGACGTCGCCGAACTGCTGCCCCTCGGCTACGGCTACTGTACGCTCGTGCTGGCCGCGCCTACCAACGCCGCTGTGCGCGGGCCGCGCGACCTCGCCGGCCACCGCGTCGCTACCTCGTACCCCGGCTCGGCCCGCGCCTACTTCGAGCGGCATGGCGTGCGCGATGTCGAGGTGATCGAACTCAGCGGCTCGGTCGAGGTGGCGCCCAGCCTGGGCCTCGCCGACGCCATCATCGAGATCACAGCCACGGGCTCGACGCTCGTGCTCAACGACCTGCGTCCGGTCGAGACGGTGCTGGAGTCGCAGGCCGCGCTGGTGGCCAACCACGCCACGCTGGAGCACCCCGCCAAGCGGGCCGACCTGGACCGCCTGGTCATGCGCATCAAGGCTGTTGGGGCTGGCCGCCGCTACAAGTACGTCATGATGAACGCGCCGGCGCGCGCGCTGCCCCGTATCCGCGAGATCCTGCCCGGCCTCAGGGAGCCGACCGTGATCCCGCTGGCCGACAAGGAGTGGGTCGCGGTCCACGCCGCCATACAGGAAGAGACCTTTTGGGAGGTCATCGAGGGGCTGCACAAGGCCGGCGCCTCGGAGATCCTGGTGGCTCCGATCGAGAAACTCGTCAAGTAAGAAATTTAGCTGTCAGCAATCAGCCGTCAGCAATCAGCTGATTGCTGACGGCTGATTGCTGACAGCTAAATCAGGAGGGCCGGACGTGACGACGGTAGCAGTAGTAGACTACGGCGCCAGCAATATCAAGAGCATCGTGCGCGGGCTGGAGCGCGCCGGCGCGATGGTCACGGTGGCGCGTACGCCGGAGGAGATGTCCGGCGCGGCGGGGCTGGTGCTGCCGGGCGTCGGCGCGGCCGGGACGGCCATGCGCGGGCTGCGCGAGCGCGGTCTTGCCCAGCCCCTGATCGCGGCGATCGAGGGCGGCGCGCCGTTCCTGGGCGTCTGCCTGGGCATGCAACTGCTGCTCGGCGCGCAGGAGGAGGACGACGAGATGGGCCTCAACATCATCGGCGGGCGTGTGCGCCGGCTGCGCGGCGTCAAGGTCCCGCACATGGGCTGGAACACCGTCGACGCCGTTTCCCGCGAGGGCGCGCCCGCCATCGGTCCGCTGACCGGCCTGCCGCCGCGGCCCTATCTATACTTCGTGCACTCCTACTACGTCGAGCTCGATCCAGCCGAGCAGCGCGTCGCCGCCGCGACGACGGAGTACGGCGATAGCGCGTTCGTGTCAGTCCTCGCGCGCGACAATATATGGGGCGCGCAGTTCCACCCCGAGAAGAGCGGCGCGAACGGCGCGCGTGTGTTGCGCAACTTCGTGGCGCGCTGCGCCGGCGCCGCGGTCACGGCGCCTGATCAATGGGAGGCCGCGTCATGATGATCATCCCCGCCGTCGACATTCTTGGCGGCCAGGCCGTGCAGCTGCGGCAGGGCGACTTCGACCAGGTCGCCGAGCGGCGCGGCAACCCGGTCGAGCTCGCGCGCGCGTGGGCCGCGGCGGGCGCGCGCCTCATTCACGTCGTCGACCTCGATGGCGCACGCGCGGGGCACAGGGTCAACGCCGCCGCCATTGAGCGCATCTGCCACACCGCCGGCGTGCCGATACAGGTCGGCGGCGGCCTGCGCAATGCCGACGACGTCGCGGCCGTGCTGGAGGGCGGCGTCGCGCGCGCCGTGCTGGGCACCGCCGCGCTCAAGAGCCCGGAGTTGCTGCGCGAGGTCATCGCGCGCTGGGGCGAGCGCATCGTCGTGGGCATCGACGCGCGCGACGGCTACGTGGCGACGGAGGGTTGGCGTGAGGGCTCGGTCACGCTGGCGACCGACTTCGCGCGCGAGGTGGCCGCGCTCGGCGTCACGCACATCGTCTACACCGACATCTCGCGCGACGGCACGCTCGAAGGACCCAACCTGACGGCCACCGGCGCGGTAGCCCGCGCGGCCGGCTTCCCCGTCATCGCCTCGGGCGGCGTGGGCACGCTCGACGACCTGCGCGCACTCCATGGGACCAGCGGCGTCGTCGCCGGCGTGATCATCGGACGCGCCATCTACTCAGGGGCTATCGACCTGGCTCAGGCCATCGCTGAGATGCAAGACGCGCAAGACGAGCGGGCGGTATAGGATGCTGACCAAACGCCTGATCCCCTGCCTTGACGTGACCGGCGGCCGCGTGGTCAAGGGCACGCGCTTCCTCGACCTGCGTGACGCCGGCGACCCCGTCGAGCTGGCCGCCTACTACGCCCAAACGGGGGCCGATGAGGTTGTCTTCCTCGATATCACAGCGTCAAGTGACGGGCGCGCCGCCATGATCGACGTGGCCGAGCGCACCGGCGATGGTCTCGACATTCCCTTCACCGTCGGCGGCGGTCTGCGCTCGGTCGAGGATATGCGCCGCATGCTCGCTGCCGGGGCCGATAAGACCTCGCTCAACACCTCGGCCGTACAGGACCCCGCACTGATCACGCGCGGGGCCGCGGCCTTTGGCAGCCAGTGCATCGTGCTGGCGATCGACGCCAAGCGCGACCCTGCCGCGCCCTCCGGTTGGCGCGTCTACACGCACGGCGGCCGCACGCCGACCCCGCTGGACGCCGTAGAGTGGGCGCGCGAGGGCGTCAAGCGCGGCGCCGGCGAGATCCTGCTGACCTCGATGGACCGCGACGGCACGCGCGACGGCTATGACCTGGCGCTGACCTCCGCCATCGCGGCGGCCGTCGATGTGCCGGTGATCGCCTCAGGCGGCGTGGGAACCCTCGACCACCTCTACGACGGGCTGACGCTCGGCGGGGCCGACGCCGCGCTGGCCGCCTCGATCTTCCACTTCGGCGAGTACACCGTCACCGACGCCAAGCGCTACCTTGCCACGCGCGACGTGCCGGTGCGCCTCGCGGCGACGTAACAGCATCCTGGAAAATGGGCTCTATGGACACCCTCACGGCGCGATTTGCTCAACATAATACGTTTGAGGGCAGTTGGCGGCGCGGCGGCAGGCGTGGTAGTCGCCGAACTCGATCGAGCGCCCGTAGGCGATGACGGCGCGGTTGGTCCGCGGATCGAGCGCCAGCCCCAGGTTGTCAAGCAACTGCCGTTGCAGGTCGGGGCAGGCGTCGCCCTTTGTGCAGATCGGGCCCTGGTGTACGACATCCGTGGCCGCCGTCGCGCTGAAGGCAGCGCCGCCGTCACTCGATGTGGCGGCGTAGATGCGCCAGCGCGCGTGGGGCGAGAGGCTATCCCAGGTATCGGCGCCGTACCAGGCCAGCGCCACATGTCCAGCCGCGCCAGCGGTGATGGAGGGCAGCACGTTCGCGCGCGCTCCTATAGCAGTGGACGTACCGACGCGCCGGGCCGTCGACCACGTCGTGCCGCCATCGGTCGAGGAGGCGAGCAAGACGCGGCGGCGGTCCGACCACGCGGCGTAGAGCCGGCCCGCCGCGTCAATCGCCAGCCCCGGCCACATGTTGGCGTCGTCCTCGCCCGACCCGCCCTGGTAGACGAGGGTGTCGCGCCAGGTGGCGCCGCCATCGCGCGAGCGCGCCACCACGATGCGGTTGAAGTGGCCGCTGATGTCGCCGCCGCCGCCATTCTCCCGCCCTTGCTCCGGCGTTTCCGTGACGAACACCTCGTAGACCGTGCCGTCGCGCGGGTCGACAGCAAGGTTGCCCGACCAGCCATGGATGGGAGGAAGCGCGGCCACAGGGTCACCGACGACGCGCCAGGTCACACCGGCGTCGTCGGAGCGCCGCACCGTCACATGGCCGGAGAGTTGGTCGTCACCGCGCGTCAGGTACGAGAGATAGACCGTGGCGCGGCCATACGTCGCCAGCCAGGGGCGGTCGCGCCGTCCATAGACGAGGTGCGGATAAAGGGCGCAGGCGCGGAAAGCGTGGGTGACATCGCTACGGGGGCACGAGGTCATCGCGACGCGTGACGCCGCGACCGGCTGCGTGATCGACGTCAGGGCCGCGACGTACAGAGTCGGCGGTTCGATGGGACTGCTGAAGGGTAACGTGCCGGTGATGGACGTCCCCACAACGGCGCTGGTGATGGGCGTCACGGGCGTCACGGGCGCCGTGGGGGAGATGGGCGGGTTCGCGCCGAGGGCCAGCGCCACGTCGTTGCCGCCGACGCCGCCGTCGGGCTGCCCGACAAAGGCCGGCGTCGTCGTCCCGACGCGTCCACGCCACAGCGCCGTGCCATGCTGCTCGTGCAAGGCGGCTACCCACACCGTGCCGTCGGCCGCGACAGCCACGGACGGCTCGGCGTCGGGCAGCGCTTGCCGCGCGTATTGTGGGTCGTCGGCGGGGTAGCGCGACGGGTCGGATAGGCGCAGGCTCGGCCCGAAGAGGAGGGGGACCGCCGGGATACGCTGTGGGCGCGCCCGCGTGTGGCCAGCGACTCCCAGTGGGATCAGGGCGAGCAGAGTGATAGCGGCGACAAGGACAAGGCGGCGCATGGGGTCCCTCCAAGGGTATTGGCCGAGAGGGGGAGGCGTTGTTACGGTACCACAAAGGCGGCGCGCCGGTCAATACTATTGGGCGTCAGCTAACAAAAAGGCCCGGCCACACACGAGAGACGACGCCGCCAGCGACCGGTGCCCCGTTCCGTCCGCTGGCGACGCCGACTCCGGTGTTGACCGGGCCGGCATCTAACTGCCAAGTACCAGTCTATCCCAGTACTATTAAGCCTCTATGAGCCCTGTGTGAAGCTTTGGTAAAGAAATGAGTCGCCGCCCTAGCTGTCCCAATCCAGCTAGGTTGTGTACGGCGTGGCGTTGCTCCTTCGCTGCTGTAGGGTATGATGCCTTCATGATACGGTAAGGTACGGTGAACGTTGCGAGGTCCGCATCCTGCCATGGTCGTAACAGGGTGGTAGCGGGAAGTTTTGTTGACAACGAGGTAGGTCATGTTCTCAGGCGCTAAAGTCAGGGCGGCGTTCGCCGGGATCACGGGGGCGATCAAGAACGCCGTGTTCAAGTTCGCCAACGATTGGTCGATGAACCTGGCGAGCATGATCGCCTACAACCTCATCACGGCTATTTTCCCCATCCTGCTCGCGGTGCTGAGCCTCGTCGGGCTTGTGCTGCGATTCACAGCGTACGGGCACATACAGGACGTCGCCGACGCGATTAGTCGGGTATTCCCCAAGGAAATAACAAGCAGTATAGACCTGACGGACCTGCTCAAAAGTCTGGTCAGGCTCACTGGGCCGTTCGCCGTCGCCGCGCTGGTCGGCCTGTTGTGGCTCGGCTCCAACCTGTTCTCCAATATGGAGAACGCCTTCAGCATCATCTTTCGCATCAGGGGCCGCGACCTCGTGCCGCAGCGGCTCATGGCCATCGGCATGGTCCTCATCCTGGCGCTGCTGCTGCCCCTCTCGCTGGGCGCGGCCAGCTTGGTTACGGCCGGGTCGGATTGGTTCGAGCGCGTGCTGCCCAAGCAGGCCGGCCTCGTGCTGACCTACGTCGGTCCGCTCACGTCGCTGGGTGTGCTGTGGCTGCTCTTCCTGGTCATCTACATGGTCGTGCCCAATTTCGAGGTGCGTTTCCGCCACGCCTGGCCTGGCGCGTTGGTGGCCGCGATCCTGATTGGGCTGCTGGAGTTGCTCTTTCCGCTGTACTTCCGTATATTTCTGTCGCCGAATACGCGCTACGGGGTAGCGGCGGCCGCACTGCTCGTCGTCATCATCTGGCTGTGGTTCTTCGCGGTCATCACGGTGCTCGGCGCGCAGATCAACGCCGTGCTCATGGGCCTACGGGCGACGACTTACGACCTGTCGCGCACCTTCGAGTTGGCCTACGAGGAGCAGGACCCCGACGCCGATCAGAAGCGCAGGACGACGCCGACCGTCTTCAAGCGGAGCCTCGTGCGCTGGGTACCCGGTTGGCAGGAGCGAGGGTCGGAGGTCGGACGTCGGAGGTCGGACGTCGGAGGTCGGACGTCGGGAGTCGGGAGTCGGGAGTCGGAAGTCGGGAGTCGGGAGTCGAAAATCGGGAATAGGGGGAATCATGAGCGACGACACGGGCGAACGTATCGACAGGTACATCGAAGAGTTGTTTATTCCTGAGGACGCGGCGTTGCAGGGGACGTTACGCGCGATGGAGGCGGAGGGGCTGCCGTTGATCGGTGTCCCGTCCGCATTGGGCAAGCTGTTGGGCATCCTGACACGCGCGGTCGGGGCGCGGCGCGTGCTCGAGATCGGCACGCTTGGCGGCTACAGTGCGATTTGGCTGGCCCGCGCCCTCGCGCCCGGCGGACGGATCATCTCGCTGGAGGTCGACCCACGCCACGCCGCCGTCGCCCGAACTAATCTGGAGCGGGCCGGCGTGGGCGATCAGGTCGAGGTGCGGGTGGGCCGCGCCCTCGATCTGCTACCCCAACTGCCGCCCGAGGAACCCTTCGACCTCGCCTTCATCGACGCCGACAAGGTGTCGTACCCGGCCTATTTGGAGTGGGTGACGCTGCTGGTGCGTCCCGGCGGCCTCATCGTGGCCGACAACGTGCTGCGCGATGGCCGCGTGCTCGACGAAGCGACGGCCGACGAAAATGCGCGCGGCATCGCCCAGTTCAACTGCGCCGTCGCCGACGACCCGCGCCTCGACGCGATCATCCTGCCCAACCGCGGTGGCCATGATGGCGTCCTGGTCGCGACCGTGCTGCCGGCATCGGCGTGACGGAAGTCTGAAGTCGAATCTATGGCAAGTGTGTCTGTTCGTCCGCTGACGCACGGTGATCGGGCGTGGGTCGAGCGCTTTGTCACGGAGCGCTGGGGCGCGCCGGTGGTTGTCGTGCATGGCGCCGTGTACCGCGTGGACGAGGCGCCGGGCTTCGTCGCCATGCACGAGGGGGAGAGGGCCGGCCTCGTCACGTATCACGTCGTCGATGAGCGGTGCGAAATCGTGAGCCTGGATAGCGCACATTCGGGCCTTGGCGTCGGGACGGCGCTCGTCGACGCGGTTGTAGCCGCGGCGCGTCGACGGGGATGTCGGCGGGTGTGGCTCATCACGACCAACGACAACCTGCGCGCGCTGCGTTTCTACCAGAAGCGCGGCTTCGTCCTCGTCGCCGTGCATCGCGACGCGGTCGCGGCGGCGCGGGCGCTCAAGCCGGAGATCCCGCTGATCGGAGAGGACGGCATCCCGATACGCGACGAGATCGAACTTGAGTTGACGCTGGAGGGATAGTTACAGCGGCTCACCGTCGAGGAACGTGGCCGGCGCCACATGGAAGAAGGCCGCTAGACCTTCAATAGCCTCTTGCGCGTCGGATCGCACAGAGGACTCGACGAGCGGCCACATGACGTCCGGCGCCTCTTGATAATGCATGTCATCGCGGATATGCATCAGTGGGAAGGCGCGCACCAACGCCAGATACTCGTCGGTCGCGTCGCCGAGCGCCGCCTGTTCCCCTACCTGTATCATCTCGTCGTGTCCTTACGATCCCCACCACGCTCTCCGCCGCCGGGTTCTCGCACCTCGCCGGCGAGGCCGGAGGCCCTGGCGCCCGTCCGTCCAAGGCCCGCTTCGCCGACCCGCGCGTGGCCCAACGCGGCGTCCGTCGGGGCACCGGACCGGGGGCAACCTGGGCATGAGGGGCACGGGCGGGCGCTCCGGCCGGCGGCGCAGCTTCGGCGCCTAGAGCGCGGAGGGCAGCGTGTTCGTGGCGCGCCTGTTGACCGTGGTCACGCCCTTGCGCCAGCAGCAGCGCGATGTCCTGGACGACCTGACCGGCGCCTGCGCGGCCGTCGTCATGGGTGCGCCGTCCCGTCGCTGCTGCCCCAGGCCCCTCAGACGATGCTCATCGCGCCGCTGCCGTTCGCCGCGTAGACCCGTGTCCCACCTGAGTGATTACAGTATATCAAAGTAGCTAATGGTGATAACGATCGGCTAGAAGTGCCCTCCCGTGGTCGTGGTCACATCCCCACTGGTCACGGTTACGGTATACGTATCGCCGCTATAAGCGTGCGCTGTGCCGTTGCCGCCAAACTGTGCGGCCAACAGCCACCCACTACCGGCTGGGATTGACTGTCCGGCCGTAAGCGTGTAGGTGTAGACGACTCGGCTTCCGGTGTCGCTGTAAGCCATCGTCACGGTGCCGCTGGCGAATGTGTTGTACCCACCCGCGTAACTAACTCCGGACGTTTTCTGCACCGTCACGACGACACGCAGCGCGGTAAGCGGCGCGGCATTGGAGAGGTTGACGTCCTCCTCGGACCAATACGTCCCGCTACCACTCGTGACATGTCCACTCGCGGTAACGCCGGATCCACCAATCGCCGGCGGAGTCGCCGTCGCCGTATTGGTCGGTGGTGGCGCCGTTGCCGTATTGGTCGGTGGTGGCGCCGTTGCCGTATTGGTCGCGGGCGGTAGCGCTGCCGCTGTGTTCGTGGGCTGTGCTATTGCCGTGTTCGTAGGTTGTGGCATTGCCGTCGCGGTGTTCATAGCTTGTGGCGTCGCCGTGTTGGCCGGCGCCGCCGTCGCCGTGTTCGTAGGTCGTGGCGTCGCCGTGTTGGCCGGCGCCGCCGTCGCCGTGTTCGAAGCTTGTGACGTCGCCGTTGCGCTAGGCGGGGCAGACGTGACGCTCACGCTGTCGAAAGTAGCCGCGCCGAGGGTTCCGGCATTGTGCGATGTCACCGCCATGCCGGCCAGCAACACGCCGCTCAACCCCATCGTGACACTTGAACCCGCTATCGGGGTCCAGTTCACGCCATCGCCGGAGGTGTACGCCGTGAAAACATTGCCGGCGCGCCCGACCTTGAGATAGGTCGGTGTCACCCCACCGATGCTCACTGCTTGCACGGCATTGGTTCCGGGAGCGGCTCGGTACTGCACATTGACGCCGTTACCCGGCGTCATATAGACGGCGTAATAGGCAGCGCCTGCGTCCGTACCTTGGCGCAACATCACTCCTGCTTTAGCCCAAGGGTCCGTATTTGTCTGCGAGAGGATATGCGCGCTCACACCGCCGTCGCCGTTGAGAGACTGCCAGATGTAATGAAACTGGTCGGACACACTCCAGATGTCGCCCCCAGCGCCCTGTACCGTCCATGTATTCCCGTTCAACGATTGGTTACCCAGGAGGCTGGGATATCCGATATCACCACAACTCCAGCCACTGGGGCACGGAGCGGGAGTGGGCGGCGCTGCGGAGGCGCTGTACCACGATGTGACCGTATTCGAGGCCAGCTTGTTCTAAACTGTATAGTCCATATCCGTCGCGCTCGTGTTAGGATTGGTACTCCAGAACCAAAAATTCGCGCCCGCGAACCAGGGGATGGCCGCCCAGGCCTCGAAGGTCGCCTCGTAGCAATCGGCTTGCTCCTGCGTATCGAGCGGCCAGTTATCCCAACTGTCGAAGGGCGCTTGCGCCGTCCCATCGGCGCTGCGATAGCCTATCTCGGTGAACATCACCGGCTTGCCCCACTGCTGCTGCACCGCGCTGATCTGCGGCATCCACGTATTGACCCAACTCGCTTTCATGCCAGCGACCGTGGGCGTGTTTGTGTTGGCCAGCGGGAAATAGGCCGAGATGCCGATGTAGTCTAGCGCGTCCCAGAACGGAATGCGCGTATATTCGGTGGCGAAGTCGCCCGAGCCCCAGTTGGCGCTGTAAGTCAGCTTCCCCCCGAAGCGGCCGCGCAATCCCGCGATCAGAGTACGCCATTGCTCCGTGTAGGCGGGGTTGGTACTCAGGTCGATGAGTTCGGCGCCCACGCACAACGTGGACGCTCCCTGCTGCTGAGCGATATCGGCATAGTGGTTCATGATGACCGTGTAGTTGGCGAACCATGTACCGGCGAGATCGTCAGCGGACGGGCACGGCTCCGCGTACGTGACCGAACAAGGATGGATATGCGCGCGCCATTGTCCGTCAAGTGAGTCGACGTGCGGCTTGATCATCACCTTAAGCCCGCGCGCGCGCGCCTCCTGGATAGCGGTGATCAAGGACGCGTCGGACGCGGTGTTCGAGGTGCGGTAGATGTTGGCGCTATACACGTTATCCGTGTACCACGATACGGCGAAGGTGACGGCGTTTGCCCCCGTACGCGCCAACTGTTGCAAGGTCGCCGCCGTATTGCTACTGCCTAACTCGTCCTGCGAGTAGGAGGCGATGGTGAAGCCTTTGTAGTCCCATCCCAATGAACTGGCAGCCTGGGCGCGCGTCGTCCTTGCCGGTACGAACGTCGCCAACAGCAGCACGACGAGTAGCAACGCGAGAACGTTGACGGGGTGGAGTGTGACGTACCGCTGTCGCATCTTCTCACCCAATCCCGTCTAGCGCGCGCTGGCAGCGCGATACAACAACGGAGGCCAACGTGTGGTCGAGCCACACAATAACATTGTCTCGCACCAAGATATGCGCGCCTACGTGACGAAACCAGGCTGCTTTCACGTCGCGCCCCCGCAGGGTAGAAAAAATAAGGACGCGCCCGTCTCCGTGGCTTTGGTTATGGAGTACAAACCCCCATGCCTCGCGCTCAGTGGGGGGCGGTCCACCAGGCGCGGGATCACCTCCAACGGGTTGGCGCTGTAGGTGATCGAGGGCAAGCCCGGCATGACCGAACGCGGAAGTAATAGTTTGTATGGAGAGAGTATCGCGGCTGCCGCTCTTGGATGTAACGGGAATGGCGGCGCCGGTGAGCAGGACGACCGGGAGTAGCGACAACAGTATGGGAATCAGCGGGCGGCGCGCGGCACAGGCGGCGCCTTTCGACCGCGCTTTTTGTATCGTATCAAACATAACCGCACCTCATTGTGGCGCGCTAAGAGCCTATGAACTGATACGGCATTCTCCCGACTGCTTGTGGTCGGGACCTACCGCTCCGGCGATATGATGTAGGGCGCAGGGCACGGAACACTACGTCGCTGTATAGACGAGGCGAAAACCGCGTACGGTTCTCCATCGTCCTTCAAAACGCCTGCTACGCCAAGGGCTGTTTGGCTGATGTACAGGTTCGCGGAATGAAGGATACATCCCTATCAATCGCAGGGTAGCGCATTTGCTTGGCCGCGTCAACACAATAGACCCGTGGTGTTAGTGTTCTATGATTATGTCACCGTCTAACTGTCCAGTGAAAATGTCACTCTGTAGATATGAAAGACAGAGTGACATTGACCATGCAGGAACAGAAGCGCCTCTTGGTGCTCAATCGGA
>JAABUV010006377.1_pt1 | contig 12886 bp, 8 predicted proteins | sample 5559971 | NCBI WGS metagenome assembly JAABUV01 (sample SAMN10711881, study PRJNA513362) | rock metagenome | isolation source: Antarctica rocks | place: Antarctica: Victoria Land, Knobhead nord | collected 2015-12-19
CCTCGCCGCGAGAGAAACCCCATGAACACGTCCCCAAACGCCAACCTAAGCCTCACCAACCGCGACCTCGCCGCCGCGCTGTTCAACGTCGCCACCCTGCTGCGCGACCGGCAGGACAACCCGTACCGTGTCCGCGCCTACGAGCGCGGCGCCCGCGCCCTGATGGGGCGGCGCGGGGACGCCGTGGGCGTCCTGCGGGACGGCGGCTCGCCCCTGGCCCGCCGTAAAGGCGTCCTGGGCGAGCGCGTCCAGCGCCGCCTGCAAGAACTGGCGCAGACGGGCAAGATGACCACGCTCGATGACCTCTGCGCCGATCTGCCGCCTCACATCGGCGCGCTGATGGCCCTGCCCGGCGTCGGCCCCCGCACGGCCCAGCGCCTGCACGACGCCCTGGGAGTCGAGACGCCCGCGCAGCTAGCCGCCGCCGCCCGCGCCGGGCGGACACGCGCGGTCTACGGCATCGGCGCGAAGCGCGAGGCTCGGATGGCGCAGTTGTCGCTGTTCGAGGGAGCATAGGAGGGCGACGCCCGGCACCGAAGTGCCGGGCGTCGCCCGCAACAAATCACATCATGCCAATTGCTACCATTGACGAGACCGATCTAGACCTCTTCGCCGCCGGGCTGGACGCCGATTCACCCGACGGGGCGGAAGACGACGCACCCGAGACCGACTGGCTCGACGCAGGCGACTACGCCCTGCCGTCCCCGCTGCCCGCGCTCGGCCTCGCGCCCCGACCCTATCAGCGCGACGCTTTGGCGGCCTGGGGCCGGGCGCGCGGGCGCGGCGTGGTCGTGCTGCCGACCGGCGCGGGCAAGACCGTGGTGGCGCTGATGGTCATGGAGGCGGTGAACGTCCAGACCTTGATCGTCGTGCCCACCATTGACCTGATGCACCAGTGGCACGACGGCATCCGGGAGAAGTTCGGGCTGGGCGGCGACACGGTGGGCATGATCGGCGGCGGGTTCGGCGACGAGCGGCCCATCACGGTTATCACCTATGACTCGGCGGCCATGCCTCGGCGCGATTTATCCCGCTTCGGGCTGCTCGTCTTCGACGAGGCGCACCACCTGCCTTCGGCCTCGTATCGCACCATCGCGACACGGGCCGACGCGCCACTGCGGCTGGGCCTGTCGGCGACGCTTGAGCGCTCGGACGGGCGGCACGACGACCTGGTCCGCCTGATCGGCCCGACGGTCTTCGAGCGGCAGCCCGCGACGCTGGCCCGCGACAAACATATCGCCGACTACAAAGTGGAGCGCGTGTCGGTGGATTTGACCGATGACGAGCAGGCCCGCTACGACCAATTGACAGCCGAGTTCTCCTGGTACATGGCCGCGAACCGGACCAAGCTGATGATGACCGGCGCGGCCAACCTTTTCGAGGCGCTGATTCGGAGCGCGGGCCACGATCCCGCCGCCCGCCAGGCTTTGCGCGCCCACCGCGAGGCGCGGATGCTGGCGATGAACGCCGAGCGCAAAGTCCTCAAGGTTGAGGAGCTGCTGAAGCGGCACCTCAATGACAAAGTGATCGTCTTCTCCGAGTGGAACGTCCTGGTCAACGACCTTTCGCGCCGCCTGTGCCTGCCAGCCATCACCTACCGGACCCACGCCGACGAGCGGCGGGACATCTTGGACAAGTTCCGTCAGCAGCGCTACTCGAAGCTGGTCACGGGCCGCGTTTTGAACGAGGGCGTGGACGTGCCCGACGCCAACGTCGCCATCGTCGTCTCGGGGTCGAGTACGACGCGCGAATACATCCAAAGGCTGGGCCGCGTTCTGCGCCCCAAGCCCGGCCACGCCTATCTCTACGAGTTGGTCTCGCGCGGGACCAGCGAGGTCAAGACGGCCCGCAGGCGCAAGCCCATCGCCAAGGCCGAGGCGGGGTAGGGGTGAGGCCCCCGGTTAGGCCATTGACCTTTCTATATACGCTCTAAGCCTTTGCAGCCGGCAACACTCAGGTACGCTGCGGTAACTGGTTTGCCCTGCTACTCCCTATTCGATTTTTGCCAAACCAGGAGGTAAGTGGATAAGACGTCTATGCATAGGATAAACACAGAAGAGCCAGCTCCGGGTATCATCTCTGCCGATGAGGTCGCGTGTTTGGGATGGACCATCCTGGCCGGATTGTTTGAGTCTGGCCGGATTGTTTAACCTGAGCGCAGCTTGCTCCCTTTGCTTCGCGCGATGTAGCTCCTGATCCTGCCTCCGACAGCTTCTTGAAGGGGCCTGTGCTTATGAAAGACCATGTGCTGGAAAGTTATGGAGATGCGTTCCTGATCCCGTTGCAGATGACTCTGCACCGTATCGTTTCTTTCGTTCCCCGATTGCTGGTGGCACTGGTCCTGTTGGGACTGTTCTACGGACTAGCCGAAGTCATCCGCCGCAGCCTCCGGCGGTCGCTAGAGCGCTTTCCCCATGTTCCTTGGGCCATGCGCCTCCTCATCGCCCGCTCTGCCTATTTTCTGATGCTGCTGGTTGGAGTTCTTGTCGCCCTCAGTGCAGCGGATATCAACGTCACTACTGTCGTTGCCAGCCTGGGTGTTGCCGGGTTCGCATTGGGTTTTGCGCTTAAGGACATTCTGGAGAACTTCATTTCGGGATTCCTGCTGCTGTTTGCCCGACCGTTTGAGGTGGGTGATCAGGTAACGCTGGGCAACTTTGAGGGGACGGTGCAGGACATCCAGATCCGAACGACAACGCTGCACACCTACAGTGATGAAATTGTGGTCATTCCCAACAGCAGCGTCTACATCAATCCCGTGATCAACCACACGCGCTTTGGGAGGCGGCGTTATCAGGTAGATTTTGACACCAGCCTCCATGCCGACGCGGACCACGTCCAGCAAAAAGTCATGCAGATCGTCCAAGAGGCTTCAAACATCGCCGAGGATCCGTCCCCATTTGTGCGTATTCGCCGGGTACAGAGCGGCATCGATGTCCTAAGCTGGAGCGTTTATTTCTGGGCCGCTCCCCAAAAGATGATAGAGATTCAAACGACCTCTGAGGTACTGGAAAGGATTAAGCGCGACCTCTACGACGCCGGCGTTCCGACCCCGACTTCAACGTCGGCGATGATTTTAAGGACGGATCAGGCTGTGTCAGCCCCGCCGGAGGCAGACCATTTAGTGGGGCATCCGCTCGCGTCCCCGAATCCACCAAGTGCGTCTGTTGCTGAACCGGTACCTGTCAAGAGAGATTCCCCCGCCTATAGAGATGGTTCTGCTTCATCCCCTGCTTCATAGATCTCAGACTCTTTGTGCTTGAGATCGTGGTCAAGCCCGCAGACCAGCAGCAAGGATAAGGGAGTTAGACCGAGTGAGCGCCTTTCCTATCTTCAACTCTCTCCTTCAGAAAGGAGAGGGTGGCGGCCCGCCGCCGGGTGAGGTGCGTTCGGGCTTCGTTACTCAGGAGACACGTACTTATGGCTTTCCGCCTGGAAGAGTTCAAGAAGACCACCCGCAAGGGCGCGGGCGACGCCCCGGCTGCGGTCTATCCGCACCAGCTCAAGGACAAAAAGATTTTGACGCGGCTGCCCATCGCCATTCGTACCTTTGACGGCTCGGTCGGACGGCGGCGCAAGGACATGGACGCGCAGGCCATGACCGACTTTTTCGGTGATCCCCGGCTCGCCCGCGGCGTCGTCGCCTGCCTGGGCCAGTTCTACCGCTATGAGACTCCTGATTTCGCCCAGGCCGTGGGCCGGGCCGGTGCCCAGCGTCTTCAAGGGGCCGGGCTGCTGCGCCCCGCCGACATCCGCGCCACCACCTACGCCCATGTCAATGTCGAGATGGGCGGCTTCGTGGGGGAGGCGAACCGGGCGGCCTGCTATGGGATGCTGGGCGAGCGGTTCTGCCTGACCGCCCACCAGTGGGACACGCTGCTGCACTTGGACGCCGAGGACCACCAGGTCTTGACGCGGGTCGGGACCGTCCCCACGCCCGCCGACCTGGTCGCGCTCTATAATTTCCACTCGCTGGACACCGTCCTGCGCCGCGCCTCGGCCATCACGCTGGGTGGCCTGGCGCTGACGCCGGGGGATGCCTCGGAAATCCGCGCCCTGGCCCGCGCGCTGGACGTGCGCGCCGTCGTCGGTCAGGCCGGCGTGGTGACGCTCACCGAGACTGTCATTGATGAGAAGAAGATCGGGGCCATGGGCCTGTTCCCGCGCCGGGCCGGGCGGCTGGGCCGGTGCCTGCTTTACCTGATTCAGGCCTACGGGGCGCGCGCCGTTTCGGGCTGGGCCGACGCGCGCGTGGGGGCTGCCTCGTTCCGCCTGGCCCTGGGCACCGACACGCTGCGTGCCCTGGGGATGCCGACCAAAGCGCCGGGCGAGACGCCGCACTGGGGCCGGCGAATGGAGGCGGGATCGGCCTTGCTGAAGGACCTGCGGAAGCTGCGGGCGAAGGGGGAAGGGAGAGGCTGGCGCGTCAAGCGCCTGCCCGATCCGGTCGTCAGTGCCCTGGGCGTCGGGCTGCCGGACTTCAAGATGACCCGCGCCCGGACCGGGGCAAAATATCTGATGCTCGGGGCCGCGCCGGAGATGTCCGGGGCTGAGGAGGCGGACAGGCTGGCGTTTTCGCTGGGCCGCAGGCCGCTGGACGCGGCTGATGTCCTGTCGCGGGTCGATGCCGCCGCGGACAGCCTGTTCGCACTGCCCACGCCCACACGGCCCGCCGTGCCTGCCGACGTGCTGACGCTGTGCGACCGCGCCGCCGCCGAAGGTCTGGTCCGAGCCGCCGACGCCCGCCGGACGCTGCACCTGTTGGACGAGTCGCCGCTGATCGAATGGGTGCGGCAGTGTGCGGACCCGCGCGTCCGCTACATCCCCGGCGTCGGCCTGTGCTCCTCGGCGATGGTCTCGGCCATCCAGGGGCAGGACCTGTTCGCGGCAACGTAGGAACCCGGCCCGGCTTGGCGAGCCGGAGTGGGTTCCTTACATCACCCGGACCGCGACGCAGGTGACGGGCGCGGGCTGCGGGCCGGACGCGAAGGCGTCCATGTCCGCCTGCACCTGGGCGATCAGCGTCTCGGGCGCGTCCGTCCCGTGAGCTTGGAGCAGGGCCGTCAGGCGATCCGCCCCATATTCTTTCCCGCCCTCGTCCTTGGCCCCCGTCACGCCCTCGGAGTAGAACAGGAACTGGTCGCCCGGCGCGAACGGAAGCGAGAGCTGCCGGTAGTTCTCGTACTGGCTGACGCCCAGGGGCATGTTGTCGCCTTGTAGAAGGCCCACTTTCTGCGTCGCCGCCTCCCAGCGCAGAGTCGGCGTGTGGCCGCAGTCCACGTAGTCCAGCCGACGCTCCTCCGTATCCAGGCGCGCGTAGCACAGCGTCTCATAGGTGCTCTGGCCCAGGAACTGGCCGCCCACGGCGTCGTGGACCTGCGTGACGATCTGGGCGGGTGATATCCCCTTCAAGGCACCCCGGTGCAGGATGCGCAGCAGGTGGTTCTTGGTGGCGGCGGCGATCAGGGCGGCGGTCAGGCCCCGGCCCCGGACGTCGCCCATGACGATGTCCAGGCAGCCGGCCCCGTGGGGAAAGAAGTCATAGAAGTCGCCTTCCAGCTCCGTACCGGGGACCGAAAAGGCCGCAATCTCCAGGCCGGGGTGCATGGCCGGCGGCTCCCCCAGCAGCAATGTCTGCCGGACGCGCGCGCCCAGGTCGGTCTCGTGCGCCCGCGCGCGCGCCAGTTCCTCGCCCGACGCGCCTAAAGCTTCCTGTAAGTCTAATATCCGCAGGCCCGCCCGCAGGCGCACTTCCAGCTCGTGCCGGTTGAACGGCTTGGTCAGATAGTCGTCCGCCCCGGCGTCCATGCCTTCGATGATGTCCTCTTTGCGTATCTTGGACGTCAAAAGCATCATGTAAACGTAGGGCGTGTCCATCCGCTGCCGGGCGCGGCGGCAGATCTCGACGCCGTCCAGTCCCGGCATCATCCAGTCCAGAATAGCGAGCTTGGGTGCCCCCTCGCCTTGCAGCACGCGCCAGGCCTCGTCGCCGTCCTGGGCGATCATCACCTGGTAGCCCCATTTGCTTAAGATGGTCTCCAGCAGCCGCCGCGTGATCGAATCGTCGTCCGCGATCAGTATCTTCATCCTAACTTGCTCCCCTCGCCTTTGCACTCCCGCTCCCAGTCCGCCAGCACGGCCAGCAGGCGCGGCAGCGCATCGGCCATCTCGGCCTGCGCCCGCGCCGCCGCCTCCCAGTCTCCGCCGCGCCCCGCCTCTTCCAGGTGCAGGGCGGCCTCGCGCACCTGTTCGGCGCTGACGTTCGCCGCCGCGCCCTTGATCGAGTGGCCGGCCCGCTCCAAGGCCGGCCCGTCGCGCCGCCCGACGGCCTCATCGATTTCGGCCCGCGAGGTCGCCGCCTGCGCGCGGAACAGGTCCAGAATCTCGCCGAGCAGTTCGGCGTCGTCGTCCACGCGCTCCATGGCGGTGTCCAGGTCAAAGACGGGCAGGCCGGATTCTTCGGAACCCAACCCCGCGTCCGCCGAAGAACCTAACCCCCCCGCCCCCTCTCCTAAGAAAGGGGCAGCCGGAGGGGTAATCGGGGCGGAGGTCTTGCCCTTACTTCCCAGGGAGGGGTCGCCGTCTTCGGCGGGGGTAGATTCTCTCGCCTGCCGGAGCGCCGCCAGCAGTTTCTCCACCTGCAACGGCTTCGACACGTAATCGTCCATGCCCCCTTCGAGGCACCGCTCCCGGTCGCCCTTCATGGCGTGGGCGGTCATGGCGACGATGGGGATGTGCCCGCCCGCGTCCCGTTCACGCTCGCGGATCGCGTGCGTCGCCTCGAAGCCGTCCATTTCGGGCATCTGGATGTCCATCAGGATCAGGTCGAAGCCGCCGCGTCCCCAGGCGGCTACGGCCTCGCGCCCGCTGGCGGCGACCGCAGCCGAATGCCCGTGCTTTTCCAGAAGCCGCACGGCCAGCCGCTGGTTGACGGCGTTGTCTTCCGCCAACAGGATCCGAAGCCCCCGTGTCGCCGCCTGCGGGGGAAGGGCGGGGGCCGCCGACGGCCCCGCCGGGGCGGCGGCCTTGCCGTCTAGGACGGTCAGGATCGTGTCCAGCAGCTCGGACTGCTTGAAGGGCTTGGACAGGAACGCCGACAGGCCGCGCCCCAGCGCCTCCTGGGGGGCGGGGCGGCCCGCCGAGGACAGCATCATCAGGACCGACCGGGCAAGCTCCGGGTGCTCGTGGATTCGCTCGGCCAGCATCCAGCCGTCCATCTCCGGCATCATGGCGTCGAGCAGGACTAGGCCGAACGGATGGCCCGCATCCGACGCCGCCGTCATCGCCGCCAGCGCCTCGCGACCCCCCTCGGCCATCGTGGGCACCATGCCCCAGCGCGTCAGCGTCTCTTGCAGGATGCGCCGGTTGGTCGCGTTGTCGTCCACGACCAGGACGGGCATCCTGGTGAGGTCGATCTCGGGCCGGACCGGGGCGGCAGGCATCCCCAGCCCGAAGCGGGCGGTGAAGTGGAACACGCTGCCCTTGCCCTCCGCGCTCTCGATCCAGATGCGTCCGCCCATCAGGGACACCAGGCGGGTCGAGATGGACAGGCCCAGGCCCGTCCCGCCGTACTTGCGCGTGGTCGAGCTGTCCGCCTGCGAGAAGGCCTCGAAGATCTTCTCCTGCCGGTCGGCGGGGATGCCGATGCCCGTGTCGCGCACGGCGAAGTGGAGCAGGACGGACTCGGTCTCCAGTTCCTCCCTTTGCTCCTCCAGGCTCACGGCGACGACCACCTCGCCGCGCTCGGTGAACTTGATCGCGTTCCCCGTCAGGTTCATCAGGATCTGCCGCAGGCGGCCCGGATCGCCGATCAGGACCAGCGGGACGTCGGGGCGGATGTCGCCCAGCATTTCGAGGCCCTTGGCGTGGGCGCGCAGGGCCAGCGTCTTCACCGTCTCGCCCAAAGTGTCGCGCAGGTCGAACGGGATCGGCTCCAGGTCCAAGCGCCCCGCCTCGATCTTCGAGAAATCCAAGATGTCGTTGATCAGCGTCAGCAGCGAGTCCGCCGACGACTTCACCAGCGTGAGATATTCGTGCTGCTCAGGGTCCAGCGGCGTGTCCAGGGCGAGCTCCGTCATGCCGATGATGCCGTTCATCGGCGTCCGAATCTCGTGGCTCATGTTCGCCAGGAACTCGGACTTGGCCCGCGTCCCCGCCTCGGCGGTTTCCTTGGCGATCTGGAGTTCATTGAGGACGGCCTGCTTGGCCTCGAACTCCGCCGTGTGGCTCAGGGCGGCCCCGATCAGCCCGGCCATCAGCTCCAGCGTCTGCACGTCGGACTGGTCGAAGGCGTACAGCTCGGCGGACAGCACTTGCAGGACGCCCGCCACGTGCCCCTGGTAGCGCAGCGGCACCACGATCAGGGACCGCGCGCCCACGCGGCGGCACTCATCCAGGCTCACCCGCGGGTCGCGCTCGGCGTCGTCGCAGCGCAGAAGCTGGCCGGTGCGGACGCACTCACCCGACAGGCTGGCCGCCACCGGCGTCCGCAGGCCCACGAAAGGCGCGGCCCGGCCGCTGGCGGCGCGGTAGACCAGCTCCGGCCCCTCGGCCATCTCGACGACCGCCCCGCTGGCCTGGGTGAGCTGCTCGGCGCGGGCGGCGATCAGATTCAAGACGTGGTCCAGGTCCAGGGCCGCCGTGGCGATGTCGCGCTGGGTGGAGATGATGGCGGTGAAGCGGTCGGCGTCCTCGCGCAGCGCCTCCTCGGCCCGCGACCGCTCGGTGACCTCGGCCTCAAGGTCCGCGACGCGCCGGTCCACGAGCATCGAGAGGTGGCGCTTCTCGGTCCGCAGGGCGTCCTCGCTCCGGGTGCGCTCGCGGATGATGCCGCCGACGAGGCTCAGGCCCCACACCAGCACGAGCGAAAGCAGCAGGGCGGTCAGGGCGTGCGAGTCGGCCAGGGCGGCGGACAGGTCGTACCGACGGGCCAGCGCCAGGTCGTGCCGCAGGGCCAGCAGACTCTGCGAGGAGACCAGGGCCAGCGCGCCAGCCAGTAGCAGCCAGGCGAACCGGTGCCCGTAGCGGCGCCACAGTCCGACCGCCAGGACAATCGCCGCGATCTGGCAGCCCAGCGTCGCCCCCAGAATGACCAGCGCCAGCATCCCTACGTCCCCCTTCGCGCCGAACGGGCGGGCACCTGTCCGGCGTCTCTCGCCTTGTGCCCCATTTTAAGCCATTCTGCTTTGTTTGTCAAGCCGAACGCCCGCCGCCCGGTCTCCCCCCAGCTTTGATTGAGTCGAAGCGGCTGTGCGTAAAAGTTGCGCGACGTTTAAGAAACAGAGGGCGTGAGCTTCTGCGGGGTTACAACCGCTCCCGGATGCACTAAACAGGCCCTTCGGCGTGAATTAAGAGCTATACTCAGTAGTCCCGCCCCCGGCCCGCTTCCTTTATGTCCCTTGAACTCGGCACCTGATCGTGCCATAATAACCCTATCGTTCGCGCTCCCGAGGGGAAGCGGACGTTCGACGCGAAAGCCACCCCGCCAGGCTTTCGCGTTTTTGTTTGTCTGGCCCCATGCCGGGAACCCCAACCCCCTTCTCCCCGTTCTTCATAGTATGAAAGCTCTGCTCCTCCTCCCCGCCGCCCTCGCCTTCGGCGGTGCCGGCTCGGTTCTTTTTCACCACGGCCCCACCCCGCCCCGGCCCGCCGCCGTCGCCGCCCACACGCCGGGGCAGAGGCCGGGCGAGCTGCGGACCGGGCAGGCCGCCTTCGGCGACTGGTCCACGGACGCGCCGGGCGTCCGCCGCCGCATCACCGTCCCCGATCTGCCCGAGCCACATGCGACGCCGTCTTCGGACAACGGCGCGGACATGGTCCCGCGTCCCGACGGCGTCTTCCCCCAGGCCCCGCGAGGCTTCAAGGTGGAGCTGTTCGCCCACGACCTGAACAACCCGCGCAAGATCGTCACCGCCCCGAACGGCGACCTGTTCGTCGCCGAGAGCGGCGCGAACCGGGTCAAAATCCTGCGCGCGCCGGACGGCGCGGGCGCGGCCCAGACCACGTCGATCTACGCTGAGGGTCTGCGCCAGCCGTTCGGCATCGCGTTCTACCCGAGCGGCCCCCACCCGCAGTGGGTGTACGTCGCCAACACCGACTCGGTCGTGCGCTTCCCGTACCACAACGGCGACCTGAAGGCGGCGGGGGACGCCCAGGAAGTCGTCCCGACCGGCATTCCGGGCGGCGGGCGGCTGCGCGGCGGCGGCCACTGGACGCGCGATTTAGCGTTCTCACCCGACGGCAAGACCATGCTGGTCTCGGTCGGCTCGCACTCCAACAACGACGACCCGGACACCCACCCCGTGGAGTTCCACCGGGCGGACATCCTCCGCTACACCCCCGAGGGCGCGTTCGAGGGCGTCTACGCCTCGGGCATCCGCAACCCCGTCGGCATCGCGTTCCAGCCGGGTACGGACTCGCTGTGGACGTCGGTGAACGAGCGCGACACGCTGGGCGACAACCTGGTGCCGGACTACGTCACGCGGGTCACGCCCGATGCGTTCTACGGCTGGCCGTGGTACTACATGGGCGACCACCACGACCCGCGCTACCCCGACGCCCACCCCGAGCTGGCGGGCCACGTCACGGTCCCCGACGTCCTGTTGCAGCCGCACATGGCCTCGCTGTGCCTGACCTTCTACCCCGCCTCCGGCCCGTCCGCCGCCTTCCCTGCGGAGTACCGGGGCATGGTTTTTGCCGCCGAGCACGGCTCGTGGAACCGCGCCCGCCGCGCGGGCTACAAGGTGATCATGGTCCCCGTTCAGCGCGGCAAGGCCGTCGGCGAGTACGACGACTTCCTGACCGGCTTCGTCACCAGCGAGGGTGCCGTTTGGGGCCGCCCCGTCGGCGTCACCGTCGCCCGCGACGGCTCGCTGATGGTCACCGATGACGGCTCCAATTCCGTCTGGCGCGTCAGCTACGTCGGCAAGTAAGGGACACAAAAAACAAAACGGGCGCAGCCTCCCTATCTGGGAAGCCGCGCCCTTTTTGCTGCCCGTGCCAAAGGAGATAGGCGGCTCGGGGGCGAATAGACGTTTGCTCATATTCGCCCGTTCTTCTCGTTGAAAACGTGAACTACCTTCTTGAAACGAAATATAGTGGCGATTTATGGGCACCCAACGGCCAGCAACCGGACAAACCCAAAGAAACCGTGCCCGCTGTTTGCCTCTGGCCCAGTTCTTAAAGAAGCAAACGTAACAGGTATAATGGCGGCAATGACTTACAGAGTGATTGACCTCTTTGCCGGAGCAGGCGGCTTGACTGAAGGTTTCCGAGAAGCTCTCGGGAGCCGCCTTGAACCTGTCTGGGCTAACGACTTCAACCGTTCCGCCGTAGACACCTATAATTACAACTTTGGTTCCCACTGCATCTACGGGGATATTTTGGACCTGCTGGATGATGAGACCGTTCACGTCCCGGAGGCAGATGTTGTCATGGGCGGCCCGCCCTGTCAGGGCTTTAGTCTGCTCAACAAAAACCGAGATGGTGATCCACGTAAAGAGATGTGGCGGCCCTATATGGAGGTCGTGCGTCGTTCCGGGGCCTCAGTCTTTGTGATGGAGAACGTGCCTCAACTACTTGGAACACCTGAACACCAAGACATTATCTGCGCTGCGGAGGCTCTAGGCTTCCCACGCCGGAACATCACATGGGCGAAGTTGTGCGCCGCCGACTATGGAGTGCCGCAGGTACGAAATCGGGCTTTCATCGTTGGCTGCCGCTTTGCTGACCCTCACACCGTTTTCCCCCCCCCGCCGACTCATGCCAAGCGGGACAGCCGCGCGGCACAAAACCTGCCGGATTGGAGAGGTGTCAAAGATGCCATCGCTGATCTACCGCCCCCGGACGGCGTCGAGATTCGCAATGATCTGCCACCTCTCGATCTGCACTTCGGGCGCACACCGACAGAAACCAGCATGGCGCGGTATAGGGCTATTCCTGAGCAGGGAATGAATCGGTTTGACCTTCAGCGTCATGCCCCGGAACTGACGCCAGCTTGCTGGATACGGAAAACTTCAGGCGGCACAGATTTGTTCGGGCGGCTATGGTGGGACCGCCCAGCCTTCACCATCCGCACCGAGTTCTTCAAACCCGAGAAAGGCCGCTATCTGCACCCGGAGCAGCATCGCCCCATTACTCACCGGGAAGCAGCCCGCTTGCAGACCTTCCCGGATTCGTTTCGGTTCTGCGGCAGCAAGATTGAAGTTGCCAAACAGATTGGTAACGCTGTCCCCGTGGGGCTGGCCGCCGCCGTCGCGGGAAGCATTAGACAATTATTAGAAGTCACCCCTTATGGCTGACAGCGTTACCCCAGTACAGCGTAGTGCCAACATGGCAAGGGTTAAAGGGAAGGATACTAAGCCGGAAAAAATAGTGCGCAGCATTCTTCACGGCATGGGCTATCGCTTCCGGCTGCATCGAAAAGATTTGCCTGGGAAACCGGATATTGTGCTGCCGAAGCATCGCAAAGTTATCTTCGTTCATGGCTGTTTCTGGCACGGGCATGAAGGATGTCATCGGTCGGCAAGACCAAGCACAAACAAAGAGTTTTGGAACACGAAGATTAACGGCAACATTGAGCGTGACCGCTGCTCGTTACTCAATCTGGCAAACCTGGGTTGGAGTGCTTTGATAGTATGGGAATGCGAGATGCGAAATAAAGAATTGCTGAAAAAAATGTTGGAAGACTTTTTAGTCGGCTCTAGTGAGGGGCAGGGATGAGCGAGGAAATTCAGTTTGGATACCCGAAGCGCAAGCAAGGGGCAAGAAACAAAATACGCGCTTTTCTAGAAGCGCATGTTGGAGAAGTCGTCACTACGGATCAACTCTCCGAGGTCGCCGACATCCGTGACTATCAGCGGCGTATCCGAGAGCTACGCAATGAAGA
>JAABUV010006379.1_pt1 | contig 12879 bp, 12 predicted proteins | sample 5559971 | NCBI WGS metagenome assembly JAABUV01 (sample SAMN10711881, study PRJNA513362) | rock metagenome | isolation source: Antarctica rocks | place: Antarctica: Victoria Land, Knobhead nord | collected 2015-12-19
CCGGCTTCAGCTTGTCGGGGTTCATGCCCAGGCACATGCTGCACCCGGCCTCCCGCCACTCGAACCCGGCGTCGAGCATGACCTGGTCCAGCCCCTCCGCCTCCGCTTGCAGCTTCACGAGGCCGCTGCCGGGCACCACCATGGCGCGCACGCCGGGGGCGACGCGCTTGCCGCGGGCGATGGCGGCGGCGGCGCGAATGTCCTCGATGCGCCCGTTGGTGCAGCTTCCGATGAACACCACGTCAACCGGAATTTCGGCGAGCTTCTGCCCCGGCGTCAGCGCCATGTAGTCGAGCATGCGCTGCATCTGCACGCGGGCGGCCTCGTCCTCGACCGCGGCTGGGTCGGGCACGCTGCCGGTGATCGGCAGCACCGTCTCCGGACTGGTGCCCCAGGTGACCATCGGCGCGATCTCCGAGGCGTGCAGCGTCACCACGCGGTCGTAGTGCGCGCCGGGGTCGGACGGCAGGGTGCGCCAGTACTCGACGGCGTGGTCGAACGCCTCGCCCTGCGGCGCGTAGGGGCGGCCCTTGACGTAGGCGAACGTCGTGGCGTCCGGCGCGATCATGCCCGCGCGGGCGCCGGCCTCGATGCTCATGTTGCACACTGTCATGCGGCCGGCCATGTCGAGCCCGCGCACCGCCTCGCCGGCGTACTCGATCACGTGCCCGGTGCCGCCTGCCGTGCCGATGCGGCCGATCACCGCCAGCACCAAGTCCTTGGCCGTAATACCCGGCGCCAGCATGCCGTCGACCTGGACCAGCATGTTCTTCGCGGGCTTTTGCAGCAGCGTCTGCGTGGCCAGCACGTGCTCGACCTCGGAGGTGCCGATGCCGAACGCCAGCGCGCCCATCGCGCCGTGCGTGCTGGTGTGGCTGTCGCCGCAGACGATGGTCATGCCGGGCAGGCTGATGCCCTGCTCGGGGCCGATGATGTGGACGATGCCCTGCCGCGCGTCCCGCACCGGGAAATACGGCACGCCGAACTCGGCGACGTTGGCCTCCAGGGTCTCGACCTGGGTGCGGCTGTCGGGATCGGCGATGCCCTGGCTGCGGTCGCTGGTCTGGATGTTGTGGTCCACGACCGCGATCGTCGCGTCCGGGCGGCGCACCGCGCGGCCAGCGAGCCGCAGGCCCTCGAACGCCTGCGGGCTGGTGACTTCGTGGATGAGGTGCCGGTCGATGTAGAGCACGCAGGTGCCGTCTTCGAGGCGTTCGACGACGTGGCTCTCCCACACCTTGTCGAACAGGGTCCTGGGGTTCTCGGCCATGCGGCTCTCCTTGGGCTGGCTACTCGTCGGCTACTCGGCGGCTTCTGTCACGGGGGCGGGGGCAGGTGTTGCCGGGACATTGGGCGCGGCGACGTCGCGCGCACGCTCGGCGATGCGGGCGGACTTGCCGCTGCGGCCACGCAGATAGTACAGCTTCGCCCGGCGCACGTCGCCACGGCGGACCACCACGATCTCGGCGATCGTCGGCGCATACAGCGGGAACACGCGCTCGACGCCCTCGCCGTAGCTGATCTTGCGCACGGTGAAGTTGCTGTTCAGGCCCTTGTTCGACCGCGCGATGCAGACGCCCTCATAGGCCTGCACACGGCTGCGCTCGCCCTCGACGACCTTCACCATGACTTTCAAGGTGTCGCCGGGCTGGAACACGGGCACGGGGCGCAGGGCGGTGAGCTTGGCGACCTGCTCCGCCTCGAATTGCTGGATGATGTTCACGGGGTAAATCCTTTTCAGTAGAGACTGTTACGGCGCGGCGGGCGCACTGTCCATCCGGTGGCGCCACAGGTCCGGCCTGCGTGTGCGCGTAATCTGCTCGGCCTGCGTCCGGCGCCAGGCGGCGATGGCGGCGTGGTGGCCGGACAGCAGCACCTCGGGCACCGCGCGCCCGCGCCACTCGGCCGGACGGGTATAGTGCGGGTACTCCAGCAGCCCGGCGCTGAAGCTCTCGTCCTCGGCGCTGGCCTCCGCCCCCATGACGCCGGGCAGCAGGCGGACACAAGCGTCCAGCAGCACGAGCGCCGGCAGTTCGCCGCCCGACAGCACGTAGTCGCCGATGCTGACCTCCTCGATGCCGCGGGCGTCCAGCACGCGCTGGTCCACGCCTTCGTAGCGGCCACACACTAGGCGGACACCTGGGCCGGCCGCGAGCGAGCGGACGCGCCCTTGAGTCAGTTGCGGGCCGCGGGGGCTTAGGTAGAGCAGCGGGCGGCCGTCGTCGGGGCCGATCGCGGCATCCAACACGTCCGCGCGCATCACCATGCCGGCCCCGCCGCCGAACGGCGTATCGTCCACCGTGCGGTGCCGGTCGGTCGCCGCGTCGCGTATGTCCCGGACCTCCAGCCGCCACACGTCGGCCGCAAGCGCCCGGCCGGCCAGCGACTGCCCGAGTGGCCCAGGGAACATGGGCGGGAACAGCGTCAACACCGTGGCATGCCAGCTCATTCTGCCGCCCGCGCTTCGTCCAGCACCATGACTTCTTCGGGCGGCGTCACGACCAGCGTTCCGGCGGCTGCGTCGACGCTGGGCACGCAGGCCAACGTGAATGGCACCAGAAGCGGCGCCGCGCCGTCCCGCTCGATTTCCAGACTGGTCCCCGCGCCGTAATCGTGTACGACCGTCACGCGCCCCACCATCTGGCCCGCCGCGTCCAGCGCCGCCATGCCAACCAGGTCAGCCAGGTAGAACTCGTCCTGGTCCGGCGACGGCAGCCGGTCGCGCTCGACATACAGCCGGGTGTTGGTCAGGCGCTCCGCCGCACTACGGTCCGCGACCGGGTTGCCGGCGGCATCCAACAGCGCCGCCACGCCCTCGCCGTGCCACGTCAGCGTCCAAGCCCGCCCGCTATCATCCAGCAGCGGCCCATAGCTCGAAAGATCAGCCGGCTCGGCAGTGTAGCTGTGGACGCGCAGCAGCCCCCGCACCCCATGCGGCCGGCCCACCACGCCCATCAGGATGCGGCGATTGATCATATCAGCGGGCAAGATTTAGCCAGCAGCCTTCGCCGCGCGGTCCTGCGCCTTCTTCTTCGGCGCGGACTGGATGGGCTGCTCGCGATAGACGGGCATTGGCGCCAGGCCGGCGTGGCCCAGGAACTTTGCAACCCGCTCGGTCGGCAGCGCGCCCTGGCCGACCCAATGCTGGATGCGCTCGCCTTGCAGGCGGATGCGGTCTTCATGCTCCTGCGGCAGCATCGGGTTATAGCTGCCCACCTTCTCTAGGAAACGGCCATCGCGCGGGCTGCGGCTGTCGGCGATCACGATATGGTAATACGGCCGCTTCTTGGCGCCGGCACGGGAAAGGCGAATCTTGAGGCCCATTAAATATTCCTTTGCAGTCGGTTAGTATGCATCGCTAGTCAGTGTTGACGCCGGTTCTGCTTCTGCTGCTGCTTGGGCATCAGCGCGCCGATGCCCTGCCGCATCAGCCCCTTCTGCCCCAGCTTCGTCATGCGCTTCATCATGGTCGACATGTCGTCGAACTGCTTCAGCAGCCGGTTGACCTCTTGCACGCTGGTGCCCGAGCCGGCCGCGATCCGCTTCTTCCGGCTTGCCTTGATCACGTCCGGCGTGCGCCGCTCCTTCATGGTCATGGACGAAATGATCGCTGCCTGCCGCTTCAGGATGCCCTGGTCGAGGTTTGCGTCCTCGATCTGCGCCTTCATCTTGCCGACACCGGGCAGCATGCCGAGGATGCCCGAAAGGCTGCCCATCTTGCTGATCTGCTTAAGCTGCTTGGCGTAGTCGTCGAGGTCGAAAGTGCCGCGCGCCATCTTGCGGGCGAGCTTCTCCGCCTCGTCCTGGTCCAGCGTCTCGCCGGCGCGCTCGACCAGCCCAACGATGTCGCCCATGCCCAGGATGCGGCCGGCGACCCGCTCGGGATGGAACTCCTCCAATGCGTCCAGCTTCTCGCCGGAGCCCGTGAGCTTGATCGGTGCCCCGGTAATCTGCCGCATCGACAGCGCCGCGCCGCCGCGGGCGTCGCCATCCATGCGGGTCATGACGATGCCGGTCACGCCAACGGCGTCGTTGAAGGCGCGGGCCGTGTTGACCGCGTCCTGCCCGGTCATGGCGTCCACCACCAGCAGCGTTTCAGCCGGGTCCGTCGCCTCGCGTATGGCCCGCACCTCGTCCATCAACGCCTGATCGATCGACAGCCGCCCGGCGGTGTCCAGGATAACAACGTCGAACACTTCGCGCCGCCCGGTGTCCATGGCGCGGCGGGCGATCTCCACTGGTGTCTGGCCCGCGATGATCGGCAAAGAGGCGACGCCGGCCTGCTGCGCCAACTGCTGCAACTGCAATTGCGCCGCCGGGCGCTGGGTGTCGAGGCTGGCGAGCAGCACCCGCTTGCGGTCGCGCTTCAACAGCCGCAGCGCCAGCTTGCCGGAGGTCGTGGTCTTGCCGGAGCCTTGCAGGCCCACCATCAGGATCGGCACCGGCGCCGCGGCGCTCAGGTTGAGCGGCACCGCCCCGGCGCCGCCCAGCGCCTCGATCAGCACGTCGTTGACGATCTTGATGACGAGCTGGCCGGGGCTGACGCTTTCCAGCACCTCGGTGCCCAGGCTGCGCTCGCGGACCGTGTTGATGAAGTCGCGCACCACGGGGAGCGCCACGTCGGCCTCAAGCATCGCCAGGCGCACCTCGCGCAGCGCGTCGGCGACATCAGCCTCGCTCAGCGCGCCGCGGCTGCGCAGGCGGTCGAACACTCCGGAAAGCTTGCCCGACAGCGTGTCGAACATCACGTCACCCCAAACGAAAAGGCGCCGCTGCGCGAGCCTTCGCGGAGCGACGTCATATCCAAGCGCCTTCCTAGGTCGCCGCTGCCCCTGTTGTCAACGTTGCAACAGAGCCGGCAACAGTCAGCGCGGCGACAGCACCATGATCATCTGCCGGTTTTCCATGCGCGGCATCTGCTCCACTTTCGTCGCCGTTTCCAGCTCGTTGCGGATGCGCTCAAGCACCTTGATGCCAATGTCCTGGTGGGCCATCTCGCGGCCCCGGAAGCGCAGCGTCACCTTGACCTTGTCGCCCTCCTCGATGAACGACTTCATGGCGCGCATCTTCACCTGGTAGTCGTTCTCGTCGATGTTCGGGCGCACCTTGATCTCTTTGATCTCGATGACCTTCTGCTTCTTCTTGGCCTCGTTCTTCTTCTTTTGCTGCTCGTACTTGAACTTGCCGTAGTCCAGGATCTTGACGACCGGCGGGTCGGCGTTCGGGCTGATCTCAAGCAGGTCGAGGCCTATCGCATAGGCGCGCAGGATAGCGTCGCGGGCGGTCATCACGCCCTGCATCTCGCCCTCCTCGTCGATCAGGCGCACCTGGGGGACGCGGATGTCTTCGTTTACTCTTGGCCCGTCGCGGGACGGGGTGGCGGCAGTCATGGGTCCTCGGGCTATTGTACTCTCCTGTGGTGGTTTGGCCTTACTGCGTAGTCTTGGACCGATGCCGGGCGCGGATCAAGAAAATCAGTGCCCGGCGTGCGGTCCGGCACGCATTCTTGCTAAATCGGGAGCCTCGGCCTCGGCTGCAAGCCGCTCGACCGCCGCATCCAGGCCCAAAACCTCCTGCGCCTCGCCGCCCAGCCGCCGCAGCGCCACCGTGCGCTGCTCGGCCTCACGGCGGCCGACGACGACAATCACCGGCACATGCGCCAGGCTGTGCTCGCGGACCTTGGCGTTGATCTTCTCGTTGCGCATGTCGACCCGCACTTCAAGGCCGCGCAGGCGCAGGGCCAGCGCGACGTCGTTCGCATAGTCGGCAGCGTCCGACACGATGCTGGCGACGACGACCTGCACCGGGGCCAGCCAGAGCGGGAAGCGCCCGGCGTACTGCTCGATCAGGATGCCCAGAAACCGCTCGAAGCTGCCCAGGATCGCGCGGTGCAGCATGACAGGACGCTGCCTTGTGCCGTCCTCGGCGACGTACTCGGCGTCGAGCCGCTCCGGCAACACGAAGTCCACCTGCAACGTGCCGCACTGCCAATCGCGGCCGATGGCGTCCCGCAGCACGAACTCCAGCTTCGGGCCATAGAACGCGCCCTCGCCTGGGCTCAGCTCGTACTCGACCCCGGCCGTGGCGCAGGCGTCCCTTAGCGCGCCCTCCGCCCGGTCCCATGTCGCGTCCGACCCGGCGCGCGGCACCGGGCGGTCGCTGAATTTCACTCGGAAGCTCTCAAAGCCGAAATCCCGATACACCGAGGACAGCAGCGCCACGAAGGCCACCGTCTCGTCGGCGACCTGCGCCTCCGTGCAGAAGATGTGCGCGTCGTCCTGGGTGAAGGCCCGCACCCGCATGATGCCATGCAACGCGCCAGACGGCTCGTAGCGGTGGCACGCGCCGAACTCCGCCATGCGCAGCGGCAGCTCGCGGTAGCTGCGCAGCGCGTGGCGGAAGATCAGCACGTGGCAGGGGCAGCTCATCGGTTTCAGCGCAAGCGTCGTATCCTCGTCCTCGACGCGGGCGATGAACATGTTCTGCTTGTAGTTGTCCCAGTGCCCGCTCGCCTCCCACAGCTTGCGGTCGACGAGTTGCGGCGTCCGCACTTCTTGGTAGCCGGACGCTTCCAGGCGGCGGCGCATGTAGCTCTCCGCCGTGCGATACAGCGTCCAACCCTTCGGATGCCAGAAGATGCTGCCCGTGGCCTCCTCCTGGATGTGGAACAGGTCCATCTCGCGGCCGATGCGGCGGTGGTCACGGCGCTCGGCCTCCTCAAGCTGGTGCAGGTAGGCGTCCAGCTCCTTCTGGTCGCGCCAGGCGGTGCCGTAGATGCGGCTCAGCATGGCGTTGCGGTGGTCGCCGCGCCAATACGCGCCGGCGACCTTCATCAGCTTGAACGCCGTGCCGACGTCCCCCGTGCCGCGCATGTGCGGGCCGCGGCAGAGGTCGATCCAGTCGCCCTGCTTGTACAACGTGATCGTCTCGGTCCCCGGCAGGTCGCGGATCAGCTCGGCTTTGTAGGCCTCGCCACGCGCCTCGAAAAACCGGATTGCCTCCTCGCGGTCCCAGACCTGCCGCTCGAACGCGGCGTTGCCGGCCACGATCTCCCGCATCCGGTCCTCGATCCTGCCGAAGTCGTCCGGCGTGAACGGCTCGTTGCGGGCGAAATCGTAGTAGAAACCGTTCTCGATGCTGGGGCCGATCGTAACCTGCGTGCCGGGGAACAAGCCCTGCACCGCCTCGGCCAGCACGTGCGCCGCGTCGTGGCGGATCAGTTCGAGCGCGTCCGGATCGCGCCGGGTCACGAAGACCACCGCGGCGTCGTGCTCGATGGAGCGGGACAGGTCGGACAACGCGCCGTCCACCCACATGGCCAGCGCCGCGCGGGCGAGGCCGGGGCCGATGGAGGCCGCGATCTCGGTGCCGGTCACCGCTGCGTCGAAGCGGCGAACCGAACCGTCGGGCAGTGTGATCGCAGGCATGGCGCTGGTCCCTTATCAATGGAGTCGAACGGTTCGTATGGTCTCAGCCCGGTGCCGCCGCAACCCCCGGCAACAGCGCGTCAAGCCAGCAGCTCCCGGTAGACGCCGAGGGTCGCGGCCTGCATGGCAGCCGTAGTGTAGTGGGCGCAGACGCTCGCCCGGGCGCGTTCGCCCAACGCATCGCGGTCCCCAGGCTGCATGCTCAAAGCGTGGTCCAAGGCCGCCGCCAGCGCGTCCGCGTCGCCCGGCGGCACGCGCCAGCCGGTCACACGGTGCTCCACCGTCTCCGCAGCGCCGCCGTGGTCGGTGGCGATGACCGGGCGTCCCATCGCCTGCGCCTCGATCACCGCGCGGCCGAAACCCTCGGGGTCGAGCGAGGCGCTAACGACCACGTCCGCCAGCATCAACGCAGCCGGCATGTCGTCGCAGTGGCCGACCAGGCGCAGCCGGGCCGCGATGCCCAATGCCTGCGCCTGCGCCTCCAGCGCTTTGGCGAAACGCTCGCGGCCCTGCGTCGCGCCGACCAGCACGCAGCAGGCGTCGGCGCGGGCCAGCCGCGACATGGCGTCGATCAGCACGGTGCCGCCCTTCCAGCGGGTGAGGCGCGCGGGCAGCATCACAACCGGCACGCCTTCGGGCAGGCGCCATGCCTCGGCAAGCCGGGCGGTGCGCGGGCTGGACACGGATGCGGGGTCGAACAGCACGGGGTCGACGCCGCGCGGGATGATGCGGATGCGCGCAGGCGGTATGGCGTGGCGCGCTGCCAGCAGCTTGGCGACGTAGTGGCTGATGGCGATCACCCGGTCGCCCTTGGCCATGACGGCGTTGTACCGACGCTTGCCCGGCACGCCCTCGTTGTAACCGCCGTGGTACGTGGTGACGAACCGCGAGCCAGTGCGCCGCACTGCCAACAGGGCGGACCAGGCCGGCGCACGGGACCGGGCGTGGACGATGCCCACCTGCTCGGCCTTTATGAGTTTGGCGAGCCGCCCGGCGTTGACCCAGACCGCAACGGGGTTCTTGGTGGCCATCGGCAGGCGGACATGACGCCCGCCGGCCCGTTCGACCGCGCCAACCAGCCGGCCGCCCTCGCTCGCCACCAGCGCGGTTCCGCCCGCGGCGACGATGGCCTGCACGATCTCAACGGTGCCGCGCTCGACGCCGCCGGTTTCGAGTGAGGGGAGCACTTGCAGCACGACTGTGCCTGGTGGGAGCGGAACCATCCCGGCGCTATAACACAGGGCGCAGCCAGGAGGCGGAGATGCAGCAAGCGGGGCGGACGGATCGCGGCGACGGGGTGGCGCTGGCCTGGGTGCGGACGCCGGGGCGCGGGCCAACGGTTGTGTTCCTGCCGGGCTACATGAGTGACATGACCGGCGCGAAGGCGGCCGTCATCGAGGCGTTCTGCGCCGCGCACGGCTTCGGTTGCCTGCGGTTCGACTACTCCGGCCATGGCGCCAGCGGCGGCGCGTTCACTGACGGCACGGTCGGACGCTGGACGGATGACGCATTGGCATTGATTGACCGGCTGACTACGGGTCCGCTGCTGCTGGCGGGATCGAGCATGGGCGGCTGGATCGCGCTGCTGGCGGCGCTTGCGCGGCCCGCGCGCATCGTCGGCCTGATCGGCGTCGCTGCCGCGCCAGATTTTACGGAGGAGCTGATGTGGCAGGCGATGATGCCAGCCGAGCGCGCCGAGCTGGAGCGTTGCGGCGTGCTGCATGTGCCCAGCCTTTATGGCGACCCTTACCCGGTCACCGCCGCGCTGATTGCGGATGGGCGCACCCGGCTGTTGCTGAACCGGCCGATCCCGCTGCATTGCCCGGTGCGGCTGCTGCACGGCCAGCGTGACCCGGACGTGCCGTGGCAGACCTCGTTGCGCCAGGCGGAGCGGCTGCAGTCGGAGGATGTGCAGGTCACGCTGGTGAAGGACGGCGACCATCGGCTGTCGCGCCCGTCTGACCTGGCGCTGCTACGGCGTATGCTCAGCGAGCTCCTGTTGCAGGATGGCGCGTAGGCCCTCGCGGTAGGTCGGGTAACGCCAGCGCAGGCCGAGGCGCTGCTGGGTTTTCTCGCTGCGCACGCGCCGGTTTTCACTCCAGAAGCTGCGGCCCATGGGACTCATGCCGGCGACCGCTTCGGCAAAGGGAACCAGGGGCGGCGGCGTCATGCCCAGCAGGCGGGCGGCCTCGGCGGTCACGTCGGCGCTGGCGGCGGGCTCGTTGTCGGCCAGGTTCAGGATGCGCTGCCCCGGCGGGCGGTGCTGCTGCATGGCAGCCAGCACGGCGGCGGCGATGTCGTCGCGGTGGATGCGGCCGAACAGGTGGCCCGGCTTCAGCACGCGCCTGGCTTGCCCGCTGCGCAGGTCATCGAAGGCGGACCGGCCAGGGCCATAGATGCCGGCGACGCGGAAGGTGTCGACGGCGCAGCCCGGCAGTGCCGCGACCCAGGCCCGTTCGGCGGCGACCCGGCGTTGGGCGCGGGCCACGGTTGGCGCCGCGGGCGTGTCCTCGTCGACCCAGCCGCCGCCGCGGTCGCCATAGACGCCTGTGGTGGAAAGGTAGCCGGCCCAGCGTAGCGCCGGGGCAGCGGCGATTTCGGCGCTGTAGCGGGCCAGGGCCGGGTCGCCATGCTCATCGGGCGCGGCGGTCTGCACGACATGGGTGACGCTTGGCAGCCCTGACGCAACATCGCCAAAGTCGATCAAGGACACGCCTGGCGGCGGCGCGAGACGGGAGGGACTGCGGCTTGTGGCCGTCACCCGCCATCCCAACTCCGCTGCGCCGGCCGCGATTGCCGTGCCAGTGTAGCCCATTCCAAGAATAATCAGATGCGTGTCACCCATGCGGCATCCTACCCGGTTTGCCCGCGCCTGCGAGGCGAAGTATATTTGGGCGGAGATGAACAAACGTGCAGGGCTCATCGGCGGCGTGGTCTTGATTGCCTGGGTGGCCACGGCCGGCAACGTTGGATGGGACTTGCGTTATGTGGTGCCTGCTAAGGCCGAGATCGCTCCAGATGTTGGCTCTGGCGAGCCTGCTTTGCCCATCCCGCCTATCCCGCCCCGCATTGCTGAGGGGGAGGACTACGACCGCTGTCTTCATATGCTGAACACCAACCCGGCGGGGGCCAATTCCTTTGCCGATGCTTGGGAGGCGACGGGCGGCGGGGACGGCGCCACACATTGTCACGCGCTCGCCGAGATTGCATTGGGAGAGCCGGAGAAAGGCGCTGAGTTGATGGATCGGCTGGCCGGGGCGAGCCATGCGCAGCCGACGGCACGCGCCAGCCTCTACGGTCAAGCTGGTCAGGCTTGGTTGATGGCGGGCGATCCGGGGCGGGCATTCGGATCGGCGACCCTGGCTTTGTCATTGACGCCGGATGACGCTGACCTGTTAATCGACCGGTCGATCGCGGCAGCGAGCCTTGAGCGTTATGAAGACGCGGTGGACGACCTGACACAAGCGCTGGATCTTGACCCGCGCCGGGCGGATGCGCTGGTGTTCCGTGGTGCAGCGTGGCGGCATTTGGGGCATTTGGAGTTGGCACAAGACGACATCGACCGCGCATTCGCCCGTGAGCCGGAAAATGCGGACGTCCTGTTGGAACGCGGCATTTTGCGCCAGCGCCGGGGCGACGGTAATGGCGCCCGGAGGGACTGGGAGCAGGCTGTCATCCTGTCGCCTGATACGGCTACGGGCGATTTGGCGCGTCAGAACCTGGCGCTGCTTGAGGCTGGACCCAACCGGCGCTAAACATACTGCATTGGATTGGGTCATTTAGGCCGGGTTTCAAAGGAAAAGACGTTTATGAGTGGCTTCAAAGGCAGCAAATTCACGGATCGCGCGGAGGCGGCAGCGGCGGCAAAGCAGGCGATGCTGGAGAAATTCCGCGCCAAGCCCGCTCCGGACGACCCGGCCGTGTTGGCGCGTGCTGCTGAGCGCAAGGCCATTGCTGATGCGCGTGAAGTTCGGGCGGCTGAGCGCAAGCTCGCCCGTGATGCAGAGGATGCGCGCCGGGCGGCTGAGGACGAGGCGCGCCAGGCTGAGTTGGCGGCACAGGCTGCGGCAGAGTTGCAGCGCAAAGCAGAACAGGCTGCGCGCGATGAGGAGATCAAGGCGCAACGCAAGGCAGAGCGCGACGCCCGTTATGCGGCTCGCAAGGCGCGGCGTTAGGTGGCAGCTTAGCGTTTTAACGCCACTCTGTTTTAGAAGTACATTGAAGATTGAGAGTTTTGCGGGGACAGGATTTGAACCTGTGACCTTCAGGTTATGAGCCTGACGAGCTACCGGGCTGCTCCACCCCGCGTTGTCGGCGCATCGCCTTTGATGTCGCCTGCGTGACGTTTTGGCCAGTATGCCGGCGCATCATCTTTGATGTCGCCTGCCGGCGCATCGCCTTTGATGTGCCTGCGTGGTCTTTGGTGTTGTGCTGGTGCCTTGCGTGCTGCCTGTGTGCGCGTGCTGCCTGTGTGCGCCTGTGTCGTGTGTGTGCGTGGGGTTCAGAGGACCTGGCGGCGACCGACTTTCCCGCACCTTGGGGTGCAGTATCATGGGCGCTGGTGGTTTTCACGTCCGAGTTCGGGATGGGATCGGGTGCGGTTCCTCCGCCATGGCCACCAGGTTGTCTGAGCCCCACGCCCTGTGGGGTGCGTGGGTCGGGTTCTGGCGGTGTTTGGTGTGTGCTGCGCTGTGGCTTGTGCTGTTGTGCGTGTTCACCCTGCCGCGCGGTGCGGCGTGGATGGCTGCTGTGCATGGTCGCGCAACGCCTGGGCGTTGCGCTGGGTGGCGTGAGCCTATCGGGCGATTAGGACCAGTTAGCTGAGCGCGTTGCCGCGCGTATACACCTGGCCTATCGACGTGGTGGTCTACCACGGCCCTCGGGGAGACCTGGTTTTGAGGTCGGTTTCCCGCTTAGATGCTTTCAGCGGTTATCCGGTCCGCACATAGCTACCCGGCGGTGCCGCTGGCGCGACAACCGGTGCACCAGAGGTGCGTCCATCCCGGTCCTCTCGTACTAGGGACAGCTCCTCTCAAGTCTCCTTCACCCACGGCAGATAGGGACCGAACTGTCTCACGACGTTCTAAACCCAGCTCACGTACCACTTTAATCGGCGAACAGCCGAACCCTTGGGACCTGCTCCAGCCCCAGGATGTGATGAGCCGACATCGAGGTGCCAAACCTCCCCGTCGATGTGGACTCTTGGGGGAGATCAGCCTGTTATCCCTAGAGTACCTTTTATCCGTTGAGCGATGGCCCTTCCACGCGGGACCACCGGATCACTATGGCCGACTTTCGTCTCTGCTCGAACTGTCGCTCTCGCAGTCAGGCGGGCTTATGCCATTGCACTCAGCAGCCGATGTCCGACCGGCCTGAGCCCACCATCGCGCGCCTCCGTTACACTTTGGGAGGCGACCGCCCCAGTCAAACTGCCCACCATGCAGGGTCCCGG
>JAABUV010006382.1_pt1 | contig 12876 bp, 10 predicted proteins | sample 5559971 | NCBI WGS metagenome assembly JAABUV01 (sample SAMN10711881, study PRJNA513362) | rock metagenome | isolation source: Antarctica rocks | place: Antarctica: Victoria Land, Knobhead nord | collected 2015-12-19
AATTTGATACATAGTCTCAAAACTCACTGTTTCGACTGCGTGAAGCAGTCGTGTAGACTGCGAGTGATTTTCTATCTCAGAGAGTTTTGTTCACTCGATACAAATAGCATAGAGTTTCTCATGAGTCAATCTAATCAATGTCACAAGAATGTATGAATTTATTATTATTATTAAGCAATTGATAGATAAAAGAAATCTATTGAGTTAAGTCTTTTCTTGAAATGTTAATAATGAGAATGTTGTTAAAAGCAAAAGAAGCTTTTGAGAAGAAAGTTTCTGAAAAGATGAATCATGAGTTTAAATAATTTAACTTTGCGTGATCTTTAAATTTGCATCTGATGCATATTTTCTCACTGATTCTGCAATATTATTTCTTTCAAAAGATTGTTTTTCTCAGTTTTGATTTTCATTGCTCTTGTTAATCATTAAAATATTCTTCTTTTTCTCAATTATCAATTCTTTGCAAGAAACTTTGCAAACTCTTCTTGTGTGATCAATTCTTGAGAAATGAGTTCGTTTTCAACTGTTAATTCTGCTGAGCATAGTTTAAAGCATGTTGCATGTCAATGTACTTCATTAATTCTTGACAGAACATTTTGCTTCATTGAGCGAAAGTTAGTATAATTAGCTTGATTTTATTCAAGAAAAGTAACTCATTCAGAAATCTGAACAATAGCACTTTTTCAAACTTCATGACTTTAACATGATTTTGAAAATATGTCTTGTTAAGTTTCAGAAAGAACAACATGCATGTTTGATTGCTTCTTTTTATAATGACATTTCATAAATCATTCATTCAATTCTGAAGTGACTTTGCATCAAGCAAGCATTGCTGAAGAGTCTTGAGAAACTTCACTCATGTGATTCTACAATCTTTTTTCTCGACAGTCTTCTTGATCTGTTGAAGATAGTGCATCGCTGTGATCTTTATATATTTCATGATGTAATCAAGCTTGTCATTGTCTTTGATGTAGTTCATTTTGATGAAGTTCAACTTTAGTTTTCTGAGAAACAACTTCAGATTCTTGTTGATAATAAACTTAAACTTCTTCTCTTTTAAGAATTTATTCAAAGAAATAATCTTAAAGATGATTGTTCTCTTCTTAGAGAAATTATCATTGATAAAAGAACTTTTTATGACTTTAGCAATAACTCTTTTGCAAAACTTTGATTTAAGATAATCAGATGCACGACTTCATCATGTTAAAAAGTAATCAAAGTTCAATATGCAAGATGTTTGATTTAAATCTTTTAACAGAGTGATGTTTTTAATGAACAACATTTCACGTCAAGCACACATTTTCAAATAATTCTGTTGTTTCTGCAAGATCTTTACATCGTCAATAATGCTTTGAATTTCATTGAAAGTGATGAATAAAAATTCATGCTCAACAACTTTCATTCTTGTCTGAAGCAGTATGCATTGTCTTTCTTTTCTTTCTACATCGACGCAAATGCTTTTAATGTTTTCATTCAATGCTGCATGATAATGAATCTTTAATAGATTCTTCAAACTAACGCTTGTAAAATCAGAAAATGATTGAATTAATGAAGTCATGATGTTGATGATGATCATTTAATGCTGTGCAAGACTTTTTATTGAATTCAATTGAGATTTCTCTTTATTGTCATAAAAAGTTTGATCAAGCAAAGTGAGTGCAAGCTCTGTGAAAATAACAAAAGTAAATGAAGCAATGTTCTTGAAAAATATGCAAATATTGCTTTCAAGAGATGAAATTGCAGCATCAAGAAAAATCGTATCTTGATCATGATGCTCAAAGAATACATTTACAACGTCAGTGATAATGATCATTTGAGTCAAAAATGCAGAAGCTTTAAGAATGAGAAAAGATTGAGATTCATTACAAAGATTAAGTGTCATATTTGAAGAATTGCTGTTTAAGTCAATGATTTTTTTTTGATTGTATAAACTATCATCTTTGCAATAGAGTAGAGTGTTAAAATTGTGAGTAGCTCAAGAAATGTACAGTTACACTAAAGAATATGCACATAGATAATATGATCAAATTTGATAATAGCTTAGTAATATTTATTTGTATAGAAAGTTAACACTAAATTACAAAATACAGAAGTGAATTCTTCTTTATATATTCAGAAGACTAAGCTCAAGCATCATCAATGAGATCAGCGAAATTACATGCAACTCATGCAAGATTTCTTGAAGATCATATGTGACTTGAATTCTTATTATCAATGAAATGTTAAAATTTGTATGTGATTTGAATTCTTGTAGATTCAGAGTCTCTGAGAATCAACAATAGAAATTCTTGTAAACTCAATGTCTTTGAGAATTGACAGTAAAGTCTCTTGTAGACTCAGTGTTTCAATTCTCATAGATTCAGATTCTTGTTTAAGAACTTGATGATAACATTGAAGAATAATTCTCATGTTTATTCTTTATTCTTTGAAAAACTCTGACTTTCATAGATCTGAGTTCTGACACATTTAACTAATAAATAAATGCTAAGAAAGAAAAGTAGTTACAGAAAAGAACTCAATTCTTATATGTATGTTTCTCAATTCTGTGCTAGACTTGAAAGAATTAATGCTTTACATATATGAATGCAGAAACTTGATGACATCACATTTAGCTCAGATTCTCGCTTAACTCGATTAGAATGAAATCAAGACGAAGATTAATCATAGAATAAGCAAAGACTAGAATTGTAATATTATTTTTCTTTCTCAACTATTCATGTTCACATGAATGTTGTTTCTAGTGCAATTTTCTTGAATATTTAATATGAAAGTCATCAATCATCTTTTAAACATTCATAAACTCGTCATCATCAGCATTATATCAGTTAAAATCATTGTCATAACTCTTTCATTTGACTTTATATTAAAGTCATCTTCTGTAACATCAAGAATTTAATATATCGTTGATTTTTCATTCATCTTCATCGTTTATCATTATTGACTTCGAGAATTCATTCTTTTGATCAGACAGAGAGTCATTGATAATAGAACGAAGAAGATCTGAATGAAACACGTCATGTATATGCATAGTGTTTAATAGTTTCAATTTATAGAATGAGTCAACAGAATCAATGATTTGAAATGAATCAAGCATTTTGTCATTCAGCTTTTTGAAAGATTTCGCTGTAATGATATTTCATTCGTTCAGAAACATCTTTGATTCAATTTTATAATTGACTTTCTTTCTATGCTTATTAGTTTGATTCATCATTTGCTCTTGTGTTTTGATCAAAGCTTCGTGAGCGAAAATCAATGTTTTATTCATGTGATTGAATATATTCTTGACTTGATTGATCTGCAAGCGTTCGCGAGTGCTTTCATACTCAATGATGTCAGAGTCAAAACTCATATGAGAATGAAAGTTTTTGTTCATGAAGAAGAGAATCAAGAAGATGACTGAGAACAAGATATTATTGTCAACAAACTTGATCATGAGTAGTCACTTGAATCAGTCATTCTGCATGTATGAACAAAAGAAACGCAAATAGCGCTTGATGTTTTGATTGACTCGTTTGCTTTGATCGTTGATCTGAGAATGATAAATGATGAACAATCGAAGAGAAATGCTTAGTCGTTTACAAAGAAACTTTCATAAAATAGAGATGAATTGCATATTTCTATCAGATACAATGAAGCTGAATAAATCATAAGTTCAATATACTCACTGAATTAACATTTTCGCTGTTCTTTTGACTGTGATTTCTTCATCATCAGTAATGCAAGAAATATAATGTCTTTCTTTTGATAATTTGCAAATGACAGGCAGAATAGCATTGTAGTTGAACGAATCAGATAAGTTGATAATGAAGTTCATTGCTATATCTTGTCATCACTGTTCAGATATTGATAGAGATTGAAGCAAGTCATTTGATTTATTTCTAAATGTCTTTGATCGTTGATAAACATAGCAGTTTCAAATATATTGATCTACTGTCTTTTGCATGAATGATCAATAGTAGTTTTGTTTGATGATCTTCATCGTTCTAAGAATATTGAGATGATCTATTGAGAGTTGATCATGTATCTCATGAATCAGATTCATTTGCAGAAGTTCATTGAACAAAACTCATAACTGACTGTCTTTGTATAAGATTTCATTCTGAACTCAACAATTCTTCAGCTTAATGTCTTTGCATTGTGCTTCGCTTCTGATCTTTGCTTCACGAAGTAAAGTACAATTCTTGTTGATTTCATTCACGTCAAGAACTTGTTTATAAATTGACTCGCTGACGTTCTTCTTTAAATCAGCAATCTTCATTCAATTCAACGTCAGAATAGTGATTCATTGATAATAAACATGTTCATCATTGAAATCTTTGAGTACGAAGTTAGCTTGATGAATTAATGCATCGATCTTAATGTTTTGTTTGTCAGATCAATACATTATCTTGAAGTTAAAATCAACTAGCTTTTGTATTCAGCGCATTTGACATCTGCTCAGCTCTTTGTCTTTCATCAATGAGATGAGTGCTTGATGATCGATGAACATCTTGATAGAAATGTCAGTCAACTTCAGTTTGAATCATCAATGCTCAAATACTTAAATGATAATCAGCAGTTTCTTATTGTATATTTCGTAGTTGCACTCAGCAAAAGACATGTTCTTGCTATAGAAAGCAATTGAATGTAGTACTTCTTCGTCATCATATTGAAAGAAAACTTCGTCGTTTACGTAGTTGAATGAGTCAGTTTTCAGAATAGTATCACAAGTTTGATCAAAGTGACAAAGTATAAAAGTCTCAGTCATACATCTCTTCATGTGATCAAATGCAGTCTGACAAGTCTCATTTCATTCAAATATGATTTTCTTTTGAGTAAGTTGAATCATTGAATGAACAATCTTCGAAAAGTTCTTGATAAAGCATTGATAAAAGTTGCAGAAGTCAATGAATGACTGAATCTGAGTGAGATTATTGAGAATAGATTATTTCACTACTGCTTGTATCTTTCGTGAATTCATCTTCAGTTCTTCAATGAATATCAATAGTTCTAGAAAGATAATCTCTTGAACATAAAACTTGCATTTGTTTATGTTCATCTGTAGATCAGCTTCTCATAATCTATTTAAGATCAATCATACATGTTGCTTGTGTTTCTTCAAGATCTTGCTGTAGATGATAATGTCATTTAGATAGATCTGACAAAACTGATGAAGATATTCAAACAGCATGTCGTTTATATAATGTTGATAGAACGTCAATTCATTGATTAATTCAAAGAGCACTACATGATATTTGTATGAGTCAAAGAAAGTGATAAAGATAATCAAATTTTCGTTATCTGAATGCATTCGCAGTTTATTGAATGTGACAATGATGTTCAATTGAGTCAGATATTTGCTTTCTTGTATTTGAACGAGAATCTCGTCAATTAATGACAAAGAATAGCGATTTCGTTTGATCAAAGCATTGAGCTTTTTATAATCAACGCAGAAACGCAGACTATCATCTTTCTTTTCAATGAACAAAATGAGCGAGACGTATGAAGCGAAGTTAAAGAAAATAAATTCTTTGTTCAGATGTTTAATCAGATACTTCTTTATCTTCTGAAGCTTGTGATTAAACATCTGATACAGTCTGCTTCGAAAGAATATTTTCTTGTTGATCAACTCAATCTTGTGATCATAAAAACAATGAAATGATAGCTGATCAATCATTGTTTGATTGAACACGTTTAGATAGTTATGATATTCAAAGAGAAGCTTGATCTTGATCTGCTTAAGAATCTTGATGTGTGAAAGCTCATGTAAATTCACTTCTTCAGACTTGTTTTCAACTGTAGTTATAAGTCAATCGATTTTCAAGATGATAACAGCAAAGATCTTGATATCTGATTATTTGACTAACATTCTATAGATCGCTGTTTCTATCATTGATATGTTCATTGAACTAGAAGCTGATTTCAGACTGAACATTGATTTAGAATTGACGCTAGGCAAAACTGCGTCAAGCAATTTTGACTGTTCAACTGACTTCTCTTTGAACTGATTGAAAGAGAATGTAACGAAGATAGTAAATCTCTTTAGAATATGAGTAAAAGTCAAGCTTTTCTGTTTCAAGATTGTTTTATGACTTGAGAATAAAACAATCAATTTCAAAATAGAAGAATTGAAATTCGAAAATTGAAGAAAATCGATTTGCATATCTATTACTAAATTGATCTTGTTCATTCATGTTTTTTCAAGAATCATTTGATGTTAATCTAATTGAGTGATTAATATAGAAGCAATTTCAATCGTATGATTTTAAACAGTCAGGTTCAAATAGATGACATGAGTAATGAGCTTTTTTGCATAATGATCGTTGAATTCTCGTATTGACTTCGCTTTGATCAAAGTCAAAGATTCAATTTGCAACTGATCATAAACAATCTGTGCAATCACTTCATCAATGAATGAATAGTCAGCAGCTTTAATATCAATCAATGACTTCAATGAGTAACTAATTTTATTGCTAGATAGTATACATTCAATAGTCAAAGATTCAGAAGCAAAAGAATCATTTAACATGATTGTTGTTGAAGAAATTAACACATCTTTCATTGCATCTTTGATGAAAGTCTCTAGTTTTTTGCCTCACTATTCTTGAAGAAGAAAGTCATTTTCTTATTCTCTTTATTCTTTGAAATGATGATTTCATGTAGACAAGAAATAAAAACATGAGATGTTGAAGTATTGATCTTGTTCTGAGAGCAGTTCTTGAATAAGTAATCTGAAGTCTTACAAGTATAGCAAACGATAGATGATCTGACTGACTCAGATGTAAAAAAGATAGTCAACTTAACATATTCAATTATCGAAGTCATCACTGCTGACAGAGAAGTAACGCGCTTTTCAGATGCAATGATGACTTTGACAATGATCATGCAACGTTCGCTTCAAAGCTGATAATTGACTCGCTGTTTATTATTCACATTCTGAAGAAAGCTCTTGAGACGATGTAGAATGATAAAATCTTTCAAGCAAATTAATAAAGCATTCTGCAAGTGATTGTTAATCTTATTCTGAAGATTGTTCATCAGAGTGCAATCATCGTATTCTAAATAGCTGAATAGCTTCATAAAGTTGAAGTAAAAAATGTTGAAGAGCTTGTCTGCTTGTCTCAGAGCGTTGTACTTGCAATGACACTTTCAATTCTTATTCTGATTCTCATAAATTTCTTCTAGATGCTTGAGTAGCTTGTAGATCAAGATGTAAGAATGCAAAGCATCATGATGATGTTAAGCGAAGATATGCTCAGCAGCATCATCTTCTAGTCTAGATATCACATAAACAATGCAGATAATCTCATCAATGACGTGATCAACATTTGTCTGAAGCTTGTCATCTATCTTGATTCTTCAGCTATTTCATGTTAATTCATCTTCGTTGATGAATATAAATGAATTCAAAAACTTGAAAGACTTGTAATGATTATTATTGAATAAAGTGAATGACTTACGTTGAGTATAATTCTTGATAGATTGACGAGATAAAGATTTCGTAGAAACTCAAGATTCAGTAGATTGATAAAATCAAGACTGATTTGCTGAATGTGATACTTCTTTGCGTTTATTCTTAAGATTCAACATCTTCTTTCAATAGCATTTGTTTATCTCTTCTAGAGTGTTTATGATCATCTGTTTGATCTTTAGTTGATTCAATCTCTTGTCATGTTCAACTTGAACAATGATTCACTGCTCGTTGAGTTTCAAAGTTATGTCTCATTGAGATTTAAGCTCATTCAACATCTTAATGATCTTGTTTGACTGATCATGAACTTATTGAAGAAGCTGTTCTTCTGTCTTAATGTTTTACAAGATATCAGCATTCTTGATGTTGATTGAAGCATTGAAAGAAATAAGAAAAACTCATTTATTAGCATTACTTTTAAGCAAACGAGCTGTTTGTGACTCAACTGATTCAAAGTTGCACATCATTGTAAGAAAGATAAGATAAATTTGATTAAGTGATTGATTTAATAAATTTAAGTAAATTTGTCTGTGTGTTTTTTAATGAAAGTAATTCAAAGAATCTCTTGCAAATTTTCTGAATAAACGAAGTAGATTGTTTCGTATCATTTACACGTCAATAGCAGAGTAGTTGATTAGCATTTATTTACTGTTAGAGATTGATCTAGAGCAAGTCATAGAAATGTCATTTAACTAATAAATAAATGCTAAGAAAGAAAAGTAGCTACAGAAAAGAACTCAATTTTTATATGTGCATTTCTCAGCTTTGTGCTAGACTTGAAAGAGTTGATGCTTTACACATATAAATGCAGAGACTCAATGATATCACATCTAACTCAGATTCTCACTAGACTCAATTAGAATGAAATCAAGATGAAGACTAGTCATAAAATAAACAAAAACTAGAATTGTAACAACTATCTGCATCTGAAACATTTCTGAAGTGCAGATAAGCATTCAGATCTATGCATTCAATTTTAATATAAGTGATGAGAATGCTTTTAACTTTCTGAAAATCATTTTGCATCTTTATCATTTTGTTAAACAGATACAATCTTTGTGTTGAAATGATGTGAACATTTGCAATGCATTTTCTATATTTTTCTCATTATTGCTTTCACTGACTTCTGTGATACTGTGCTATTGCAATGCTGTCACTAGTTGAAATCATCACAGCGAAAACTAATTGCTCATGTTTTTGCTGTATTTTTGTATCTTCTTGAATTAAGTTGTTCAGAAGCATCACTTTCTTAATGATAAAAAAGCGAAAGATGATGTGATTGATACTCATCAGATGAGCGTGTATCAGTTTGCATGCTTGTCTGATTTTCTGTGTACAATCATTAATTCAATTGCATAACGTGATCTTGTTTTGCAGCATGTTCAAATGAACATGCAATGAGCTTGTGTACATTTTTGCTTTCAGAGTCTCAATGCTTACTCTTTTGAATATTTTTGCAACATGATGCAGAGTCTGATTCTATAATGTTTCAAGTTTGTATTCTTTGTTTGACAGTTTTCTCTCTTTTTCTTGCTGATGTCAAACTGATGCTTTAAATATAATTTCTGATCTTATTACTGCTAAGTATATCTGTTTTACTTTTGTGAAGATTGCTTCTCATGTAAAGACTTCAAATCAACTAAGTGCTAGCATTCATGTAACGTGATTCACTTCAATTTGACAAAGATGCATATTTCATCATTTATTGAAAATATGTTGCATACATTGCATGCAACATACATAAGACATGATCTCTATGCTGATTTTTCTCTTAGCGAGAAATAGTCTTTTCTCATCACAGATTCACAGTTCAAAATGAGCAAAATCTTTCATTATTTAAATTTCAACAGTTTACTTCTTAAACATGAGTTGCAAACATTTCATCAGCAATATGCATGCATATTGCAATCAATTTCTTCTTTAATCATATCAATATACATTACTGTTCTTTCAAACTATACAAATGATATCTTTAACTAAAGATTAATTTTATCATCAAAACATTTAAGAGTCAAAGCTCAGTAAAGAAATAAAATTCTTAAAATCAACAGTTATCATCATTGTATATTACATCTTGCAGATGCTTACTTCACTTGTAAAATGTGCAATTCATCTGTTTCATGTTATCTGTAAAGATCTTTCTTGTGCAAATTGATTATGTTTTGCAAAAATGTTTATATGTTACACTTTTAATCAAACAGCGTAGTTTGATCATTTTTTATTAACTCGCTTGTGTCTCTCTTCTTTTAACAAAGTTTTCTCATCAGCGTATTTATTGTTCATGTATAGAATGTCTGTATCTGAACATTTGTTAAACGATATTAACAAGATTCTTGAATTTGCTCATGTTGAACTTAATGAGTTTTGTGAGTTGCTTATGTCATAGTGTCAGAATCGTGTCTAGATGAGTCAATCAGCGAAAGTCAGAGTTGAATAATGCTTGATCTTTAGAGATAGCTATAACTGAATATTAAGAATACAGAAGAAGATGAGTACAAGAGCTTTTATTTAAGTAATATTCAGAGACTGCGCTAAGCTCGAAGAGAATGTGTTTGTGACACGAGTAGAATGTGATGTAGAAAGGAAGATGATGTTGAACAAAGAGATGTTGGGGAAAGAAAATAGAGGCTGAGCCAGATCTGAGCTAGAGGCACTAGCTAGCCCTAATCAATACGCAGAGTACTCGCTAGCGTACTCTGTGAATTGATTAGAGCTTCAGCCTTTTTCAGCCTTGGTACGCTCGTAACACATAGTAACAGACATGCAGTCTTAACAAGATTTATATGTAATTAGCATGTAGATTTAAAAAATGTTCATGATTCAAGTTCTTTCTGCTAATCATTTTCAACAGATCAAACACGAGAATGTTCTGTCTCAATTCTTGTCATCATGATGACAAGATACTGAATCGAATGATTTTCATAAGCGATTTTCCTCGTAGTTCTGCGTTTTATTTGACTTTCTCATCTGCATGCAAATTGCTTGTAGCATGCGCATTGAGATTATTGAAGTCTGCGTGATCGCGAAAACTCTGCACGCGATCAACGCATAGCGCTTCATCATCACGTAACGCTTCAATGTCATTCAAACTTTTGATAATCTCTAGACTCTACTGTGATTAATATTTAATCAATCATAGCTAAATTGAATTTCAGATATTCAAGAAGATTAAAAGTTTTTGGTTCATCGACGCTGTTATCTATTCAATACCTTAGCTCAGGAAGGCGAAATTATGCGCATGGTCGACTGAGCTTGCGCGATCATGCTCGAATGATCGGCATGGTCGCGTGATCTCTAGCGTTGGTCGCGCGACCTGTAGTCTCACCTGTTTCCCTCATCGCTTTCTGTTCGATAGATCGCCTTGGGTACCTGAAACGTCGGCCGTTGATCATTGGACAACAGCACAAGAAGGCGCACGGAAGGTATTGGAAGGTGTTTTTGATGCTTCACAATTTCCGATAAATTGGACCCTGTTTCCAACGTTCACATTGACCTGTTGGGCGTCCATCCCCTGCATCTTGGTTTTTGGATTTCCGTATTGATTTGGAATGAACCTACTACATACAGTATACTACGGTACTTCAAGCTACATGACCTGCCTCGGAGAAATCAGTCCAACTCTTCTCCCTTGGATATAATAATCAGATTTGAGATGGGATATCCGGCATGAGTGGCTCAGGAGAACGAGGGTCAGGAGGCTAAGAAAAGAAGGGTCCTTCGGGGCATTTCGAGGTCTGGCGACCAAGGTTCTTGAGGCGGGTGGGATACATATTCTACGTGCTAGGTACCTACTCTAGACTGTATTTGAGCTTCAACTGGCGCGGAAGCTGTGCCCATCTAAAAGCTGAGGCGGACTTGCGGACGCAGCAGCAAAGTGACGAACTCTCTCTGCGAGACATGAACCTCCCAACAGTGTTCCACAGCCTGGAGGAAGAGGGTCCATGGAAGGGAATCCCCAAAGACCCTCAACTCTCCATCGGCTGATGTTGGTCGTCTGGAACATGCGTCCAGCATACCATAACCCGCATGGTCTGTTCGCAGGCGCCAAGGGTACAGTCAGTAGGAGACAAGCAAGGGTACAAAGTACTTTCGTACCTCGGTCGCAACTCGTCCAATGGCACCACGGATGGACCGGCCTAATCGGGAACAGGACAAGCGTCCCAGCCGAGGCGGCCCCAGTAAGGTATACAGTACCACAGTACGGAACACCTAGTAAGTAGTGCGGATGGACTCATGCAAGACAGAGTGCTATCGATGCTTCGTCTTTGGGACATCCACTTGACCCCGGATTTTGGTCGTAGAGGGTTTAGGCTCGGTTGGAATAACAGTGACTACCCGATGGGCTTCGACCGCAGATGATTGACTACTTTACCTTACATATTCTAGCAGGACTTACTTACTTTAGAGCCCTCCCGTCGTACCTTGATTGCTTGGTGCGACAAGGATAGCGCAATCTTGGAAAGTTGGCGTTTGGCTTCAACGATATGAGCTGCTAGCAGGCGGGCCTAACAACGAAACATGTAAGGTAACGAAAGGACTGTGCTCAGCGCTCAGTGCTCAGTGCTCATTCATTTAATTAATGACGTCCTGCTACTGTAATGAGCTACATTCATTTATCGTCACAGCTTTCCCTCTTGATGGTGATGAACGGTGATCGACAGAAAGGGTGGATCCAAGTCTCGACTTGTGCCATCGGTACATGCACGTGCAGAAACATGCATAAATTGCTCTCAGCTCGGGCTAGAATGTCCCGGGGCTGTATTCCGTAGGGAAGTAAAGTATATAATAATAATATCCCAGTGCCTTGGAGTCCCGGTCTTTGATCGAAGTCGACGGTGCTTGTTTGGATACCTGGTTGGTTCCCCAGCATAGAATCCCACCACGGCCGGTTCCGGAGTCGCTCAGGATAAATCCAAGGGACTCCAGTGGCAGCGACACCATCGAAGAACGAGCCATGGAGACTGGGAAAGATTCTGTGGAAAGTACCTTACCATACCTTACTTTCGCCACTTGGTATGCACGAAGGGTAAAGTACCGTAGTCGTAGTCGTAGTCGTAGTAGTCAAGGTGCTTAGTTCCCTTACGAATCCATGCCCTCTCAACTCTGGCCTATCAACTTCATTATTGGGAATATTTAATGGCTCATTTGCACTCGACACGATCCTATGACCTTCGAAAACTCCATCAGGTGATGAGTTGTGTTGGAGCCCGGCAGGCTGTACGGAGTACATTAGGCTTAAGTAGGCTGTAGGCTGTAGGCTGTAGGCTGTCTGCTCTCTGCTGTCTGCTGTCTGTACCTTAAAGTACTGTAAGGTAGAAGTATGCTGAACCTGCCCATGCTCCATCGGTCCCGTGCTCCTAAGCCTGCCGCTGTGCAGCCTGTGCTTCTGGCCACTAGAGGAAAGCCGCCACAAGGAGCGTAATGCC
>JAABUV010006384.1_pt1 | contig 12874 bp, 14 predicted proteins | sample 5559971 | NCBI WGS metagenome assembly JAABUV01 (sample SAMN10711881, study PRJNA513362) | rock metagenome | isolation source: Antarctica rocks | place: Antarctica: Victoria Land, Knobhead nord | collected 2015-12-19
CCCTAACCCTAACCCTAACCCTAACCCTAACCCTAACCCTAACCCTAACCCTAACCCTAACCCTAACCCTAACCCTAACCCTAACCCTAACCCTAACCCTAACCCTAACCCTAACCCTTCTGCTCTTGTACAACATGATATAGAGATCTGTGTTTTGTAACTCTCTTTATTCTTTCTTTTTCAGCTTGTTGTTTATGACATTGAGAGTCAAAGACTCTGTATGTATCTCAACATGCTTCACATTTTCACATGTCTCAAGTCTGTTTGTAAAAACAATGCTTCAAGTGATGATTCAACGCACAGTAAATGCATTTCTGCTTGTTTTTGCATTCATACATCTTGTGATCATATTCTTGACACTTTAGACATTGATGCACTCTGCAGCTTGAGTCATAAAACTGTGTGATCTTTATGTTGATCTCATGATATACTCTCTCATTGATCAGCTTGTTCATCATCTCAGCACTGACTACGCATATCATCAGCGAGATGTATCTCTTCTGCTCACTTTTCTTTGTGAGTCACTCAATCTTCTTGATCATCATCTTTGAATGTATGTCTTTGTTGATCTTGATGAGCGCTTTCGTCTCTTTCTTTTTTATGTTCTTAGACATTTCTTTGATTTTAATTTCATGTATTACTACTTCAAAACTGATCTCATGCAGACATGCATTCAGCAATATCTCTTTGATTCAAAAATCATTTTTCTTCAATGTTTTCTTGCTGCTCTTTGTTTTAACTCAAAATATCAACAGTTTTGATCATTTCTTTATCATCTCTATGTTCTTGCATGTCAACAGCGTCTCGTCGACGTCAATTTCTCTCATTCATTTCACTATGTTCTTCATTGTTGTCATCATGATTCTCTTTATTTCTTCTTTTTCTTTGATGAAGATTTTTACTTCAAATTTCTCACAATAATTTTGCACTGATGATGATATGTTGACGTTGAACACAAGATGACTTTCAAATGATGTCGTTGACTTCACGCTCACTTTCTTTGCTCAGCTGTCAACGTGTTTTCTCTTCTTCATGAACTCTTTTTTGAGTCTGCTCATTATCTTTTTCAATTTCTTCAGCTGATTCTTCATGCGCTGATTGACAGTTAACGCAGTGATGCATTGATGCGTCAGCTTTTCTATCATCTCTGTCAAACTTCTCATCTCTTTTCAGAGCATCAGCTTGTTGTTTCTACGTTCGTTGAGCTCATAAAATACTCGCAGCTTATGTAATTTCTTTTGTATATCTTTCATCTTGATTGAATTCTTCTGCGAGATAGTGATAATCATCTTTCGTTCACTTGTCAACGTCACATCAACAATGCTTCTCATCTGCTCTTGATGATCAAAATAAAGCGTGAGTATCATGTTGATGATGTTCTCTGTCTCTAGATAGTTTAAGTAATTCATTTTCGTTCAAGTTCTTTCAGCAATGTTAATCAATGTTCTCAATTTATGTTTTTTCAAGCTGAATATTAATTAACTTCTCATAAGTAAATAAAAAATTATATTACTTTTTATAAGTAAATGAAAAACTGAGTTACTTCTTACAAGTGAATTGAAAACTGAATTACTTCTTATGAGTGAACTGAAAACTGAGTTATTTCTTTTGAATGAATGAGAAATTAAATTGCTTCTTGCAAGTGAATTGAGTGCTGAATTACTTCTTGTGAATAATCTGTAAACTGAATTACTTCATGTGAGTAATTCATAAACTGAGTTGCTTCTTATAAATGAATTGAGAAAAAGATTGAAGAAAAGCTACTTTGTTAATTTTAAATAAGAAATTTTCTTCTTATTGATTAAAATCATAGATCTTGACAAGAAATTGACAATAATAATTAAAACAAAAGAAGAAAGATAAGATGAGAATATTATGTTTAAAATTAATATCAATGACGTAATAATGAAGTTATGATAAACTCATGATGATGAAATATTAACTTAATTCAATGATATAAAAGAATAGTTTTTTGATGTGTTCATCAAGAATCATTATGATTTCAATGATATAAATAATATCATTAATTAAAGTAACTTGATCATTAAATTCTTAAAGTCTGTAAAAGTGAATTAATTAATGCAAGAAAATATGATGTTGTTACGTGAAGAATTTATTCATAAAAACATAAGCAAAGACTTTATTATTAATCAGAGTGAAAGTGAAAACTTTAGATTAAGTTTAATGTAAAATACAAAATACTATCATGTGATTATCTTTAAATGTTGAATTGAATTCAAAAAGTTTCAAGACAAATTTAGCAGAAAACTTTTTATATAATTGAAGTAAAAGTGAAAAAATTGAAGCTAGTAAATAAAATGATATATATACAGATTTCTGAGCATGACTTAGCTCAGAAACTAAATTTTTCTTATGAACAGCAAGACTTTTTCATTTATATTAATGATGTCATTGTTGTAAATGTTCATGATACACAAAGTGAAAAACTTTTTATTTAAGCATTTTTTAACAATTTTGCTTGAATGTTGCAATTTGCAGTAATAACATAACTCTCACTTATTGCAAATTTTCTTGATTTCAAAAATGATCAAAGTTTTATCTTGAATGATGATAATGATGAAGCTTAAATTCATTAATTCATCAAGAAATGAAAGAGAAAGAAATGAAAATATTATCAAAACAACAATTACAGAAATGATGATCTTTGAACTCAAAGAATTATTAATCAATACAAAGATGCTTTTAACTTTAATGAATAAAATAATGATAAAAATGAAGCAAAATTGATGATGTTTAAGTTGCTGAAACTCTTTGTCAATGTTAAAAAATGCTTGAATTCATTAATGAAAGATGAATGATCAAGTTTCATCAAGATTTTATCAGAAGAAAATGATGATTTGAATGAAATAATTAACATTATGCTTCAAACAGTCAATCAATGAAAAATCTTTTATCAAAGAATATTCTTTCTTTTAATAGAAAAGATTGTAGTAATCAACAAAGTTATTCATATCTTGCTTTAAAGTTTTGCAAAAATATAAATGAGCATCTTTTGTCTTGAAAAAATTGTCGCAGTAATGATGCAATTTGTGTTATTAATCTGCAAAGATGAAAATAATATAAAGATCATTGACTTGATATTAACTCATTAAATTGTAAGTTTTCTTATTTATGATGAGTTATGACTCAACATAGATGATTTTGACTCAATGAAAAAAGTAATGATTGTCGTTCATGTTCATGCGCTGTATCAGACTCTGCTTTCATGCATTCAATTAATCTTTATCTTTCTCATATTTAAATATATCAAGAAGCTTTTTAAATTTAAAAGTAATGAAAATAGCAACAAAGTTCACAAAAAGATGAATGACAAGAAGAGATTGATTATTTAAGATTTGTACAATAATTTGAATTATCATTGTAAAAAACTGAGAATTCAATTTTATATAAATTGAAGAATTGAAAATGATGAATAAGAATGAAATGATAACATCATGTTGTTAAACTTGATTTTGAAGCTTTTGCATTATGTGAAAGATCTTAACTGAATTTTCAATTACACTTTAAGTGAACTGTTTAACAGCATGCTCATCATTGATTGAAGAATTGTAAAGCAACTTTATTTAAGCAAAAGAATAATTAAATGAGATTTCAATATATGAAAACATTGCAGAAAGTGTAAATCTTTCATAATGTTAAAGATTGAGTTAAACTAAAGATACTATCAATATAAAAGACTGATATTATTATTACTTTGATAAAATCTAAATATAAAACAATACATCAAATAATGTATAAAATGAAAGACAAAGAATGAAAGAAAAGAACAAAAGCTCAACTTTTATATACATGAATTAAGCAGAATCAAGACTAAACAGTAGTTTTATTGACTTAAGATTGCAGAAGTTCATGCACATAACTGAAATAATCAAAACAAAATTGTTGAAACTAAATTGAAATGATGATGATTAAATTGATGACTTGATTCATTGAATTGCAAAACAGATTCAATGAATCAAGATTATTTAAAATATCAATGATTTATGTTTTAAATTGAGTTAATGATTTGATATCATGACAGATGTAAAAGATAAAATTAATGTATAAATTAAACTATTGTATCACAAGATGAACTTAAGATGAATATTTCAAAATATATAATATTTATCATTGAATTAATTCAACAACAAATTTTACATCACAAAAAATTAAATGACTTAAAGATAATGAATAATTCAAATATTATACAAGAATTTAACAAATTTATGAATGCATTTTTGAGTGAAAAAAATGCAATCAATAAAAAGATAGTTAAATCACTAGATTTATCAGATGATTAGTCTGATGATATCATTGAGATTGATGATGATGACAAAAAGATGAAATTTAGCAAGAGAAATAATGATGCAAATATGATTGAGAATAAGAATGAGTATGATGAGAAGAAAAAGAATAAGAAGAAGAAGAAGAAAAAGAAGAATTCTGAGATAATAGTTATCTCAGATTAGCAGTAGTAAATGAACAAGCATGAATTTTCTCTTATCAATTACATTACTTTGTTGCATTATTAAACATTCAAATAAATATTTGTAGTACTTTACTTCATGTCTTGATGAGTTGAATCAAGAATTTCAAGTCAATATTCAATCTCAATTTTCTGACTTAACTTAAATATTCAGATCAAATCTTCTGATTCAACTTGAATACTCAGATTAAAAATTCTGACTTGAATCAAGTTTTAATAAGTTAAGAACTTAACTCAATCTCAATAATTCAATTTAATACAATCAGTTTATTCATTATTGAATTATTTTTATCAAAAGACTACAACATTATTTGCATAATCATATATTATTTTATTAAGAAACATCACTATGTTTTTTATTATTAAAGAAACAATGACATTTCAGTTCAAGCAACAATTTAAATCATACTATGAAATATTTATTAACTTCATGATTTATTCAGTTTTATTATTTTAAACAGAAACTTTCAATTTATATTAACAATATGACAAAGTCTTTGTAAATAACTAAGAATTATCATTAATTTATCAACAGTTTATCATTCTGAAATCAATGATTAATTAAAATGAGTTAATTAAAATGTTGAACATGAATTAAGAATTTACTGTAATTATATGCAGAATGATTGAACAAAATAACTTTCAATGATGAAGTTTAGTGAAAATTTCAATATATTCTTCATCATTTTGATGATTTCATTCTACTTTAATAAGAATTTTCACTCATAATCAGATTTTAGCGATTAAATGTACTAAATTTCAGTGTTTTCATTTTGTTGATACTGACTAAACTGTAAGAAGAAAACTTTGCAATAATATGAAAGACTGCATGATACTGCTTATGACAAAAGTAAATGTGCTTATGTTGAAAAATCTTGTTGAGAAAGAGATTAGCTTGAAATGCTTTGATTGTGAAAAACTTTGAAATAAACTGATCGCGTCAAGTCGAGTACTTGAGTTCGAGTCAAGTATTCAACTCAAAAAGTATCAAGTTGAGTTGAAATTTTTTTGAAAAAGTGTCAAGTCAAATTGAGAAGTTGAACTCAAGAACTTGAGTTGAGTTAAAAAACTTGACTCGATAACTCAACTCAACAACTCGACTTGATTCAACAAGATATTAAATAGATGTAAATAGTTTGATTGAACAGTCTTCATCATGAAAACTTCATGATTTTCATCATGACTTTCTATCAAACACTCTTCATGATAATGCAAAAAAATAATGCACTATGAATTTATAAAATTATAAATTATAATTAGAACTTAGAAAGTAAAATAAGCGCTGTTCGCTAGTTAAACAGCTCTATTATTTTCTTTTCACTTTCATTATTCTCTTTCTTCTCACTATTGATTATCTCATATTTATCATGTTGTAATTTCTTCTCATTCTTTTTTGCTTCATAGCATATCTCTGCATCATCGTTTTTTACTATGATGAGATCATTCAAATAAGAATTTATTGCATGTATTGAATTCTGAATTTCTCATTCTTTGACAGTTGAAAGAATGATGAATTTTGTTGTAAAATTCTAAAAAGCTGTCATAGAATTAATATCATCAGTCTGCTTTAACTTTTTCAGATCATTATAATGAAGAATTCTTTGTTGAATTAAGTAAACTATAAAGATCATAAATTTTAATATTTCTTTGCTTACGTTCAGCTCATCTGTTATCTTCTAAAATTGATATTAGTTTCTACAACTGAAAGATAATGCATATAAATAATGCATATTTTCGTTGCTTTCAAAGCAATTTTCTCTGCAGTAGTATTTGCATTTTGTGTTGCAGTAATATTTGCATCTTGTGTTGCAGCAATTATATCAAAAAGCTTTATCATTTCAATGATAATCTCAGCATTCACTTTGCGTCTGATTTTCAATTTAAAACATTCAACTATAAATAAATCAGCACTTTATTTAGTATTGCATTACTGAGATGCATTATCATGAATATCTTTGTTCTTTCGCTCTTGTTTTATCTCGTCTCTTACATTGTTTTTCATCACTGCTTTGTTGATCTTATTCACTTTTTTTCAAACATTGAATTGTCTTAGTTTGTGTAATCATTTGAATATGATTACATGATCATTGTTCTGTCACTTATAATGTTCTTTGATTTCATTGAATCAATTTTCATTATGATTTTGACTTATAATAAACTTTGAGTTTACAAATAGAATGAACATTATCTGTTAGAATCAGCATTGTTCTCTTGATAATGCATTTGAGTAATGCAACAGTATTGATGAAATTTAAGTAGTTTAATAAAATATGAATTTGTAGAGAATTTGAGAAAGTAAAAGATATAACATTAAGTGAGATGAATTAATTTTCACAAAGAATTATTTCTGAACTGTTGAACAGAGTGAAAAGTATCTGTTAAAGTCAACATTGTTCTCTTGATGATGCATTTGAGTAATGCAATAGTATCAATGAAATTTGAATGATTGAAAAGAATTTGAACAGATAGAGAATTTTGAAAAGTAAGAGATAAATTAATAGTTCATCAAGTAAGATGAATTAATTTTCACAAAGAATTATTTCTGAATTGTTGAACAAAGTGAAAAGTATCTGTTAAAGTCAGTATTGTTCTTTTGATGATGTGTTTGAATAATGCAATAGTATCAATGAAATTTGAGTAGTTCAATAAAATATGAACAGATAGAGAATTTTGAAAAGTAAGAAAAAAACTCATCAAGTGAGATGAATTTGAATGTAACAAGAAAAATTTAATTATTATTCTTAACACTTATTTCTTAACACTTATTCAATATTTTCTTCAATTTCTTTTCTGATTTTTCAATCACTTCTTTTATTATATTTTCTTAAATTGTTTTAATAATCAACGCTTTAATAAATAATACTTTTGAAGATAATACTTTCAAAAATCAAGTTTACATAAATTAAATCAATCATTCTTGATAAACAATGACATGCAGCAAGCATGTTATCAATAATGCATACTGATAATGCAATATGACTTGTTTATTGCTGACAAGTTCATTTTTAGCATGTGCATTAGCACGTAAGACGTCTAAGAACTCGGTACATTCAACTGATCATTATGCTATCAAAGAAACTTCAGTCTTTAAATCTACTATTATTATTAAAAAGATAATGCACATGAATAATGCATTATCTACTGACATACTAATGCTTTGCAACAGAAAAGATGCTACAAATCAGACATTGTTACGTTACGCGAAATTTGAAAATATCAGAAGATTGCAGAAAATCTCATTTTCAAAATGATCTTCGAAAGACTGATTAAAGAGATTATACATAATTATGCTTAAACAAACATGCTACAATATGATTTTTGCATTTAATGCTTTGTCTTGAGTGCTCTTCAAGAAGTCATTGAAAACTTTATGTGCTTCTTTATGAAAAGTAAGTGCATTACTCTTTTGCATTATCACTTTTGTTGTAGAATTTTCATTGACATTTTGCTCTATGCAGACATCAACTTGATGACAATTCATGTCAAACACGTCATCATTTAAGATAGAAATATGAAATTTATGAAGAATTTCATGATGAATCTTGATGTCATGTTTTTCAAGACAAACTAGAAAATGTCTGTCTTCATCAATTAAATAGACAGTGTAATTCTTAAAATCACATTCACATTACTTTTGTGCATTATTCTTGTGCATTGACTCAATTGTACTTCTAATAAGTACTTACTTTAAATGTAAGACTTTTAATAAATGAAATGATATTGCAAATTTATGAATAAATCTGCGTCAGAACAGTTTTCAAAGATATTCAAAATGAATCAACAGACTCATTGATCTCTTGATCATCATTCTTCTCTCTGCAATAAATATTTCAGAACTCAGTAATAGTCTTGTTTGAATTCAAATTCATAGTTCAATTGTAATATTTCATCAGCATTATTTATTTCATCGTTTTTGAACTCATCTGTGATCAATTTCATTAACATACTCTTTTAGCAAGATTGAAAGTTCACTCAATATTTATCAAGAATATTGAGCATGAAAAAACATCTTTAATCATTTGCGTCAATCTAGAAAAATTTGAAGCATTTTTTTTTCAAAATTGTCATGTCAAACATTTCTCATTTATAACATCAGTGCAAAAATATTGATCATCTTCGTCTTGAAAAGAATAAGCATGTTGAGATTGTTGAAGCAATGATCTTCTAACAGTTGCAACAAACTACAAGATCATTAGTAAATGATCAAATGCATTATTATAATACATTATTTTATCAGCATCACTTTTTGCTCTTTGTGCTTCTGCTCTCAAATCAACAGCTGAATCTTTATAATAACAATGAAAATACTTTTTGAACTCTGTCTTGTACTTGATCTCGTAGTGAACAGACTTTTCATCATGATCTGTATCTTCATTGTCTTTGTCATCTCAAGTCTTGTAATGATCTAGCTTCATTATAGAATTCAAAATATTTGCAAGATTATATATTGTTTCATTGTTGTCTTCAATCTTGACATAATACTTTGCAAGTTTGATTAAGACTTTTTTGCAAGTCTTTACTATAACAGCACTTGATGAGCAAGTACTTCTTCTTATATTCTTTTCAATCTGCTCAAGATGATTGAAAAGTGCATCAAATATTTGAAATTTCAAGTGAATATTTACATTAATTGTTCATGACATTATCAAAGTGCATTCATAAAAGAAATTTAATAAATTGTTAACAAGCAAAATCATGAATTATTTACTTTCATTAAGTTTGATTCTTGTGATCTTGAAATCTTTGCAGTATTTCTCTGTTCAAAGATCAACAAATTTGCATAGTTAATATGCTTGATGAAGCATCAAGTACATAAAGTTTCAATGAATGCAAATATTTTGTATCAGTTTTCTAAATCTTTTGTCATTCTGCTCTTGAAAAGCTCTGAAGTGAATCAATCGCTGAAAAGAGTTGTTGACAGCTATCATCAGAGCACAAATCTAATTTCATGATTAATAAATGTATTACTTTTTTGCATTATCATTCAAAGCAATATCTTTTTGATCACAACAGATAATTCTTTGCTTGTTTCAATATCTTGCATTTGCTCATTCTTTAATTGAGCAATAACATTATCAACTATTGTCTTTGATTCAAGAGCTTGAATAAAATCTTGAGTCATAAGATTGATGATGTGAATCAAGCAATTAATGAAATTTTGTGTTTTGTCTCATTGAAACTCGCAACAACTTATGATCTTTTCAAGTTTCTCTTTCAAGATACTATTATTGCTTGCATTATTAATAACAATCTTAAAAAGCTTGTTTTTAATAACGTAGTTCTTCAGAATTTTCATTAGCTTCATCATCAATTGACGTTCAATATGCTCAATATTAAAAGATGTAAATTCAATAAAATGTTCACGAAACTGAAATTTGACATCAACTCAGTATATCAACATTCTCAAGTACGCTACTCTTTGAGAACTAGATCATGCATTCAAAGCAATAGAAACACGTTGTGACTCTGTAAGATTCAATCTGATCTTATCACAAATCTTCTTATAGTATGAGAGAATCATGATTATCATCTTTGTGCAATGTGCAATCTGCAGATCTGAACGAAGCATTTGTAGCAGCTTTCAAAATTGCTTATTATCAACAATTCAAAAAAGTAAATTCAAGTCAACAAAAATCTTGCATAATTGATTTTCTCAATTCTTTTAATTGAAAACAAAGATTAACTTGATATGACTTTTCTTCTAATAGTTTATCAATTTTGCATTATCAATTTGCATTATCAAATATGACTTACTCATTCAAAAGTCAGTTTAATCTATAATTATGAGTGTTTGCATTTTCATTCTGTCGCTGTGCAAAAGTCTGATTCAAGATGCTTTTTCATAACAAACGTGTTAAAGCTATCAAAAGCTGTTAAATGATTCATAATTTTATGACAGATTATGCATGAGATTTTAGACAATTCTTCAACAATCGAAGTCAATTGTATAAAGTGATTTCATATATTAAATTACTTATTGTCTTTGACTTTTTTGAATCAGAGCGAATTAACTATCTTTTTTTAAGTCTTGTTTTAAATACTCTCGACAACAAAGATTTAAGATCATCATCATAGAAAAGAGTCATCTGTATTCAAAGTTCATTGAACATACTCACTATTCTCTTTTATCTTGAGCTGTGAGAAATTCTGATGAATTTTGTTCATTGCTTCTTGTTTAATCTTCTTCTTTTCAAAATGATGTGAAGAATTTATCAATCATTAAACTTGACTTGCAAAGTCTTCAGAATGAAGACTATTTGAAAATGAACTATGCAAAATGCTTTCATCAGACAGATTGAAAGTTGTCAACAAACTAGACATTTTATAGAATAGTTTGTATTAACAACAATAGTTGTTAATAGCTTGAAGATAGTATATAAATGATGTAATGAGTAATGCGAAAAGATAATGCAATATATAAATGATGCAATGAGTAATGCGAAAAGATAATGCAAAGAACAAGTGAACATGTTTTATGTTTTTATTCTTAGTGCTTTTGATGTCAAGTTCAAGTTAAGTTGACTCGATTTTTAGTCGAGTCAAGTCACGTTGAATTGAAAATATGAGCAACTCGACTTGAATCAAGTTGAAAATGTGAGCAATTCAACTTGATATTAATTTGAGTTCAAAATGTCAACTTGAAACTCAACTCGACAATCAGTCTACTTTGAAATGTAATCAATAATATTAGAAAACAAGAGTGAACTAAAAACATGTGTGATGCTGCTAATAGATTCATTTATTGTTATATTCTCTCATTATCAACTGTAACTTGAAAGAAATAAAAGAATACACAAGTCAATTCAAACATGTTTTGTTGATATCTTTTTGTCTTTCACATTGATGATTTATATTTGCATTGTGATGTTCATTCATCTGTCTCATTAATTGTTATCATTTCTTTGACAGCAAACGTTTATTGAAATGTGTAAATCACTTCTCAATTTGAAAAAGCAGATCTTCAACACAGTTGCTAGTTTTATTTGACTTTTTCAATGATCATGTAGCTAGCAAAGTTGTCAGGGACTGAACTAGACTAGAGATACTATCAATATAGATGACTGGTATTATTATTACTTTGATAGAATCTAGGTACAAGACAATACATCAGGTAATGTACAAGACGAAAGACAAAGAGCGAAAGAAAAGAACGAGAGCTCGACTTCTATATACATGAACCGGGCAGAATCAAGGCTAGACAGTAGTTCTATTGACTTAAGATTGCAGAAGTTCGCGCACACGGCTGAGGTGACCGAAACAGGATTGCTGAGGCTAGATTAAGATGACGATGACTAGGTTGATGACTTGGTTCATTGAACTGCGAAACAGGTTCAATGAACCGAGATTATCTAAGGTATCGACGATCTATGTTCTAAACCGAGTTGATGACCTGACATCATGACAAAAGTCATCAGATCAATCAGATCTTTCTTTCTAGATCACTTTGAACATCACTATCATTCTGAAAAGTTTGACGAATTCACTACGAGCTCATTTGATCGACTGAACGACATGACATGCGTTTGCATGATAAAAGTGATGTGAGCACTTTCAGCTTCATTCGCATTCAAATCAGATGACACATCGTCAACTTGAGTTTGCAAAGCATCAAAATCATTGTCAAAATAGACATCAGAACTTTCAGATCTGAATTCACATTTGTGTTTCGCTGATGACTGTCGATCTGAGATATCTTCAGCATTTCGCATACTATCATGATGATTCTTTGCAAGGTTTTGAGCATAGATCTGTATAGACTTCTGCTGCACTAATGAATTTTGTTGTGAAAAAGACATGAACTGTGAGTCGAAAAAATTGCCGGATTGAATGCCGTTGTTCATTCAAAGTTGGTTCGCTTGCTGAACTGTCGTATTTGACATCACCTGCTGCTGCCCTATTATTGTCTGTGAAGCCGGCGCGGAAAACGAGGGAGAACTAGCAAATGAAGACGAGGGACCCTTGTAATAAGGGTTTTATGGGTTTTGAGCCATCAGCAGATGTTTCTTTCTCTGCTGCTCGAGGAGCATCAACTGCATCTGATAATCTTGCACCGCATGATTTCGGCCTCCTAGGTTTGGGGCTCCGTTGATGAAGGCGAGTGTGGATTCGCATTGCTGGTTATTGGCAATGCAGAGGTCGCATGGCGTCTGGCCTTGGGCCTTTCTCTTGCACTCCATGTTTGTTTCACGGCAGATATCGCATGCCTGGCGAACATGTCAGCTAGATGATAACCACGAGAGAGTGTACTTTGTGTGTACTTCAGTCCTCTTGTCCCACTCAGCCCTTCTTGCTGCATCCGCCACTTGATTACTTTCCAGCTCCCAGTCAATCCTTGCCTCGTTTATAGCCCCTTCGTCTTCAACATTGGCCTCTTCATCCGCATTGCGC
>JAABUV010006385.1_pt1 | contig 12872 bp, 12 predicted proteins | sample 5559971 | NCBI WGS metagenome assembly JAABUV01 (sample SAMN10711881, study PRJNA513362) | rock metagenome | isolation source: Antarctica rocks | place: Antarctica: Victoria Land, Knobhead nord | collected 2015-12-19
GTAAGAAAAAGACTTTTATAATGTTACAAAATTGTTTATAGTATTTATCTTTAAATACTATTTAAGTGGTATCAATTAAAATAAGTTATATTATTGTTAATATAATTTTTGATTTCACGTATTTAATTAATTTATTGTTTCAATTTTTTTTCAAAAAAATCAAACGTTTACCTAAATAATTAAGTTAAAAAAAAAAACATAAATAGTCAAGATGGTTGCTAGTCATTAAGGGTATTTATCAAAACAAGAAGTAACTAGATTATGCTTACTATCTGGTTTAGCCAAAAAAGTTATAACTCATTTATAATATATTTTACATTTAAAAAAGTTGGCTATTATGTCATAATAGTAATAAAAGAATCATCAGTTGGCTTTTAAATTACTCTTTGCTTTTTTTTTTAATGAAAACACACATTTAACCCTACCTCTTTTTTGTGATGTATTATCTGATAATACCAATGCATAATAACCCTCTAGACTAATAGAAAAGTTATCATCTGCATCGGTAAATCCTGCTAATCATGCATTAGAATCTAAGTTATAACTATTTAAAGGTAGTTTTTGTATGTTAGTGTTATATAATATATTAAGATGGTCAATAGCTCTGGACAAATATTTTATCTTAGGTGTCTTAAATTTTCTATTTATCAAGTTAATTACTTCTGCCAATTTATCTCTATCAGATATTCTGTACTTACAAACATTACTTTATCTTTCTGGATCTAGGCTTCCTGTCTTAAAAACCTGTGTCATAAAAAAAAAAGCCCTTTCTTTTATATGAAAAAGAAATGTTATTTGTGGATTCTTTATACGACCTTTTTGTGATTTTAGTGTTTTAGACGTTGAAATGTTACCATCACCCTCGATCAAACCAGCAAGATAAAAACCTAATCGTGGATTTGAACTTGACTTTGCATCAGACAGATTTAGAGATAATTTATTATCTGTTTGTTTAAGATCTCTATGTTTTTATCTCATTTTTTGGAAAAAAAAACAATTAGTAGTAAATAGTCTAACTAGTGAACCAGGAGAACGAACTCCAAAAGTTGATCTAACTGGTGAACCTCTTGTACCAACAGCTAGATGTAAAATATTTATATTTAATAAGATATATATATAGATATCTTCTATACAAAATATAAAGTAAGAAAATACTTGTTTGATAAAGTGTTTGTATTCTCCTTTAAACATATAATGTTTAATGGGATTATAGTATAAACCATTCCATATAGTAGAAAAAATACTTTTATCATAGTAAGATAAGCAATAAGATCTTTAAAAACATCTAGTTTCTAGTGGTGGCATTACATTAAAAAATTTTCTAGCTGTTATGTTAGCCAAGCAATTAGAATTATTAAAATTCAAGTTATATATATATCCCTGCATTTCAATACGACTAGGGTAATGTGATCCTAGTTTACCTATAAAAGGTTGTATAATATTAATTAAACTTCTATTTACCACTGTATTTTTAAAGTAAGTAAAATCTCTCTAAGTAATTTCGTATTTTATAGAATTTCACAAATAAACATTAAATATTGTAAATATATACATATCATACCCATATTCAATAATATCACCAGTATCTAGATCAAATAGTTGTTTATTTAATTAAAATATTTTTAAACTCTGTAAAACTTAAAAAGTAATCTAGTTCCAGGTTTTTGTCTAATATTTTAATATTATATTTTTTATATTCAAAGCCTGTAACCTTTAAATTATAAAAATGTTCTGTATATTGAGTATACAAATCTTTTAAACAATATAATATTAATCTTTTACCTAAGTCATGCCACAAAGACACTAAATCATATTTGTATATTTTAGTAGGGTATCTAAAGTAACCATTAACACTATAATCCAGTATATTATTATAATAATAATAATCTATCTGTTCTCATTATTTTGAAAAAAAAAAAGATAAAATTAAATTATCTGTAGTATTTAATAGATATAATATATAATTATTTTTTATAACTAAATAGTTTAATTTAAAATAATCTAAATTTGCAAAATAAAAACCTTTAAACTCCTTGTCAAGAGCTAAAGACCTAAATTTAAAATTATTACCATTCTCTATTAAATATATATATTTTTTAACAAATGAAAAATTAGATTCAGGGAAAGGTCTATATTTATTATAATAATTTAAACTAACTCATTTTGTAATATTCATTTTTTTTATTTAACTTTTACTTGTTTTCATCTAATTTGTTTTTTAAATCTGTTATACTCCTTGTATCACTATACAAAATTAATATACCATTTAAACGATTAAATGGTATATTTGTATTTTGATATGTATTGTTTTTTCCAGAAAACCAATAACTATTCATTATTTCTTTTATACTGTTTACAAACTTTTCATATTGATCTATATATTTATTAATATCATGTTTAGATAAAATCATTAAAGGTATATTGCTTTCACACATGTAAAAATATGTATCAACACGGAATCTTATTTTAACAGTAATACTATAAGTAGTATTAAAAGAGAAATTATTAATAATAAAATTACAAAAGTTTTCCTGAGAAAAATTTGCAGGATTATATAAGATATAATTAGCTGGACAACCCTTATATCTTATAGTTCTTTCAGAAGAAAAAGTGTAAGAAAAAACAGCAACGCTAGAATCAGACATTCTTGAATTTGTATTAAAAAGCCCAGACATAGTATGAAAACCATTTAAAACAAGCATACTTCTCAATTTGTTTTGTGTTACCACACATTGTAAACACAACAAAGGAACAATTGTTTTTTTAATACAGATCATTTTTTGATTTAATAAAGGAGAAAAAGAGAATGAACACAAAGAAAAAGATCTTAAAAATACCGCGCTATAAGTTTTCTAAACAGGCAATGAAATTTGATAAGCATGGAAATGTGAGATAAAATATAGACATTTTTTTTTTATAATTTGTTTTCATATAGATCATTCTTTTCATCATTTATTTCTTATTATTCTCAGAATATTGCTTAATCTTTTTAGCTAGCTCCTCAGCATAATCTGATAGTTTAGCTTTTTCCATCTTTTTAACCTCATTTATAGTAGATTTAATCTAATCTAAATCTTGTTTTGAAAAATCTTTTGAATCTAGCCCACCTTCCGCTTTATTAAATAAATCACTAATTTCTTGATATATCTTTTTACTATCTTCTAGATTTTTTATATTTTTATTAATAGCAAGTAAAGCCTCATCAGCTGGTCTACCATTAACAAAAAACTTAACACCTCTACCTATTAAAGGAGTAAATATCTTTTCTTGATTTCCAGCTTCCAACATACTATCTCATTTTTTGAAAAAAAAAAAGACGTACCTATCAAACCTAAGCCTGTAGAACCTATTTGACAACCGTATTTTCAGCAATATAACAATTTACCAGCAGTAGTCGCAAAATGATCCATTGGTGAATTTTTAACATCCAGTTTATCACTTTTTAATACTTTAAAGCCATATCATAATTTAATTATACTAACAGTAGTAATATAAATAAAATGTAATAAAGCAATAAACAAAACTATAAATTTAAAAGGTAAAAACAGCAATAAATGTTTTTTTGATAATACAGTTAATATTGAAATACCTCCAATAACTCTAAAAATCCTAACCAGAGGATTATTGTGAAAATTAAGCACTTTAGTAGGTAATACTGGTGCATTTCAACCTACTTTTAAACCTGTAACCAGACGATTATATAAAGTTTTTTTTTGATTGTTTTCCATGTTTTTTTAATTAATTATATTTATATGTTTTAATTCAATTCAATGAATGGAATACTGTCCAACAGTTTCTATCTCACACTTGTACAATTTCCAGAGGTTCTCGGAAATTGATACTAATAAAAACTTAGTAAATACATCTAGATATAACTTACTCTCTGTATCAGCCTCGAAATATGAGTATCGCTCCATTATCACTGGAGCTATCAAACGAGATATAAATCACTTTGGGGAAGGTCAGATGGTTTCCCCTCTGCATTCCCACATATGGTGAGCAATATACCCTTCAATTTCAGATGACATACCGCATATTTTCTATTCTCTTGCGTTTTCAAGCATGTTGTTTGCAGAAAAGCAGTCCTATAAAAAGAAAATATCTCTTCAATAGTTACTTTCAAAATCCATGTGACATTAAAAAAGCCTTGAGCATCAAAGTCTATTTAAAGCATGTATAGGCAGGGTAATGTACTTGTTGATAAAATCAGTAAACAGCTGACCTGCAATAGCGTACAATACCTTTTACTGAAGTAAGAAATAAAAGATCCAGCTAAACCTAACATATAAGGTAAGTTACAAGCTAGGCTTAAAAAGGACTAAATATTTAAAGCTCAAAAATTCTAATTTATTAGTTGTTATTTTAAATATAATCAAATCACATCCATAGCCAAACAAAATATAAAGGTAAATAGAAAATAAAGAGTAATAAAGGATAAAATAAAATAGATTTATCACCAGATCAGCTAAATTGTGATAAAGGCAAATAATGGTCTCCCAGTTATGTAAGATAAATGAATGCTGGGTATTATGGTATCCTACTAACATCATGCAAAACTTGGGCTATTTCATACTCTTGTTTTCTCAAGCTGTATCCTACTAATATCATCTAGCCAAAAGTATATCTAAATAAAAAAAAGATATAATAAGACAACTATTATTAACCTAATTAGTTGGTTTATTTAAGACCTGAGGGATTTGAACCCCCGTAATGGTGATTAAAAGTCACATATTTTACCAGTTAAATTAAAGTCTCTTTAAGGAAAAAAAAAATTTTTTTTTATTTTTATCTAAAAAAAACCTTTGTAAACATAACATTAGTTACTAAAATAAATTTAGACCCTAATTATAGCATCTACCATACCACTTGTACCTATTTTTAACCAATAAAGATATTACCTAATTAAACAAAGTTACCTACAGCACCTAACCACTGCACCTGATACACTTATATTTTAGTAAAGCTTTACTAAAAGCCATAAATCATAATGTTAATTTTATTTCCATTAATGTTATTATGTTTAACATTGATCCAATTATGTTACACTAGTCCACATTTTATTATTGTGTAAAGGGATCCTCAACTAGATCTCTTTGAAGGCTTAACATCCGGTTTTTTGTTATTAAATAGAGTTTTTCAGCTTTTTCTTTTAGAATTAATCTAGTTACTGGCCCTATATTATTGTAATTTCCACCATAATTTACAGCTCTGGGTAAAAAATGATTAACTGCATATAGTTCGTCATCTGTAAGTACTCGTATATTTCCTGTTATTTCCTTTTTATCATTAACCTTTTCACACAATAATTCAACAACTCTCTTATAACGAGTTACTCTTGCCAAATATCAATCCCTGACTGAAAATTCGTCTACTGTGTCTCCTAAATAGTCATGCTCAAGTATATCAGTATTATGTACCAAATTACGACCTACATCTAAATCAGAGTTACCATCTGTTATTGATCCGTCTTCATAATCAGAGTCCAAGAAATAAGGAAGTCTATCTGGGCCAGTTTCAAATGCACCGTTATTTGAAACTAGAAGCTTAACTTCAGATTGTATCATCCCACAATATGTATAATCTTGTATATTAGAAGTTGTAGACTGAAATTGTGATGGATAGTAATTAAAGTCAAATGTGAAAAATCTTTTTATTGATGATGTTATATTATTAGTATCTATTTCTGGATAGTAGTAAACAATAAAGTCATAATAAGCTTTATCACAAAGATCTAAATCTGACTCTGGTACTAAATATGAATCAAATTCTATGAACTCTTCATCACTGTTTAAAAAATCAGTATGTTGATAGCTTCAGTATCATTGATGCCCTTCTGCTAAAACAGACATAGCTGGATCACTTACCTCATGCATTAAATATAATAATTTAAAAGATGGAAACGCTATTAAGATTAAAATTAAAGCAGGTCCGAATGTTCAGATTGATTCTATTAATGTTTCGTGGTTCAGATATTTGTGATACATAGCTGCTTTATCTTTAGTGTAATAAAAAAAAAGAGATAACAATATTCAACCTACACCAAATAAAATTATTACTAAATAAAACAAGATGTTATCATGTAATTCTACAACCCCTTCCATTTGTGGTGTTGCACTATCTTGAAAATACATACCCCATGGTCTGGCTGCGTCACAATATTCAAAAGAAGAAAATGCTTTATTACTTTCAAGTAATGATCATGACATTATAAAACATAAAAAAACAATTATATGTAAAATTTTAGAGAAATCAAACTTTAAATTTAAGTTAAATCTACTCTGCAGAGGTAAGCTTACAAATGCGTGAGGTTTAGGTGGACTATTTAAACATCACTCTAATGAGTGACAGAAATTTAAACCGTGTTTTACTACGCTTATACTACACAGGGTTATTATTTGCAGGAAGTTAAAAAACCCCCCTTGTTTTAGGTAGTCTAAGAACCCCAGTAGTATATGGAAATAAACAAAAAAAGCCACACTATATCAACAAAATGTCAGTAAAGTATTGATGACTCTGTTCCAAGATGATGGTTATCTGTAGAATGGTAAGCCAACACACGTCATAAACCAACAGCTATGAAAGCTGTACCTATCATGACGTGCAGCCCATGAAAACCTGTACCAAAGTAAAAACAAGAACCGTAGGTTCCATCTGAGATAGTAAAAGAAGAAACTGAATACTCTATACCTTGTAAAGCAGTAAACACAATGGCTAATATAACTGTACAAACAAAACCGTATAAAGCTCCACTTCTATTTCCTTGTATTAAAGAATGGTGAGCATATGTTACGGTTACACCCGAGGATAACAATATTACTGTATTAAGTAAAGGTAATTCAAAAGGATTAACAGCGTCTATACCCATTGGAGGTCACTGAGCTCCCAACTCAACAGTAGGAGAGAGTGCACTATGAAAAAATGCTCAAAATATAGCTAGGAAAAATAAAGCCTCTGAAACTATAAATAAAGCAACTCCCATATTTAAACCTCTTTGTACAGCTAAAGTATGGTTTCCTAAATATGTAGCCTCTGATATAACATCACGAAACCATAAACACATAGAATAAATTAAAGATATAAAGGCTAATAGTAAATAGTTTTCTGCATTGTTAAATCCATGCATTGTTAATACACCTGAGGTTGTAAGAGCTAGCAGAGAAATGCAAGTGTAAAGAGGTCAAGGAGAAGGAGATACTAAGTGAAATGGGTGGGCTTGAAAAGTACTTCTTGTTAAATTTGTCATTTTTTTTCTTTATTTTTTTTTTCTATATTACGTATTATTTATTTTATTTTTTTTTATCTAAAAAAAACTATAAATAGTTTATTACGTATTTATGTTTACACTAGTATAAAAGTATAAATCTAAAACTTAAAATTATAGATTAATAATTTAAAAATTTAAAATCGCACCTCAAATCTAAAACATCGATTAAAAATAAAAAGATTTTTAACAATCAGTGACAGTAACAGGAACAGGCAGACTGATTACTTATATTAGTTGCAGATGGTTAGTCACATACAATACGATTTTTAGACTGTAAACATTTTATACTAGCTTTAGAAAATTATATCTTTTTTTTTTAATAGTTATATTTACCTACAGTTATACCCATTGTTGAAGTGTTATTAGTTACTGTGCCCGTTTTGTTAATTGTGGCTTTTGTAACCTTAGCTCAAAGTATGCATTGTAAGATAAATTTTAAAAACTTATCTTTAAGATACCACTCTAAAAAAGATATAATTTCTAATCTAACACAAATAGTAATATTTCTTGCTATTATTAAGACATCTATTTATTAAATAATAGTAATATTTCTTGCTATTATTAAGACATCTATTTATTAAATAATAGCTTTAAGGAATAGGTGATTTGAACACCTAACCCACCGTGTGTAAAACGGTTGCTCTACCGTTGAGCTAATTCCTTTAAAGTAGAAATAACCTGTTTCTACTTTATTAAACTATTATATATATATGGTATAACAGAAAGATATGTATGGCTGTATTTAATTTAGACTACTAAAAGTCTTTACAGTATATCTGTGTGTCTAAAGATTAGTAAATTAAACAATTATATAAAAGATTCATTATAATAAAAAAACACTTTTAAATATTCATGTATTTAAGATTAATTTAATTTAATTATTATTAGCAGTAAATTGGTTTTTTATTTTAATATTATACGGAGTTTAGATCCTTTTTTTTTTACTTTACAGCTAATAGTCTCCATATGTTATGTCTGCATGTTAAGGGTCAAATGTGTTAGATAAATCGAGTAAGGTCGGAATCGAACCGACATATTTTTCTTTGACAGTGAAACTCTTTACCAATTAAGAAACTAACTCTTTAAATTATTAAACTTTAATAGGTTATACTGTATTGCCTTACCATCACCATACACTATCACCGTCCGGTTTTTACGATTTTACTTTATTTTTAATTTATATATAGATATGTTATTTTTCATTTATTTAATAATAAGTGTGTTTAATTTTTTTGTTTTATTGTTATAACAATAGCACCTACCATAGCTAACAATAGTATGATAGAAGTTATAAGAAGTCAGATTGAATAACTAGTATACATTATATTACCTATACTAGTTATATGTGTAGTTTCCGCCAGACTACCATCTCAAATCTTAGTTGTTACAAAGGGTATTTTATCATTATCGGTAATAAAATTTAATAATTTATTAAAAGAGTAAATTTTATTATTATTATAAAAAATCTCATTTTCATTTGCGAAAGATAAGTTGTAAAAATTAAAACTATAACTATTAATCGCAGCTAAACTATGAGGTAATATGTTATAAACAGGGTAATTAAAAGATAGAACTATTATAATAGCTAAAGGTATACTGTTACTGGTGTCACTTAATAATTCAGATATCCTAACATTTATTAACATTAATATAAAAAGAAATAAGATAGACACGGCTCCTACATATACTAATAAATAAGATAAACCAATAAAATTTATACCTAACATTATTAAGTAACAAGATATACTTAAAAACAAACCTATTAGAAATAATACAGAAACTATAGGGTTTTTACTAATAATAACCAATATACCGCAAATAATCGAATCTAAAGATATAAAATCCAGAACTTCAACTCTATAACCATTAGTGTAGGTTTCATTTAAAACAAATAAACTGTACATGGTATTAAAAAACTTTTGTTTAGATGCCTCACTTTTAACTATCTTTTATCTCTATTTTTTTTAGAGATAAAGATAAAAAGATAGATATTTTTTAACTATGTATTGAGAATTACATAGTTAACTAATTAAAAAGCTATAAATTAGCTGTAGAACTGTTTATCCTTTTTTTAGAGAGAGATCTCTAAAAGATAAAGCAAAAAATAAACGCGTGCAAGATTTGAACTTGCAACCCTGTGTCCGTAGCACAATGCTATAACCATTTAGCTAACGCGCTTAAAGTTAAGTAAAAAAAAAGCTAAAGTTTTTGTTTTTACTGTTTTTACATTTTTTTTTTTCAAAAGACTAGATGTATAGCCCTTAAGATGAATCGAACATCTATCGAAATATTAACAGTATTCCGCTCTACCATTGAGCTATAAAGGCTCATATGCTCTAAAAGCTATATAAAGTATATGTAAAAATAAAGATCTCTTGTTAGATAGTTACTATTTTAATGTAAACATTAAAAACCAATATTGTAAAAACAGATAAATGTAAAGATCTAAAGTAATATATTATAAAAGCATAACTAAAACATAAAAGGTATAAACATATATATGTTATAAAAATTATAATTAGCATAAATGCTAATTATAATATTACCCTCTAGCTTTATCTAATAGCACTAAGAGACATCTAGTCTATTAAAAGTTAAAATAAGTAATAAACTTTTATAGGAAGAAAAGGACTCGAACCTCCGACAGCTTATAGCTATTGAGTTTACAGCTCAACCCGTCAACCAACAAACGGACCCTTCCTTTTTATATTTTTTTAAAACTTATTTATTGTTTACTTAGTGACAAGTGTTTCTAAAATAAAATTTTATAACTGAACAATATAGATTTGTTTTACCTGTTTGTGTAAAGGTAACCTTAAGATAAATCGCTTTAGCTGAAGCCGCTAATAGTTTATTATGATATTGTAAGGATTTTTAAGCTTATTCATACTTTATTTTTTTTTCTCTTAGCAATATCTTATAGACTGGGTTCTTAATGCACATCAAATTAGCGCAAGCTTTTTAACAATGTAAATAGTACTAACAAAAGACCCTTACATACATATTTGTATATGTATTATATATATACCCATAGTTCAATATATATATAATACATATACGGGGTATTTTTAATTTTAATAACTTCCGTGCAACTTCCACTACACGAACCATATTTCGACTTAACACTAATTAGAGTTACGCATACGAAGATTACTTGTAAACATATCTAGACCTAAATGTCTAAATTATAAGTTAACACCTAACCAAACTTATTGCACATACTCCTTTCAGCGCCTGACGAGTAGTTAGTACCCATCTGAGATTAAATCCACCGTGACATGGTGATTCACGATTACTAGTAATTCCTTTTTCATGTAATCGAGTTACAGACTACAATCCATATTATATCCTATTTTAGGGGGTTAGCTAAACTTTACAGTTTTGCATCCCTTTGTGTAGGCATATGTGGCACGTCTATAGCCCACAACATTAAGGCCATGATGACTTGTCTTAGTCCCTCTTATCATATCCAATATATAGGCGATCTACTTTATAAAAAAAATAAAGTAAGGGTTTACGTTAATTAATGGAGTTAACCAAAATCTCACGACATTAACTGAAGACAGCCGTGCAACTCTTGTATAACTTCAAAATATTCAAGTTGTGGTAAGGTTTTTTGTGGACCATCAAATTAAATAACATACTTCACTACTGGTTTCAGAAACGGTCTAATGATTTCAGTTCCTGTGTTGCCACATTACTCCTAAGGTGGAATGCTTACACTTTCATTTATAGACCAAAAATAATATAATCTAATCTATGACATTCAGAATTGTCTGCTTGGACTACTAGGGTCTCTAATCCTATTTGCTACCCAAGCCTTCGTCCCTCAACGTCAGTTTATACATAGAAGGTTGCTTTCGCCGCCACCAGTTACCTCATAGTATAACAAAATTTCATCTCTACTCCACGAGTACTCCCCTCCTCACATAAAACTCTAGTAAATCCGTACCCTATTTTGGGCTAGAAATACCGTCTAGGTACCCTTTAAACCTAATAAAGATGAATAACACTAGTCTTCCACGTATTACCGCGACTGCTGGCACGAGACTTGGTCAAGACATATAGGTAAAAAATTGTCATCATCATTATTCTACCTAGAACTTTAGTCGACGTAGTCGATCTTGCATTAACTAATAATACAACTAGCTTTCGCTATACATTCCCCCAAATTGCTGGTTCAGCCGTTAGGCTATTGACCAATATTCCTCACTGCTGTACTATACGTATTGGGGTTTTTTCAGACCCAATGTGGTCGATCAACCTCTCAGTCTCGACTACGGGTTTTAAGCTAGTTAAGCCATTACCTTAACTACTACTTACCCGAGGTATTAATTAACATCTTAAAGCGGAACCTTAGTTCCTTTCTACATATAAGGGATTTTTCTCCTTACTTTAAGGTAGCCAAAGTACCATTTACTCACCTGTACACCACTTCATATTAGCTAAAGCTAATATGACGTTCGATTAGCATGTGTCAAGCATTTGGACAGCGTTCATTCAGAGCCATCATCAAACTCAATTTTATTTTTTTAGCTATAATAATATATATAAGCTTTTTAAAAATGGATTTTACTCCATTTCTAATATATTTTAATATCTTAAATTCTAGTTTTGTTTGCACATTGCATGGCTAACATTAAAAGATCACATAAAATACTAATGCATTTCTGCTTAATTACCCTTTTTTTAGTTAGGTAAGACAAATAAGCCAGTTTCTGTTTTTGCGTATGAATCTAATAAAAGGCTAGGTAGAGGCTTGTTAGTTCGCGGTTTTATCATAATTAAAAATTTTAAATTGTTTATCTGTTTAGATATTAGATAACTTCTATTTTCTGTTAAAGACCAAGGTTTTTACCTCTGTATACCTTTAAAACTATAAAAATATACATCTACCCAAATAGCTCTGGACTTTCCTATGCCATTATTAATAGCATTTTGCAGTTTGTCTCACCTAACTAAAAAAGGCATCCCTTTTTACACATATAAAAATATATCAAAAAGATGGTTTACTATATATAGATAAATAAACTTTGTAATTATTACCTACTTTTTTAATAGTGTTTTCAAATATATCATTTGCATAATTAGTAAATATTTAAATAAAGTATGCACCCAATTTTAATCTATCAATATTAGTTAATTCATCTATTGCACTAACTTGTTTAGAATCAGTATTATCTTTATTTCTTTTAATGATATAATACAAATGATTTCCAACTATACCTGATAGAGCTGTATAACTCATTTTACTATAGTGTGATAGTATAAAACTATAAGCAGTTAATAAACATTAGAATCTTAAATAAACAATATCATCAGACACCTTAGGAAATTTTTTCTTTAAGTAACCTCTATTATTATAATTACAAATTAGATTTTCTGAATCTTGAATTATGGATGACATTTTATGTCATTTTATAAATTTAGGATCACTCATTTTTGCTTTCATTATATCAATTAATGAAGTTTCTATTTCCATTTGAGCTAGTGTTGTATTATCTTTATATTTTTCAAAAATAGATTGTATGCTATCTAAATATGTAAAGATTAAATTATTTTTATCTGTTTGTGTAATTGTGGTATGTACTTTTCTAATATGTGTTAA
>JAABUV010006387.1_pt1 | contig 12870 bp, 12 predicted proteins | sample 5559971 | NCBI WGS metagenome assembly JAABUV01 (sample SAMN10711881, study PRJNA513362) | rock metagenome | isolation source: Antarctica rocks | place: Antarctica: Victoria Land, Knobhead nord | collected 2015-12-19
TCTTCTTTTATCTTGATGCTTGCAACTGACATTCTTTACAGAATTTTACATATGTGCATGTATTCTTTCATATTTTCTTTCATCAATATCTGTTGATCATCTTTCAATATATTTTCTTTCTTTTATGATGATCACTTTCATCATGCAATTTCTGCAGAATATTACTATGTTTTTCTTGAAGATTTATCACTTTTTGCACAGAAGCAATCTTGTTGAATCTTTTAAACAAATGTTTATCTTGAATCATGAATTTCAGCGCTTCATGTTTGAACTTTCAAAATTCTTTTGTTGACATTTCAAATGAGCACGATAAGAAAATTAGATAATGAGCTATTTTCTTGAAGTGTTCTGAATATAAATCTTTCAATATTGACATGTCTTCTTTAACAATTATACTGACTGAGCAAAGATGAATGAAATTTAACTGAGCATCAATGAAATCATTTATGTTTTTCTCGTGAGTCTCATCTTCATCGTCTGAAGATTCTCTGAGTCTGCGCAAGAATTCATCAAGTGCGCTATGCTTGCGATCAAAAACGTGATGAATATCAAAATTAAACAAGCGAATTCAAGCAAGTCATCATGTCATCAATGTTTTTGATAAGTTTGATGCAGATCAATTCAGTTACATCATCAGAGTGTTGACATCTATTTCAATAATGAACTTCATGTCATATAATCAGTAATGAATCTTCTTCAATGTCTTCATCAAATCTCTGCATTCTCACTTTTCAGCATCATATCTTGTCTCTTACTCATTTCATAATTCACTTTTGTATCATATGAAATGTTGATTCTTAGAATTCAATGCTGTCTGTGATAACATCGCTTCTCATTCTTAAAGACTTATGTTCATGACAAGAATAATTTCTTTCGTCTTCTTAAAGTAATTCAAACTTCTCATGATTAATGCAATGATCAGTATCAGCTTCAGCTTGTTCATGACTTTCTTTTGTTCTCTTTCTCACATGAATTTGATCTTCTTTTTGAAGAGCTGAAATATTAACGCTGTGATCAAGATGAAATTCTTTATTCACACTCAATAATATATGCATACTTCAATGAATGCTTAAACAGATGTGACATCATGACAGAGACATTATTCTAGAATCTTGATAATTTTGAAATTTTCTGATCTGCAATCATGAAAGTCACAAACAAATTTCATAATCTTTATGCTCAACATGCAGAATTGCGACTTTTTGTCAGATATGATGCAATCGATGAATTCAAAATTCAAAAGTACAAAGTTGAGATTCTTAATGTGCTTCAGCATAAATTGATGCACTTTTGAAGCGATTTTTGCATTATTATAAATTGTCTTCAATTTTTTTACTTCAATATCGTTGAGAAAAGATCTGTATATTTCAAGAAGATTCTTCAATATCTTGATTATGATTCTGATAAACTGAGTAACGAAGTTGATGACATCTTGTGATAACGTCATCTGTCGTAATAATCTCAGAAATGTCATGAACATTGTTAGATTTCAATATATTTTTGTCAGCATAATCTGATCGTATTCAGAAAACAGATCTATCAGAGAAATTATAATCATATCAATGAATTCTTTGAAGAATTCATTCACATCTGAAGACAGATTAACGTCTTTAATGATAATTTTGTTCATATTCATTGCTGCATTAATCATGTGATACTGATTGAACTTTTTCTTGATCAGAAATCAAAGATTTCAATATGAGTCATGACAAGATTTCAATATGTCATGCTTTATTCAATTCTTGAGCATATCTATGACAATCTGATAAAATGTTTTAAAGACTGAGAAATTGAGTGTCTGTCATGCATCATGTGATATCATTTGAATTTGCTGCAAAGATGAGACTATGTCTTTTATCTTTCTCATTTCTGAGAAGTTTCAGATCATTGTTGCTTCTCTGTTAAACAACATCTTCAATAGTAAATTCTTCTCTTGCAAAGTTAAAGCATCATTGCATATCATTCTCTTCGCTTACTTCAAAGTCAGTCTGAATTCTTAAGCAATTTTGAAGAATTTGAGAAACAGTCAATAATCATACTTCTCTGACTTCATTTCTGTCATATTCAATTTGATCTGAATCAGTAAGATTTATTTTCAGTTTGTCAAATTTTCTGATATTGAGTCATTCAACTCTGATGAATTTACAGATTGAATTTTCTGAGCTTTTCTCTTGTATGCTGTCACTACTTTGACATAATTTATCTTCTCATGCTGATGAATTGAACTCAGATCAAATCTTCATGTCATTTGCATTGTAAATCTGTTTGAACGACATCATAACATCTGTGCATGTCACATGCTATTGTTCAAGCAAAATCATTAAACGAAACTTTGATCTTTCTTTTTCTTTTCTTCTTTGATTTCAATGAACATCTCAAAGCTTTTCAAGCGCGCTAAATCAACAGTCTTTGAACTTACACTTCTTATTGCAGATACGCTTTTGACAAAGCACTCATCTACTCATTTAAAGAATCTTTCGCTTTCTTGAGAAATATTTTCAATACATCTCGATTGACAGAATTGTGCGCTAAAATTAATTTAAAGAACATCATTCTTTCATCATCATTAATGACTGTCATTTTACAAGTTTCTTTTGAAGTATTGTTGATGCATAAATGTGTCTTTCGCTCATATGATCTGCTCAGTATCAGAGTGTACTTGTTGCTTTCAATTACAAATATTGAAATCATTGATTTTGCTTCGTCAATATTGATCTTCATGTTATTGCAGCATTCAATGATGTTAATCTTTGCTTCGCTGACTTTTATCATATCTAAATAAATGTCTTATTGTCTAGACAACTGAGTTCTTGCAACAAGAGTTTCAGACATAACGTTGATTTCAGCATCATTATTAAGCAATGTCTTAATGTAAATCTCATTACTCATCAGCACTCATGTTCTTAAATATGTCACTGCATACAGAATTGCATTTAACTTTTCAAATGAAGAATCTTCAAATTTTACTGCTGTTACTTGCACATCATCAATCTTTTTTGTTTTCTTTTTCTTATGTTGTTTTACTTGAGCATAAAGAGTTCAAAGAAGAATAAATGAATGTGTAAGCATTTATTCAATGCTTACATCTCACATCTTCTGATTCATTATAATATGCATCATGTTTTCTGTATTTATGTGTTTCTCTACTATGTTTTGTGTTCTTTTGTCTTGATTATCTGATTCTATCTTGCTGTCATCTGAATTCTTTCTCGTTAATTTCTTCGTTGTTTTTATCATTTTCTTAAAAGCAGCTGCATTCTGCATGATTACATTCTCACTTGTTTGCTTCTTTAAAAACATTCTTGAAATCAACAAATATTTTTCAGAGCGCAAATTCTTCATGTTCGACAGATGTTCTTCTTTTCTTACTTTTTTTCTTCAAGTTCAATTTGAACTCGTTCTCTGTTGTATTACTGTCTTCATCACATTCTCATCTGACTTATAGTTGTGTCAAGCTGTGACAATTATTACTTTTTCGTTTCATTTCTGTTTCTCGTCTGTGTTCTTTGCTTTCTTCATAATCATTGCTCTTACACTTGTTAATCTGATAACATCAACATGTTCTGCTTTCATTTGCTGACTCTGTTTCTTTAAAGCATTGTCAATCAGCTCTTTCTGAGAATGATTCAATGTAAAAGATGTTAATCTGTCATTTCTTTCAACGAATCTCATTCAGAGTCTGTTTGTTTCATTTACATGTATTTTTTCTTCTGTCTTATAAATATTCAGTTGACAACATCTGATCTTCTGATATTTTATTTCTTCATAAAAGAAGCATTCTTTCATTTTATACATCAAAGACGCTCATTCACTTCTTGAAAATGAAAATGATGATAACATTGACATTGTTGAATGAGCAGACGTGATGAGTTCATGTGAGATATAGATGTTGAGCATCAAGACAGATGCTGTCATGTTTTGCATGAAAGATTCAATCTTCTTTGTTACTGTTTGCAAAGAAAGCATCATTGTTTTAAACTTATTTATCATCTCATTCATTGTTGTATTGCTGAGCTATGCTACTATCAAAGAATCGAAGAACTTGTCTGACATCGTTAATTGCTTGATTTGATATTTGTTCATGAGCTTGCTGAAATCATCAAAATTCTTGATCATGATCAAGAATTTCAACAATGTTTTGACAGAGTTGCAGTAGATCACTATCGCGTCACTAGCTTTCTTGAAGTTCATGAAACTGAAATCTTCAGAATTGAGTGCACACTTTCATATGATTTTTTCGCTTAGTATAAATGAAAAACTCTTGACAAATCAGCAACATCTGATATACTCATTCATTTACTTGCATTTTATTAATGAATGTGATATGCTTTTGTATTGTCAACTGTACAGCTTCAGATCATTCTTCATGATACAAGACTTATTCTTAAAGATTTTTAGAAAAATTCAAGAATTCAGTTGTTGATCAATGTCATCTTTCTCATACTTTTTCTTCATTGTCTTCTTCAGTTCTTGTCAGTTAAAGTCAATATATTCAATCATAGTCTTGATGCTATCATTAATGATCTTGTTGCAGTATCTTAACAGCTTATGAAATTAATCGATCTGATTCAGCTCATAATCATCACAGAAGTCTTCATATCTTTCTAGAAAATCAATCATGTTCTTTTCTTCAAAATATGAAACTTTCAAAGTTTTGAATGATGACATGAGTGTCAGATATTTCAGAAATAACATTGTGATCATGTTTATTTCTGAGCTGACTTGAGAGCTGATGAGCGTAGCACTCATGTTTACAACAGATGTTTTCAATGAGCTTGTCATTTTGTCGCTATAAATTAATATTGAGAGCTGTGAGAATGAAATACAAAATAGTAAAAATAATAGAGCAGTCAAAAAGATCTCATTATTTTGTTTTTGCTTTTCAACTCATTGAAGTTCTTCTTTCTTTCTTTTGCAGTTGTTACAACTGATCAAGATGCTTTTATTTTCTCTTCTTTTATTTAATGAACAACGCTCAATCTTATGCTTCTGCTGAAACATAATTCATTGCTGAAACTGACATCATTTCTCGTACTTCTGTCTACATTACTTCGAATTCGTTCTTTGATTCTCGCTTTCGCTGTCTGTTTCTTGCAAGTCTTGAGATCAGATGAACTCTTCTTCTGATCAAAGCATCTCTTCTGAGTATCAATCATTCGCGAAAGTCAGTTTCTTTCTTCTTCGCTGTTGCATCTTTGCTCAAAGAGAGACAATTTTCGTCAGCTGAAGATATGCGTCTCTTTTAATTTCAATTGTGAGAATTCTGTGACTTGAATAACTTTCGTTAATATCTTTAAGCGAAATAAAGTCGCTATATCAATTTTTCATATTTCAGAGTCAAATTGATTCTTACTTCAAATCTTTCATAAATTTTCTGATCACTGTAAAGATGTCGTGTTACTCTCTGCTGTTCAGTCAACTGTTCTACTCAAGATATCATAAAAATGATATTCTTACGCTTGAACTTCAATGTCAAAAGATAGAATACAGATTCAGTATAGAAAGTTGTATCAAAGCAACAAAGAAAGCAAACAATAAACACATGCAATGATCATGCTAGTAGAAAGATAATGTAAAATGTATATGTCTCTGTCTCTATCTACAAGTCGCAATGACATCTATATATACACTTGAAAAACGCTCTTCGACTCTTCTATCATTGACTCAGATCTCGATCTCTTTTCTCTTACTAACAATCTTGTGAGAATGATGCAAACAGTCTCATGACAACATGATTTTAACATTACATTAAGAATTCATCTATCATATGATATTGATTTCATTACTCATTCAAGTTAACTCAACTGACAACAAGATAAGTATAAAGAAATTTATGTATCTGATGATCAACAACTTTGAAAGACAGAACAACATCAAGAAATCAATAAAATCAATGATAAAAAATCTTTGTTGAATTGTTAGAAGATTTAAAGCTTATTAAGTACACGTTCATTCACTCAATTAAAAGAATTAACGATAAAAGATCTTCATTGATAACTTGAGAATCAAAACAAAAACATTTTTCTAATTAACAACATCTTTCTTGAAGATTAAGCACTTGAACTACAATCTCTTTTCATTACTGTTGAGCATCGCTCTTTATTCAATCAACTAAACATTCATCATGACTTGATCATCTGTGAAAGATAACTTCAAGAGTTATTAAAGTTTCTATTCTGCTATCACTTTCAATTTAATCATTTATCTTGAGCTTTCATCATGCATATCAATCTATCTTTGAACTGACATCATATGAAAGAAACATCATATGAAAGAAACGTCAATCATTACCTAATTTCTCTCACTTGAATGAAGTTACTGAGATGATCACTTTCTGAAATATTAAGAACTTTAAACAGCTAAGTCATTGAGTCAAAGAAGATTTGAATCAATTTCTAAAGATTTTTAATGATCTTTGAACACAGCGAGATTTAGACGTTAAAGCGTTAAATTTATTCAACAAGATTTCTAGTAATTAAGTTTAAAAGATTCGCTATGAAGATATTAATCAAGCTAAGAGACAATTGAATAAAAAGTACATAAAGATTCAGAATAAGCTTGCTGAATAAAATAATCAACTTCAAGTGACTAGAAAGAACACATCTGTTCTTTTCTTCTTTTTCTCTCACTTTATCAAGTGTTTTATAAAGCTTTTGAATTCACTTTTGTTTATTGACGAAAGTGAGTCTATCTGAAATAACTGACAGAGAAAGATTCATGATAAAATAGAAATCAATTTCGATCACTTTGACAATGATAAAGCAATTTTAGTCTACGTTCATTCATGAATCAACAAAGATGCAGTCAAAGTTACACTAGCTTGATGTTAATGAGATTCATTGAATTTCTATAAGATGATCAAAAATCTGTTAAATGAACTTGCTGAGCTGTATGATGATTCTGACAAAAAGACTAACTTTTGAAAACAATATTCAAATCTCATTCAAGAATTCAGCAAATTCAATGATTTCTATTCTCTGTTTCAACGTTTATCTTCTTATTTAAAATATCACAAGAAATAACTAATAATTGACTTATGAGATAAGATTGCTCTTCATCTTCGTACAATCTAAAGTAGTTAAATGATTCAATCAGAATCTTTAAGTAAAATTCATGTTTATCTGATTTGTTTGAATAATGAGCATTTAGCTATGAGAAAGATCAAAGAAAAAGAATCAATTAATAGACTGATCGTTGAGTCGAGTTTTCATATCTACTTTCTGACTCGCTCAAGTACTCGATATCAATCTCATGACTTGACTCGATATCAATCTTGAGTCGAGTCAGAATTTGAGTTTTTGACTCAACTCATTAAGCAATCAAAAATTCAGAGTTCAATGAGAAGAAATACTGATTACTACTAGTAGAAGTTTCTCGAGCAGAGTCAGCATCTTTAGAATTCATGAGAATACTAACTACTACTAATAGAGATTTCTCAAGCATGATTCATAGATAGTGATTGACATCTTCAGAACTCATGACTCATGAGAATATTGATTACTACTAATAGAGCTTTCTCAAGCACTATTGATAATGTACTATTGATAATGTACTATTGATAATGCAACAGAGTAATGCAATTGATTAAAGCTTATGCTTGACTACGTAGTAATTACTAAGCTGAGAAAACACGTATCAATAGTAGTCAGTATTCTCGTGAGTTCTGATCAATACTCGTGAGAAAATCTCTATCAGTAGTAGTCAGTATCTTCATGAGTCATGAAGATACGATCGAATCAATTGCATTACTCTATTGCATTATCAGATAAATATTAGTAGTAGTAAATCATATCTTGACGAGTCGAGTCGAGAATTCGAGTCAATACTCGATATCAACATCATGACTCAACTTGAATACTCGATATCAACATTCTGACTTGACTCAAATACTTGATTTCAAAATTCTGACTTGAATCAAGTCTTGACGAGTTGAGAATTCAACTCGATCTCGATGATTCAACTTGACGCGATCAGTTTATAAGTATGTTGAATATGGAATTCAAGCATATTTAAATAAACATGATTGCAAGAATCTGACATTTTGACATAAATGAACATGCATTCAAGTTATTCATTGTAAAAGATTTTATGAAAGCTTTATAAAATGAATTTACTATATATGCTTTTATCATGATCAATGTTGTTGAAGAATTAATCATTGAATATCAAGTGATAGCAATAAATAACATGATAAATTGTATTATAAATATGTTTAAAACACAGACTTTACTCATTGAATTAAAAAAATATGAAGATGTATTCTTAACAAAGAATGTTGATAAATTGTTCTTGCATGAAGATCATGATTATGCAATTAAAATTACAGCAGAATCATTATATAAATTGTTGTATAATTTATCAAACACAGAGTTAATGATTCTGAAACAGTATTTAAATGATGTTTTAGTGAAAGAATGAATTAAGTACTTCATCAGCTTAACTGACATGTTTATTCTATTTATTTTCAAAAAAGAATAATAGTTTTCATTTATACATGAACTATTGAGATCTGAATAAAATCACTGTTAAAAATCATTATTCATTATCTTTAATTAATGAAATTTTAAACAGACTCAGTTGAATCAAGCAGTTCATTAAATTGAATTTAAAGAATATGTATCATCATTTCAGAATTTAATGTAAAGATGAGTGAAAAATGATATTTCATACTCATTATGATCACTTTAAATATATGATCATGTCATTTAATTTAATTAATGCATTTATCATCTTTCAAACTTATATTAATAAGATCTTGATAAAACTTTTAAATGACTTTTATGTTATTTATTTGAATGACATTCTAATCTTCTTCATAGAGAAGACTAATTACATAAATCATGTAAAGCAAATTCTTGAAAGATTAAGAAAGCTCAAACTATATGCTAGCTTAAAGAAGTGTGAATTCTTCATCGTTAAAGTGAACTTTCTAAAGTTTATCATATTTACAAAGAATGTTTTGATGAACTCAAGTAGAATAAACATCATCAAAATGTAATTCAGATCAAAGATGTATTGAGAAATACAAGTTTTTCTGAGATTCATCAATTTCTATCAATATTTTATACATTATTACTCTCAAATAGCAAAGTCTTTAACAAAACTGCTGAAAGATAGTGTAAAGGATGTAAAAATGAGTTCATTCATATAATTAAATGAAGCAAAACAAACATTTAATCAGCTTTGCAACATTTTTATGAGAATGTTTATATTAAGACACTTTGACTCAGAATAATATATATACATCAAGATTAACGCGTTTAATTATGCAGTTATGAGTATTTTGTTTTAGTCAGATGATGAAGATCAATGACATTTGATTACATTTTGATTCAGAATGATGATAAATGTTGAAAGAAATTATAAAACATATGATCAGAAGCTTTTAATCATAGTAATAATGTTTAAACACTGATGATACTATGTAAAAAACAATTATCATACTGTTGAAGTTTTGACTGATCATAATAATTTGAAGAATTTTATGAACATCTGAAAGTTAAATGAAAGACAAGTTAAATGAATCATAAGATTGTTAATTTACAACTTTGAAATAATGCATAAATTAGAAAAGATAAACTTGATTAATGCATCATCAAGATGATTTAATTATAAGAATAAATATATTTTTGTGAATTATTTGTTACTTACTTTGCAGCAAAAGCTGACTAAAATAGAAAGCTTAAATAGCTTTATATTTGTAGCTATCAGAGAATTATACTGTATACAAATGATTAATGATGTTGAGAAGATGTTCATTCACAGTATAAGTATGAATAAATATTCAGTAGAATATATCAAAAGCAGACTGCAAGATGAAATTTATTGAACACAAGTAATAAACAATGTCAAGAAAATATTCATTCATAATGTCAGTGAAAGAAAATATTCAATTAATCATGTTGAAAGCATGTTGCAAGATGAAATTTACTATATATAAGTGATTAATGAAGTCAAGAAGATATTTATTCACAGTGTTAATGAAAACATAAATACATGTTCAGCAATGCATGTCAGAAGTATGGTGCTGAGAATCATGATTTTAAAAGTGCAAAAAACACATTTAAATGAAGTATATTTCTTAAAAGATAAAATTTCTCAATTCAAATTAACAACTTCAAGAAGAACAAATGTTAAAACATTAACTTATAAAGATTGCAATGTAGTTAAGAAATAGCTTAATTCTGTTGTTGAAATTGTTAATTACAAACAACTCATTTTACATGCAATTGTCAAAGTATTAATAATTCATGAAATGATATACAACTTTAATAGTAAATTTATAGTCAAGCTCATTAAGATTTTACAGCAAGAAAATGAATTTGCTGTAAAACTAAAAAAAAATGAGTAAACTGATTGAGTCTTTTTTTTTTCAAGTTTTACGTGCTTATGCAGTTTAAAACTATGAAACATGATGCTATTTATTTAAATAGTAGCATTAAAGCGCTGTGTGTATGCTAAATTACATGTAATCTAGTCATAATCGCTGCTGTATATCTTTTCATTGAATAGTCAAATCATTAGAGTGCGCATACAAGCATGCAACATGTTTATATAATTAAGTAATCATATAAACAAATTGAAATTATGAAAGCTGATCACTTCAATGTAAGCTTTCAAATTTGCTGTTTGATCATCTAGCTGAGCGAGTTAAATGAGTGATCAATGTGTTGTGAAAGTTGATCACTTCAACATGAGCTTTCGTTCACTGTTTGATCATTTAGTTGAGCAGACTAAATGAGCTTTAAATTGTTTGTGAGCATTGTCACGATTCTAGTCTTGCCAGGCTCAGTCTTCTAGCCTTATTAGGCCTATCCTCGCTTCGTCACCTTGACTAGTCCCTATTGGGCCTAGCGTCGGCTGAGGAACACACATATGTAGTCAGCTTCTTTCCCGTAGCTACCTTTCTTCCTTAGCATTTATCTTCTAGTTAAATGACACCTCTATCTGACTCGCTCTAGACAGGCCCCTAACATTAGATAAATGCTCACCATCTACTATTCTGCTATCGACGAATAGACGATACGAAACAATCTATTCAGTAAGGAAAATTTGCAAGAAATTCTTCAAATTTGCACCATCATTTTAGACCGCAAGAGATTCTTCGGTTCTACACTCATTTTCACCATTCTATCCGCAAGGAATTCTTCGAATAAAGCACTCAATTATTACCTGAAATTCACAAGGAATTCTTTGAATTTCCACTCATCAAAAAACACCAATCCAAAACATCAACCCCTCACCTACCCTTACCTCAACAACTTCTACCTTCTCTCATCATGACACGCGACGTCGAGTCAGTTGAACCTCGAACAACTCGCCTGCTTAGAAGCACTGTCAATAGAAGAGTTTCACTTCTACCCATCGATGCTTCAGCCGAAGCTGAGAAAGCTGCCACCTCATGAAACATAAACATCGAAGAACAACTGTTTCATTGAGCCAGCAATCAACTCGACGAAGTCATCAATATGCTGAACGAGCTTCGAAGTCAGCGAGACTTGACTCTACAACTCAATGAACACTGACTTCTCGTACAAGACGATCACAAAAAGAGAGCGAAACAACTAGAAGCCGCTTTTGATAAAAACGATGAGCTAGAGAAAAAGATCAATCAGTTACAAGGCGAGCGGTTGAACTTCAGAGCGGAACAACGTCAAGCTGATCGACCTATGCCTCGTCAAGATACTCAGCCAGCTGAACAACGAGCCAATCAGAAAGAAGCTTCGGTTCGTCGCTCTGAAGTTGAACGAAGCTCGACTTCCGAAGCTCGCTCTCAACGAGAATCTTCTACTCTATCTGATAACGAAAACGGGAACGATCATCACAAGTTCGTCAAGCTTCCGGATTCACTCATCTTCATCGAAACAGATGATTCTATCTGAAAGACATGAAACATCAAAATAGCTGACAAGCTCGATGTCAACGCGAATCATTATTCTACTGAAAAGATTCGTATTGTCTATGTGATTTTCAGACTAGAAGACGATGCTGATCAGCAAATCTATGCAAAGCGTCGTGTTGATGCTTTCTCACTCTATCAATCACTATCAGAGCTACTGAAACATCTGAAAGAAATTTACGAAGATCAGAATCTGATTCGAAAGTGTCGTCGCGAATACGTCGCTCTGAAGCAGCTCAACAAGCTCTTCAGCTCTTTCTATTCAGAATTCACTAGAATATTCAGCTTTCTGAACTACGACGATGTCACTCTGATGAACGACATTCAGAATAAAATCAACAATCGCCTTCAGAACGCGTTGTCAGTTTGTCTCATAGAGTTTAGCTCGCTTGATAAGCTCAAGACCTTTCTTCAAGGTGTGAATAACAAACAACGAGTCAATTATCAGCTACGTGGCGAGCAACGAACAGTCAAATCGATAGCAGCTTCGGAAAAACGTTTTGTTTCTTCGTCGACATCAGCTTCAACCCCGATTACTAGCTATGTTCGGCTCGCTACTTTTTCCACCCCCGAACCTGAACGATCAAGAATGTCAATCATCTGCTTCAACTGTAAAGTATCGAGTCACCTTTCAAAGAACTGCTCTCATCTGAAGGCTAGTACTTCGGCACCTCGTGCATTCATCCCTCGCCTCAATGAGATCGTCATGCCGAAAGAAGAGGAGAAATTATTTACAGAGAAATCGAAGAATGAGACAAAAAACTAGTGACTTTCATCAAAGGCGCGATGAAAGATGTGTTAATTTCTTCAACAACGAGCAGCTCAAATGACTTCTTTGCTTCGGAATCTTTGACTACTGAATGTGTACTATCTAGCAATGAAATTAGTTACTCATTAAAGTCATTGATTGACACTGAAGCAGCTGGCTATTCGTTCATTGATGAATTAATCGCGCAGAATGTTTGTGATCA
>JAABUV010006389.1_pt1 | contig 12867 bp, 12 predicted proteins | sample 5559971 | NCBI WGS metagenome assembly JAABUV01 (sample SAMN10711881, study PRJNA513362) | rock metagenome | isolation source: Antarctica rocks | place: Antarctica: Victoria Land, Knobhead nord | collected 2015-12-19
TGAATATTCGAAAGTGCGAATTCGATGTAGAAGAGACTGTCTTTCTAGAAGTCATCGTATCAGAACTAGGCCTTCGTATGAATCTCAGCAAAGTGACAGTCATAGTCAGCTGAATCACTTCGATCAACCTAAAAGAAATTCAGAGCTTCGTGAGATTTGTTAACTTCTACCGCCGTTTCATTAAGAACTTCTCGAAGCTAGTCAAATCGTTCACTCAGCTGACTAGAAAGAACACGCCTTTTGTTTGAAACGATGTCTGTGTTCAAGTCTTTGACAATCTAAAGAAACAAGTTAGCTCGATCTCAGTACTTCGTCACTTCGACCTCAAACGACAAGCTATTCTGAAGATCGATGCTTCGAACTATGTAAAAGGTGAAATACTATCTCAGTACGATGACGAGAAAGTTCTTCATCCGATGATCTTCTACAGCAAAAGCATGATTCTCGCTGAAATCAATTACCACATCTATGACAAGAAATTGCTAGCCATTATTCGATGCTTCGAACACTGGCGACTCGAGCTGAAATGCACTGAACTACTCATTCAGATGTTCATCGATCATCAGGCTTTGAAGATCTTCATGGAAAACAAACAGTTGAGTCGACGACAAGTCAACTATCTGAACGTTCTATCGAAGTTCAACTTTCAGATCATCTTTAGATCAGGCAAAATGAACACTAAAGTCGATGCTCTAACCAGAATGTCTCTAGCGAACGTCTCTGAACCAGCTCAGCGTCTTGAAGATCGTTTTCAAACTATTCTGATTCTCGATAGAGTCGATGTTCTACCTGTTGAACCGGAAGCAAATCTCTATCAACGAGTACGTATGATCAATCAAACTGATGAGCTCTGCAGCGAATATAGGCAAGCTATGAACGAAAACAAGCTCAAATTTCATACCACTAAATTGAAAGACTGCGAAATCATTGACGGCGTCCTATTTAGGAAAGGCTTACTGTGAGTCTTCGAGAATATGCATACGAAACTGCTGCAGGAAATTCATGATCAGCCCTCAACCTCTCACCTCGGCAATAGACGAACTATCGATCTAATTCAACGATTCTACTATTGGTCAGGTCATCGAGTCACAGTCAGACAGTACATTCGGAACTGTCATGCCTGTCAGCGAAGCAAAGCCTCTAGGGATAACATCAATGGACTTCACCATCCTCTACCCATTTCACAAGAACGCTGGAAAGATATAGCTATGAACTTCATTACTGAGCTATCTCTATCAGAAGACTATAACGTCATTTGCACAATCATATGTCGTCTCACCAAAGAACGTCACTATGTTCCCTGTCATTGGGAAGACGATGACACCTCAGTCGAAGAAACGGTTTGAATCATGCTATGAAACGTCTATCGACTGCATGATCTATTCAGTTCTATTGTTTCGGACAGAGGCTTTCAATTCATATCGACTATGTGAAAGAGTCTTTGCAGGCGACTGAGAATCACAGCTAGTCTATTCACAGCCTATCATTCTGAGATCGACGATCAATCGAAACGAGTCAATCAAGACGTTGAACGCGGACTTAGAATCTACTGCAATTACATGCAGAACGACTGGGTCAAATGAATATCTATGGTGAAATTCAGCGACAATTTCAATACCTTCTCGATCACTTCAATGACCCCCTTCTACTTCAATAAAGAATTTCACTCCCGAATGAGTTTCGATTCAGATACGACTGACTACGAAACAACTCGTGAACGACTTGAAGCTAGAAAAGCAGACGATATTGTCATTCGAATGAAAGAGCTACTGAGCTTCGACCGTCAACAATTGGAAAAGACGAAGCTGATCATCGAAGTTCAGGTCAATAAACATAGACGGAACGTCATCTATGAAATAGATGACTGAATTTGACTATCTTTCAGAAACGTCAAGACAACGAGGCTCTGCAAAGATTTGAAAGACAAACAGCTGAGCCTCTATCAAATCACTGCGAAAGTGAGTACCTTCTATCACCTTCGCCTACCAGTCAGCATGAAGCATCTGCATTCGATGTTCAGCTCGAAGCTACTGCGGCCGTATTCAGAAGATCTTCTATCAGAACAGCATTCAGAATCACTCAGGTCAATCACTATTGAAGACGATGAACACTGAAAGATAGACGATATATTGAACTTCAGACGCTATCGAGGCCGAATACAGTACAAAGTCAAATGAACAGACCTAGATAGAGACGACGAATGATACTATGTCGATAAAGGGGAATTCGATGGCTCAGAGAAAGTTTTGAACGAATTTCATAAGCTATATTCAAACAAACCGCGCTAAATATCGGAATAACTATCAACAAAAGCGAGCAAAGAAACTACATTCATGCGAACATGAATTTTCGAAGGGGGGGGTAATGTTACGAGCGTACCAAGGCTGAACAAGGCTGAAGCTCTAATCAATTCGCAGTGAACGCTAGCGAGTTCTCTGCGTAATGATTAGGACTAACCAGCGAGCTAGCCAGATATGGCTCAGATATGGCTCAACACTCTTTTTCTTCCTCAACATTCTTTTCTTTCACCAACACCTTGTTCATCTACATCACATTCTTCCCGTGTCACAAACACATTCCTTTCGAGCCTAGCGCAGCCTCTGAACATTACATAAATAGAAGCTCTTGTATCAACCTTCTTCTGTATTCTTAATATTCAGTTATAGCTACCTCTAAAGATCAAGCACTATTCAACCCTGACTTTCGCTGGTTGACTTACCTAGGCACGGTTCTGACAGTGACATCGGTTTAGGCTCGACTCATGGGAGACTCTATGCTACTTATATCGAGTGAACAAAACCCTCTGAGGAAGAAAACCACTCGTCGTCTATACGGCTGCTTCGCGCAGCCGAAACAACAAGATTAACACTGTGTTATCAAGTAATGAATCTATAGCTTCTATTCAGCGCGTGACGCTCGAGTAAACTCTTAATGAGTGTCTGTGTTGTTCGTTTATGACGCATCGTCTTTGCCCTGCTCTTCATTGACGGTATTCTATACAACGATGTTCCGGTCCGATCCTCGATTCGAAGACGAAAGACGTTTTCTTTGCATTCGTGATGCTCGTGGTTGTAACGTACGTAGAGCTGCGTTCTCTTGCTCAATGATTGCCATTCATTGCGCAGAGAAACATGTGATGAAAGAGAGACGCACACGATGAGAAGGTAGAGTGTGATTGTACTGAGTAACCCTTTCCTTCTCTTGATTTGGCTTGTGTCACGTAGACGTTGAATGAACTGTTAGTATAGGCGTGCGGTCGCAATCGTTCGATGTTTGGCTCTGATCGATGAAAGAGAATGCGTTCTGATCGTTCTCTTGAGCTCTCGATTTTCCACGTAGATAGATGAATGACTTGGCGTCAAGTAAAGAAGGTGGGCTCAAGCCCCCTCAGTATATCAGCGTGATCGACGAGTCACTACTTCTTCGAGCACTGTAGTCACGACTCTCAGACTGAGAACGACTATTCTACCTGATATCTTTTCATCAATTACTCGACGGCACTGTCGATGTGATGAAGACGTTTCAGTATATCGACGCAGTCGACGAGTCGCAAATCCTTCGACCACTTGTAGTCACGACTCTCATACTGAGGACGACTATTTCACTAGATATCTTTTCATCTCTTACTGACATCGACATGTCATCAATCACTCTCGTAGATCGATTGTGGCTGTTAGGAAAAGTGTTGTCGCGTAGGTGAAAACTCTGCACGATCGACTTTTCTGCCCACGCAACATTCTAACATCGTTTGAATTGCGTCGAATTGAGATCTCTTGACTCTTCTGACTTCTATTCGAACACAGAATAGAATCAAAAGATTCGTAGTCGACATCACGAACAGATGAATCTCGTTGTCAGCCTAGCTGAAAGATCAATAACATACTGAATAGTTGCATATAAAACAATCAATTGCAATATCTGCTTAGCTGAAAGAACTTTGAAGCTTCAGAAAATATCTAAAAAATCATCAGATTGTCTTGATAACTGCAAGACTTTATTGAGATTTTTTCATCATCGACATCTCATTAAGTTCGAAAGTAAGTCGTTAACATCATCATGAAAGATCACAAGTATGCATAAAACGAAGTAAAAAGATTGATAGTTATCTAATTATCATTAAAAAGAAAAAAAGAAAAGAAAAACAAGACTTTCTCGCTCAATCATTCTTGTCAATACTTAACTCAACAGTCTAAAAAAGTCGTTAGCAAATGCAGAAATTGATACATGAATAGCTCATGAATTTCATATGATATGTGTATCATTCAGTTCTCACTTTCTTGAAAATTCAAAGATTGATGAAAGTAAACTCTTGCATCTATTAATCAGATAGCACAAAACATGCACAAGCTATCATACTGACAGAATGAATGAGATAAGAAGCTCATATCAAAGCTCACTGTGTTCTTCATCTCTTTGATGATAGACTGCGTGATCAACGTTGAAGATGAGAAAAGAGAAGAAGTCATTGACAGAAATGAATCAGACGAGAGCAAAAGCAAAGAGACATGAAAGAACAAAGAAAACAAGAACGAAGATGATATTACAAAAGAGCAGATTTCAGTTGCAACAGAGACATTCTGATCTTTCGAATGCATTGCAAGAAGAGTCAAAGCATTTTGAGTCTGAGCAATCAAGATGAGTTGAAGATTATCATAGTTTTCAACCTGCTTTTGCAGATCTTCAATGATCTTGTTCTGTCTTGCAATTTGACACAGCAGATCATTGATTCAAGTTTCTTATGTTATCATTTGCTCTTGCATCTTTCTGCAATTGATAGTTGCATCTTCAACATTCTTCTTCATTTTGCTGATGTCATCTTTGTTTATCTTGATATCAAGAACGAGAGAACGCAGCTTCTTCTCAATATACTCTTTAAATTCAAGAAACATCTGATTCTGAGCTGAATTAAGAGAAAGATTGCAAGAGATGATCATTATCTTCTTGATCACAGATTCAGAATCAGATGCAACAAAGAATGAAGAGAGACTTGCGTGAGATCAAGAAGAAAAAGAGCTTAAGCGAAGTGATAAAGAGATGAAACTGACGAAATCAAACTCGAGATCAGACATAATCTCGACATGAGAAGAGTTTGAGCAAGACAGAGAAGTGCTTGAGTCAGATGAAGAGAGAGCAGAGCTGACAGAAATGAGCATCAAGTCGCTCTCAAGTGCTTTAAAAAGCATCATTAATCATTGAATTTTCACATCTTGAAGCTACTGAAAATTGTACTTACAACTCATACTTGCAATTTGTCTTGATAACGATGCATAGTGTGCATTTCTTGAAATTCTTTTCAATAGAAAACTTTATTTTTACGCAGTTTACATTTCTTTTTATGCACTTTTTACATTTATTCAAGAATTGTATTGCAATCTCTTTGCTGTACACATTCAGAGCTGTTTTGTGATGCTGAGTTAATGACGTAAGATTTCTCATGTAGAAAGAAAGAGAAACAGATCTCTGATCAGAAATGACGTGAGAATGAGAGAATTAAACGTGAGCAGCAGACACAGCGAGCGCGCTGACGCAAGACAAAGAATCAATAGCGAAGAAAGCAAGCAGATGTGATGCAAGCACATTTTGTGTTCTAAGAGAGAGATATGATGAAGAACTGCGTCGCTCACTTCTTTTAAACTTCTTCATCTTCATTCAAGATATCATCAGCTCATCATCATTAAATCAAAAAGCTGATTCATACTCACTATGATCATGATACTTGAAGAAATCGTACAGAACTACTCTACAGAATGAATAAAAGATTGAGTAAAATAACAAAATGAAGACTGAATGCAAGAACGAAAGTTGAAGAAGAAAGAAAGTTGAAGATCAGACAGAAGATAAAAGAGATGAGTCAACAAAAATTCACTACTTCACAATAAATAAACATGAATATCAATAATCATCATCATTGCGCTAGTCACAACAAACAACAGAAGCATCGCTCTTCTGTTCATTGTTTACTTCTACTATTTAATACTATCTTCTGCTCATTGTCTGCTTCTACTATCAAGCATCATCTACAGAAGAAAACTTCAAATTGAGCAAATCTCGATTCTCATCACATTGTCATCATGAGAATTCAAGCCTAGTCGACGTGCATGTGCTAACGAAAGAAAGCGTTGAGATCGTGATCACACTGTGCATGAAGCGACAGTCAAAATATAATGAAATAACAAAATAATTGTCAGAATTCAGATCTACAAGATTCAAAGAATAGACACGAATGATACTGCTGATCATCTAGAGATTCTACGTAAGTCACAGAGAATGCTCAGTCTACATCTACGAGAATCAGAAAATAAAGAATATGCTATCATCAGTATTTAGATCTACAAGAATCAGAAAATAGACACGAATGCTACTATTGACTCTTTAAAGACTCAATGCTCACGCTATCAAAAGAAAATCTTGAGAACATAATGATGCACAGCGAGCTCTGATGTCATGCATTGCATGAAGAAATGAAGTAATTCAACAACGAGAACGTTGTTATTAAAAAAGAGAATAATTGTCAGAACTCAGATTTATGAGAGTCAAAGTTCTTCAAAGAATAAAGAACAAACACAAGAATTATTCTTCAACGCTATCATTGAGTTCTCAGACGAGAATCTGAATCTATGAGAATCAAGACATTGAGTTTACGAGAGATTTTACTGTCAATTCTCAGAGACACTGAGTCTATAAGAATCTCTATCGTCGATTCTCAGAGACTTTGAGTCTACAAGAATTCAAGTCACATACAAATCTTGACATTTCATCAATGATAAGAATTCAAGTCACATATGATCTTCGAGAAACTTTGCATGAGTTGCATGTAATCTCGCTGATCTTATTGACGATGCTTGAGCTTAGTCTTCTAAGTATATAGAGAAGAGTTCACTTCTGTATTTCATAATCTAATGTTAACTTTTTATATAAATAGATATTACTAAGTTACTATCAAATTTGATCATATTATCTACGCGCATATTCTTTAGTGTGACTGCGCGTTTCTCAAGCTACTCACATAAGCGAAGTAACTATTTTACTATAGTCATAAATAAATCTTTTATAAAAGTTCATGAAATTTAAAAAACTTTAAACATTTTTAACGTTGATTAAAATGAATCAATTGACAATGATGTTTATCTTAAAAAAATTTATCTTGATCTCTTTAATGATAATTATCAATTCTAGATATAAGACTTAAGTGATGTGAAACTTGCATTTGATTATATTCATCTGAAGATTTGCTTCTTACAGCTTTCACAGAATGAGCTTGACATGAATCTCATGCTCAAGTTCATTGTCAAAATAAATCAAGATGTTATTCAAATAAGCTGTATGAAACTTATTTAAATGTTTGCAAAAAGTATTGTTGATATACTTCTGAAACAAGACAGACTCATTACATAAATTGAAGAGCATGACTAGATATTCAAATAATTCAAATCAAGTGCAAAAGATGATGAAAGTTTCATCTTCTTCTTTGATTCAAAGTCAATTGAATGCAGAAATAATATTCAGCTTGATAAAGATTTTAGCTTGACTTAAATGATTCAGCATTTCTGAGATCAAAGATAAAGAATATTGATTCTTGACTGTGATAACATTCAGATTTCAATAGTTTACACAGAAGCAAAGTTCTTCTTCAAGTTTCTTGATGAAGAGAATAAAGATGATCATCTGAAAGTGATTGACTCAAATGAAATCTTTGCTCAGATTTTCATTCAGATAACAACGAAGTTCTAGAATTTTGTCACGACTCATGTCATACAAAGCAAAGACTGAGAATTAAGCATCTTCTTTAAGATGTATGACATGATCATGAGTTTAATGTAAAGACAAGATATCAACGTTCTTCTTGAAGAAGACATCTAGAAACTTAAAATATCTGAATGATAAAATTGTGACTGAATCAACGTTTTTACTTTGTTAATAAACTTCAAGATCTTCTTGTGTCATGAATGCAGTCAAATGAAATTTCTTTTTCATTTGATGAAGATTCAAATAATGATTTTTATCATATATACTGTTTTAAGAGTAAGATGAAAACTGAACAAAAGTTGAACTGTTCTTTGAATGAACAGTCAAAGTTGTGTGACGCAATTTTGACTCATCAGAGTTTAAACTAGAAAATGAGATTAACTTAAGATTCATGAAGACATTGATTTTCTTTAGAATGATGTTAAACACTTCAATGTCTTTGACATGAGCAGCATGATCAAAGCTTTAAGCTTTCAACTTAACTATGTCAAGTTGTATAAAAGATTGATTGAATTAATCTGCTTGAAAAACAACAGAAGTTTTAAAAAAAAAAATTTAACACTTGATTTTTGATAAATATTCTTTTTGAATGACTTGAAAAATACAACTAGAAACTTCTTGTTTCAAACAAAAGATAAGATTGAATGAAGTTTATTTCTTATGAATGAGCTGAGTAATAGTTGACTTCTTATGAGCAAATGAAAAGTTATATTGCTTCTTGTGAACAGATAAGAAACTGAGTTGCTTTTTGTGAGTGAATTGAAAATTGAATTGCTTCTTGTGAATGAATGAAAAACTGAGTTACTTCTTGCAAGTGAATGAGAAACTAAATTGCTTCTTGTGAGTGAACTGAAAACTGAGTTGCTTCTTTTGAGTAAATGAGAAACTAGATTGCTTTTTGCAAGTGAACTGAAAACTGAGTTACTTCTTTCAAGTGAATGAGAAACTAAATTGCTTCTTGCAAGTGAATTGAATGCTGAATCACTTCTTATGAGCAATCTGTAGACTGAATTGCTTCTTGTAAGTAATTCATGAACTGAGTTACTTCTTGTGAGTGAATTGAGAACAAGATTGAAAGAAAGCTACTTTGTTAACTTTGAATAAGAAATTTTCTTCTTATTGATTAAGATCATAGATCTTGACGAGAAATGAGCAACAATGATTAAAACAAAAGAAGAAAAACAAAATGAGAATATTATGCTTAAAATTGACATCAATGACGTGATGATGAAGTCATAATAAACTCATGATGATGAAGTATTAACTTAATTCAATGACATAAAAGAATAGTTTTTCAATGTGTTCATCAAGAATCATTGTGATTTCAACGACATGAATAATGTCTAGACTGATCACGTCAAGTTGAGTCATCGAGGTCAAGTCGAGTTCTCGACTCGTCAAGACTTGATTCAAGTCAGAATTCTTAACTTGAGTATTCAAGTTGAGTCAGAAGATTCGATCTGAGTAATTGAGTTGAGTTAGAGAATTGAAATCGAGTATCGACTCAAAATTCTTGACTCGACTCGTCAAGACATGAAGATAGATAGATAGATAGTTTATTATGACTTTCTATTCTGACTCTTTATCATGACTTCTCTTCATGACTTCTCTTCATGACTCTTCTTCATGACTTCTCTTCATAACTTTTCTTCATGACTTTTCTTCATAACTTCTCTTCATGACTTCTCTTCATGACTCTTCTTCATGACTTCTCTTCATGACTTTTCTTCATGACTTTTCTTCATGACTTCTCTTCATGACTTTTCTTCATGACTTTTTATCAAACAGTCTTTATAGTTTCTCGTCATGACTCTCTATCATAGCTTTCTACCATAGTCTTCTATCAAAGCTCTCTATCAAATGATCTTCATGTTTCTCTTCATGTTCTTCTTCATGTTTCTCTTCATGTTCTTCTTCATGTTTCTCTTCATGTTCTTCTTCATGTTTTTCTTCATGTTTCTCTTCATGTTTTTCTTTATAGCTTTCTATCAAAAAGATAATGCAAAAAGGTAATGCAAAGGCGAAAAATCGGAAAAATTTCTATATTTAGCTCTCTTGACGTCATATTCGATTGCTTAACAAGTCAAATCAAGAACTCAAATTGAATTCTGATTTAAGATCAATATCAAGTTGAATCAGAAGATTCGATTTGAGTAATTGAGTTGAGTCAGAAGATTTGACTCAAGTAATCGAGTTGAGTCAGAATGTAAGTATGAAAACTCGACTTAACAATCAGTCTAATAACGTCATCAATTAAAGTGACTTGATCATTAAATTCTTGAAGTCTGCAAGAGTGAATTAATTGATGCAAGAAAAAATGATGTTGTTACGCGAAGAATTTATTCATAAAAACATAAGCAAAGACTTTACTATCAATCAGAGTGAGAATAAAAACTCTAGATTAAGCTTGATGTAGAATACAGAATACTATCATGTGACTATCTTTGAATGTTGAATTGAATTCAAAGAGTTTCAAGATAAATTTAGCAGAAAACTTTCTATATAATTGAAGTGAGAATGAAAAGATTGAGACTAGTAAACAAGATGATATATATACAGATTTCTGAGCATGATTTAGCTCAAAGACTAAACTTTTTTCATGAACAGCAAAACTTCTTCATTTATATTAATGATGTCACTGTCGTAGATGTTCATGATGTGCAGAGTGAAGAACTTTTTATTTGAGCATTTTTTAACAATTTTGCTCAAATGTTGCAATTTGCAGTAGTAGCACAACTTTCACTTATTGCAAATTTTCTTAATTTCAGAAATGATCAAAGTTTTATCTTGAATGATGATAATAACAAAGCTTAAATTCATTGACTCATTAAGAAATGAGAAAGAAAAAGATGAAGATATTGTTGAAATGACAGTCACAGAAATGATGATTCTTGAACTCAAAGAATTACTAGTTAATACAAAGATATTCTTAACTTTTGCAAATAAAACAATAATGAAGACGAAGCGAGATTAATGATGTTTAAGCTGCTGAAGCTCTTCATCAATGTCAAAGAATGCTTGAATTCATTAATAAAAGATGAATGATTGAATTTCATCAAGATTTTGTCAGAAGAAGATGATAATTTGAGTGAAATAATTGACATTGTGCTTCAGACAATCAATCAATGAAAAATCTTTCATCAAAGAATGTTCTTTCTTTTGATAGAAAAAATTGTAGTAGTCAGCAAAATTATTCATGTTTTGCTTCAGAATTTCATAAAAATATAAATAAGCATCTTCTGTTTTAAAAGAATTGTCATAGCAATGATGCAACTTGTATTATCAATTTGCAAAGATGAAAATGATACAAAGATCATTGACTCGATATTGATTCATTAAATTGTGAGTCTTCTAATCTATAATGAGTCGTGACTCAACATAAATGATTTTAGCTTGATGAAAGAAATAATGATCATCGTTCACATTTATGTGCTGTATCAAACTCTGCTCTCATGCATTCAATCAATCTTTGTTTCTCTCATACTCAGATATGTCAAGAAGCTTCTTGAATCTAGAAGCAATGATGACAGTGACAAAGTTTGCAGAGAAGTGAATGATGAAGAAAGATTGATTGTTCAAGATTTGTGCAATAATTTGAACTATCACTGCAAGAAACTGAGAATTCAATTTTATATAAATTAAAGAACTGAAAATAATGAATGAAAATGAAGTGATAACATCATGTTGTCAAACTTGATTTTGAAGCTTTTGCATTATGTGAAAGATCTCAACTGAATTTTCGATCATACTTTGAGTGAACTGTTCAACAGCATGCTTATCGTCAATTGAAAAATTGTAAAATGACTTCATTTGAGTGAAAGAATAACTAGATGAGATTTCAACATATGAAAATGTTGCAGAAAGTGTAAATCTTTCATAATGTCAAAGACTAAACTGAACTAAAGATTTTATCAATATAGAGAATTGATTATTATATTACTTGAACTAGATATAAAACAATACATCAGATAATGTATAAGACGAAAGACAAAAAGTGAAAAAAATGAACAAGAACTCAACTTTTATATACATGAATTAAGCAGAATCAAGACTAGACAGTAGTTTTATGACTTAAGATTGCAAAGATTCATGCATATGACTGAGATAATTGAAACAAAATTGTTGAGACTAAATTAAAATGATAATAATTAAATTGATGATTTGATTCATTGAATTGCAAAACAGATTCAATGAATCAAGATTATTTAAAACATCAACAATTTATGTTTTAAATTTAGTTAATGATCTGACATCATGACAGCATTGAGAAAATCTTGAGCGAGCTGAGTTTCTTCTTAATATATGCATAACATATGTGAAGTGTGACACTCATCATCGATTATTTGGCGAAACCAGCTAAAACTGGCTACAAGCTCACCAAGCTAGCATCAGTCAAAAATATCTGTTTAGTCGAGCTTCTAGCTCACAAGCTCTAATAGTCACTCACCAACAACTAATAGCTAGCTACAAGCGCTTGTATCTTTTGATGACAGTCATTTGCTCAAAAGACATCAATTGCTCAAAAGATATAATGCGCAATACATGTTTGCTTTTCGTACATTTCTACATTCAAGATTCGTATGTAATCAAATAAATCATTTGATGAATTGATTATTTAAGTAGCTATTTAACCATCTATTTAAACATGAAGAATGCTTGATAGGGAATCATGTAGGGAGCCATGAAGGGTGCTTGATAGGGAAACATGGAGGGCGCTTGGTAGGGAAACATGGAGGGTGCTTGGTAGGGAAACATGGAGGGCGCTTGGTAGGAAAACATGGAGGGTGCTTGATAGGGAAACATGGAGGGCGCTTGGTAGGGAAACATGAAGGGTGCTTGGTAGGGTGCTTGGTAGGGAAACATGGAGGGCGCTTGGTAGGGAAACATGGAGGGTGCTTGGTAGGGAAACATGGAGGGCGCTTGGTAGGGAGCCATGTAGGGAGCCATGTAGAGAGCCATGTAGAAAGCATTGTTTGACCCGTGTTATGCGCCCAATCGACGCGTATTTTGAAGCATGTAGAATGTTTGGTAGAGCGTTTGATAGAAAGCTCAGTCGATAGCTCAATAGGTAGCTCAGTAGGAAGGTCGATAGAAAGGTTGATAGAAAGATTGATAGAAAGG
>JAABUV010006390.1_pt1 | contig 12866 bp, 17 predicted proteins | sample 5559971 | NCBI WGS metagenome assembly JAABUV01 (sample SAMN10711881, study PRJNA513362) | rock metagenome | isolation source: Antarctica rocks | place: Antarctica: Victoria Land, Knobhead nord | collected 2015-12-19
CGCGACCTCAGACTGCTCCGCGCCGCCGGGCGCGCCGTCGTTCACCGGCGCGGCCTCCCCTGCGGTGCGCCGCCGGCCCCGCTCGCAACGCGAAGCGTCTGGGCAGCCACCACGCTCTGCTGAGCGCGGTTCACGGCAATACTGCAGAGAACCTGCGCCTGCCAAACGCCCTACACACGGAGCACCGGATGTTCCTCTATAACTGAGCTTCGCAAACCACAATATATCTTTTACCATGGCAGCGTCGGCGGTCCCCATGAACTATGAGCGCCCCATTAGGGACCTGCTGCAAGACATCGCGGGAGATGATGCATACATGAAGCAGCAGCGAGGGCAGCAAGTGTAAATCACATGGCAAGCAGCACATCTGCATGTTATCTGCAGCCTTTTCGGCTTTTGCGACCCATTGCAGCCAGGGCCATGCATGCATTGTATACATTGGGGATTCTGTTTTCACTATTTTCAAAATAGCACATGCGTGCAGTGATGTTTGGTGCATGTTCCCTCACTTCCCATCTAGATGTTTGGGCAGAGTGCTTACAGTTCAGTAAATATAGGGTTACTCTAGTCAACACATCATCACCCAACACGCTCAGCACACATCACGATGCCGCAAAGTTGCGCAGCGCAATGGCAGGAGGCAACCGCGGCGCATTTGTTGTCGGGGCCGGCGCCGAGGTGGCCGCAGATGCTTTGAGCGCACCCTGCGCACCGGCATACACCTCCCACGCTTTATTCACTATCATTACTTGCAGGCAGGAAAGCTCAGGCAGATGCAGATTAGGGTGAATTCTTACGGCAGAAGCATAATCAGGCCAAAGAGGTGCAGCGCTGTAGCAGCAGAGCTGACCTGGAGCTAAAGCATGTCTGGCTTATTTTGGGCGCGGCGCCTATTTCTGCTGGAGTCCTTCACTCCTCCTTGAGGGCCGCGGCAACAGGGTTATGGCTACTCTGGGGCGCCAGGCGCGCCTGCAAGCGCAGCTTGGCCTCGACCGGGAGCGCAGCCAGCGCCGCTCGGACAGCCGCGGCGGACCCGCCGGCTGCCAGCGCGCCCACCAGCCGCAGCGCCAGCGCCGCCAGCGCGGGCTGCGGCCCCGCGGCGTCCGGCGGCGCCGCCGCCGCGACCTGCCGCGCCCGGCAGCAGGGCCGCTGGACTGCGCGGACCGAGGCCACGCGCAAGCACCGACTCAAGCCGCACGAGGAAGCTGAGTGCCGATCAGGCTCAGCGGCTCCTGCCAGTCAGGACCCGCATGGCAGGGCAACTAAGGCGAGCTGCACATATGACGCTGAGCGGCATGCGGCCCTGCTGCATGGGGAGCGCCAGGGAGCGCATGCAACGCACCAGCAGGGGCGCCAGCACGGACGCGATGGCGGCCTGCGCGGGCTCGCCGCCGGCCGCCGCTGCGGCCGGCAGCGCCGCCGCGAGCAGCTTCAGCGCCTCGGCCACGACCTGGCCGCGCCCAGACCGCGTAAAAAAAGGTCATGTGCTGCGTCATGCTGGTTCATCTGCTGCTCTGTGCAGCCACCTGAAGCATCAGACAGGGGCTGAAAGGCCATGAGGAAGGCGCGCGCTCGCTGTTCCAAGCTCAGTGGCCAAGCAGGGGGTATCAGGCCATGTCGAAAGTGCGCTGCGCTTGCCACCTGGTGGGGCCAACCTGGACTTTACTCTCGGGCATGGCTTCGACGCTGCCCGACCCGTCGCCGCCGCCAGCCAGCAGCCGCCGCGCGGTCGCCGCGGCGTGCGGGGCGACGCTCGCGAGGCACGCCAGCGCCCAGCCGGCCGGCGCGACGCCGCCACTGCCCGCAGCGCCCGCGCCGGCCGCGCCGCCGGCGGCCTGCAGCGCGCCGCGCAGCGCCTGCAGTGCCGCCAGCTGCACGGCCGGCGCCGCGCCGGGCGCGCAGGCGGCCGCCAGCACCTGCGGGATGCGAGCCAGCGGTGAGCGGCCCGGCTCCGGCCAGGCCGGGCCTGCCCCCGCATGCACCCCAGCACATTGCGGCGGCGCATGGCCTGCGAGCTGCTCATCAGAAGTGCAGTGCAAGCGCTACGGTCAGACCTAAGGGCGCCAGCTGCGCTGCCTCCATGTTGCTCAACAGAGAGTCATTGCCTGTCACGGTTATGGCCTGACCTAACAGCTAAAACATTCCTGATGGAGGGTGAAGATTGGAAATGGGGTGGGCATTGCCTGAAGACAGCGCTCCTGCGCCGCCAGCAGCCCATGCGCGCCAGCCTGCCGCCCGACAGGCTCGCCGTCCTCGGGCTCGGCGCGCGCGCCGCCAGACCCCTCGCCCTGCCGCCCGCTGCGCTCGCTGCCGCCGTCGCTGCGCAGCGCGGCGCCGTTCGCGGTGGCCGCGCTGGGCGCCTCAGCCGCTTGGAAGCCCCCGTCATCCGAGGCCTCCTCCCAGTCGTCGGCCTCTATGTCCGCCGGCGGGCCCGCCCCCGCGTCATCTGCCACGTTCGGGTCCGCCCGGGCAGGGGACTCCCCACCGCAGCTGCCGCTCGCTGCAAGCGCACGCAACGCAGCCACGAGCGCGGAGAAGACCAGGCCGAGCCGGGCGCCGGGCGGCAGCTCCTTGCCGCCGCCGCCGGCCCCGGCGCGGCCGTCCGCAGCACCGCCGGCGGCGCCCTCTGAGCAGTCCCCGCGCTCTGTGCGCTCGGCGTGCGCTCGGGCAGCCAGCCGCTCCGCCATGGCCGCCAGGCTGGCGGCCGTGGCTGCCAGCATGTCCGAGTCGCCCATGCCTTCTTGCTCGAGGCCGTCCCCGTCCGGTTCTGTTGCAGCCGCGCCCTGGGCGTGCAGACCCTGCAGGTCTTGCGCGCGCGCACCCCCGCCCGCGTCCCCGTCGCCCGCTGCGCCGTCGGGGCGGCCGACCGCGCCGCCGCTGCGCGTCGCGCCCGCGGCTCCGCTGTCGTGCGCCGCGCCGGCGGCCTCGCCAGCGGGTGCGTCGCGCGCAGGGTAAGCGCCGGCGTGCGCATTGCACGGTGACTGTGCGGCGGCGGCGGCGTGTATACGCCGCGCGGCCGCAGAGGCGGCGTCATCCAGGAAGTCCCGCGCAGCTGCAGCCTGGGCACCTGTGCGCATGTGAGCTTCTGTCAGGGTGCCCTTGCACGACCTGCGTTTTGCAGGCAGTGCTGATGCGCTTTACCCGGACTCACTACATGCTATTCACCGAGACGCAAGCGCGTAGGCCATCCGCAGTATTGAGCAGAACATTTGACAGACATGCTGGGCGTGACAGTCTGGAGCGAGGGCAGTGTGATCTCACGGCGACAGTAGGACAGCACATGAACCCTCCTCAAGACCAGCACATTGCTCGGGGTCCTCCACTGCAAGGCGGTAAGCCACTGAGCTCCCCGAGCCAGCCTGCATGCAGAAGCCGGGACGGCAGCAGGCACATGCTGCCGGCCCAGGGACCTGGGGCGCGCACCGCGCGGCGCGGCTTCCAGCAGCGCCGCGCCCGTGCGCAGCAGCGGCAGGCGCTGCGGGGGGTGCGCGGCGAGCAGGCGCCCGGCCGCCGCCAGCGCGCTGCGCAGCGCGCCGTCTAGCTGCGCGATGGCGGACCCGTCCAGGCCCTGCAGCGCAGAAGGTCACGGGCAGCGGGGCATCAGGCCATGCTCCCGGCGGCTCTAGTTGATCAAGAGCAGGAAGAGCAGCACCGATCAGGCCGATGGCGAGGTATCCCGGAGAAGCCTCCGGCTTGAGCATGCGGGGTGTCATGCATTTTTCTGTGTACGTGTGCACATCACCCTCATGACAGCTCAGGGTCAGGAACCGCGTTTTGAATGCTTTGAGACCGCAGCGTTTGAGATGCACTTTGGCGCGCCTGCGGCGCAGCGCCCGTCGCAGTGGTATCATCAACCGTCACCGCCGACGCAGCCGCCGCCGCCGCCGACAGAATGCCAACCGTCAGCCGCTCAGCCAGGCGGGCGTCGGCGGCGCGGCACGCCTTCAAGCCCTCCCCGGGGGCCTGGGACCCTGAGCCCGACCCCTGCTGGTCGCAGCCGCTGGCTGCTTTAGCCAGGCTGCGCAGTAACCCCGCCACATCCGCGAGCACGCCGGCGAGCGCGCCGGTCATGGCTTCATCAGCCGCCGCCGGCTGTATCACCTGCAAGGAGACAGCGCCCCTCGTTCAATGCAGAATCCGGCACGCATGCACGCTGCCGAAGATCAAGCAGCTGCGGTTCAGGCAAATGCAGCTTTAGCAGAAGAGTAGCAGCTGCTGGATGAGAATGTGGGCCCGGCACGCCTGCAGCAGCAGCTGCTCCAGCGCATCCGCTAGCTCCAGGCGTGTCGCCGCGCCCGTCGTGCCCCCCCACCGGTCCTCCGCCTGTGGCTGTCCAGGCCGCGCCCCGGGCGCCATCGCTGGCTGCGCCAGGCCCGCTGATGGCGGCACACCCTCCCTGTCCTTTGCGTCTGGCGCTGCCAGCCCCGCCGGGCCCGTCGCTGTCAGCCTGCCGGACGCCGCCGACGCCTCAACGGCCAGCCGCAGCGCACCCACGGCTGCAGCGAGCGCGGGGAGCGGCGAGGCGCCCTCAGGCGGGCCGCGCGTCAGGCCCAGGCGCGCGGGCCTGCCAGCTGTGTGGTCCCTCGCAGTCGAGGGACCCGGGTACGGCCCGCCCGCGCCGCCGCCGCCTCCGCTGCTGCTGCTGGTCCGGCGGCGTCCGCTTGCGAGGTCGGGCTGCTCCTGCTCAGGGTCCAGGGCGGCGCCCGCCCCTGCAGGCTCATGCGTGGCGGGCCAGGCGCCGCCCGCTGCGGCGGCCGCGGCGGCGCGCTCTGCCGCAAGCGCGGCGCTCGCGTCGCGCATGACGGCCAGCGCCACGCGCAGCAGCAGCGCAAGCGTGTCCCCGTCCAGCAGGACGCCCCTGCCGGCGTCCTCGGCCGCGAGCGCGCCAAGCGCGCGCAGCGCCGGCGGCGCCGCGCGCGCGAGGTATGGCAGGACCGCGGGCAGCAGCGGGCCGACCGGCGCCGGCAGCAGGCGCGGCGCGTAGCCGCCGGGCGGCGCGCCGCCGGCGCCCAGCGCCGCCCAGTCGGCCAGCAGCGCCGCCCACAGGCGCGCCAGGCGCGGCCAGTGCGGCGCCTGCGCGGCGCGCACGGCGGCGGCCGCGGCGGCGTCCTCGGCGACGCCAGCCGCGAAGGTGGCGCAGTGCGCGTGTGCCTCGAGCAGCGCGGCGCGCGCGCGCACGCCCACCCATTCTGCGTACACCTGGCGGTGGGCCCAGCAGCATGGCAGGTTTGATACCAGACCAGCACTCTGCAGCACAAGCAGCCCAGAACAGGCAGGCATGCGAAGGAGACACCACGCCGACACAGGCGGGCGCCGGCTGAGGTTACAGGTGCGCCTAACATACAAGGGTATGGGACGTCAGCTTTGTGCTGCCGCAGTGAGTGTGCTGAGGCAGCCAGCATCGCAGGCGGCGGTCTGAGCAGGTTGCACAAAGCCGTGCATGGCCTTCTGGCAGCGTGTGCATCAGAGAGACATCGACAGCGGTGCCAGGCAGGCGCACCTCGGTCACAGACGAGCCGAGCCCATCCCATGGCTGAGGCGGGCGCATGCCATGCCATGCACTTGGCCCTTCCCAGAACAAGCCGCGCCTGCCCGGCAACGCTGCTCAATTTGAGGGAGGCGCGCCTCCTCGCGCGGCGCGTCCCAGGCGGCGAGCGGCGCGCACAGCAGGCCGAGCAGGCGCGCGAGCACGGCTGCGTCGCCGCCGGCCAGCCCCGCGGCCAGGAAGGCGGCCGCCAGGCCCGCGCCCGCGGCCGCCGCCACAGGCGCGCTGCCCGGCGCGAGCGCGCCGCGCAGCGCGGCCACGAACTGCGCCTGGTGCTGCGCCAGCAGCAGGCCGCCGCCCTCGGCGAGCGGGTCGGGCGCGGCGCCGAAGCGCCGCAGCACGCCGCGCAGCAGGCGCAGGCCCAGCGGGCGCAGCGCCTCGACCTGCGCGCGCCGCGCGACACTTGGCTTGGTAGGGCTTGCCATGGGCGTGCGCCAAGCGCGCCCGGCGGACGTCAGGGCAGAGCTCACGACCGGATGTGTACTCTTGCATAAACTCATGCAAGACGCATACACAACAAGGGCAAGACAATTCATTCTGTGGATGAGCTATTGAGGATGTCACTGGCAGTGCATCGTCCTTTGGAATACAAAAGGAAACCTAGTTAACGGGCACTGCAAGCCCCACATCCACCGCCTCGTGTTGCGCGCCGTGCGACCCGGAGCCGCCGTGCATGTCGGGCGCGGCGGCGGCCGCGCGCCTGCCCCGTGGCCATGCGGAAGCCGGCGTCTACCAGCGCGGGCAGCTGCGACACCAGCCAGTCGCCGCCCGGCTCGGCCGCCGCGGCCGCCGCGTCCCAGTGCCGCCCGTCCCCGCCCACCGCGCCCAGCAGCTCCAGCGCACAGCGCGCCGCGAACAGGCGGGTGCGCAGGCGTGGCGCGGCGTGCGGCGCGCCCCCGGCCGCCGCCGCCGGGGTTTGAGGAGAAGCCTGTGGGGCGGCCGCGGTGGGCGCGCCGCCCGCACTGCCCAGGCTGCCCTCCTCGTCGGCGTCCGCCTCCTGCGCAGCCCGGGCGGCAGGGCTTACACCTTCAGGGTTTTTCCAGGGGCGGGAGCACCGTCTGTGCATGCAGCGATGAATGCGCAGGCGCTGCAAGCATGCGGCTGCGCTCCAGGCACCCCGCACCCATGTGCAGGCCCGCCCAGCGCACCCTGTGCCTCCCGATCCCAACCCTCTAAATCGTGCTGTGTGCAGGCGCGCCGAGCGCACCTCCTGGGCGCCGCCGGCGCCGGTAGCCCCGCCAGGCCCCGCGCCGGCGGGGGCGCGGTCGGGCGCGGCGAGCGCCACGCGCGTGCAGGCGGCGAGCCAGCGGCTGGGCGCCGCGCCCGCGCCCGCGCGCAGCAGCGTGCGCAGCGCGGCCTGCAGCTGCGCCGCGATGCGCGCGTCGCCCTCGCCGTCCAGCGCGGCGAAGAGCGCGCCCTCCAGGCGCGCCGGAAGCACGCCCTCGGGGTCCCGCTCTGCGGCGTCATCCCCCCGCAGGCCGTGGGCTGTGCTGGCAGATTGGTATGGTCGGGGGCCTGCTGCTGCATGGTCGGGCGCCGCACAGCCCGTCACAACCTAGCGCTCAGAAGCACTTCTGCAAGGCCACGATGCCACCCATGGTGCAGCGTCCAGACTGCAGCACAACGCTGCAAGTCTCTGCAAGCGTGCATGTAATATCTAGCCCTGTGCAGCAGACCCGCGCATGCTCCTGCCATACCTGCAGCAGGTACCTGGACCCCGACATGCGCCGTACAGCACCCGGCGTTTGCGGCACCGCGGTTCATGCCTAGGCGCTGCCAGCATCACTCAATGCGCGCCACGGGGCAAGTGACCCTTATTATGCCCGAAACGCGCGCGCAGCAACAGGGGTGCTGCAGCGCAGCAGCGCTGCGCTGCTCGGGCGTTTTCCCCGCGGCCCAGGCCGGCACCGGCCAGGTGGCGCAGCGTGGCGGCGGCCGCGCGGCGCAGCGCCGGCTGCCGCGAGCGCAGCGTGGCCAGCAGCAGCGGCAGGTGCGCGGCCGCGGGCGCGGCGTGCGGCGCGAAGAGCGCCAGCTGCTGCGCGTACAGCACGCGCTCCAGCTCGGCCGCCGGGCCGTCGCCCGCGTCCGCGCCGGCGGCCTGCCCGCGGCAGCCGGCACGCGCTCGCAAGCCATGCGTACCTATCTCAGGGCGGTCTGGTGTTAACGTCGTAGTAAGGTAGCCGGTGAAAGCCCACATTGAAAGCCCACTTTGCGCACCATTTGCATGCCGGCGGCCTGAGTCACGCAAGGGAGTACGTGCGGACGGCCGCAGCCCGCGGCCGCGCTTCCAGTGACATCTGGCAGGCGCGCATCAGGGCTCCCCGCATCGGCCGCCCAGCTCCGCTGGTACCACAACCGACCGAGCGCGGCGGCCGCGCGTCCGGCGGTGCCAGGCCCCGCCTGCTGCGGGCGCCGACAGGGCGCGTCGGGCCGTGCGCCGCGGGCGCGGGCGCGCGCACCTGCATCTCGCGGATCAGCGCGCGGCAGCGCGCGTACTCGCGCGAGCCCAGGCGCAGCTCCGGCCCGAGCACCGCCACCATCGCGTTGGCCAGCCTGCGCGCTGCTGCCAGCGCTCGGAGCTCCCAGAGCTCTCGCACATCGATGCACACTACAGCTCCCAGCACATGTCAGACAGCCCTCCCGCACCGGTTACTGTGAGCTGGCCTGTCCCCAAGCGCACGCCAAGGGCATGGCGGCCCTGCCCATGCGAGCACTTCGCCGAGCTTTTCTTCAGCGCGGTGCCTAATGGATTGCGTTGAGTGGTACTTCCATATGTGTGGCATCAGAGATGCGGAGGACGCGGCGCGCCTTCCGGCTGCCGGGCGCAGGCCGGGCACGGACGCGCTGCCCTCCGCGAGCAGCACGGCGAGCGCGAGGTCCAGCGCCGGCCGCACGTGCGGCATGAAGCCCAGCCCGGCCGCGCGCGCGAGCAGCCACAGGCCGTGCAGCAGCCACAGGTGCACGCCCGGCGGCGAGCTGGGCGCCAGCGCGAGCAGCGTGCCGGCCGCGCCATCCGCGGCGGCCGCCAGCGCGATGCCGCCCTTGGCGCGGAAGATGGCGCCGGCCGCCAGCGCCAGCGCGCCGCGCCTGCGCGGGCGGGGCCACGCCTGCGGGCTGGGCGCCGCCGTTCTGAGCCTGTGCCTGGCTGACTTTTCTCGCCGGTGTGAGGCAGCGCAGTGCCGCGCTGCCTGCCATGGACGCAGCGTCAGCAGGAGCACCACACGCCTAGCGAGGAAACCCCCCCTTGGCCCAAGCGGCTTGGCACGCGCAAAGGACCCCAGGTTGAGAGCCCGCAAAGGGGTGGCGCCGCAGTCGCGTACCGCGCCGGCGACGGCGTCTCGCCCGCGGCGCGGCACACGCCGCGCACCAGGCCAACCGCGAACGCGTCGCTGCCGATGCAGGCGGCGGCAGCGTACGCCTCCGCGGCCGCGCGCTGCAGCGCCGCGTCGCCCTGCTCGGCCGCCTCGGCCAGCACCACGTCCGCCAGGCCGCGCGCGCGCTCCGCCAGGTCGTCGCGGTCACCAGGTTCGCCTGCACATGACATAGGGTTGGCCCTGCATAGGGTTAGTCTGCACTTGACATGGGGTGTCCCTAAATCCACAGGCTGTGTATTGCTGGAGCTCGACGCTCATTTGCACCGTCCCTCGGCGCTGCCTAAAGCGCCCAAGCAGCTGTGCGTATCATCACGTCATCAGCCGCAACACCGCCGCAAGCTGCTGGGCCCTGCGCAGATAGGGGCACTCCAGCGGCCACTGCTGCGTCGGGCCAGGCCGCGTACTGCGGCCTCGCTGCGCCAGCGCGTCCAGGCCGGAGAGCGCGGCCGCGGCCGCGCACGCAACGGCAGCGCGCCGCGCGGCGGCGTCCCGCTCTCGCCGCCGGCCCGCCCCGCCGCTGCCGCTGCCGCCGCCGCCGCCGCCAGGCCCGGGCGCGGCGTCGCCCGCCGCGGCGGTCAGTAGCAGCTCCAGGATGGCTGCCTGGTCGTGTTGCAGGCCCGAAAGCAGCAGTGAGTGCAGTCAGTCTGTTGGAGGCTGTGTACCAGCCCTTGTGAGCATGTGAAATGCAGACAACTGCCGCACATCGCCTGGCTAATGCCCCACTACAAACACACGGCCGCACTTCAACAAACGTCTCCGGTACCGTCAGGAAAGAGATACTCACGTGACAGGTTGAAGTTTTTTAAAGAAGGGAGTCGGGGAGGCCGGTGCACCTGGTTCGCAGGCGACACCGCCGCCAGCAGCCCACCCAGCAGGCGCAGCTGCGCGCCGAGCAGCGCGGCGCCCAGCGCGGCCGGCTGCGGGAAGCTCTCAGGGGCGGGGTCGGGGCCGCCGGGCGTGCCCGCCACACGATCAGGCAGGCCGCCGTCGTCGGCGCCGCCGCCGCCAGCGCTGGCGCAGTACAGCACGCCGGCCTCCCAGGGCAGGGCCGGCGGACCGCCCGGCGCGCCCGCGAACGCCGCCAGAGCATCGCCGAGCGGGTCACGCCCCGGCGGCCATGGCCCCAGCACCTGCCCCGCGGTGGCAGCCGCTGTTCAAGCCTGCATGTTCGAGGCTAACAGTGCCTATTTTTGCGCAACTTGGTTGAATATCATCATCTATGCACATACACAGCATCTATCACGTGATTGTTGTGCACATGCACAGCGTTTTTACACGTGAGGTGTGCACAAACATGCCGTGATTCTTTGCGGCTCTGTTTGGACGCGCACGCACCGCGTCCTGCAGGTTAAGCGCAGCGTGCAGCGCGACCGCGGCGGCGGGCGCGGCGGCGGGCGCAGGGCGCAGCGCGCGCACGCAGAGCCGCGTCAGCGCCTCATGCTGCTCGGCGAACGCGGCCGGCGCCGGCAGCGCCGCGTACGCTCCCAGCAGGCGCAGCTGCGCGCCCGCAGTCCGGACTACGTGCGGGGCCGACGTCCCACTGCGTTGTGAGCTGACTGCAGCGTCCTACTGGCGGGACAGCATGAAACAGATCAATGCGGCCTCAGCAAGAGCCTTCCAAGCTTGTAACCAGGCCAGGTTCCGCTCCCGGCAGCCACCGACAAGGCAGCGCCGCGCGGGCGCGGACCTGCAGCATCGCGGCGGCGGCGGCGTAGACGGCGCCGGGGCCGGCACGCGCGCCTGTGCGCGCGGGGTCCTGCAGCGATGGCGCGCTGCTAATCGCATCCAGCGTTCCGGCGAGCAGGCCGGCCGCGGCGCGGTGCAGCGCGGCGCCCTCGGCGCGCGGGGCGGCCGCGGCCGGGCCGATTGTGAATGCGGCCAGCGCGGCCAGCGCGCCCGCGCGCCACCAGGCCTCCGCTGCCACCAGCGCCTCGCCGCCGGCCTGCCGGATAGTCGGCGCTGGTCTGCATGTGGATCTAGAAGGCGAATGACGCTGCAAGATGAGCTGCTCCTCAGAGCTTTGCTGTCCTACCACAGTGACTACTTCCTAATTCTGCCCTTGATGCGTCATAGACAGACTCCCTGGCAGGTGCGGGGTGCCTGCAACAGCCTGTAAACGCACTGTTCCGGGGCGCCGGCACAGACGTCTTTCCAGCAGCATGCAGCCCCCCTGTAAGGTGCGACATGCAGGTGTACGTTTGACTCGGCGTGCCCGGCTAAATACGTCACCACTGGGCCTGCACCATGCGCATGTGAAGCCGTGGCAGGGGTGCCGCGCAGGGCGCACCTGGTCGGGCGCGCCGGGCGCGGCGTACTTAGTGAGGTCCAGCGCGGCGGCCGCGCCGGGCCCCAGCGCGGGCGCCCACAGCGCTGGCATCGCCCCGCGCCGCGCGGCCAGCTGCTCCGGCGGCAGCGCGGCGCACAGCGCGCCCAGCAGCGCATAGCCGGCCTCGCGTTCGACGCCCGCGCCCGGCGCGGCCGCGCACGCGGGCGCCAGCAGCAGGCGCGCCGCCAGTGCGTCGGCGTCGCGCACCAGCCGCGCTGGCACGCCCAGCGGCAGCCTGGGTTGTCCGGCCAGCACGGAGCTTTACTTATAGGCCCAGCATGACTCCTAGAGCCAGGTGGACAAAGCGCAAAAGGTATGATGCCTGCATACCACTCTGTGCTTTATGGCAGTGCAGGCGCTGCGCCGGTCGGCTCTTGCGCTGGTCGGGAGTGTGCAAGCACAGCATCTTGCCTGCCCGCAAAGGCAGTGAACATCGTCCTCTGGCCCAGCTTGAGGGCTCAACCTGTAGCGGGTGGCAGCACATCGCGCCAGGCTTTCAAACGGGCGCACCGCGTGGAGGCGACCAGCAGCGCCGACGCGCCCAGCGCGAAGCCATGCACCGCATCCATCGCCGGCTTCATGCCCGCGAGCTCGCCGGGCGCCAGCCCGCGCGGCGTGGACCCTAGGTCCTCGTCGGGGCCCCGCGCTGCGCCGCCCGCGGCGGGCGGCGGCGCGAGCGCGGCTGGCGGCGCCTGCGGCGCAGCCGGCTGCGCTATTGGCCCCAAGCTGTGCCCGAGCTGCGCGGTGCACCTTTACGAAGTGACCAAGGGGGAGGCATGCCTGCGGGGGCTGGGGCGGGGGGGCGCCGTTAGCCGGCGGAGCAGCAGCGGGCGCGGCGGCGGCCGCCAGGCGGGCGATCGCGGTGGACAGCGCGGCCAGCTGGGCGGCGAGCAGGCGGGCGGCTGAGGACGGCTCCGTTGCGGCCATGGCCGCCAGCACCGCCGCCGCCTGGCGCCCTCCCCAGTGTCAGTGTGTATACTGGGTTACCAAAAGAGCGTGGGTGTCAAAGAGCGTGATGCGGCGTCTTGCGCGGGTCAGAGGCCAGCACCATGTCACCTGCACTCGGGGCATTTGACCTGCTGTTTATGCGCCAGGATGGAGTGCAGCTCCGCAGAGTGTTCTGCTTAGACCGCACTCGAGTGGCCCTGATGCCATGTGCCGTTGAGGGAAACAGGCATGCGCATGCATCGCAGGCGGCTTTAGGAGGGGCGATCGAGTCGGTGGGCGCGCCTGCACGCGCAGCGCGGAGTGCGGCGCCAGCAGCTTCCACACGATGGGTGCCTCCAGGCCGCGGACCACCTGGCGCGCGCGCCCGCACCCTGAGCGCAGGATGCCGTCCAAGCTGCTTTTCGCGCAGCTCATGACCAATGCATGCATACTAGGATGCAAACATTCTGCCACGCACCCCTGGTGCGAGGGGCGCGCAAGCGCCAAGTACCGTCGTGCATGCACAGAGCCTCTATCTGCCCACCGCCAGTAGCCAGTCAAGCACTAATCACTGTGCGGGCGCCGTGGCGCGCCTCTGGCGAGACCTCGCCCAGGACCTCCAGCAGCCGCCCGACGGCGTCGAGCGCAACCACGGCCAGCGGCACGTGGCCGCCCAGCACGCTGGCCGCCAGCG
>JAABUV010006391.1_pt1 | contig 12863 bp, 19 predicted proteins | sample 5559971 | NCBI WGS metagenome assembly JAABUV01 (sample SAMN10711881, study PRJNA513362) | rock metagenome | isolation source: Antarctica rocks | place: Antarctica: Victoria Land, Knobhead nord | collected 2015-12-19
CGCAAGATTTCCGTGGTACAGGACATTGGTATTACTGCGCAAACGGGCATCCTTTCACGATTGGAGATTGCGGCATGCCGATGCAGACATCTCAATGCCCGCAGTGTGGTTCTCCTGTCGGCGGTCAAGACCATCAGGCTGTTGAGGGAGTCACACGAGCGACGGACCTGGAGGCACGATTCAGTGGATCGACGATCAGGCGTTAGAATTAGCTGCAGTCTTTATAACTTCGCAACTGACGCATTCTGATATTTCGGTCACGGAGGTTGTGGTGAGATTGTCCTTTGGCTTTAGAATGAATCCTTTTGTGTACATATACAAATGGAATATGTTTGAGCATCGAAGACAGGTACTAAGAAGTAGAGACATCGCCTATGCTCCCCTAACATCACTCCATTCGCGGACCGTGAAAGGCGGTCTATCCACGCAAATTCTCACAATAGGAGAAGGTCAGCCGTGGACGGTTCCGCCAGCGCTACCGTCACCAGACCACTTGGAACCGAGCAACATCAGGGTCCTGGTGGCCCAGCAGAGGTAGAGGAGCAGGAGTGGGAAATCACGGAGATTCTTGAGAAGAGAGCGGCCGGGTCAGAAACGGAATATATGGTACGCTGGAAATATACATGGTTGCTCAGAAGTGAATTAGAAAGCGCACAGGGGTTGTTGAAGAAGTTTGAGACAAAAGGCCGAGCACAGCATGAACGTAAACGGAGTAGACCGGCTCGGACGGACAAAGGCTGATGATCGTGCATTTGTCCGTAACCACATCGTGGATGCGTGTACGGCCATGTCCCTGCGTCAAGCAAGCACGCAGCCTATTCGTGGCCAAAGGCTCAGCTGCAGCGCGGAAGAAGGTGAAGGGACTGATTTGCAAAATTGGTTGACCGTCAACGAAGAACAGGAAAGCAAGCGAGGACAAGGGCGTATTTCGAGATTTGTTAACTATTTTAGAGCTTGGGTCTGCTGCATATTGAATTAAAACAATGTAATAAAAGACGAGAAGAGAGTTGATTGTAACCACTTCTTGTACTAAACGTCTAAAGGAGGGCTTCCGAAACCGCTGTCAGCCATATCTCCAGGAGAAAACTCCTCATTATTCCAGGAGGTCTGACGTTGTTTGCCTCCTATGATGCAATATCGGCTCATCCAAGCTGCATAGGGCATCACCTTGCACTGCCTCAGAAGAGTTTTCCTGGGAGACGTTACCTTGGATAGCCCAAATACCAGGTGGCGAGGCACCATGGGCACTGCCTCAAGCTGCCCCAGAAGAATTCTCCTGGGAGACGTTGCTCAGGAGAGCTTGAATTATAGATGGCGAGGCACTAGAGGCACCCACCTCACTGCCCGACTCACAAGCACAATCACGGTGTACCGTACCAAATTGGAGCGGCATGCCAGAATTAGAGCAGGGTGCCATAGGTGGAAGAGTGCCTAAATGTGGAGCAAGACTGGAGCAGATGGAGAAAATCTCGAATGTGAGTATCACTGTAGGTCCGAGACGATTACGTAACTATACGCTTGCCTTGTAGGGCGAGGCGACCTAGGTAACCTCTTCTCTCCGTACGAAATTGCAGTCATCCTTCCACAACGCACTCTTCTCACAAAATGCACGCCATTACAAGAGTATTTTACCATCCTTTATGCCCATTCTGTAATCTCAGAACTGCCCGCTCTTCATTCCCCTATAGCTGCTAAATTTACTCACCACGCGCATAGACGGTTCCAAGCTTGTGTCTTATCATCCTTTAAGATTCGACATTGAATTATGATGAATGCTCAGCAAAAACAGGGTATTAATGGAGTCCAAAAGAAAGAGAATAGTCCAGTCCATCCGGGTAAATTGACTTCTTCTACGTTGGTGGCCAACACATGTTCTCTGAGATTCTTGGCTACGGGTCGTGCCCTGGGATTAACTGCATAGGGAGCGACAGCGGTAAATATCTCCAGCAGTGCACCTGGCCCACGCAGCTCGTATTCTCGGCGATAAGAGAACAGAAACGGCAGACATGGCCCTTGATTCGAAGCTTCGCGGGATGCCGCATAATTGGCCTCGGTGCGAATAAGTAGGCGAAGGTCTTGCGGAACGATGTGATCGAAACCGGCCGCGGAAAGACCTTGAAGGAAAGCATGGAGAGAATGGAAATTCCTCAACGCGTGCAGATGCTGCAACCGTCATATTAGCGATGCAGGAAAACACAGTGGATCAGATTAACTTGCCTTTGCAACCTCCAACGCCTTCTTGGCAAAATGCTGATCTACGAGGGCCGCTTCCCGCACGGCGAGGCTGCATTGGTTCCACTCGCGACCGATATTTCGAAAAGTTTCTTCGTTGTCTATAATGTTCTGGAGACTCAGAGTGTGGAAATTGATCACGTCGGAGTCAGTTATCAATTCGGCCAGTTTCTGAGGAGATATCTTCACGAGAGACTCGAAGAATGGGATGTCTGTTTGGAAGCTCCCCACCCAATCCGTGTCTGTCTCGTCTGCATATGAGAGTCGATAGCGCACGGCAAGCACCGCAAGTTGTATCAATTTTCCCTCAAGCGGTCTATCTTGACTTTGAAGGATCTTCCGAAGTGGTGGGACAATGAAATCGAGGGTGTAAGAGAATTCGGCGTATGCGGTTGAGTTATCCAGCGATCTCCACCGGGGCGATCGCGCTCGCTCAGATTGTTCCAGCCGCTGGAAGTGATTTTGCAGGCCTAAGGAAAAGGCGAAATGTGCGAAGGGATTCCGCTTGCTTAATTCCTGTCAGCGAAGTCAGCAGATGGACCGAGGAAGTGAAAGGTCGAGCTTACATGTGTAGCTAGACGGTACCTTTGCAACTGGCTGGGATACATGTGCAGATACGAAGCCACCACTGTCGGTAACACGTGAATGTGATAGTGGAGGAAAATTTCCATTGAATTTGCAGAACGGCCAAGCGTATATTGCACCAATGCCTCAAAGGAGATCTCGCGGAATCGCCGCCAACTCTGCTGATCGATGATGGCCACGAGACCGTCAGGCGTCTGATTCACTGTCTGACGTGGTCCAAAGAGTGGCTGCCATGTTAGAGAATCGGCAGGGAACAACGATTCAAGCCGATCCAGCATTTGATCCTTGCTAAATCCAGCGACAATTTGCCGATTGCCAACTCCTGCGAATACAAGCAGCGTCGCAAGAACGGAAACCCTACGGTTACGCAAGACAGAATGAAGCAAGCTTCTGTCCGGGTATGGCCAGAAACGTATAAGCAGAAGGATAGCCGAGAAGTCGTGGCCCCGAAGGATCCTGCTTTCCTCTTCTCGTTGAAGATTCATTGTTTCCACCGTGTCGTCGGATGGTGACGCAGATGAGGGAGGAGACCCTTGAAGCGTGGATGACGGCGCGAGAGACGGTGGACGTGTCCATGATGCCATAGGGACGATTCTGAGCGTAGCGATGCAGTGGAGGGCGATGAACGTATCAATGAAGGCGTGGGAAGTGCTCGAGGAATCTCTGCCGGCAACAGGAAGGGGTTGCAAAGCGCAATCGAGTGATAAAGAAATCGACCGCAGGTCCAGGGTCCCAACAAAGAGAAGATGTCTAGAAGACGTCAATCAGAGGGATGAAGAAGGGTTAGAGAAAGATTTATTTACTTATAGGCCCTCAATGGTTGATGACTCTGGAATAATTTGAAACAAAAGAGCAGTTCAGCGCATCCAAACGACCTGTACTATATGCCCCTTCCCTTGAATCATTTAGTGAGAATGAGGAAAGCTCTAACGAGGTGATCTTCATCGTGGCCGTCAAGTCTGCTCTGCCGATATAGTGTCTTAAGTCCAGACGAATTGGAAGATGGCCGCTCCATGTTACCTTCTGTTGAGCTAAGAGCATCGGTCCGTGAAACCTTGCATCGACCTTTCATCGACCTTTTACAGCTCCCGATCCGGGAGGTGGAAAACTAAAAACACCTCCTGATACAGGAGCTGAGTACCCTAGCCGAGCCCCTAACCCATGAACTAGTTCAAAGAGCTGTTGGATCTGTAGCGTAGAAGATTTCTCGTTCTCGACTCAGGTGCACTTCTGCGCCGCAATCTTTCAAGATCTGGAATATTCCGAAAGTCTGGGTGAAGCCTCCCATACGTGAATTTATGCCTCTATAGACAGATACACATTTGGACCAGCTTGTGTAGATTACAATGATAGATTCGTCCTTCAGATTTTGCTGATATGCCACGGAGGATATTAAGGTAGCTCTAGATTTGCCAAATGTAATTTACTGCCATTCGGACTTTATGGGATTAAAGATTGAGTTGGGAAAGTCAGACTCTGCCAAGGTCCGAATGGATCGTATTCGGAGGTAGCATCTGGAGCTCTGTGAAATTAACCAGATGGGATTAAGACCGGACCACCATCACCGCTCGGTGGAAAGCCTGCCACCCCTTGGGCATTTTGGAATAGATTGCTATGGTGTGACGCCATCTCGTGCGTGAAATGCCATTCAGGAAGGAATTCTCGCTCGTCGTCGTTTTCAGCGGCGAAGTTCTCTTCTACACTCTCAAGGTCAATCTACGACGAACTTTACAGATGTTTGAATATGGGCCTGTCAACTTACCGAGTTGCTTCATATGATTCTGAAAGGATGTCGAATATAACGGCAACGATGGGCGGTCAGAACTGAAGGCGTCGCCATATGCTTGATCGCTGCAAGTGGTTGTCAAAATCGAAGCCGGGATACTCTCAGAGCTTATTCGAGTCCGCTGCTGATGGTATTGTTGCGGCTGAGCAGGACCGTCGCCGGTTGATGGTGGTATCACATTTTGGGCGTTGAACATGGACGAGGGTGGCGAAACTCGAGCAAATGGTGCTGGCTGCAGCGGAGGAGATTCGTAAGACGTCCCTTGTGACACGGGATGATTGGGATTCTGGGAGCGAATTTTATGATTGAGACCGCCGATCGATCTTCGCACCTGCTGCCCACAGCTCGTGGTTCCTGACGAATTTGGCGTGGCATGAGATGTGGCCGTTGCTGCTGAAGGGTTCGAGCGTTTTGTATTGCGAGTCATTGAGCTCAACTCAGCCTGAACGTCGATTCCTGATAGTGGAAGTCGTAAACATTCAATCCAATGACCGTAAAAAAATGTGTTTTATCGCTTACCCTTCTCCACCAAAATCCTTTCCAGCAGTGAATTCTCGTAGCAGAGTGTAACGCACCTATTCGCAGCTTCGCGATGCTCCTTATCTAGACTTTCTAGGGTACTCTCATGATCTTTGATGGTCGTCTCTAGTCCATTGATGTACTTCGTGCGTCTCTCGCGAAACGCAGCCTGAGCCAGTCTGTTTCCTTGCTTCCGTTCGTCGATAGTGGCAAATACCTAAAACTCTAGAGTTCAGCTTCCCATGTGCTCTCCTCGACGGATTTCGATAAGGCGCACCGGTTTCCGACCTCTTCTCCCTTTCCGTCCCCCTTTCTGTTTTTGGATCACTGCGTTCTCTTTTTTGAAAGCTTCTTCCTCACCCTCCAGCACCGGCGTCGAGCCGACACAGCCAGTAGACATCTCTCCTACTGCCTCAACAATCGAGGCATCTTTCTCTTCCTTATGGCCTGACCTGACAATCCCGAATACCATGCCAGCAGCTTTGGAAAGTCGACTGTGCCCGAGCTGCTACAATCGTCAGTTCCATGTATAAGGGGACAAGATATGCGTAGATTCTAGCGCTGATTCGCTGTGTTCGCCATATAAAGAGAGGCGATCTTTCGCTATGTTGCTGTGTACAATCGTGTTGAATTGCGTATTAGCTTGTCATGCGTAGAAGATAGACAGCAAAGGTACGAAGAGCGAACATTCGCTGCTGTCTGAGGCTCTTCATCTCCCGAATCGGGACGTGGCTGAGTTTTCCAATTCCTGTATCGGGAGCTGGGAAGCACGCGTTCCAAATGACCTACCAATAGAAGGACCAGGACTCCCAGCGACAGAGTTCAGACCTGTGCATGATATGCACGTCTAGCCAAAATGAAGAATGGCTTCTCTTGGTCAAGGCCAACGGAGGAGACTGGACGTGTGATCTCTAAAACCGTTGCCTTCGAACCTGAAGCCTCGTCGCCTTACTTCACTCCAGAGCCGCATCCATTGTCTATAACTCACTATGGACCGGTCATCATCCCACCGGTCTGAAACGGTCAGAAGGCTTGTCTTCTTTTCGAGTACCGGTAGACAGCTCCTGCCGTACAAGAACCAGTAAGTGTCAGCAGATCAGCCATCAAGGTACTAGTAATTGGCATAGACTGGATATTCTTAACGCTTTCTTACACAATCTCGGGACACTTTTATCGACTCTTTCAAGGCGGTGTCATTGTGAAGGGAATAGTCAACATGGCGACGCACTTTAGTGCCAGTGTCGCTCCCTGGCGAAGTTCACGAGCCATCGACACGTCACAATTTTTAAGCGGATATACTTCTCCACAACATCCCACGTTTATCAGCAATCTCGACCCAGCGATGGCCTCTGCAGCCTTCCTGAGCGTCGAACAATCGGTGCAGGCCATAAAGACGGATGGCTTTCTATGTCTTCAAGACGCAGCGAAAGGCTTGCAAGCTGACGAGTTCGGGAGGAAACAGTTCCCTATCAGAACCGGCGAGGGAGTAGACTTCTGCAAAGCGCACACTTTTCATGACCCGGTAGGTAGATGCTATCCCCATTCACCCCGTCTCATCTGACGTACTGAGTAGCGGATTACCGGGATCCTTGAGTCTGTTTTTGAATGGTGCGGCTTGGGGATGTTCACCGTCCTTCACCCCTTCCCCGGTTGCGCGCATAACTTCTTCATCGATAAGTCAGAACTACAAGGTCTTATGGTGCAGATATGGAGCCGTGGGTCACAAGCGATCTACTACAAGAATTCGCATCATCTACCACTACAACCATCAAGAGCACACGATGGCATGTTCGAGATTCCTCATGAGCAGCTAGCTAAGGGTTCTGACCCAACTACAATGAACATGGAGGAAGGAGGCTTGTAGGCTGGTGTTTACCGTGCCGAAATTCACAAGCTAAACTATCCCAGGGTTGTGCTCGATCCCCGGCTAGGATTCACCGTCTTCAAAGGATTTGCTGTCACCTTCGTTTTCGCAGTCCAGGAGCTTGTAAATAAATGGGGGAAAATGCAGCTCCCATACTCTCCTGAGCTGAACAGGAAAGTCGCAGAAATCAGTGATATTTCGCCGAAGATTGGAACGAATTTCACATTTCAGGTGTGAAGGGAGTGATAGATCATTTTTCATTTTACTTTGATACGGTTTATGCGGCTAGATAACGTCATGGTAACATGAAGATACAGCGAGACAGTCATAACGAGAGAGCAACGAATCCTCTAAGAGTACTGGAAGTTCCTCAGAGACTGGATGATTCCTTGAGCGAAGCCCTGAATCCAGTCGATCTGAATTGATCGAGGTGCGGAAAAGTCCCCTGCAGCATTCCGTTTTGTTCTAGTAAACTGTAGATTTATGGATGATTCCAGCCATCTGAGAAGACCGGAGTACCCCAGGAGGCGGTATTGCAGAGTGATGTATGTGCGGAACTGAATGCTTCGTTTGACAGGATCGGGGCCTCTGTGTCAACTGCGTTGTAGAGAGGAGTTGCCTGCTCTGACACCGCGTAGTTCAGTGGATATATCGGGCTAGTTATGAAGCTCGGTGCCTCCGTGTTGGTTGCGTGGTAGAGTGAAGGATGCGTCTGCCCAGGACCCATATATTTTAGTGGATAGACCAAGTTTGTTGCCAAGCTAACTGGCTCGGCGGCGGTTGTGTCGTAGAGTCGAGGAAATATCTGCTCGGAGGCCACGTAATTAAGTGGATGTACCGGGTTTTTTGCAAAGCTCGGCGCTTCTTTGATGATTCCATCGTAGAGTGACGGAATCATTTGGCTAGGTGGTGCAGAATTTAGTGGATAAACCGGATTCTCTAAGAAGCCTGGAGACTCCCCGCTGACTATGCCGCAGTTTGCGCGGATTGCCACCCTAGACGGCGTTGAAGGCGGGAAAATCGGCCGTTCGTCCAGTGGAAGTCCCACACTCGGCTCTCGATCTTTATTATTCGCGCTGACATCGTTAGCCTTCACTGAAATGAGGAATAAATCAGATGCTTACAAGCTTGTTGCGCTGGACGTATGACCTTCCGCCTTAGACGTTAATGAAGAAGGGTTTGGCGAAGAAGACGCTATCGTAGACGGCGAGATCAATATCTACTTGGTTTCATAGAATGCTAATGCTGCGAGGGTAGCAAGGAGACACGTACTTTCATCGGATTCTGAATTCACGAGGTCATCTGCAGGTTTCAACGCGTTTTGTCCGTGCTGTGAAATCCTATGGCGTTGAAGACCGATCCAGCTCTTGTAACTTGTCTCGCAGCTTTCGCATGTCGTGCTATAGCGTTCTTGAGCGAGAGCCTTATGATCATCATCCCCCTCCCATAAATGCTTGTAAAGTCCGTCTGATCTGTTGAACGACTTCTGGCAAATTTGGCAAGCGTGTTTCTTCGAAAGCTTCAGCTTCAGAGCCTCGTTCTCGCTCCTCAAGGACTGATTCTCATCCTTCAGTGCTTGTATCTCGCTCTCCAAGAATCGAACGCGATCATCATCATGTTTGGGTTGTGTTTCTAGCTGCCTTCCTTCGCGAAGAACCTTTCTTTGGGGCTTATCTGGATCTCTTTTCTGAGATAAGTTGGGAGTCGTCCGCTTTCGTTTTTGACCGTAAGCTTCGGCAGCCTTCTTCATCTCAACACGGAATGAGACGCGCTTACATTTACAATCGGGCGCTTCTACGACGTCCGTCGATTCAAAGCTTGGATCAGTTAGTGATCTCAACGATGGTCGCTTACGTAAGCATAAGCTGCTACTACTACGGTAGGCCCTTAAGTTTTGTTAATACAGTTTCGAGAGCAGGGAAGTGCAGGTTTGCAATGACTAATCATCGATCTACAAGGCACCGAGGTAGCCTTACCAAGCATTAATTATACATGCTATAGCTAATTGAGAGGAATATTCCGGCCATAAAGCTCGGTTAGCCAGTCATTACCTGCCATTGAACAGCAGAATTAGCACGACGAACAAGGAGAGGCCAGGAGCTTTAAAAGACAGGAGAAACGTTGGCTTATCTACATCTAGAAGATTACCTATTCTTCTTCAAGGTTGACGGCTTTTGCGAGCCACCTCCATAATCTTTGGTCCGCCACAAAGCCTCCACTCATGCTTGAAACCATTGTAAGCTTTCTTGACAAAGCCTGCCTCTTCAGCCCGGTTGCTAAAAGCTGGATGAAATGAGCAGGAGGATCTTCCAATCCCAGAATGTTGAGTGCAGAGAAGGCTTGAATCGGTCGCAAAGCTTGTGCGGGACAACGGGACTGTGCCAGTCCGACGGATCAAGAAGCTGTCAAAGAGTGATGAAGAGCTTCGCGAGCAAGGACGGTGGTCAAGATTACAGAAGTAGGATCGCGCCACCTTGATTTTTTGCACGATGTCGTTTAGTGGTTTACTCTTACTGTCCGAGAAGCAATCTAGCTGGCTTATGGACAATACGCGGGTGTATCTAGAGTCCCAATCTCTTCCTCCTGACTGGATTGCACGAGAACAGATAAGGAACGTTCTGGCAAGGACATCAGGCAAGCAAATACAAAATCTTTCCTGGAAAGTCAGTTCATTACTGTTTTTCGCCGAGATGCAGCCATTGACCAATCTCAAGGCTATCATATCATTAGCGCTGGTCTCAATGGCGCCATCCTCAGCCATGGGCTCTGACTGTTGCGTCACAAGTCTTTGTTCGCTGTGAGACAACGCTAAGAAAAAAAGCAAGCTATAATAAACGCTTCGAGTCCGGGATACAAATAGCCAGAGATATGCAAGCTCAATATTTCGGCCATGACATGAATATTACGGGATTTCGCTCGGCTGCTTCTATCAGTATTCCATCATTAAAGGACCTTCCCGAGTTGTTTCAGCACTTCTGGAAGCATGGCGTCACTGGTGAAGACCGTGGTAGAATATTCAAATCTAGAGTTCCAAATCCTATGTTTGCCGGTTCCTTAGAAGACGCTTCCATTCATCACTACGGCACTGATTCACTCCTGGGATTCCATCTTGCAACTGCATATGCGTCGTTGACCTCGGGCTCACCTCTGGAATCGTCAGGGAATCCTCACCTGCACAAAGTTGTCGCGGCAGCACGGCTTCAGTTTCGAAAATGGAGTGCTTCCTTCAGAAAAGATGCTCAGAAGAATCTTACCATACGCTTTTTTGCTGGAGATGCGCTTGCATTCTGCCACACGCTGCAACATATGCACACAACGGGTTGACAGGTCTCAATCAAATTGGTACCGTGATCAGTATCATCTGGAAGCATTAATACTCGACGGCGAGGACTACGCTTCCAATGGGAATGCCCCGTTGTTATTTAATGTAATCGATACATCGAACCTTTTAGATCATTTTGGTGCCATCAATATCCTGGTGGCTGCCTCGCCACTATTAGAGAACAGCATATCCGCTACTCTCTATACGGGAGCCCTAGTGAAGAAGCAGGAAGATCTGAAGGCGCTAGTAGCACCCCGATACTCCTCCATTGTATTTTGCAGTCTTCTAGCAACTATCCTGGTCGGCAATGGCAAAATATATTCGCCGTTGTGCAATTGGCTTTCGGATGTAACTACCTCGGGTTCAAGATGCGATGACGGTTTTAGAGTGAACGTTTCGGAAGATGTGCATAGCTGGAACGGGCATTCTTCTTCTTTAATCGTTTCTTTCGTTGCTCCTAGCTAGGTGGTCCTGCTCGAACCATCACGCTGCCACCGTCGCTTTTGAAGTTCAGAGCACGTCGCAGAGCTTGCACACATTTATGAATTCCCTCCGAGTTTGACATGAACATCTACAAAACAACGTTGGGAAACGAAGATTACGTCTACATGACCAAATATCGTCCAAATCATTCAGGACACGCGTCAGTGTGTAATGTCGAGGAGTCCAGCAAAATGGCTAACATATCAACGAAGAGGTTGTCAAGGCGAGCGTCGATCTGAAGACAGGACAAATAACAGCATTGATAGGCCGTCTCGATATAATCTTGAAGAGTGTCAAGTCCAGTCAAAGTAATGAAGCTACTGTCGAAACCGTCCAAACATCCCCTTGCACCATCAGTATTGCCATTGAAAAAAGTAGCCCAAAGTTCCATCTTCTCTTTCCTGTTCCCGTTCTGAGATCACAGAGCAAATCTCGAATCGCACGAAAATCCTCCTACATAGAAGTGACGGCTCCCATGACCGATCCTAGAGATGGCAATGAATTTCTGCATTTTATGTATCCCATGTTCCCAAGCAAAAAAAAAAAGAGCTGCAATGGCTGACCATCCATATATCGCTCATGTTCTCGTCCTGAGAGCGTCATCTAAGGGAGAAGTCTATGGAATCTAGCACGGCAAATCAGAAAGACGCCAGAATCAATCTCAAGAACTCGTTGTTCTCCTTGTTCATGCATTTTAGCGGTCTACGGGGACAACAGGCGCGAATTTTCGATATCAATAATCCTGACCATGGTGGCGTACATATACTGGTTTTTGTCTCCTGTCTCAGACTTGATTTGGCAAATCATACAGTGATGCTTGATGCGGCTATCTTGCCTCTGCACGATTCCTTGATGCCAAAAATACGGCCATTCTTAGAAAAGCTAACAGAAATAGATCTATGCAGTGTCGTAGCGGACAGTGATGAGCTAAGACTCTGGAAAGAGATCATTCCTGCCTGGGTCGAACGTTGCAGACAATGGGAGCACCGCCCTTCCTGCGCGTACCTGAGCAAATCCAAAATCCCGTTGTCCGTTGAGCTCGGCCAGAATCCAATTTGTTCTTGCGGAGAGGGAACTCTTTCACCCGAGTACTCCTTCGATCTTCCCAGATGGGATCTCGCTGTCGAATATGCGGTGCGGGCCGCGATATCGCCATCTTTCTTGGTTCGATTTGTGGGGCAGAGCTTTGAGGGAAACAAAATTGCGGAGCCACCGGCTCTTTACAAGACGGGGTGTAGATTTTGTGGTAAGGGCAAGTCTGATGATGGTGGGAAAGGCCTGTTGAAATGTGCCCGGTGTCAGGCCGTGAGATACTGCTCTGTTGAGTGCCAACGAGGTGATTGGAAAGGTCTGCATAAATTGATTTGGATCGAAGCAGGTTCGTACACGAATATTTGTTCTCGTCCTCTGCAGATAAATTGTTGTACATGTCTCAAAACCCGACCGTAGAATGAAAACATTGTGCTCATCTCTCCACCGGTTTATCCAGTAGAGGAAGTCTTTGGCATTCAAATTTATTGTAGTTACCAGACGTGCGAGATACTCCTTTCGCGCATCTTCCAGTCCCGAACACCTTCGTTCTCTTGGCCGTCAAGAGCAGCGAGTGGGCGAGCATCAAGAAAGATTACGACATGCTCCCGTCGGAGATAGCACCGTTCCCCAAGCCATTATGCAATTCTTTGGATGTGGAGATCCAGGCTGTGGAGAAGAGTTAGTCCGAGTGGTAGGCGATGGAGGATTGGATGATGGGGCCGAGGGCGCCAGAGGGTTTACAGGGGAAGACGAGGGAGAGGGGGGGGAAGTTGGGAAAGGCGAGATGGTGAGGATGGGAGGGAGTGGGAAGGGGCAGAGGGAGAAGGGACTGGAACAGAGATTCTGCGGCTCCACATGTTTACGAGATACCAATAGGTGAAATCGAATGACTATTCGATTCGTAAAATGTTTACCTCAAGCAATATGGATGTCCCAAACCCGATCCACGAGCCACATCAGAGGGTACGTAGTTGGCGAGGCGCACCTCGGTAGATAAAGGTACCAATCGTCCGCGTCTGAGGGTGACATGTTGCTAGTTG
>JAABUV010006392.1_pt1 | contig 12863 bp, 16 predicted proteins | sample 5559971 | NCBI WGS metagenome assembly JAABUV01 (sample SAMN10711881, study PRJNA513362) | rock metagenome | isolation source: Antarctica rocks | place: Antarctica: Victoria Land, Knobhead nord | collected 2015-12-19
TGAGCCATATAGATAGCCGGCCCTTCCCTTCTAGATACTTTCCTTCCTTAGCATTTATATACTCGTTACATTACACCCATATGACTCGCTCTATGCTGGCCCCTAACACTATGTGTATCGAACGAACAAAATCCTCTGAGGGAGAAAATCGCTCGTCGACTACACGACGACTTCACGTCGTCGAAACAATAAAATTGACACTACGTTATCAGTAATGAATCTATAGCTTCTATTCAGCGCATGACGCTCGAGTAAACTCTTGATGAGAGTGTCTGTGCTGTTTGATTATGACGCATTGTCTTTGCTTTGCTCTTCATTGACGATATTTTATACAAACGATGTTTCGATTCGATTCTCGATTCGAAGATGAAAGACGTTTTCTTTGCATTCGTGATGCTTGTGATTGTAATGTCAAAAACTGTGTTCTCTTGCTCAATGATTGTCATTCATTGAGCAGAGAAATATGTGATGAAAGAGAGACGTGTACGATGAGAAGATAGAATGTGATTGTATTAGATAATTCTATTCTGCTCTTGATTTGACTTGTGTTGTTACGATTCTAGTCTTCGTCTATTCTTCGTCTAGTCTTCACCTGATTTCATTCTAATTGAGCCTAGCGAGAATCTGATCTAGTCATGTTGTCATCGAGACTCTGCTTCATATGTGTAAGACGTCAACCTCTTCGAGTCTAGCACAGAGCTAGAACACACACATATAACAGCGAGTTTTTTTCTGTAGATACTTTTCTTTCTTAGTATTTATTTATTAGTTAAATGACATCTTTATGACTCGCTCTAGATCGATTTCTAACATGTATCACGTAGACGTTGAATAGATTGTTAGTATAAACGTGCGATCGCAATCGTTCAATGCATGACTCTGATCAATAGTAGAGAATGCGTTCTGATTATTCTCATGAACTTTCAATTTTTCACATAGATAGATGTATGATCTGACATCAAGTAAAGAAGATGAGCTCAAGCTCTCTCAGTATATCAGCGTGATCGACGAGTCACTACTTCTTTAAGCACTGTAGTCACGACTCTCAGACTCATCATTTGAGATGACTATTCTATCTGATATCTTTTCATCAATTACTCAACGACACTGTCGATGTGATGAAGACGTTTCGATATCGACGCAGTCGATGAATCGCAAATTCTTCGATCACTTGTAGTCACAACTCGCAGACTCTTCATCTGAATTGTTTATTTCACTAGTAGTATCTTTTCATCTCTTACTGACATTGACATTGTCGAGAAATAGAATACAGGTGCGATATAGAGAGCTTCGGAACCAACAGAGCGAGCACGAACACATGCAACGGTCGACCTAGTAGATAGATAGATCTAGAAGGTAGACTAGATACAGATGACTAGGTAGATAGGTAGATAGGTAGGTATGTCTCTATGTAGATGCTCTCGCCTAGAAAAGAGGTGAAAAGATGAGTAAAAAGGTGAAGAAGGAAAACTCCGCTCGGGAAACCCCTATAAATGATAGCCAATATCCTCATGAACCCTGAAGGTGCGGCTGAGTCATGCTCGGGAAACCCCTATCAATAGTAGTCAATGTCCCCATGGACCCTGAAGGTGCGGCTCAATAGCCCTGCTCGGGAAACCCCTATGAATGGTAGCCTATATCCCCATGGATCCTGAAGGTGCGGCTGAGCCATGCTCGGGAAACCCCTATCAATAATAGCTTATATCCCCATGAATCCTGAAGGTGCGGCTGAGCCATGCTCGGGAAACCTCTATCAATAGTAGCTAATATCTCCGTGGACCCTAGGTGCGGCCGGATCAATGCTGTTCCATGAGTCATCGAGGGGGTGAGGCTTCGCCCCACGACAACATGTCATTAGTCTTCTTCGTAGATCGATTGTGACTGTTAGAAGAGATGTTGTCGCGTAGGTGAAAACTCTGCACGACGGCTTTCCTGATCACGCAACGTTCTAACATCATTCGAACTGCGTCGGATTGAGATCTCTTGACTCTTCTGACTTCTATTCGAACACAGAATAGAATCAAAAGGTTCGTAGTCGGCACCACGTACAGGTGAATCTCGTTGCCAGCTCATTTGTATTATAATAAGACGAAAAACAAAATGTAAAAAATACAACAACAAACTAAAAGCTCATAATGTTATTTTGCGCCATGAATGGCTGGAAATATTTGAAGATGACGCTTAGAGAAGCCTTCCAAACTGCAAGCAACTGCACTCGAAACCAAATAATCCGGAATCCGAAAACTTTACAATTGAAGGTGACTCAGAACCTGACTCTCCCAAACCCTGCCTCTTCACTTTTCGTCCTCTTCTTCATACCAGCACTGATTGAAAAAGAGATGCTGTCAAACCCCGAGAAGCAATTCTCTTCAAGTGCAAGCTGTCTCAGTAACACAGCTCATATCTCGAGTCACGGCCAGTGAATGGCAGTATCAGAAGGTCCCGTGGGGCAAAGCCTGAAGGCTGCATTTCACCGCTGGATCCAGTTTTGACTCACTAGTGAAGGAAACTTTTGCTCTCTTTCGTTCCTCCCAACTACGGAATTCGTTGTCAAACTCCTTTGGCACCTCTTGTCAAGAGAACGAATATAGTCGAAATAAGCCGTAAGCTCTCGAGGGAGACCCTCGCACAGATCCTCTGTATTGATCATTCTTCTCTCCTCCAAGATAAGTTCTTCCTTTTGCGTTTGATCCGCGGCTGTGAGACCTTGCCACCGCAGAGTTTGATGAGCTCAACAAGGCCGTTCCCAACTCTGCTCTCAAAAACATCTCTCAATTATGTCATGGGGAGGTGAAGTTTGTCGTGGCCCGGCGGCGGACCGGCGTGAGCGAGGGGGTTAAAGAGGGTGACGGAAACTCTTGATTTTTTTTCACGCACAGAGCACAGCAAGATAACATTTCATAAGCACCCTCTTCTCCCTCTCTTCACAACATCTCTCTTCAACCACAGGCTGTCTCAGTAATTTGTTTCGTTTGTTGGGTGGTGTTGTAGAAGGTTCTGGGTGAACTAGCGGCTTTATTGCTAAGTAGTACTACAACCCCACTGGCCTTTGTGCCGTCGGTCAGCAACCCCTCATATTCACATCCTCTTTTGTGATTGTGCATTGAGACGAAGTCAAGGCTCTATTGCTTCTGCTCAGCCCCCCATCTCACGTAGCCTAGCACCCTTTACTTAAGGAGTGAATTGTTGAAGCAATAGAAAATGCAGTAGAAGCAATTGTAGAATCAGAAGAAGTAGTCGTTCAATTAGAAACATAGTTTCTAATTAGAAAGACAGTACGGAATAGTTGCAGTCTGTTGCACTGTCATTACACTGCCCGCTAGCCTATTTGAGGCTAGCGCCAATTGCGGCACAAAACGTAAGTAGATAGATAGCCACGTGATACTGTAGCTTCTTATCTTAAAACTATTCTTTGCAACATACTACCTTTACCTATCGATCTATGATCTTGTTTCCTCAGCTGAGAGCAGAATCTTCGAGATTCCCCTTCTCGTTCCCCCAACTGGGGCTGTGCGCTTGTCGCAGTGTAAGTCATGAATTTACTACACGCTGTTGCCTAACGGTTCCAGGTAGCCCTTCCTGCATTCCGCAGTCAACAGAGAACTTACTTGTCAACATGATTGTTGTCCAATTGGCTGAGTTAGAGCAACTGGCTACTAATAAAATGACCGAGTTCCCACATTTCTCCTTCCCTTTCAAACATTCTTGCCTTCACCATACATGACTTCATCTTCTTCATTGCCGTTCTCTGAATAGAGTATGACCTCGCATACCATTACCAAGTCTAGCTAGTTCAATACTGGTACTCACATCTGTACACAACATCTGTCCGCGGCTTAAGTCAAGATGCCGGAAGTACATGAAAACGAGGCTCTCGAAGCTTGCTCCACAGGGAATTTGTCAATCTTAAAGGGTCTTCTTCTTAGCGATGGCACGTTTCCGAGGGACTCAGCGTCTACAAAGCTCGACACACATTGTCATACCTCGCGAACAGATGACCAATTTCATCCGAATCCTCTTCTAATATCACAAATGTTGGAGAGGGCCGCCCAGAACAGCCACACGAATATAGTCCAGTTCATCCTGGACGAATACCCCAAAACCGAACTTTATGAAAGCAGCGTTCGTCGCGCAGCACAAAGCGGATCGATCGAGCTCTACAAGGTTCTTCTATCACACGATCCAACCGTTATAGATATGGACTTCTACGATGGACGAGAATTTCCCATAACAGTGGCCCTTAACATTGACACATCTCCCGAATTCATTGGTTTCCTGCTATCCGCAGGGGCTGATCCTAATGTGGGCGCCTTCGGTGTTGACTGCCTCGCACTGGCAACCAGATCAAGGGTCAACTCTCTGAAGCTTTGCGCCATGCTCATCGAAAGTGGTGCTGACGTAAAGAAATCATGCGCATTATCCGTAGCTGCAAGACAAGGGCGGCTAGATGTCGTTCGGTATCTCTTACAGCAAGGAGCCGAAGTAAACAATCTTTCAAATGGCAGAGCGAGAGATGTCCTCGACCTTAGCCACAATTGGCCGCCTCTACATACTGCCATTGAGGAAGGATATTTGAATGTCTGTGTTCTGTTGCTGGATCATGGCGCCGATCCATACACGCTGGACAAACATGGTCGCACTGCACTGCAGGTTGCTCGAGCAAGTAAGATTCAAGAGATTGCTCGTATGCTTCAAGCTCGTGGGATTGTTGAGCACAGAGAGGGTGAACCTGCCTAGGGGCGATCATACCCGTGACTTCCATATTTAATGGAATTTTATGAGTATATTGCATCGTGTCAATATACATGTATAGACTTCCGAATGATCCTACAGCAGTATAGCTGCTACTTCTACTTGCGTGACAGGAACTATTATGGTCGATACTTTACCCACACTTTTTTGTGAGTTGAACCAGAAAGTTCCACTAGGGGAGCTGGGGTGCTTTGAAAAACAATAACCTCAATTCAAAAGAGTTTCGGCCAGCATCTACGAGTATACTTGAGAATTCCATCACATCGTTCAAAGCTTTAAGCAGCACAAAGCTTTCTGCCTCATCCAGAATTTACTTTCCTAGCATATTTCTTCACATTAGAGTATCATACCCGAAGACAATGTTATGTCTCGCCATGATTGCTGTTCTACTTAAGCAATCCACTATCCATCTACTTCGCTTTCTGAAATTCCAGAGAGACACCGAACTTCTCCCCTACCAAATCCTCGCTCATAGCCCAGAGCTTTTCTGCCATGTTGAGGTCACTCGCCCAGGCTTTCGCGTCTGCGAATTGACAGTCGCTCATATAAACCTTCTCCCCCGTGCACAATAATCCTGGATCCAGCGCAGCAACCAATGTAGTGCTAGCTCCTTGCTCCAGCGTTTTCCATGAGTCTGCCAGTCTTTTCAGTGTAGCCTCTGCATCCTCTCGGCTCATATGACGCATGAGCTCGGTATTGATAACCCCTGGATGCACAGCCAAACTTCGGATGCCGAGCGATTTCAGTCTCTGGTCTAGAGAGACGGTGAAGAGGATATTCGCTGTCTTGGACGCCCCGTATGCTGCCATAGGGATATATGGCTGACTTGTAGGGACAGTGACTCTAGCCTTCAGGAATTCATAATCTGGCCACTCATCTGCAGGAATTTCGTCCTTTTTCTTCTCCCAGTTTATATCGGAGAAACGGACTGGGCTGTAGCGATGACCATTCGAGGAAAGGTTGATGATCCGAACAGAATCTGTTGAAGACGCCTTCGCAGCGGTGATGAGCTTCGGCATGATCAGATTCGTGAATAGGAAGTGGCCGACGTGGTTGGTTGCAAATTGTACTTCAATCCCGTCTTCTGAGAGGGTACGCTCTATAACAGTGGCAACGCCAGCGTTGTTGATCAGAACATCAATCAGCTCCTCATAAGCAAGAACTTCGCTGGCAGCCTTTCGGACTGAAGACTGAGAAGACAGATCAAGCTGCAAAAATCGACATGCAACTTTTGGGAAAGCAGATTGAATCTCTGAGATGACTGCGTCCACTTTCTCATTTGTACGGCCTGTCAGAATGAGGAGCTTTGGGGATTGCGATGCAATAGCTTTGGCGGTAGCACCACCTATACCGCCTAGAGAGACACCGGTAATGAGGAAGACTCGCCCTTTGATGGACAAGGGGAAGGCGGTTGCCACCTTAAACGCACTTGTAGTATGATCAAATTCAGAATGGGTAGCCATCATTTGAGATGCAGCAACTATCGCAATTGGGCTGTTACAATCACGCCCAATTCTCTACTCGAATGAGAATAAATGATAGACGCAGTTATGTCGTTTATCTTATAGCTAACCCTGTTCGGACTTAGCACAAAGTCCGACTGTCTACGGACTTAAGGGATAATCTGAAGAAATGACATGAGAATAGATATTGCGAGGTTCAGATAAGCATTAGGAACCAATGGAAGCTATAGGTGGTTTGGGGGTCTCATCACGGCTTTCACGGTCCCAGAGGCTTACCGTTTTCGGCTCTTCCGAGCAGAGCAAAGCAGGCAAAAGGGCTCATATGTCAAAATCATGTGGAACGTTCGAACACTTACAAAAACAGACCATTCCTTCTCAAGATATTTACGAAAAGTTCACTAGGGCGATCCACGAGTGTGGAAAGGTTACGAGTTGATGCTGTTGACTCAAACCCAAGATGAAATGCATCTCGATCGACTCTCGATGTCAAGGATTTGTCTCACTACTGGCACACGGTAGTAACTGTCCTCCTTACAACATTTGAGCCACGGAATAAATTCATTAGGCACCTGATGAGGGAGAAATAGATGGCATCTGTGTACGCTATTTTCAGCATGGATCTTCGATGGTTGTATGTTCTTTACAACTCTAAGTGACTTAGTGACAGTCGAAACTACTTTACCTATGGTTCGACCTCTTAAAATCTCTGTAGTCGACATTGCACCACCTATAGCCTCAATATGCGCCATCAACTTCCCACCCATCCTTGACTCGTATGTGATTGAGATATTGAGCGCGATTGAAAATTGGCGAACGACCGACGTTTGATATGGTGGAAATTCGAGCGGCGGAAGGAAGATTTGATCAGCGTAGAATAATAGATATACAATACGGGTCGTCGCTTGCAAACACTTCAGAGGGTGATCGCTGGTCTGATGTAGACAACAGGTCTTTCCAAGACTGCATGAACGTAAATATTTGTGAAGTGACTTCTTTGAAAGAAGCAAGATCTGTTTGATAGATGCAATGACTCGTCAGATAGCTATCTTTTTTTTACTAGAAATTCGCCCTCAGCCTTCATGCATAGCAGAGAAAAGCCTCAATTGAAAACGAAATGTATCAACAATGAACGTTTCATGCATGTATCAAACACTATCATACAAATATCCACGTTCGATGTCTGGCTTGTGAGTACTTTTTAAATTGCAGACCTCTTCTTTCACCCAGTTCAATCACTAACAGGTTGGGCTGTATGCACAATGTTGGAAGACAAGGTCATATGAGGCATTTAGTGTACGAGATTGAAGCTGTAGGAGTCTATCTAGGAGCGAGCAGGTGAAAACTCTACTAGCGGGCCCCAGCCCTACCAGCCCTATGAGGCGGAGATTACCAACTCCCCTATTTCCAACACACAATCCGAGAGACAGATGTTGTAATAGACGAATTGATCCTGTTGGACGAGAATAGTGTGTTCAAGTTCACACACGGATTACTTTCATTAGCCTTGTGGAGTCTTCCCCCCTTCTGTAGCTGGCCCCCTTGCCATAGGGTACATCAGTCGGAAGCGCAATTGTCGGAGCCGTAAGCTTCCCATCCGACTGCCATCAGGGAGGCGAGGTCGCCAGAAGCGAGGTAGACACTGTTGATCGTGGAGTCCATCTTCACGCAGGCGGAGCAGATGCCGGGTTGGTAGCCGTAATTCAAAGGGCCCGAGCTAAAGAGAGGTTGTTAGAGCGATGAGGATGAGAAGAAGAGATGCAATCACCAATCCTCGCTTGCGTATTCGTTAACGGTGAGGGGCCACATGGAATGGGCAAGCTATTTCGAGAGCCAAGCCCAACCCTGGTCTTGTCTCATACATTACTGTCTAATTAGGAGGAACCATATCTTAAGGGCTATAAGGGATATCATCAGTCCACGGCGAGAAGCTACCAAACCCTACGCTAAGCCACCACCGGCATCTATAATATCTCAACGAGTTATTCCAAGCGAAGGAGGGTGCAATGGAAGACATTTTACAAAAGGTTCTGCCGGCGAATGTTCAGACCATCTCGGGATAACCACCCAGCAATCGGCTTCGAGCAAAGGGCTTATCAGACTAGATCCTTGCTTTGCAATTAGCTTCACTTCCGATACCTCCCCAGATACATCTGAAACCCTTGCAAAGCAACCAAAGCTTCATACGCCTGATTCCACCCTTGTCGGCGTTCTGGAAAGAGAGTGTCACACGAGGTACGAGATGTACCCTTTGAACTTATCTCTGTATCAGCCTAAATTGTGAGGGCATATGGTTTGATTGCGCTGCGTATATCTTCCGAGATCCGCCGCATGATCTTGATACCGTAATTCACCTCAAGGTCATGTACAAGGTCCGGTATCAATCTATCACAGATCTCAACAAGTACATCGATGGCTTCCAAAGTTATAGTCATCCAATGGTCAAGGAAGCGCCTTCGGGGCGAGAGGTCCTTGATATCCTTCGCATTAGGCTTGGAGCTCTCTACGTTTTGAACGGAACGAAATTGCTGTTCTTTCACCTCCGATATTGCTTCGCTGGTACTGTTCCGGCACTTTTCGACTTTGACGGCTCCTGATTTGAGCAATGGTTGCTTGGATATGGGATCCCAAAGCTCTATTTATTTCGTAAGTATTTCGTAGTTTAATCTGCGAACCTATTACTCACCTTGCGTCAATTCGTTCGCTGCTCTGGCGATTTTGTTTGAAGCATCAAAATAACCATAATGGAATGGAATGAATATCTGCCCCTTTGCTATTTTTGTAATGGTCGCAGGCATTTGTACGGCACCTCGTCTTGACCTGATTGTCACTTGTTCTTCTTCCTCGGCGTTCAATGCCCTAGCGTCGGCTTCCGATATTTCGACCCTCGGTGCGGAGGCGGCATCTTCTAGTTCTTTTGACCTGCCGGTCTTTGTTCGGGTATGGAAATGGTACATCAAACGGCCAGTTGAGAGCTGCAATGGGTACTCGTCATCTGGTCCCTCGATTACTGGGAGATAGTCTGCCGCTTTGAGGATCGCACGCCCACGTGGATTCAGAACTTCGTGTTCGTGCTTAGTAAGTGAAGCAACCGTTTCCAAGTCATGGCCGTAGGATTCACAACATTCAATGTTCGTATAGAAAACACAATCGGTAAATAGTCTCTTCGTTCCTTCTGGGTTCTCTTTATTGCATGGTCATTGGATTCCAGACCCACCAGTCAGCTTCTTATATGTCATTCCAGTATAGTCACATGGTCTTCCTGCAGACATCTTTTTCCATCCTCAAACGCCTCGTTCTCGTTTGTCCATGGCAGAAGAGTCTCGCCATCTTTGTCTGAAATTCATACGTCTGAAATAGTTCAGAAAGATTTCGAAATCGCTTTTTGCTCCTACAACATGCTTGGCGATCCACCCTTCATCTATCCAAGAATTCTCAAACAAGAGATGCTGGATACCATTGAGTACGGCCATGTTAGTCCCTATCCTGGGGGCTAAATGTACAGTAGCCTTCTTAGCTATATCTGAAAGCCGTGGGTCAATTACTATCAGACTAAGTAAGTCAGGTCCTTCAAGACGATCCAAGACCCTTGACCACAAGACAGTCTGGGTAGCCGCCATGTTATGTCCTACTACGAACAAGCAATCAGTAACATCGATATCAGTATAGGAGCCTGGTTGACCATCCGAGCCGAAGGACTCTCGCATCGATGCAGCTGCCGTTGCCGTACACAAACGTGTATTGCCAGCCCTGGACCCATTAGCTTTCCAATAAGCTATAATTTGATGGGGGCAATAAATATGCAACGTGTTCAAGCCACCTTCGCCGATGGCAGCGAGTGCATAGTACTCCTCGAGAAAGAGCTGACCGGAAGTATAGAAGCCAATACCACGATTTGACAGACGCTTCTGTACCTCTTTGGATTTTTGTACGATCAAGTCCATGGCTTCATCCCACGAAGCGCGTTCCAGCTGATCGTTCTTACGGATGAGGGGATAATGGAGGCGATCTTTTGAGGTGATTGATACCCATCTTCATGAATGAGCATTCACCCACATGATAGTAAAATTCGAGGACTACATACTCGTGCATGCTCTTCGGTTCAGGTCGGCCTTTGTTGACACGGTCTTGAATACGCCCTCGAACGCCTACTAATTTTTCATCTTTGACGCCAATGTTCATTCCGCAGTCATTACTATCGTTTCGCAGAATCAGCCATTCTATCGCGCATTTTACATTCTAAGATTCTAGATTCGCCGTACCTGCACAACATACGGGCGCTCTGCACTCAGCGCTTCGACTCTTCAACGCATAGCTCATTCACCCTTGCCGGCCAATCATCTTTATATGATGCTCTTTGGCCATAAATTTTTTTGATTGGATCGTGGGACTTTCTGGTGGATGGTGGTAGCGCTTCTGTATGCGCTTCCCATTTTCGTCCTGATCTCGGTATTCTGGCAACTTGGAGCGGGAGACTTGCAGAGTCTCATAGTTCTTCGGACGATCACGTTGAGATTAGTCGCTACAATTTCAGAATTTGTAGATAATAGTAGCTGCCCAGAAATCCCGTCATAAAAAGGGAGAAACCGGAATCTCTTTAAATGCAGTGACAGATAGAGCTTTGTGATTGAGGATTGAAGTTAAGTTGGTGTTCTTGAGAATGTGAATACTGTTGGAAATAATGAAAACCAAAAGATGAGATGAATGGCTGAAGGTGGGAACTTAGTAGGTCAGCTCGTGGAAGGGAGGATTCTAGAATGCCGAGACAAAGAAAAAGATCACAGAGCCTCCCCCAACAAGTGCCTTGTAGACTAAGATAGTGAGTTCCATGTTTCTCTTCGTTAAGATTAAAAGTTGCTTTTGAGTACCTGTCAATTTCGAGATGATTCAGACGAGCCGAAAACGCCATGTTAAAACAATTTCAGGATACCACTCAATCTCATATTAACGCTCTGTAAAAGAAGGAGCCATAGCTAAAGCAAAATTCCTTATTGCTCAGTTCCTCTCGAGTAGTCTTACCTCGTCACCAAACTGTCACAATTCAGAGACATAATTTGCAATGATAATTATTTATGTATAGCAACACAGTGAGCGTGAACGGTTGGTTCTCTACGGAGCGACTTACTTTCTATTGAAGCTCCTTTCTCCAAAAGCGACTTTTCCCACACCCTTCTCCGCTCCCCGCTTCTCATCCCATTCATCCCCCAGCAACAGCATCAATAGCCGCCTAACAGGAATCGCAATTCTCACTCAACATTCTCGACGGCTTCTCGTCGTTCTCCCAGTCCTCACATTCTGGGCTCCCGCAGTAGTTCCATTCCCTGCGGTCGGTGCAGCCGCATGCGAAGAGGACGTTGTACGCATTCGCACATTGTTGGGTGGTTTGGGGTTGTGGCGGTATTGGTCTGGGGTGGATTGGTGATTGTAGGTGTGGGAGTGTGTAGATGCAGGTTCCGGCTGGGATGAGAGAGCGTGAAAGGGAGTCGATAGTCGAGGAAGGAGGAGCGGTAAAGGAACTGAGAAGGCAGTGGCCTGGATACAATATTCAGCTGTTTTTCACGAACAATCGAGCAGAGCCAAATTTCTAAAGGTTGCTGTTCCTTGGGTATACTTGATGGGAAGGCTGCCGATGTGATTGATGCTTGGAGACAAGCGGGACAAGAGATGGTAGGGGCTTGCGGAAATGGAGTTGATTATTTTCGAAGATGAGGCTGGTTAGGGGAGAGGGTAGGGGATGAGTGGTGGAGAGCGCGAGGCTTGCAGGAGAAGGCCCGGTCTCAGAGAATGTCCTGGTTGCAATCACAAAGTTTCCATGAGTACTTCTGCCTGCATCGACACCATAACAGTCGGAGAACATAGCTTGATGATGAGGGGGTGAGGCTATCATGTGCTAATGTGTAGTAAAGAAGTGTTAATGCAACAGACAGGTCGACTATTTCGCGAATGATCTTATGAATCCTCGGACCCAAGCTTGCCGGTAATGATAGCCTGTTTAGCATTTTTCTTCATGGCGAGGGGCAAATTTGATAGACTGTTTCGAGGATGGCGATGTGGGAGTGAAGTTGAAACGACAATCGTTAAAAATGGGATCTTTTCCATTGACTGATAGTTTGACGTCGGCTTTCAACCAGCCAAAGACGATGTTCCTGCCTGACCTGTCACGCTCTACTTCCCTTCACGTTCCTTGATTACAGTATTTCTATTTCAAGCCGCCCGATAAAGAGCTTCCTTGAAGATAATAAACCGATGGACTTTGTTTGCGACATGGTGTACTTCAGTATCTATGCGACAATATCCCAAGGGTGAAATGGTGGCTAAAGTGTAAATAGCTGAAGAGAAGATGGTAACAGGAACAAGGAAATTAAGAATGCGCTCATGTTCAGAATCAGACTCCGAGCATTCAAGATTCAAGTCTTTGGTCAACATGTTAATCTGGAACAAGGAATGCAATGTTGTTTTTGCTTGAACAAGAGGAAAGAGGAATTGCATCCGAAGCGCCTGAAACTAACAAGAGCATTGTTACACCAGAAGAGATACGTCTCCTTTTTCTTTGTCTCATCACAGTCTCCTTCTTTCTTTCGTCCATGAGCTTAAAGACTCCAACCGTTATACCTCACCATTCATCTCATCTTTAGTTTTCGACATTCCCAA
>JAABUV010006393.1_pt1 | contig 12863 bp, 11 predicted proteins | sample 5559971 | NCBI WGS metagenome assembly JAABUV01 (sample SAMN10711881, study PRJNA513362) | rock metagenome | isolation source: Antarctica rocks | place: Antarctica: Victoria Land, Knobhead nord | collected 2015-12-19
TTCCCATCTACATTCTTGAGCCGATGACCTCATCTTAAACTAGCACCAATGGTTCATCTTAAACTAGCACCAATGGTTCATCTTAAACTAGCACCAATGGTTCATCTTAAACTAGCACCAATGGTTATCTACCGGGGATAGGCACAATGGGCGGTAAGCCGCCCCGCACGCCGAAAGGACATCCTCATGTTTTTCCACGACAAGCGCCTCCAATACGAGGCCAAGCCGTCCAAGCCGGACGCGCTGTTCGCCAACAAAGTCCAGGAAGTCCTGGGCGGCCAGTACGGCGAGATGACCGTGATGACCCAGTACCTGTTCCAGGGCTGGAGCTGCCGCGGCCCGGCCAAGTACAAGGACATGCTGCTCGACATCGGCACCGAGGAGATCGGCCACGTCGAGATGCTCTGCACCCTGATCGCCCGGCTGCTGGAGAAGGCACCGCTGAACGCGCAGGAGACCGCCTATGCGTCGAACCCCATGCTGGCGGCCATCATGGGCGGCATGAACCCGCAGCACACCATCGTGTCCGGCGGCGGCCCGCGTCCCACCGACAGCGTCGGCAACCCCTGGAGCGGGGCCTACATGACGTGCAGCGGCAACATGTTCGCCGACTTCAACTCCAACCTGAACGCCGAGGTACAGGGCCGCCTCCAGGTGTGCCGCCTGTACGAGATGACCGACGACGCGGGCATCCGGGACACGTTCGCCTACATGATCGCCCGCGACACGATGCACCAGAACCAGTGGATGGCGGCCATAGAGGACATGAAGAGCGAGGGCCTGTGCGACTACCCCGTGCCGGTCGCCTTCGCCGACGACAGCAAGCATACGGACGCCAAGTACCAGTTCTGGAACCTGTCGAAAGGCATGGAGAGCCAGGAGGGGCGCTGGGCGAGCGGCAAGTCGCCGGACGGCAAAGGCGAGTTCGTTTACCTTGCCGCCCCGCAGCCGCTCGGGCCGGAGCCGACGCTGTCCGCGCCGGACGCGCGCCTGTACGACCTGCCCCAGCAGATGAGCGACGGGCGGGCGGAAGGCGCGGGCGCGGCGGGCGTCGGCGGCGTCCTCCAGCACGCCGTCGAAGCTGTCAAGGAAAAGCTCACGCCTTGACAGCCGCCCCGGCGGCGACAAAGAACGGCGGGCGCGTGGGACATACCCCAAGCGCCCGCCGTTCTTGCGGAACCATCCGCCCTATTCCCCGTTACTTCTCGTATCGCCCGCCAACAGAGGCGAGAGCAGGAGGGTAAGAACAGATGAAAAACAAGCCGTGCTGTTTCCACGGCCTGCGTGAGATGCGGGGCCGAGATGTCGCCGCGATTTTCGCGATGGTCGTCGTCGTGGGGGTGCCGCTGGTCTTGGTTCAGCCCTGGCTCCTGGGGCCGTCGGGGCGCGTGTTTTCCGTGTTGTCTTCACGCTTCGCCGTCAGCGCCGACGTGCTCACCCTCGCCGGCATGATCGTCTATTGCACACTGCTGGGGCTTGCCATGTTCGCCGGAGACCGCCTTTTGCGCCGGTTCCTGAGCCGGTAACATGAGCCGACGCAATGGCGATACGGCATCAGCCGCCTGACAAGGCGCTGTGACTGATACGAACGGGGTAAACTATTCACGGAGGGCAAGACCAATGGCAATCGCGGAAAGGGAAATCGAGTCTCTGCTGGCAGACAAGGGCGAGATGCGACGGATCGTAGACGCCGAGTACGAGAAGATGGGCATCCCGTTCGACCCGACGGCGACGGCGGAACTCGCGCAGCAGATTGTCGGCGAATGCCTGCGGGCGCACGGCATCCGGCCCGAAGACAACGACGCCTCGCAGGCCATCATTGCGGCACGGGATGATTACTGATGGCACGGACGCAAATCTTTTGGGATGCAAGCGGGCTGGTCAAGCGGTATTACAAGGAAGCGGGGCGTGAGACGGTCAACGCCGTCTACTCCGCCGTGCCATCACGGCAGATGTTCCTCACCCCGTGGGGCTACGCCGAAACGTATTCGATCCTGCTCCGCAAGCGCAACGGCGGCATCCTCGACTCACGCGCCTTCGTGATGGCGACGAACGCGCTGCGGGCCGAAGTCCTGGGTGATCCAGACTTCGGGCTTTTGAGTGTCAGCGATGCGCTCGTTTTCGGCAGCCTGTCGCTGATGCAGGCGCACAACGTCAACTCGGCGGATGCGGCCATCCTGGCGACGTTCCTGCGGTTCCAGCGGTTGTCGCCCGATCCGTGCCTATTGGTGGCGTCCGACAAGCGCCTGCTCGGGGCCGCCGAAGCCGAAGGGCTGCCGGGCCTGAACCCGGAAGAGGTTTCGGCGGGCGGCCTCACGCAGCGCCTCAGTTGAGCGGCCTGGTCCCTCGACAGTTCGGGAAGGCGGGGCAGCCCCAGAATTCGCTGCCCTGGTTCGGCCCGCGCCCTGCCATCTTTTTCCGCATGGGGCGGGCACAGACGGGGCAGGTCGGCGGCGCGTCGGGCGCGGCGGCCTCCATGATGGGAACGGCCGCCGCCGTAGGCACTGCCTGATTGATCGGCACTTGCGCGCCCTGTTGAACGCCTTGAATGAGAAGCAGAAGTGCCGCGCCGTTGACGAGTTCCAGCGACGGCTGCCCCAACGCTTCCGCCCGCGCGTCCTCGGTGAAATCGCCCAGCGTGACGAAGATGCCGCGCGTCGCCCGTTCCCGCGCCACGGCCCCGCGCAGCTGGCAGACCGTCGGGGAGGACACTTTCTTTTGTTTCCAATGCTTGCACTGTACAAGCACAGTTTCGCCGCCGCGCCGCAGGATCAAGTCCACCCCGCCGTCCGGCCCGCCTCCGCCCGTCTCCTCCACGGCGTAGCCCTGCCGCCGGTAGGCCTCCCCAACCAATTTCTCGAACTCGCGCCAGGTCATCTCCCCCAGCGTGCCTAGGCTCCGCTGGCGGTCTACCAACTCCCGCCTCCTCCACTTGTGCCAGGCCGCAGGGAGGGCGGGCAGGAGGACCAGCACGGCGGCGTAGGGTGCGAAGAGGGCTCCCAGCAGGCGGAGCGGGTTCTCCGGCGGGAAAGCCAGAGGCGTCAGCCGCAGCCCACCATAAACGACCGCCGAGACGAGGAGCGGGACCCACCAGGGCGTCTCGCGGTAGACGAGGAAAAGAACTCCCAAAAGGTCGTCATCTTTTCGGCGGCGCGGCATTGCCTTTCTCCTTGACTTTGTCTTTAGCTTTTTCTTTGTCTTCGTCCTTGTCGGCGGGGGGCACGTCCAGCCGCACGGGGGGGAAGTCGCGGAAGGTGAAGTGGTACGCGCTGCCGGTCGGGGGCAGGCGGAAGGCGACGGCGAGGGGGGCGGTCAGCGCGGCGTCGTCCTTGCCGGGTGCGAAGGCGAAGGACCAGCGCGCGGCTTCGGCCAGCGACTTCTGGCCTAGTGCGGACACGGGCAGGCCGGCGGGACGGGCGGGGCGGGGCGCGCGGGCGTCGGGCGGGGCCAGGCGGGTTAAGAGGAAGTCGGCGGGGCCGAGCGTCAGCATCCGGCGCGTCTCGGATTTGTCGTGCAGGGCTAGGACGACCTCGACGTGGCGGCGCGTCTCGCCATCGGCCCGGCCCGCGTAGGTTTCCAGTGTCGCACCCGTGACGGTCAGCTCCCAGCCATCATGGGTGATCTTCTCGCCCGTTCGGTAGACCGTGCGCGCCCCGCCGCCGCGCAGGTAGGTGTCGAACCAGGCCAGGCAGCGGCGCAGCTCGTCCAGGCGGTGCTGCGGCTCGCCGACGCCGTGCTCCTCGCGCGGGAAGTGGACGTACTCCACGGTCCGGCCCAGGAGCCGCAGGGCCTGGTACATCTCCTGGGAGTTGGCGACGAACGTGTTCGTGTCTTCCTCGCCGTGCAGGATCAAGACGGGCGTATGGATGCGCTCGGCATGGGTAGACGGGGAGCGAGCGGCGTAGAGCGCGGGCTGCTCCCACGGCGTCCCGCCCAGGTATTCGGACTCCCAGCGCGGGGCCTGCGAGTTCGACCAGTCGGTGACGAGCGAGAAGATGCCGGACTGCGACACGGCGGCCCCGAAGCGCGGCGTCTGACCGATCAGCCAGTTGACCAGGTAGCCGCCGTAGGAGGAGCCGATCAGGCCCAGACGGTCCGGGTCGGCCACGCCCTGCGCGACGGCCTCGTCCACACCCGCCAGCACGTCCCGCGCATCGCCGCCGCCGAGGTCCAGGCGACTCGCCGTGCTGAAGGCACCGCCGTAGCCTTCGCTGCCCCGATAGTTAGGGGACAGCACGGCGTAGCCCGCGGCGGCCCAGACCTGCTGGGCGGTGTAGGGGCTGAGGGCCTGGACGGTCCGCCCGTAGGGACCGCCGTGGAGGTTGACGACCAGGGGGTATCGTCTACCCTCGACGTAGCCCCGTGGGAGCGTCAACAAACCCTCGATGGTCAGGCCGTCACAGGCCCACGTCACCAGATCGGTCGGCGTGGGCGCATAGGTCTCGGCCCAGTCGGCGTTGACGTCGGTGAGCGCCTCGGGTTTCTTAGCGTCCGGGCCGAGCCAGAACAGCTCGGGGACGTCCTGCGCGCCGCTGGCGACGTAGGCGACGCCGCCGCCCGGCCCGACGTGGGCGTCGTGGATATGCTCCCCCTCCTGCACGACCGGCTCCCACCGTCCGTCGGCGGGATCGTAATCAAAAAGGGCCGTCGTCGTGCCCAGCGCGAACAGGCCGTAGACCATGCCCCGCGCGTCCACCCAGACGCTCGTTTCGCCCGTCAGGTCGTGCGGGGAGTCGTCCGTGAGGCTGACGGGGAGGCTGTCAACGCCCCCGGCAACCGACACACGGTACAGGACGGGCTGCGAGAAGGACAAGGCGGGGTCGCGCGGGGCGACGAACAGCAGGGCGTCGCTCCCCGGCATCCAGACCGGGTGGAACTTGCCGCCCGGCCCGTCGGCCACGGCGCGCGGGGCTGCGACGCCGCCCTCTGTCTCCAGCCCGACGACCCAGACGTCAGCCTTGTGATAGTCGTTAACCTCGCCGGTATAGTTGGTCGTGAACGCCACCGATTTGCCGTCGGGCGCGACCGCGATCTCGCCCACGCCGTAGTCGCCGGCGTGAATCAGGGCCGGCTTCTTGCCCTCGCGCGCGATGCGCCAGATCTGCTGCCGGCGTCGCTCGGCCCGCTCCACCACGGCGTCGTCTTTGCGCTCCCGCTTGTCCTCGTGTGCCTCTTCCAGCGGCTTGGGGCGCGGCTCGGGGGCGAGATACACGACGCCCGACGAGTCGGGCAGCCAGTCGTAGGCCGAGACGCCTTCGGGCGCGTCGGTCAGCCGCTCGGCCTCGCCGCCCCCGCCGTCGGTCGGCAGCAGCCACACCTGCGGCTTGGGATCGTCCTCGTCGCCGTAGCCCTCGTCATCGCGGTCGCTCAGGAACGCCAGCCAGCGGCCGTCCGGTGACCAGCGGGGGTCCGTCTCACTGCCCAGCCCGCGCGTCAGTTGCCGCGGCTCGGCGTCCTCGCCGGGCCGGACCAGCCACAAGTGCTGCACGACGCCGTTCTCGTCCCAATCCGTCTCGCTCACGCCGTAGGCCACACGCGCCCCGTCCGGCGCGACCCGGACGTCGCCGGGCATTTTGAGTTCCAGCAGCGCGCGGGGCGTAACGCCCTGCTTCCGTTTTTTCGCCATAGACGCAGAGTATACCCGGACCATGCTCCGCGCCGGATTGGGAGAGGAGGAAGGTCCCTCACACCTGGTCCAGCGGCGCGAGGTACGGCTGCCGGGCGGGGAACAGCCGGTCCGCCAGGGCCAGCGTGTCGGGCGAGTCACAGGACAGGAGGCCTGCCGCACACGCTTCGGAGGGCGTGTGGTAGCCCAGATAAAGCTGCGCCAGCGTTCCGATGCCCGCGCGCAGCCAGGGCGAGCCGTCCGACGCCCCGGCGACCACGCCTTGGGGCGTCAGGCGCAGCGGGCGCGCGTTCTCGGGCCGCAGGGCGTCGGCGGCAAAGACCGTGAGCGCCGTCCCGTCCTCGGCCAGAACGGGCGCGTAGTGGGCGGCGTGGACGGCGGCCAGCGCCCCGCCCAGGTCCAAGATCCGCAGCATCGTGTCGGGCTGGGAAGGGACAGGCGCGGACGGCAGGCCGAAAGCGGCGAGCAGGGCGGGCGACGTGTGCCACTCGGCGAGCGCATCGGGCTGCGCGGCCAGGTGTCCGGCCAGCCCCCGGCGGGCACGCTCGGTATGCCCGTGCATCTCCAGCAGTTCCAGGGTCTCGCGCCGCTCCCACAGCCCGTAGCCCGTGACGCCGCCCTCGCCGCCCTCATAGACCCAGGCCTCGCGGCCCGGCACGGGCATGCGGATCAAAGCCCAGCGGCGGTTGTCCCGGACACACGCCGCCGTGCCTGCCTGTGTTGCGTCGTCCTGGATTCGATAGATGGCGGGCCAGTCGCCGTCGCGAGCGGGTCGGACGCGGGCGGCCTCGGGGTGATGAGGCAGGGCGGCGGGGACGGCGGCCCAGCGGGCGGCGCGGGTGGCATGCTCCCAGCCCAGGCGGCGGTAGAAGGAGGCGGAAAGGGCGTGGAGCAGGGACAGCGGGCAGCCCAGCTCGTCCCACAGAGCGGGGACGGTGGCCCGGAGCAGGGCCTGGGCGTGGCCGCGCCGCTGCAAGTGCGGGCGCGTCGCGACGCCCGCGATGCCCGCGGCGGCGACGGGGACACCGCCGACCCGCAGCAGCGCGGGAACGAGGGTCAGGCAGGAAACGACGCCTTGGCCGGGCAGGGTCAAGACACGCTTGTGGGAGATGTCGTAGAAGGGGTCGCCGTAGAAGATGGGCCGGGCGGCGTCCGTGTCCAGCCCGAAAGCGGCGCAGAGCGTTTGGAGCGTCGCCTCGGCCTCTTCGGGCCGGGCCGCCCGTACCTCTGGGTCGGGGGGGATTGCGGCAGGGGAGGTCATGGGACGGGCGTGGCGGGCCACTGGCTTAGGAACTGGTAGGACTGTCCATCCCGGCGCTGGAGCAGAGGCGGCGCGCAGACGTAAAACGAGAACGCCTCGGCGAAGCCCTCCACGGCGTCCGTCTCGGCGTAGCGCGTGACCAGGTGGTGCGATTGTCTCTGCCTGTCGTAAAGCCTCTCGTAGCGCCGGCGGTCGTCCCCGGATAGAATGTTGAACCAGACGTAGTGGCCGTACTCGTGGGCGAACGTGGACATGTCGGGTAGGCCCGTCGCGGGGACGCGCAGCGTGATGCGGGAAGGATTGCTCTCAAAAATGCCGTCAATCTCGCCGTCACCCCCCTGCGAATCCTGGCCCCCATCGCCATCGGTATTCTCGACGTAGAGATAGGCCTCCATCGCCGCGTCGTCCAGCGGGTACACCTCGAACCGATCCCGCGCCCCGAAACGGACGGGGATATGATGGTGGAACCAATTCGTCAGCGCCCGCGACTGCCGCGTCGCCGGCCCGGAGACGGAAAGCTGCGCCCGCGCGGGCGACGAGGCGAGCAGGAGTCCGGCGGCCAGAAGCGGAACAAGTGGTAGCAAGCGCGTACGCATCATAGTTTCATTTTACCATAGAGGAGCGAGAAGCGCAAGAAGGCCGGGAGCAAGAACCCGCCCGGCGGGCAAGTCCGAAGCAGCCGCACCCGACGCCGTGCTCCGGGAGCGGGAGGGACAGGGGTTTTCCCCCTCTTCTCCTCTTCCAGCTCCCGTTTATGCCTCCGGCATTGCTTCGCATCGGGAGAAATACCCGGAGCGAAGAATAAGCGCGGGGGGAGGAACGGGTGCAGGGGGGGGGTGGGTTCCTACACCACATTATCGGCAGTCCCACGGAAGGAATGGAGAGGCGCTATGCCCCAGATGACCCAGTCCCGAACGAATCAGCAGGCGGGCGAGGGCGAGACGGCCGCGCAGCTCTTGGAAAAGCATTTCGGCTTCACCGAGTTCCGGCCCGGCCAGGAGCGGGTCCTGGACGCGCTGGACAGGCACGGGGCGGCCCTGGCCGTCTTCCCGACGGGGGCAGGCAAGTCTCTGTGCTACCAGCTCCCCGCCCTGCGCTACCAAGGCCTGACACTCGTCGTCTCGCCGCTGATCGCCCTGATGAAGGACCAGATCGACTTTCTGACCAAGCGCGGCATCCAGGCCGCCCGGCTGGATTCGACGCTGACCGGGGCCGAGGCACGCGAGGTCACCGACCGGATAGACGCCGGGACGCTGAAGCTGCTGTACGTCGCCCCCGAGCGGTTCAACAACGAGCGATTTCTGGGGATGCTGGCGCGGACGCACATCGCCCTGTTCGCCGTGGACGAGGCGCACTGCATCTCCGAATGGGGGCACAACTTCCGCCCCGACTACCTGAAGCTGGCCCAGGCCGCCAAGGCCATCGGGGCCGAGCGCGTCCTCGCCCTGACCGCGACGGCCACGCCCGCCGTCGTCGCCGACATCCGCGCGGCTTTCGATATTCCCGACCAAGCCGCCGTCGTAACGGGTTTCTACCGGCACAACCTGAATCTGAGTATCACGCCCGTCCGCGCCGAAGACCGGGACGCGCTGCTGCTGAAGCGCCTGGGCAAGCGCCCTCCCGGCCCGACTATCATCTACGTCACCTTGCAGAAGACGGCGGAGCGGGTCGCGACACTGCTGGGGGGCGCGGGCCTGCCCGCCGAGGCCTATCACGCCGGGCTGGACAACGAGGTCCGCGCCCAGGTGCAGGACCGCTGGATGGCCTCGGATCGGGGCATCGTCGTCGCCACCATCGCCTTCGGCATGGGCATTGATAAAGCCACCGTGCGCTACGTCTACCACTACAACCTGCCCAAGTCGTTGGAAAGCTACAGCCAGGAGATCGGGCGGGCCGGGCGCGACGGCGTCAAGTCCACAGTGGAGCTTCTGGCCTGCCCGGACGACGTGCCGACCTTGGAGAACTTCGCCTACGGGGATACGCCGACCGAGCATGCGTTGAAGTCGCTGCTGGATGACCTGCTGGGCCGGGGGCAGGACTTCGACGTCTCGCTCTACGACCTGTCCACACGCCACGACATCCGGCAGCTCGTCCTGCGGACCGCCCTGACTTATTTGGAAATGGACGGCGTGTTGAAGCAGGGGACGCCGTTCTACGCCGGCTACGAGGTCCAGTTGTTGATCCCCCTGGCCGACGTCATCGGCCACTTCCAGGGCGTCCACGCCGACTTCGTCCGCGACCTGTTCAAGACGGCCAAGCAGGGCCGCACCTGGCATGCCCTCAACCCTGACCAGTCCGCCGAGACGCTGGGGGTCGAGCGCCGCCGCGTCGTCCGGGCACTGGAATACCTGGAAGAACAGGGCTGGGCGAAGCTCAAAGTCGCCGACGTCCGCCAGCGGTACGCGCGCGGGGACACGCCCGCCGAGGCGGACGCGCTGGCCTCCGACCTCGCCTCGCGGTTCCTCAAGCGCGAGCAGGCCGAGGTCTCCCGCCTGGACCGCGTCCTGAAGCTGGTCACGCACGACGGCTGCCAGACCAACGCCCTGGTCGGCTACTTCGGCGAGCGGCGCGACGCCCCCTGCGGCCACTGCTCCTTCTGCCTCACCGGCAAAGCCGCCGTCCTGCCCGTCCCCGACGACCCGCCCGCCCCCGACGCTTTGGTAGACCCCGCCGAGTGGCAGGCCCTGCGCGCGTCCCAGCCCGACGCCCTGGGGGAGCCGCGCGCCCAGGCCCGGTTCCTGTGCGGCCTGACCAGCCCCGCCCTGGCCCGCGCCCGCATCGGCCGTCATCCGCTGTTCGGCAGGCTCGAAGCCCTCCGCTTCGCCGACGTGCTGGCCTGGTGCGAGGGGGAAGCGCACTGAGACTGTTGACAGCCGCCTCTTGTCGGCGCACGCGGATTGCCGTGGGACGGGAAGAGCCGCAGGGCGGGCCGGAAGAACCTGAGCGGGTTGCGGGTACAATAGCGGCACTTTACCAACCGCCCATTAATCGGCCCGGCCACGGGGCCGGAGGAGAACGCATGTCAGTCACGGATCGGTTTTACGGCTCGGGCACGGCCAGCACCGCCCGCCCCATTCAGGATTTCGGCCTGAGCGACACCAACGGGCTGTACCAGTACACGGCCAAGCTGCGGGTCAAGGGCCTGCTGGTCGTCGTCTTCTTTTCGCCCGCCTCGGCCCCTTCGGTGCAGGCTTTGGAGGCAGTGCAGGGGTGGACGCAGGACCTGCCCCCGCAGAAGTGGACGGCCCTGGGAGTCGGCGAGGGCGATCGGGTCGAGATGGCCGCATTCGCCAAGGAGCACGGGCTGACGAACGTGTCCCTGCTGATGGACTACGAGCTGTATCAGACCCGGATGTGGGGCGTCTCGCACCTGCCCAGCCTGTATCTGGTTTCAGGCAAGACAGGCCGCGTGTTGCAGAAGCATTTAGGCCTGGACGCGCAGGCTTTGGCGTCCATGAAGCAGCTTTTGACGGACGAGGTGGGGAAAATCCTGGCGGCGGAGGCGGCGGCCAAGAAGGCGGAAGAAGAGAAAAAGGCTGCCGACGCCGCCGCGAAGGCGGCGGAGGCGGCGAAAGCAGCAGAGAACGCCCTGTCCGCCGCGAAGGCGTAGGTGGGCTGCCCACAAAAACAAAAAAACCGCCGCAGCAAACCCATTCGCTGCGGCGGTCGCCATCACAGAAGCCCAGAGAACTCGGGTGGCTGAGATAAGGAGATCACATCTCAACAGACGACCCGGTGTGACCGGATGTTCCCTTTGAGCGCGAGTATTACTCGGTTGTAATCTGCCGTTAATAATCGTCTGCGATTATCTACGGCGGTGGATTTTACGGCGGTGGATTTTACGGCCTCACTGCCATCCCGCCCCGGCGAAGTCGAAAGACAGGCGGCGTGTGCGCGGCGAATAGAAGACGATCAGGTCGCGCCCTAAGATGCGCCGGCTGACGGAATATTGAACGTCGCTGTAGCGGTCCACGACGTATTGCTCGAAGGACGCGGCCAGGCCCACGCCCCAATCGTTGTTGATGTGGTAGCGCGTGCTGGCGAACAGGCTGCGGTCGTTCAACGGCAGGCCGTAGCCGCCCGACAGTGAGACCTGAAGGCGCGGCAGTGGGACGGCGACGTAGGTGGCCGTCACGCGCTGCTGGGTCGGGGAGCGCAGCAGGGCCTCCAGGGGGTTCAGGTCCGATGACGGCGTCCCGATCTGACTCAGCAGCGGGTCGTAGCGGTAGGTGTAATTCAGCGAGAACGAGTCGGCGCGGCGGAACGTGCGGGTCAGGCCGACGCTGAGGTTGACCGTGGGAGCGGTCACGCCCTGCCCGCCGAAGGCCTCGCCGATCAGCAGCGAGTCGGTCACCTGTGTACGCTTGTCCGGGTGCAGCGGTGCGGTGAAGAAGCTGAGGCTGGCGGTGCGCGTGGAGATGGGCGTGACGACCGTACCCGTGTCCGGCGACGTCTCGTTCAGTGTGCCCGTTTGGACGGCCAGACCCGCCGTGTAGCTCACGCCGGAGCGGCCAAGGACGCGGGCGTCGGTCTGGAGCGAGGTGCTCAGACTCCGGCTCGACGCCGAGTAGCCGTCGATGCCCGGATCGTTGCTGCCCGCCGCGTTCAGGTTCAGTGAAAAGCCCCGGAACTGGCGCGCGGTGTTTGACGAGACGTACAGGCTGCGGTGCTCGGGATAGTCGATGAACAGCGAAGTGGTCGTCTGCGGGTCGAACCGCTGCGTATGAGTCCACTGCGCGCCCCATTCGGAGCGGGTGATGCCGTTCACCAGGAACTGCCCCGTCCCCCCCTTCCCAAACTCGTAGGACTGTTCCAGGTCGAGCGCCAGCCCATGCCGCGCGGCCTGACTGCCGAAAAACGTGGTCCCCGAGGACAGGCTGCCGGCCAGGCTCGCGCCGTTGACGGCGGCGTTGCGGAGGAAGATCGTCCCCCGACTGTGGGGCGTGACGTTGTAGTAGTACGGCACGTTCAGGAACAGGCCCTGGGAGCCGACGCCGACAACCTGCTGGCCGAAGATCTGGTCGGTGTTGATCGGCATCACGTGGTACGGGACCGAGTACAGCTTCTTGCCGTCGCTGTAGAGCGTCGCCCGGCGGAACTGGACCTGGTCGCCCGGCGCGGCGGTGATGCCGTGGGCCGAAACGACGAGGTGGCTGTCGGACAGGTCCAGGAAGCGGTAGGGGTTGGCGATCAGGGGGAGGTGGGCCGAGTCTTCGGGCTGTGGCGTGGCTTCCAGCCCGTAGCCGGTCACGACCACGCTCTGGGGGCTGCCCGCCAGCACCGCCGTCCCGGCCTCGGTGACCAGGTCGTAGCGCAGCTCGGCGACGCGCAGGGCGTGTCTGCCCCGCTGGAGCACGGCCTGGCGGGCGAGCACGGTCTCGGTCTGGAGGTCGACTTGCAGCGAATCGGCGGTGATGTCCAGGGCCTTGAAAAAAAGGTGGGCGGACCCGGACTTGCCCTGGGCCTCGATGATGTGTGAGTCCGCACTGTAGATCAGGTATTGCGGGCAGTCCACGCGGATCCAGCGGGCGTCCCGCGCGAACAGCGATTGCCGGTCCGCGGTGAACTCCACGGTCGTCGTGCCGTCCGAAGCTCCGTTGAGCGTGTTGGCGACGGCGGCGGCGCTGACGGTGGCGATGCCCGCCGACTTGGTGCTGGTCAGCGACACGCGCGCGACGCCCTCAGTCGTTGTCACGGTCTCAGGCGTCAGCGTACCCAGGGTCGTGGTGAAGCGGACCGAGGTCCCGTTGGCGGCTAGGTTGCCCCCGCCGTCGCGCACGGTCACGGTGATGACCGTGGTGCTCTTGCCGTCGGCGTAGACGACGTCCGGTGCGGCGGCCAGCGTCAGCGCGGCCCGGCCAGACGCGCACACAGGGCGCAGGCCGGACAGCAAGGCGAGCGCGGCCAGCAGAAGCCAGAAGCGTTGAGATTGAAGGGGCATGGCAAAGGCGCTCAAAGCAGATGGAGAAGGCCCTC
>JAABUV010006394.1_pt1 | contig 12861 bp, 18 predicted proteins | sample 5559971 | NCBI WGS metagenome assembly JAABUV01 (sample SAMN10711881, study PRJNA513362) | rock metagenome | isolation source: Antarctica rocks | place: Antarctica: Victoria Land, Knobhead nord | collected 2015-12-19
CCCCCACGCCAGGCTTCACCCGCTGACACAGCCAGCCGCCAGCGCCGGGCCTGACGCTGCGGCCGGGGTCGCGCGCGCGCGCAGGGCCCGTACTGGCCGGCGTTTGGGCCGCAGGAGACGCAGTATGTGCCCGGCCCGCTGCTGCATGCGTGCGAGAACGAGGTCGTGCTGCTGGAGACGGGCGGCGGCGCGGGCGCGGGCGGCAACATCACGTTCACCACGAACGCCAACTTCTACGGCCCGCCCGCCAAGGCGTTCGGCGGCGCGTCCGCGGAGGGCACGTCGCTGCCGCAGCCGTCGCCGGACACGCCCGCGGTGGGCCGCGTGCACGGCGGCCACTTTGCCGCCGTCGTGCGCAGCGAGCTGTGAGCCGCCGTAACCGCGGCGCGGGAGGCGCGGACCGCCCTGCTGGGGCGCCGCGCGGCTGGCGGCGAGGCCGGGCTTGCTCGCCGTCGCTTGCTGCACGGAGGCCACTGCGCCTGCCCATGCATGTCGACCAGCGACCGTCCAGCTGCTCCCCATGCCCCACGGCCGCGGCGGCCTTGGGCGGGGCGGGGTGGGGCGCGGTAGGTTTTTTGGGACGTGCAACACCGCGCTTGTGCTAGGTGGGCTGCGCACAGGCCATTAGCCCGGTTGCAGTGGTCCTTATAGGCCGCCCTGGCATGAAGGCCGTGAAGGCCGCCCTGGCATGAAGGCCGCGAACGCCGTTCTGAATGGCTGCGACGCGCGAGGCTGGGGAGCAGGCCGCTGCTCACAGCTGGCCGCATGGCGTGTGGCGCTGCTTGCTCTAGCATTGGGCTGTGGGGTTGGGCTGTGATCCCCTTGTGAGGCCGCATGGCGCCCCAGAGCAGTGCGAGAAAGTATTCCCTGGGCATGCATGCTAAGCGCTGTGCTCGGCTTCTCTTAGTAGCTACGGCGGACTGGGCTCCACTGGATTCGCCCGTGACTAGCCACCATCATTATTGCATCTAGAGCAGTCATGCTCACTCCAGTCTGCTCACCCTCTCACAGCACGCAGCAAGCCATGATGCTTCCCAGGGTCCTGGGAAGCGCGCTAGCTTTTTGGTGGGGGGTCGGTTCGGCATTGCATCTCAAGCCACAGCGGGTTTGTCTGATGCAGGGGGCGCATGCAGTGGGGGCGCGCACGTGTGGCAGGCGGCATAGCGGAGCAGGTGCGGCAGTGCGTGGAGCTGTCTATTAGCTGCGGCGATGGTTGCGGCCGGGGGCTTGCAGGGCCGCTCGGGTGACGGACGGGTCCTCGAGCGGCAGGACGGCACCGCATGCGCTGCTTCGGCTTTTGTTAATGACCACTGGTGGTGCGACCCCAGTGCACGTCTTCGCTGGGGTCATGTTTTCTGACGCAGGGCGTGCATCCTGGCCTGCCAGACTTGGCAGAGCTAGGGCACCACGGGGTTAGACAGAGTGTAGAGCGCACCAGGTAGGCACTGTCAGTGCACTGCATTTTGTGTCTAGGATCGCGCTCGTCTGTGGAAGTGATCTGAGCTTGCAGGGAATCGGTGGTTGTTTGGGGGGGAGAGGGGCGTGCTGTAAGAACTGCAGCCCAGCTCCCGAAATGTGGCCGAACATTAGGCACACGTCATGCAGTCTGACAAACAAATCCCCCTAGATCCTCGACCCCTGTCCACAATATCACAAGTGGCGGCGTTCTGGGGTTGCGTACGCAGGCCTCCAATGCTCAGTGCTAATGCAGCATTCATCTAGAGCAAGCGTAACCTGTCAGCACAGTGATTCCTGAGCGTTCCTGACTTGACACTCGAGAAAGTGCTGGTAGGCATCGCTGCCGAGCGGTGGGCGTGGTGACGACGACGGTGTAGCCCTTACACGTAGCACGCTACCACAGAAACATGCCTGGGACGGGGCCCACCAGCGTGGTGGGCGCTCCCCGGCCAAAAGTGCTCCAACCAAGCATCCCTGTTGTAGAAATGTCCCTGGCGGATGCACCCAGGGGCACGCCTGATGGGGAACTAATGCGCTGGCCGTGCAGGGACGCAGCACGTGCACCTGGCTGGCCGCAGCGCTGGTTCTGGGATGTGCGTGGCGCGCGAGCGCGGCACCATCGCCAGAGGATACACTTTTCACGCCCGGCACAGCGCTCTTTGACACCAGGGGGCACAGGGCATGCCCTGGTGCTGTATCCTGTCATCAGCGCCGGACATGCGCCATGCGCGATCGGCTCGCAACTGTCTGCCGTGTCTCCTAGCCGGCATGGCCGCACGCGTGCAGTGTGTAAGAGGGGCTGCCTGCGCGTAGGTGGAGGCGCATGGCGGGGGGATGCTTCACGTGAATGGGCTGTACTACTGGGTGGGAGGTGCGCGCCTGCTCGCGGAGGTCGCACGTACCGAACTCTCTGCATCCACAGCCACGTGCACAATACGAGGAACACGTCAAAGTCACAGATGGTGTGGCAGAGGGCGCAAAGTATGGAGCGTCCATTATTTCGCCGGGCATCAACCTGTACTCCTCGCCGGACCTGGGGACCTGGACGTTTGAGGGCGAGATACTGAACGGCAACCAGATCAAGGGCGTGCCGTTTCCTGCGCCCTACCGGATAGAGCGGCCCAAGGCGCGCGCCCGGCCTCCCGCACGTCACCGCAGGGGCTGGGCTTGCCACTGCCGGGCAGCAGGCTCTCAGCACAGATGTGACTGAAGTCGTTGGGCCTCCTTCGGCCCCTCGGTCACAGCCTGGCGTGTGCGCAACGCTCGCCACCTTGGGCTGTGTTGTATCCTCAGGAAGGCAGAGGGCCAACAGGCTGGCAATGGCTCAGGCAGCCGAGCCTCCCGGGCTGAGGAGCTCAGCTCACCAGCAGGGAGACAACTCACATCGGCTGCAGACCAAGTTATTAAGCTGTGCATCCTGCCACTGGACCTCAGGCGGTGACGGCTGGGCGCCGGGCGCAGATCCTGTACAATGCGCAGACGCGGCACTATGTGCTCTTCTTCCACTGCGACACGCCAGAGTTTGCGTACCCGGCGGTCGGCATCGCGCGCGCGCAGAACATCACGGGGCCCTATGAGTGGGTGCGATGCGGGCCCCGCAGTGGCAAGCAAGATGCATGCTCATGAGTTGTATCCGGCCAGGCTAGCTTCCGTTCACCTCACAGCCTCCTGGAGCCCTGGCATGGCACTGACATGAAGCACACGATTCACTAAAGGAAATGAGACACGCACCGTCACCAGGCATGCGCCCACTCACTCACAGCTGTGCGCGCGGGCGCGCGCTTTGGGCCAGACAGCGCAGCGGCTGCGCCTGTGGCACTTGACGCGACCAAACTCCCAAGCAAGCCGCACATGACAGCATGCGACGCACACAGCATGAGACGCCTGCCGCCGCGGCGCAGGTGCGCGCGTTCAAGCCGGACGGCGAGGACAGCTACGACATGACCGCGTACCAGGACGCGGACGGGTCCGCATACATCGTGCGCAGCGTCGGCAACGTGTTTCTGGGCATCTCCGCACTCACCTCGGACTACCTGGACACCACCGGCATCTGCTCGGCGGGGCCGCGGGCGCGCCCCTGCGGCCGCTCTGGTCAGAGGCGTCCCCGCGCGCAACATGCTCATGCGCGTCCCTGAAATTCTATGGTTGGGATCAGGATGAAGAGCACTGCAGGACACGATGAGCTTTGTCGCACTCCTGCTGTGCTTGGGTGAGCGCCGCGCAATGCAACATTGAACGACATAAGCGTGCTATGCGACCTAATTGCAGTGCGGCTGCCACCGCCGAAGCGCCGCGCAGCTCCACGGTGACGCGCCCGCTCCGCGCACAGGGCGAGGGCCCCGCGCTCTTCCGCGTAGGCGGCACGGCGTACATGCTTATGTCTGACCTGACCGGCTGGAACCCCAACCCCGCCAAGCTGGTGGCGACCGCCTCGCCGCGCCTCTGCGGCGCCGCCTGGCACCTGGAGCCCAACCCGGCCACCGGGCCGGGCGGCAACACAACATACGACTCGCAGAGCACGTTCGTGCTGCCGCTGACGCTCGGCGACGGCAGCACGTTCTTCATCTACATGGGCGACCGCTGGAACTTCATGGGCCCGGGCTCGGTGCGCGCCCCCGGCCCCCTACCCTACTTCTAGCTCTATCCCGCATGCTGAGGCATAAATGAGCTACGCGCGGCTGCCGCTGGCGTGACGACCCGCCGCCCTCGCCGTTGAGACAGCTTGAAACAGCTTGAAGGCATGCGCACATGCCCTGCAGCGCTGCGCCGATCGGCCGCGCCCACGCGCAGACGTACAACGCGAGCTACGTGTGGCTGCCGCTGCTGCCGCGCGCGAGCGGCGGCGGCTTTGAGATCGTCAACGTGCCCTCCTGGCGCGTGCGCGACTTCATCGGCAGCAAGGGCGCGCCGGTGGCCGACGCGCCGTCCTCCTCCGAGGTGCACTGGGGCGCCGGCAGCCCCAACAGCACCAGCAGCAATGAGCCGGCGAGCCGCCCGAGGCCCGCGGCGGGCGCGCCGCGGCCCGCGCCGGAGGTGCGCTGGAGCCCGGGGCCGGCCGTGGCGGCCGGCCGCATCAGGGCGGCGGGCGCGGGCGAGGAGGACGTGGGCGGCATGCCCGCGATGCGGGGTCCATACCGGGACCCCAACCGGTACACAGACGGCGCGCGGCCATAGCTGGCTTTAGCCCCTGCGCAGCTTCTGCGGCCGGGCGCTTGGGAAGGCGCGACCGCTGCAGCCACTGCCGTGCAGCGCCGCGGCGCCGGGCAACCCTCAGTGAAGACGCGACCACCGCAGCGCGCTGTGGCGCTGATCCCACAAGCTGAACCGCAGTGCATCACCTCAGTTTCAGGGGGCCTTTCAGTCTTCCAGGTTGGACTGCGGCTGGTCTGTCAGGGTCATTTTCCAGGGTGATAGGAACCCTTGCTGCACCCCCGCACTCCTTGCCACAACTGGGCGTAGAGTTAGATGGGCAGCAGGCGCTGGTACCATGCAGGTTGCGTGGGGCCGCTTTGGCATGGAGCAGCCTAGGCCAGGCCAGGTGACAGCCTCGGCTGCTGCCATGCAGCCGCGCATGCACCAGATCATCACCGAACTGCTGCCACATGGGCCTCTGCCAGCTCTTTGCTGGGCATTCATGTGAGAGAGAGCACTGCAATGCACCCGAGCGGCATGCGGGCCCCCTGCTTCGGTGCGAGCGATGGTTTGTACCCGCAAAGGGTCGGCGGTGCACGCAGCGCCCCTGCCAAACTGGGGCGCTGGAACGAGGCAGTTCGCACCATGCGGGCACATGATCTGTCTCAACTGTTTCAGGACACTGAGGTATGCGAGGCGGTGAGAGCCAGCATAGGACCCTGCGTGATCTATGCCATGCAGGATGGTGCGCCATTACTCATGTATCATGCGTGCATGGGCACATGTGGCATGCTTATCAACACATGTGCCCGAGAGAGCTCACGTGCCCGCGAGAGAGAGAGAGCTCTCTTTTCACAGGAGGTGCAGTGTGCTCGCATGCTTGCCCTCTAGGCTAGCTGCTCATGCATTGCAACCTTGTAGGTTTGTTTCTGCTTTTGTTGGGCGTTCGGGGTTACTGGGTCTGCCTGCTTGCTTATCACGCCTGGGTGCGCTGAAGGGCGCGGGCACTCGGAGCCCTCCTTTCTTTTCTATGGTATACTTAGGGCACGGGTGCCAGCTGTTAGCTTCATAGGCGTACTCACAGTTGTGGGGGAGTTTGGGGGTCTGCGGGCCCGTTCTCCCCTGATCGTGTTGTGGCTGCCAGCCTGCCATGGCCCTGCACATATAGTCTTTGCGCTCCCATGCGCGCTCGGCTCACCCGCCGCATGATCCTGCTGTATCGCAGGCCGTGCCCGCGCCGCGGGCTCTCGCGGTTGGAAGTATGCTGAAGTGCTACGGTAACAAAGTCAGGCAGTGTGCACAGTCTGACATGTCACCCATACACAGCGCCCGTGTACCGAAAGCTCCTCCACTTTGTGGCATGCCTGTGTCCAGAGCAGTCCTGGCCGACTCCAGAGGACACCAAGCCATGCGCACAACCCATGGTTCACCGGTCGACGACACCAGGGCTCTTTCAGCTGGACAACCGCTGCGTCGCCACATCGACTCGAGGCGAGCTTGCACCTGTATGGCATGCCCTGCGCTCCGGCCGCACCGTTCACACGGTTTACAGGCTGTACCTCATAGCACACATGGTTTCTTTGCATGTACTACTCGCTAGCACAGGCTGAGAACCCGCTGGGACGCATGGACGGGCCTGCTAACATGCAAACAGACCCATGACAGCGCACTTCCCAGGCGAAACAAGAAGCGAGAGCACAGCACACTGCTGCCCGGCCAGCTACCTACAAGACCGCATGAAGCATGCGCGGAGATTCAAAAATGCACAAAAGCAACGCGAGCAACGCGCAACTCGTTGGCCAGAAAGTGGGCAACCATCTGCGAAATCCACCAGCAGCGCCCCTCAACACCACATCAATGACAGCAGGCACACCCAGCATAATGACTCAGGGGACCATATACAGGCTGCACTCTGCTTGAAGCCCGGCACCAAGCTCTCAAAACAACCCGCAACAGACTTCGACATTACTTCCGGTATCACTGCAAACGGCAAGCTGGCGGGAAAGCTGCAGCAGAGAAACACGCCAGAGAGGATGCCCCGCTGAGCTCAGGGTATGGATGGCCGGCCGAGCAGCGCCTGGTGCCGCGGCCGCCCGCCCCGCTTGGGGGAGCAAGGGGGCGACAGCGCGGAGGCTTCCGGCGGCGGCGGCGCGGGCGCGGCCGGCGGCGGCTGCGGCGCGGCCTTATGCGGCCCCTGCCGGACGTCGTGGCCGCGGATGGCGCGGTGCACGAACAGGCCCACGTCCGGCGAGGCCCAGTACGCAAAGTGGCTGCTGATGGCGCCGAGCCAGGGGTTTTCGGTCGCGCCGGTCTGCAGCACGAAGTCCAGCCGCCCCGCCGCGGGCCGGTCCGGCTGGCACAGGCCGTCTGTCAGCCGCCTGCACGAGGCGGAGCACCGCTCAGCAGCCCACAGCAGCCCGCAGCAGCACAGGCCAAGCAAGTGGCTGCCTGAGAGAGGGCCGATGACGGCTTGCGCGCTTCTCGCAAGAGGGGTCTCTCCTTAAGCTGAAGCACTGCCATGGCCTGGGCCACCAGCCGCGCCCCTCCAGCGCACCACAGACCCGCAGGAGGTCAAGCGCAGGGCACCCAGGTCCAGCAGAACCGCTGCTGGGCCGCGCCAGCTGGCCAGCGGCGCCCGCTCGCGACCCCATGCACAGCCCGTCACTGGCGGTGCCATCAACCACCTTTCTGATGCGCTACTTGCCAGTGTGCGAACCAGATGCGGGCAGTCGAGGCACGCTGGCATAATGGAGCGCGCCAGGCAGCAGTGCTGCATGGCGCTGCCGGCGCGCGCCGCCACCCGCGGCCGCTTCGGCCTCCATGAGCGCCTCTGCCCCAATTCTGTCTTTACCCTGGAAACACCCTGGCATTGCCACACTGGCTTTCACCGCAAGGCCCGGCGCGCCGGCGCCCCGCGGGCGCGCACCAGACGGCCGTGGCGCCGGCCACGCCCTGCGCGGCGCTGTCGATGCGCGCGCCGTCGGCCTCCGCCTCGGCCTCCGTGCGCGCCTCGGTGCCGGCCGCGTCGGCGGCGGCGCCGCGCGCCTCGGCGCGCCGGAACGTCACGCTACTGGCCACCGCGGCCGCGCCCAGCCGCAGCGCCGAGAAGCCGCCCAGCAGCGCGCCGCTCGCGCGCGCGCCGGCCGCGCTGACGGCCGCGCTGACGTCCTCGCCAAACTCCTGCGGCGCGCGCCGGGCTTGCCCGTGGTCGCAATCGCAGCGCCGGCGGCGGCGCCGCCCAGCGTGCGGCTGGCAGCTGCGGCCGCACCCAGGCACACAACGGAACCAGCAACGCGCCTGTCGCTCGCTCCGCGTGCTCGGCGGAGTCCCGTCAAAGGCCCTGGCCCCTTGATGCAGTGATGCAAAAAAGGGCGCACAGCTTCAGGGCAGACCCGCTGGACGCCCTCTTGCTGCGCGTAGCAGCTGCCAGGCACAGCCTTCCGGCTCGCGAGCGCACCTGCAGCCCGACGCCCAGCCGCCGCCCGCCGGCGTGGTAGGCCGCAAACACGGGCCGCCGCCGCTCCGCGCCCTCCACCACCAGCGGCTCCAGCCTGCATCAGGCGCCGCCAGTTCTTAATTTTAAGATTAGTCCTAGGGTTACCCGGTGCCGCCGTGTCACCTGGCGTCGCCAGGACACCCGGCGCCACCAGGTTGCTGGGCTGTAGCGCCTCCACACACACAGGCTGCTGGCCTGATGCACCGGCGCACGCATCGAGCGCCCATGGTGTGCACAATCGGCCCCGGCAGCTGGCGTGTATACGCATGCTCAGGCGCGTGCCCGATGAGTCGCTTGGAGCGCCATGCGGCGCCCGGCGGTAATGCGGGCTGACACCGCGCGGTGCTGCGTGCCTCGCACGGATGCTCACGACACGCCGGACAGCCCTGGGGCGCGCCCTGCCCGAGCGCCCTTGATCAGGCGAGCGCGCGGCAGCTAATCCTACCCGAGCGCGCGCCTGTACGCCACCGGGTCGTTCGGGTGGTACAGGTGGTACAGACGCCGCGCGGCGGGCAGGCCGTCGCCGGCGGCCGCGGCCGCGCCGAGCATCAGGCCGGCCGCGCCGGGCGTGCCCAGGCCGCGCCCGGCCCGCGGGTCCACGTGCCGCAGCGCCAGAAACAGGCCGAGCGGCGAGCCTGCGCGGCGCGGCGCTCCGAGCCTGAGGGCGGGGGAGCGCCGGCGTGCGCGAGCGCGCGGCAAGAGGGCGCGCCGAGCCGGCGGCCCGCCGCTGCTCCTCCTCGCACGCGCTGCATGCCCGACGCTTGCGTGCGGCCGCGCGCCGCAGGACACGGGCCGCCTGGTGCTGCGCGCGCAGGGTTGCCAGGCTGGGGGCCAGCCCCTGCAGCAGGAAGCCTTGCAGCCGGGCTCATTGGGCTGACCGGCCGACCAGTCCCGGCCTGGCCGCGTGTACCCGATGAGCGCCAAAGCGCCCTCAGCGTGAGCCGGCCCCGGGCTGCGCGCACCCACGCAGATGAGCTGGTCGACCGCAAAGTCGAGCTGCGGCACGGGCACGGCCGGCGCCAGCGTTGCCTGCTCCTGCGCGGCCGCCTCGCGCTCCCAGCCCGGCCCCGGCCCTGCCTCCGGCCCTGGCCCGCCTTGGCGCGCGCTTGCGCTCGCACCGCTTCCCGCGGCGGCGCGCGCGCGCGCGAGCTCCGCTCGCAGCCACACGACCTCCGCTTCCAGCCGGCGCACCTGCGCGCGCGCGGCGCGTGGTGCGTGTCGCGTGTCGCGTGCGCGCGAGCGCATGCGCTGCAATGCCCATCACCACAGAACAGGCGCCGCAGGCTCAGGACCCCCAGCCCAGCCAACAGAGACGTGCACATGTGCTTTGCTGACCTTGTAAGTGAGCGCGCCTCGGGGCCCGTGTCAGGCGGTGACGCGGCGGACGCGCCCCCCGGCGACAGCATGCAGCTCAGATCCGTCAGGTCTCCGTTGATGCCCCCCGGAGCGGCCCCGCCGCGCGAGGCTGCGGCCGCCTCCGGCGCGGGCGCGCTGGGTGCGGCGGGCGGTGCGGCTGCTGGCCGCGCGCCGTTGCCGCCGCCGCGCTGGTCATGGTCCAGGGTGGGCGGAGGGCTAGGGTTGGCGCCCAGCCCCAGGTCGGCGCTGCTCAGCGCCACCAGCGACGGCGCCGCGTGCGGCTCCGCCTGGCCGGCGCCCTCCCCCTCGTCAACTGCCTCTGACCCTGACCCTGGCTCTGACGGACCAGCATCTCCACCCGCAGCCGCAGCTGAGCTCGCCTCGGCCCGCGGCGGCGCCGGTGCGGCCGACGGCGCGGGCGCGGACGGGCCCCCCGCGGGCCCGGGGCCGGGGCCGCGGCCGAGCGGCGGCGCCTGGTTGCACAGCACGTCGTACGTGAGCACGCTGCCGAGCGAGTGCGCCATGACCGAGACCGGCCCCGCAAAGTCGGGGTGGCGCAGGCGGAAGCGCGCGTGCTGCCGGTTCATGCCCTCCGCCAGCGAGCCCAGCATGGCCGCGCAGTGCGCGGGCGTCAGGTACAGCAGCACCTGCGCGCGCGCGGCGCACCGGTGTCGCGCGCGGCGGGGCGCCGGCGACCCAGCCGCGCTGCTCGACAGTTGCCCCGCGCAGCCCGCCCTGCTCTACAAGCTCGACCTCAATCGAGCATCGCTGCCATCGTGCGCTCCTGACAAAAGAAAGAAGAGAGAACACGAGGAAAGAAACATAAACCAAAGCGCCAAGCTGGGGATGCAGCACGGGCCGGCGCCGCGCACCTCCACGGCGGTTGCGTGCATCATGGAGCGCAGGCTGCGCACGCCGGGCGGCATGAGCGCCTCGGCCACGCCATCCACGTCCAGCGTCAGGTGCTTGCGCCACTGCACGGGCAGCGCCTCCGCGCGCCCGCCCGCGTGGCCCTCGCTCGCCGCGGCCGCCGCCAGCGCGCCGCGCACGTTCGCCGCGTCGTCGCCGATGTTGCTGCGCGCGCGCCGCCCAAGCGCCAGCTCAGCAGAAGCAGCGGCATCCCCAGCTCTTGCCGACGCAGTGCGGCGCAATGGCACGGACTGGGAAGAGAAGGAGGCAGGTATGGTAAAACCTGCAAGCCCCAGACCTATGTTAAGGCTGCATGAGGATATCAACACACCTGCCCGCCAGGTTCTGGCCGATGCCGTGCACGACGAGCACCAGGCGGTCGATGGGCGCCCGCGCCGCGGCCTCGTCGGCCGCCTCGGCGCGCCGGTCGATGGTGGGATCGGGCTCCCCCGGCGGCGGCGGCGTGTAGCCGCGCCGCAGCCGCGCGCCCAGCGGGCCCGTCGCGGCCCACCCTGACTTCCTGCGGCGCATCAGGATCTAAGCTGGGTCTCACGCAGGCACGTCCAGAGCCGAATCATGCTGCCGGGCTGGGCGGCTGGCAGGCGCGCGGCGTTCACATCTCAAGGCATGTGCGTCATGGCCAAATCACAGTCATGCAGTGCATGGCGCAGCCTCTACCCTCATCTGGGCCCCTGAACCAGCACTGGTACACGTTTGAAATCGCCTGGCGCCCATTTGAACCCCTTTCTAGTGTCGCACAGAGCCCAATCATCCGACATGCAGGTATCACAGGCGACGACGGGCAGGCGCGCCGCGAGATCCAGGCGCCCATGTCGTCGCGGCACAGGTACATCTCGGACGGGCCGACCAGCAGCGCGTACATGCCGCGCGCCTCATGCGCCATGGTGCGCAGCTCCACGCGCGCAGCCCGGACGCCGGGCTTGGGCTGCGACAGCCGCCCGCGCGCCGGCTCCCACACCTGGCGCGCCGCGCGGCCTGAGCTGGTCCAGGAGGCCGGCGGCCAGGGGCCGCAGTCTGGAGGCTTCATGCGCAGCCCGGTACCAAGGGTCCCACTGCCATCACACCACCAACACTGAGAGCAGGCCAGTGACCACATGCTGGGAGATCGCAAGGACGGCCGCAGGCACAGATTACAGCTTGCGGCGACGTGCACGTTCGAGGCAGGTCATGCCGCGCCATGGCGTACCTCGGCAGAGTAGGCCTCCTCCAGCTCGTCAGCTGTGGCCTCCTGCGCACACAGCCACCGTCACCGTCTGATGTGGTGTTACTGCAACCACATTCTTGACTTGAGCAGCACGCAGCTATACTACAGGGCATGCCGTCTGACACACCCTGCATACTTATTGCACTGACATTACGCGCATAGGTAAAATCCCATGCGATCAAGAAGCAGTCTTGCAGCGCGCGTGCACAACCCCGCCGCAAGCAGCCCGGTGCAGATGCTGGGATGTGTGGCCGCCTGTTCGCCACACCACGACCGCACTCCTGGCCGTGGGGCTGGGGCGTCGCCGCCCCGAGCGCCGCGGGGGCCCACCTGCAGCGGCACCCAGTCGACGCCCTTCTCCAGGAACCAGGTGCCGCGCGCGACGCGGTGCGCGGGCTCGGGCCAGTATACGCAGACCATGCGGCGCGCCGCCAGGTCCGCCTCCCACAGGCCGCCACGCACCGGCTGCCCGACCGCCTCGCCCGCGCGCCCGGCCGCCTGGAAGGCCTGCGCGCCCACCGCCCCTGCGTGAGCGCTCGTCTTTGAGCACTGCATCCGCATAGGGTTAGGGTTAGGCATTGCCCTGAGCCTGGTGATGCCCTTACCCTACCCTGGCGCTGGGGCGCGGGCCCACGCGCGCCTGCCACGTGTCCAGGCCGGCGTCGTCTGCGGCCGCGGCGGCGGCGCCGCCGTGCGCGGCCCCGGCGGGCCCCTCGGCCTGCTCGGCGGCCTCGCGCCACCACGCGCGGTCCAGGTCCTCGCGAACCGCCCTGGCCCCGCGGGCGCGCCCCGGTCACCGCGCTACCGCGCTTCCGCCTCCTAGGCACGTCTGCGCCGCGGCGGCCTTGCTGGCGGCAGCCAAGGCGGCAGCCAGCAAGCTGCACGGTCGCCCCATGCCACTGTGCGCAGGACAGCTTGCGCATGCGGCCTTGGCGCTGCAAAGCTACTACCCTGCCGGTGCTGACCCCTGGTTCTACCACCCTGCTTCAACGCCTTGGCGACGTGGGAGAGCCTCAGGTCCCGCGCCGGCCGCACTTTGCTTTGGTGCAGGCTCAGCAGACTTCCCGTGCTCTGACCAGTGTACCTCGGTCGGCATTGCCCTGTGTTGCGCAGGGACTGCCGGCAAGGGCCTTGTTCAGCCAAATCGAGAGCGCTTGCAGAGTGCGGAGGCTCTATCACGCTGTTGGTGCTGGCACCAGCGCAAACAAGCACCTGCAAGGGACAGTTTACGGCAGCGAGGGTGGCATGAACTGAAGAGACGGTGCTTAGCTAGGGAAGAAGGGGG
>JAABUV010006395.1_pt1 | contig 12856 bp, 10 predicted proteins | sample 5559971 | NCBI WGS metagenome assembly JAABUV01 (sample SAMN10711881, study PRJNA513362) | rock metagenome | isolation source: Antarctica rocks | place: Antarctica: Victoria Land, Knobhead nord | collected 2015-12-19
CGCGGCTACGCCAGCATGTTCCGGCACCTCGGCTGGTCGCGCGGCGGCATGCGCACGGTGGCCGCGGCGGAGATGGCCGGCGGCGCGCTGCTGGCGGCCGGCTCGACCCGGCGCCTGGGCGGCGCAATCCTGGCCGCCACCTCGGCGACGGTGCTAGCGAGCGAGATGCGCCACGGCGACGGCGAACTCGCGCTGCCGCGGTCGATGCTGCTGGTTGCGGCGTTGGCGGCGGTTGTGGCGGGCCGCTGACCCTTTTAGCGCTGGCCTCTATTGTTGAAACGTGTTGCAGCCGGCGATCGTGCCGGTCCGCAGCCCGGTGACGAGCCAGCGCACCCGTTGCTGCGACGAGCCGTGGGTGAAGCTGTCCCGCACCACAGCACGGCCGGCGGCCTGGCTGATCCGGTCGTCGCCGATCGCGGCGGCAGTGTTGGCGGCCTGTTGCAGGTCGGCCTCGTCGATGTTGCGGTGCCGCTCGTTCATGTGGTTGGCCCACACGCCAGCCAGGCAGTCCGCCATCAGCTCGGTCCGCACCGATAGGTCGTTGGCGGTCGCCTGGTCCGCTTGCCGTTCCGCCGCCTGCACTTTTGGCAGCAGGCCCAGCAAGTTCTGCACGTGGTGGCCAACCTCGTGCGCGATCACGTAGGCGTAGGCAAAGTCGCCGCCACCGCCCATGCGGCGGTGCATGTCCTGGAAGAACGACGTGTCGAGATACAGCTTGCGGTCGAGTGGGCAGTAGAACGGCCCCATCGCCGCTTCTGCGGAGCCGCAGCCGGAGGGCGTGACGCCGGAAAACAGCACCAGGGTCGGCGGCACGTACTGCTTGCCGGCCTCGCGGGGCAGCTCCTGGGACCACACATCCTCGGTCTCGCCGAGCACGCGGGCGACGAACTGGCCGACCTGGTCGCTCGGCGTGCCCTGCGCCGTGGGCCGCGCCGGGGCGTTCTGGCTTACGATGGGTCCGCCGCCCGTCACCTGCTCCGCGCCGTTGATGAGCACGGCCGGGTTGATGCCGAGCGCCCATCCGATCAGGCTCAACGCGACGATGGCGCCGACTCCCAGCCCGCCGGCGCGCACCCCGCCGCCTAATCCTGGGCTGCCGCGGCGGTCCTCGATGTTGCTGCTTTCCCGGAGGTCGTCTTCGCGCATGATTGGCTCCCAATTGGGGTTGCGCTCCCTATGCGGAGGGCAGCTCGTTTCCGGTTCGCCGCGGCAGCTCGTCCGGCGTTGGCGCCAGTCCGTAGGGTTTGACCAGCGCCCAAACATGCGGTGGCACCATGCTGCGCAGCCGCCTGGGATGCTGGCGGCGCAGGTGCAGCACGGTCTCGACCGCCTTCATCTCGACGCGGGCGCGGGCGAACTCCAGCCCGCGCGGGCCGATCCGCGGCATCAGCCAGCCGACCAGCGGGCGCAGCCAGTTCGGCATCCCGCGCACCGGCAGGCCGCCGGCGGCCAGGGCGACATTCTTCATGAAGCCGCGCACCGGGCCTTGCCGCTTGCCGGCGCTGCCGAGGCTGGCCGTGCGGACCTCGTCGCCCAGCAGCGCCAGCAGCTCCTCGCCGCGTTCGTTGCGGACCAGCAGCCACTGCTCCCCCTGGCCGGCCATGTAGCCGACGGTGATGTCGGCCAGCACGTTGGTGTAGTCGACGCAGGTGCGGCAGGTCAGCGGGAAGAAATCGGCGGGCAGCTTGCTGATTGGCAACTGCAGGAATGGCACCGCCTCCGTGCGCCCGTCCCGGAAGCGCAGCTCGACGTGGTAGTCGGCCCGGAACTCCAAGTAGGTGATCTCGGCGGGATCGTCGGCCAGCAGCGCCAGGAACGTGTGGAAGTTTTCGGTTGTCGTGTTGTCGGAACACGGGGTGCCGATGACGAAGATACGCTCGAACCCCAGGCGCCGCTCCAGGGCGCGCAGGGCGTAGACCTGGCACGGAATGCCGACCACCGCGATCCGGCGGTGGCCCGCCTGCCGCGCCGGCTCCAGCAGCGCGAGCAGCGGCGCGTAGCCCATCCGCATGCCCCGGCACTGCGCCATGCCCGCGGCCGACGTCACCAGCACCGGCACCGGGCGCCACGGGTCGTCCGGATGCGGCGCCATGGTCAGCACGGCGTCGACCGCCCCGGTTTCCAGCAGGCGCTCGGCGATGCGGGTCGTGATGCCGGTCCACTGCGCGCCGTGCCGCGGGGCGGCGAGCGAGGCGCGCAGCATGCGGCGGAACGGGCCGAAGAACTGCTCGTCCGGGCGAGAGGGGTCGCGGGCGCGGCCGTGAACGCGGGCCTCGAGGCCGGGGTAGTCCGGGGCGATGAACTGGCAGGCCTGGCCGCAGTCGGCGGGGGTGGCGCTGCGCGACACGCCGCAGTCCGTGCACAGGCCGCGCGGGGCCGGGGCGGCGACGGCGGGGGCGCATACGGCGGGGGCGGCAGTCATGGCAGCGGCTTCACGCCATCCTTTTCGGCCTGGATGGAGACGGCGGTCAAGCGGTCGCCGTCGGTCCGCAACGCCCGGACCGTGACGGCGGCGCCCGGTGCCAACAGGCTGCGGTCGCCCGGCAACAGGCCCACCACGCGCACGTCCGGCCCGACCTCGATGTCCTGCTCGCCGCCGGGGTAGCGCAGGCGGAGGGTGCGGCCGTCGGGTGCGCTGGCGATGCCGTCGACGGTGGCGTTGGTCATGGTCTGCTCGGGCGCGTCCATCGGGCGGTGGCCCTCGCCGGTGCCGCGCATGGCTTCGGGGAAGATGTGGACTTCCAAGGCGTGCAGCTTGCCGTCCCGGCCGCGGCGCGCGGCGGAGCCAACGAACTCGCCGGGGTGGATGCTGTCGAGGCTTCGTTCCGCAACGGCGCCGATGCGGGCGCCGGGGGGCAGCAGGACGTCGAGCGCGTCGCCGTCTTGGGTGCGGAGCGCGAGATGGTCGCCGGTCAGGGCGGCTATGGTGGCGTTGATGCGGACGGGAACACCCTGCGCCAGGGCCGCGACGGGGAGCACGGCGAGGGCGAAGGCGGCGGTCAGCTTATGGATCATATTGCTGGGCTACCGCATTCCATGGTCCTCGTCACCACGAGCCGGCTTTGGCGCGTCGATCCAGAGCGGCGCGCACGTTCCGGGTCCATTGCAGCGCCTACGCCTCCGCGCCGCCCAGCCGGAAGGCGAATGGGTCAGCCGTGTTGGGCGAGAGCATAGGCAGGCGGCCACCGTCGCCGTAGCGGACGGCCAGCGTGCGCGGAACGCCATCCAGCAAGGCCGCGGGCAGCACGAAGCGGAACCCGGCGGTCGCGGTGCTGAACCCGGCCAGCGGCAGGTCCGGACGCGGCATGTCGGCGACCACCTGCCCAACAACGACGCCATCGATGATGACCTCCAACGCGGCCGGACACTCTCCCTCGCAAATGGCCCAGCCATATACGGCGGTGTCCACGAGGTCCACAAAGCCGTAATGCCGCTTGGAACGCGCCGTGAGTGCTGCCAGCGCCCCCGGCGGTCCGTCCAACGCCGCCAGGAACCTGCGGACATGGGTTCGCATGGCGTCGGGATCGAAGGTGAAATTCTTGTAGCTCGCCTCCTCGGCCGGGACCAGCATGGGAGCGGATGGCAGGTCCAGCATCACGTCGCCGGGCACGAAGACCAGCGGCGTCGGGCTTTCCATGTAGTCCTCAACGTCGTAAAGGTGCAGGTCGCCCCTGTGTTCCAGGTTCCAGCAACTGGTCAAGATCAAGCCGGGCCTGTTCGCGACCCAGCGGTACTTGGCAAGCCCCGCGCCCCAAAGCGCCACGAAGCCGTCGCAGGCCTGCGACCACGCAAGGCTCACGGCCAGCGGCTCGCCCAGGGTGTCCAGCAAGGTGACTGGCTGGCCGGCGAAACGCTGTTGCATTGCCGCCACGACGCCCCGCTCCACCGCGAGCGGTGACTGGCTCGCGACCGCCTCACGGTGGCTGGTGATGGTTTCGTCGCTGCGCGTGTCGCCGCGGGCATTGTGGCCGTCGAACACGACCGTGCAGCCGGGGTGCAGCCGCATCGCCTCTTCGATCACCAGGGCGCACAAGGCGCCGAGGTCGGTCACGGTGCGGTTCTCGACGCGGAGCCCAATCAGCAGGATGCGGCTGGCGGCCCGTACGGCAGGGGCATGACAGGCCGCATGGGCCATGATCCGGCGCCGCAACCCATCGCCGACGTGCTCCCGCGTCGCGCGGAACAGGACCAGCCGGTTCTCGTAGGCGTGGCGGATCAGCGCACGCTGGTCGACAAAGCCGCGACGGACCCGGCCAGCGATCTCCGGGAACAGCGCGTCGATCGGGCCATAGAATTCGATCCCGTGATTCGGCAGGCCAGCGACCAGCCACTGCGGCATGCGGTCCTGCGGCAACTCGTCGACCAGCGCGTCGATGGCGGCCAGCTCGTTCCAGAGCTGGTGGCCCAGATGCGCGCTGGTGCCGGGGCGAAGAAAGGTGGCGAAGCGGCAGGGCGCGGCGGGTTGAGCTTGGCCGGCGAAAAGGCTTTCAGCAAAATGCGCCAGGTGGTGCAGCACGTAGCGGCCAAGGTTGCCGAAGTGCTGGCGCAGCATGCGCGCCTGGTCGCCGCCAAGGCTGACGACGGCGCCGCGCCCCGGCACATAAAGGCCAGCGACACGGGACATGTGCTCGGTGGCGAGGACGAAGACGTCGAGGCCGCTTGCCCGGTCGAAGAAGCGAAACAGGCTGTTGAAGTCGTCGAGCGTGAGGGCGCCGGTGCAGGGCATGTCCGCCCCGTCCACCGGCGACGGCCAGACGAGTCCGCCCTCGCGCATGGCGGCGACGAAGCGGTTCTGCAGGTTCGCTGAAAGGGTTTGGCGCAGGGCAGCCGGGTCGGCCCAGGACGGCATCGCGGCGCCGGGAGCGTCGATGTTGCAATGGATCGGGTCCGGCAGCAGCTCGGCCTGCAGCGCCGACACTATGGTGTCCCGGAGACCTGGGCCGAGGCGCAGGAAATCGTGCAGGGCTGCCGTCTGCGTGGGATCGAACCGCAGGGGGAACGTGGGCAGCAGCGCGTCCCGCAGCGCCGTGACGGCGGGACGGAACGCCGTCCGCAGCGCGTCATGCGTTTTGGCCGGCCAGGCTCCCATGTCGTTGGAGTGCTGCCCGGCGCCGTCGAAGAACCACTCCGCCCGGCTGCCGTCGTCGTGCAGCAACTCGATGATCGCAAACCCGTCGGCGACCACGGCGTGCAAAGCCAGCCAATGCAGCCCCAGGAGCGGCGCCGGCGGCAGGTTTTTGCTGTCTGCCGGAATGATACGAAAACCTAGTGCCATCCTGTGCCCGATTGCCTCCCCGCCTGCCTGCGCCGCCCTGCTGTTTACATGCATTGTACTGTTTCCGCATCTTTTCCTGTAGCGTAATGCCAGCCTTCGCGGTATGAGCGCAATCGGCGGCACAGTACGCCATAGATCTTTAAATAGTACGGAGGCGCGCTTGGCATTGTCGGTCGCCATCATTGGGGCGGGTTGGTACGGGTGCCACATCGCGCTTTCGTTGCGTGGACTTGGTTTAGACGTCACAGTATTCGACCAAAACGACCGGGCCATGCACGAGGCCTCCGGCAATAACCAGTTCCGCCTGCACCTCGGGTTCCACTATCCGCGCCACCACGGCACCCGCGCGCAGTCCCGCGACGGGTTCATGCGGTTCGTCGAGCGCTACCCGCAACTGAGCCGCGAAGTCGGTGAGAACATCTACGCCGTGCCACGCGAAGACAGCCTGGTCGACTTCGCAACCTACCGCCTGATCATGACCTCGTCCGGCATCGACTTCCGCGAGGTGCGGGAGACCTCGGTCTTCCTGCAAGGCGTGGACGGGCTGCTGCTGACCGGCGAGCGCGTCCTGCTGATCGAACGCGCCCGGCGTTACTTCACCGAGCGGCTGGGCGACAGCCTGCAACTCGGCACGCGCGTCGACGACGTGGAGGAGCGCACGGATGGCGCCTACATCGGCGGCACCCGCTACGACGTGGTCGTGGACGCGACCTGGGGCCACCGGACCGGGCTGCCGATGCGGTTCTTCTACGAGCCGACGATCCTGCTCTACTACGAGACCGACGGCCCCTTCCCCGCCGTCACGCTGGTGGACGGCCCGCTGTGCTCGATCTATCCGACCGAGGACCCTGGGCTTTACACCTTGTCAAGCGTGCCGCACACGCCGCTCGGCCGGCTGGACAACGCCGAGGCGGCGCGCCGCGTGCGGGACAGCGTTTCGGCCGCGACCGTCGCCGAGAAGGTCCAGGCGATGGAGGACCAGATTTCCCGCTACGTGCCGGAATTCCGCGAGCGGTTCCGCTTCGTGGGGCCGCAACTGGCGATCAAGACCAAGCCGGTCGGCAAGTTCGACGACCGGAGCTGCTACGTGTTCCGCCGCGGGCGGGTGTTCTCCGTCATGTCCGGCAAGATCGACACGGTGTTCTTTGCGACCGAGCGCATCCTGGCGGCGATCGAGGCGGGCCAGTTCGACGCCAGCGCCCAGGTCGACAGCTCGCTGCGGCGCAACATCGCCCAGATCCGGGCGTGATGGACGCCCAAGGGGACGCGCTCATCGGCAGCACGGGGTTCGTCGGCCAGGCGCTGTCGGCGCAGCGCGCGTTCGCCGCCGCGTTCCACTCGACCGACATCGAGCAGATCGAGGGCCGGCATTTCAGCCGCATCGTCTGCGCGGGCGTCAGCGCGGTGAAATGGTGGGCGAACGCCAACGCGGCTGAGGACCAGCATGGGATCGACCGGCTGACCCGGCACCTCGACCACGTGGAGGCGGACCGCTTCGTGCTGATCTCGACCGTCGACGTCTATGGAACCCCGGTGGGCGTGGACGAGGGCGACGCGGTGCCGGAGCCTGGGCTGCATCCCTACGGCCTGCACCGCGCCCGGCTGGAAGCGTGGGTGCTGCGCCGGTTCCCGCACGCGCACGTGGTCCGCCTGCCGGCGCTGTTCGGGCCGGGCCTGAAGAAGAACGCGCTGTTCGACCTGCTGCACGGCAACCGGCTGCAGCACGTCGACCCGGCCTCCCGCTTCCAGTGGTATCCGCTGGAGCGCCTGGCGGACGACATCGACCGGGTGCAGGCGTTGGGCCTGCCGCTGGTCAACCTCGCGACCGAGCCGGTGGGCATGGCGGAGGTCCAGCGCCGGTTCTTCCCAGGCTGCGTGCTCGGCGGGCAATCGCGGGCGGTCGCCTACGACGTGCGCACCCGGCACGGCGCTGCGTTGGGCGGCGGTCCCCGCTACATGCTCGGGGCCGAGGCGGTGTTGGAGGCCATGGGCCGCTTCGTGGACGCGAGCCGGGCGTGACGCAGCCCAACGTGTCGAACCTGGGCCTGCTGAACCTGGGTGTATCGAACCTGGCATGGGCGCCGGAGCAGACGGCGGAGGCGCTGGAGCTGTTGGCCCGGCTCGGCGTCGCGGGCGTCGAGGCAGCGCCCACCCGCATTGCGCCGTGGGACCAATTGGACGCGGCGGCAGTCGCGGCGTACCGGCGCCGGGTGGAGGGGGCAGGGCTGCGCGTGTGCTCGCTGCAGGCGGTCCTGTTTGGACGGCCCGATGTCCAGTTGCTGGCGGACGGCGCGGCTTTCCTTGCGCTGGCGGAGCATATGCGGCGCGTTGCGGACGTGGCGCAGGGCTTGGGTGCCGGCGTCGCGGTGCTGGGCGCGCCGCGCAACCGGACGCGCGGCGCGCAGCCGATGGCGGAGGCGGAGGCGCTGGCGGCGGAGCGGCTGCGTGCGCTGGGCGACATCGCCGGGCCGGCCGGGCTCACGATCGGGCTGGAGCCGGTGCCGGCGCAGTATGGCGCGGACTTCATGCTGCGGGCGGCGGACGTGCGCCGGGTGGTGGGGCTGTGCAGGCACCCGGCGGTCCGCACGCACCTTGACTGCGCCTGCGTCATGCTGGCCGGCGACGACATCGAGGCGGAGGTCGCGGCGACCGGCGCAGGGCTCGCGCACTACCACGTCGCGGAGCCAGGGCTTGGAGCCTTTGACGTGCCAGTCTGCGCGCACGGCGCGGCGGCGGCGGCGCTGGCCGCCGTGGGCTACTCCGGATGGGCGGTGATCGAGATGCGGGAGCAGCCCGGCGGCCTCGCGGCGGTCGAACGGGCTGTCCGCTTTGCGCAGGGAACGTGATGTCGAGCCGGAAGCGCCATGACGGGTCCGTGCAAGCCGGGGCCGCCGAGACAAGGAAGCACAAGCGGATGGCGACCGACGATGCCGGACAGGGCAAGCTGGAGCCAGAACCGGACGGGCAACACCCCGGCCAGCCCGGCGCCATCGAGCCAGACCTTGTGCGGAACAGCAGCGAAACGCCGGACGCCGAACGGCTGGTCGCCGCCGGCGAGCTGTTCGACGACGAATTCTACGCCCGCGGGGCCGGCATCGCCGGCAGCCGGGCCGAGTTGGCCGCCCACTACCTGGCGACAGGAGAGGCTGCCATGCTGTCCCCCTCCGCGGAGTTTGACCTGCGCTTCTACCGCGACACCAACCCGGACGTGGTGAAAACCGGCGCCAGTCCGCTGCTGCACTACCTGAAGCACGGCCGGACGGAACACCGCTACCCGAACAGGCGGCGGCTCCGGCGGGACGCCGAGCAGGTGGAGGCGAGTGGCCTGTTCGATGCGCGCGTCTACGCCTGGGACCGTGGAATTGCCGCGCTGCCCGGCCTTTCCGACGCCGAGGACTACCTCACCATGCGCAACCACCACGCGCCAATCGGCGAAGCGTTCGACAGCGACTTCTACATGCGCGCTTATGATGACGTGTTGGGGACCGGGGCCGCCAACCGTGGCATGCCGATCCTGCACTACATCGACATCGGCCGCGCGCAGAACCGCGTGCACAACGGGCACCAACTTTTTGCGCAGATAGAAGCGGGGCGGCCCCGCTTCAACGAGCGTTATACCAAGGCTCTCTGACCAGAACCTATCCAAACTTAAACCGACTGGAACGACAGCGGCGATAAGGCGCAGCACCGGTTTTGGTCAGAGAGCCTTGGTATTACTACCTCGCCGAGTTCCGCAGCCACTTCCCTGATAGCCCGCTCCCGACCGAGCCGTTGCAGCACTATATCCTGAGTGGCAGCCGTCTGGGACTCGACCCGGCACCCGACTTCTGCGCCGAATACTACATGCGGATGTATCCCGACCTGCATGCGTCCGGCATTGCCCCGTTCTATCATTTCGTCGCCAAGGGCCACGGAGAGGGCCGGGTGGGCCGGCCCGATTTCTCCTCCATGATCAGCCGAGGACAGGCCGCGTTCGACAGCGGGAAGCCCACGATCCTGGTGGCGAGCCACGAGGCGTCCCGGACCGGCGCGCCGCTGGTCGGCCTGAACGTGGGGGCCTGCCTTGCGGGGACGCACAACGTCGTCTCCTACCTGGGCAAGTCCGGGCCGCTCTCGCCGGATTTTGCGGCGCATAGCTGCCTGGTGGCGACGGGGCCGCTGGCGGCACTCGACGCCGAGTTCCTGCTGCGGCACCTCAAGGCGGCGCATCAGCTCTCGGCGGTGCTGCTGAACTCGGTGGAGACCGACGCCTTTGCACCTGCTGCGCTGCAGACGGACCTGCCCGCGGTGGCGCTGGTCCATGAGTTCGCCGAGTACACCCTGCCGCCCGGCCGCATGTCGGCCGTTGTCGAGCAGGTCGGCCGGGTGATCGCCCCGGCGTCGCTCATCCGGGACAGCTTGCAGGCCGAGTTGCTGGCGACACGGTCCAGCATCGCCAACAACATCATGGTGCGCCCGCAGGGCTACCTGCCCAAGCTGCCTGCGGATGGGGCGGACGGAGACTTGGCGCGGGACGACATCCTGTCCCTGATCGGCGTGGGCGCCGGAACGACGGTGAAGATCGTGCTCGGCGCCGGCCGGGCGCAGATGCGCAAGGGGGTGGACCTGTTCGTCCAGGCCGCCGCAGCGTTGCGGCAGCTCTGGGGGGACGATGTCCGGTTCGTCTGGGTGGGCGATGGATACCATCCGGAGGCGGACCTCCACTACTCCGCCTGGGTCGCCGACATGGTCCGCCGGCTGGACCTGGAGCGGCACGTATTCTTCCTGCCGGCGCAGAGCAGCCTCGACACGTTGTTCGCGCTGTCCGACGTGTTCTTCCTGCCGTCCCGGCTCGACCCGTTCCCGAACGTGGCGCTGGATGCGTTCAGGGCCGGGCGCGCCGTCGTGTGCTTCGACCGCGCGACCGGCATCGCGGAAACGCTGCGCGACAGACCCGGCTGCGAGGCCGCCGTGGGTGCTGCCGTCGCCTACTGCGACGTGAGGCAGGCCGCCGATGCGTTGATGCGCCTGCTCGAGCCGGTCGAGGCGGAGCGCGCGTTGGGGAACGCCACGCTCGCCCAGCGCGCGTTCGACTTTGGCGACTACATGGCGGCGCTCGCCGAGCAGCTCGGCGCGGCGGCTTCATTGCGGGACGAGGCGGTCCGCGCAACCGAGGCCATCCTGGAGTCAGGTCTGTTCGATGCGTCCTATCATGACAACACGCCGGCGTTCCTGGGGCAGCCAGCGGTCCGCGCCGCCGTGCGAATATATGTGGCGCGGGGCCAGAAGGGCGTGGTCTGCAACAACCCCCGCCCCGGCTTCAACGAAGGCGTGGCCCGCACGCGCTTGCAGCGGCCTGGGCCTGCGCTCGATCCGCAGCGCAGCCCGACGACCCACCGCTGCGTGACGCTGCGCGGGGACATGCTGCCGGACGCCTCGATGAGAACTTCTGGGAGCGTTTCTGGGGACGCTTCCGGCCTCCGCGCCGCGCTGCACCTGCACCTGCACTACCCTGAGCTCGCTGGCGAGTTCGCGGCCCGGTTGTCCGCCGCCCGGATGAGGCTGGACCTGATCGTGACCACGACGTCGGACGCGCGGCGGCTCGAAATCGAGTATGCGCTCCGTGGCTACGAGGGCGGCAGCACGCGCTATTTGGTGGTGCCGAACCGCGGGCGGGACATCGGCCCGTTCCTGACCGAGGTCGGGCGCCTTGCGGGCGCGGGGGAGTACGACGTCGTGGGGCACCTGCATGGCAAACGCAGCCTGGCGGTCGACGCCGTGTTGGGGGACCGTTGGCGGTCGTACCTGCTGGACACCTTGCTGGACGCCGAGACGCTGTCGTTGTTCGAACGGGAGCCGGGGCTGGGCCTGGTGTTCGCCGAAGACCGGCACTGCGTCGGCTGGAGCAAGAACTGGGACGCCGCCGCGGCACTTGCCGCCCGGATGGAGCCGGCGCCCACGTTGCCGGACTGGCCGGTCTTCCCGATCGGCACCATGTTCTGGGCTCGGCCGGCCGCCTTGGCGCCGCTTTGGGGCCTGGGCCTTGGCCCGGCGGATTTCCCGGCCGAGCCTGCCCCCTACGACGGGACGGTGCTGCACGCTTTGGAGCGCATGCTGCCCGCGGTCTGCGAGTCGACGGGGCATGGCTGGTGCACGGTGTACCGCGCGGGCACGGGCTGGTAGGCGGGCGATTCAACCGAGCCGTTTAATTTTGCAATCGTTAATTTTCGTAGCGCGAAACGATTTTGGCCGGTAAGCATAGTCCTAACGGTGCAGGTCCCCTGTTCCCAGCGGGAGTCCAGAGCTTTGGACGTACTAAGCCATCCCGACGCCGCGATCGCGGCGTCCCCCCGGCTCACAACCAACGCGGCGCCAGATGCGATGTCGGGTGTGCGCTGCCTGGTGCTGGGAGCCGGCGGGTTCCTGGGCCATGCATTGTGCGCAGCGCTGCAGGAACACGGCGCGGTCATCCATGCCTATGGCCGCAGCTTGGCGGCGTCCCCGCCCGGCGGCGGCGCATCATGGACCGAGGCCACCTTCGAGGATGGGCCGGCGCTGGCGGCGGCGCTGCGCGGCCAGGAGGTGGTGTTCCACCTGCTCGGCTCGTCATTGCCCGAGAGCAGCAACCACGACCCGGCTGCCGATGTCGTCGCCCAGGTGGTCCCCTCGATCCTGCTGCTGGAACGGTGCCGGGACGCCGGGGTGCGCAAGGTGGTGTTCGCGTCGTCGGGCGGGACCGTCTACGGCATTCCGGCCGTGGTGCCGACGCCCGAGGGGGCGGGCACGGCGCCGATCACCGCCTACGGCATCAACAAGCTGATGATCGAGCGCTACTTGGAGCTGTTCCGGCACCTGCATGGGCTGGACTACCACGTGCTGCGGATCGCGAACCCCTATGGACCCGGGCAGTCGCCGTTCAAGAAGCAGGGCGTGGTGGCGGCGATGCTGCACCGGGCGCTGTCGGGGTTCGCGTTGGAGCTGTGGGGCACGGGCGAGGTGACGCGGGACTTCATCCACGTGGACGACGTGTCGAGCGCGTTCATGGCGGCGGCGCGGTATGACGGCCCGTACCGGACGATGAACGTCGGCAGCGGGCAGGGCCGCAGCCTGAACCAGCTTGTGGCCGACGTGCGCGGCGTGCTGGGGCGCCCGGCGCTGGAGGTGGTGCGCAAGGGGGGGCGGGCGGCGGACGTGCCGGTCAGCGTGCTGGACACGCGGCTGATCCGCGGCGAGACGGAGTGGCGGCCTGGGGTGGAGTGGCTGGATGGTTTGGCGGGGACGGCGGGGTGGATGCAGGCGGCTTATGGGTTCTAGTTTGGGTCAAGCCACTTTGATCGACTGCGGCCAACAGACGGCAAATTACACTACTCGCTACAGTAACATCCGTTTAGGTTGCATTTGTTCTTATGATCTGAGTGTCTGTCCGGAACTATCGCAAGCATTTTCAATGATTTAGATTCTTTATGTGAATCCTATCTTAGCTTGACTTTGGCCATCAGGCGGCATTGCAGAGCGCATAGGTGATGCCTTCGCGGAGTGCCGGCCGGAGTTTTCGCATGTTCGATGCTGGGTAGGACATGGCGAAACCCTGTTCCCGCCAGA
>JAABUV010006397.1_pt1 | contig 12853 bp, 12 predicted proteins | sample 5559971 | NCBI WGS metagenome assembly JAABUV01 (sample SAMN10711881, study PRJNA513362) | rock metagenome | isolation source: Antarctica rocks | place: Antarctica: Victoria Land, Knobhead nord | collected 2015-12-19
GCTATGAACTACACTACAAGTCATAGAAACATGACTTTTAAAGAGAAGAAGATAATGTTACGAGTGTGTCGAAATTGAATAGAGTTTTCTAGTCAACAAGCTCTAGAGATTTTGACTCATGTTGAATTTCTAGTCTCAACACTCTATTCTAGCGCTTTCAATACTCGAGCAAACCTGCTTCGCTCTCTTTGTTTTGCCCTACTATAGATACAGCTCGAAACTCTCTTTGATTTCTTCTGTATTCTTAATATTCTAGTTATAGCTATCTTTATTGATCAAACATTCTATTCAGCTACGCACTATCTCGCTGCAGTGTGATTAGATTCTAGGCATGATCTCAACAGAAAGTCATAAGAAATTGACTGTATCAATGTTGATAACTGATATCAATCATCATGAAGTCATATTGAATAAGCTTTGAATGAACAAAAACGAAATATTATTAAATATGCGAAACGACGTCATTGTTTTTTTGAATCAATTGAATACTTCTATTTCGATTTTTTCAATTTCTCTTAATTCAAAGCACTCAAGTTGATTGCAATTATCTTCGCTCTCTTCAATCATTCAGACTAAAATCTTTATGATGCTCAAACGACTCGTTCGAAAAGAGTCATTCTCAATTCAAAGCATAAATACAGCTTTGTTCAAAATACTGTTGAATCATTCAAAGAAAGACAAGATTGAAGTCTTTGCTTTATTCATGATGAACATCATTAGAAAAATTGCATACAATACTCAGTGCAGTTTGAACGTTTTAAACGTCTCTTCAATCAATGAAACGACTCAGAATTTGAAAGATATTAAAGCAAAGCTGTCATCAAAATATCATGAGTTTCTAGATGTTTTTGATCGAGTTCAATTGAATAAACTGCTTTCTTATCACTTTTATGATCATAAAATTGAGCTCATCAGTGATTCAATGCTTTTTCACTGTCAAGTTTATTGAATGTTCTCTGTCAAACTTTTAAAAGTAAAGAAGTATTTAAACGAGAATCTGTTGAAGAAATTCATCACTTCTAGTCAGATTCTCTATTTCTCTTTCATTCTATTTGCTCTCAAAGCAAATAAAGATCTTCGATTCTATGTAAACTATTGAAAGCTAAATGTCATTTTCAAAAGAAATAGATATTCTTTATCACTGATAGATGAGATCATTGATAAAATAATGAATTGCAAGCATTTGACTAAATTGAACATCATATCAACATTCAACAAACTTCAAATGCATCTTGATAGTGAGAATTACATCACTTTTATCACTGCTTTAGAAGCATATAAATACAAGATGTTATTATTTAAACTGACTAATGAATCAATCTTCTTTCAGTAATATATGAATGATGTTTTATAAGACTTTCTGAACGACTTTTGTCAAGTCTATCTAGATGACATTCTCATCTATAGCAAAATGAGAAAGAAACATAAAGATCACGTCAAACTAGTATTGAGTTGACTACGCGAAGCTGAACTGCAAATGAATATTTGAAAGTGCAAATTTAATGTGAAAGAGACTGTCTTTCTAGAAATCATTGTATCAGAACTAAATCTTCGTATGAATTTCAGCAAAGTGACAGTCATAGTCAGCTAAATCACTTCAATCAATCTAAAAGAAATTTAAAGCTTCGTAAGATTTGTTAACTTCTATCATCATTTCATTAAGAACTTCTCGAAGCTAGTCAAATCATTCACTCAGCTGACTAGAAAGAACACATCTTTTGTTTGAAATGAGATCTGTGTTCAAGTCTTTGACAATCTAAAGAAACAAGTTAGCTTGATCTCAGTACTTCGTCACTTTGATCTCAAACGACAAGCTATTCTGAAAATCAATGCTTCAAACTATGTAAAAGATGAAATACTATCTCAGTACAATGATGAGAAAGTTCTTCATTCGATGATCTTCTACAGTAAAAGCATGATTCTCACTGAAATCAATTATCACATCTATGACAAGAAATTGCTAGTCATTATTCGCTGTTTCAAACATTGATGACTTAAGCTGAAATGTACTGAATTACTTATTCAGATATTCATCAATCATCAAGCTCTGAAGATCTTCATGAAAAACAAACAGCTGAGTCGACGTTAAGTCAACTATCTGAACATTCTATTAAAGTTTAATTTTCAGATCATCTTTAGATCAGGCAAAATGAACACTAAAGTCAATGTGCTAACTTGAATGTCTTTAGCGAACATCTTTAAATCAGCTAAACGACTTGAAAATCGCTTTCAAACTACTCTTACCTCTGATAGAGTTGATATTCTATCTATTGACTCGAAATCAAACGCAAATTCGAAATAAGAAGTCAATCTCTATCAGAGAGTATGATTAGTCAATCAAATGAATGAGTTCTGCAGCGAATATAAATAAGCTAAAAACAACAACAAGCTTAAGCTTCATAGCATTAAGATGAAGAACTGCGAAATTATTGACAACGTTTTATTTAGAAAAAGATTACTTTGAGTTTTTGAAAACATGCACACGAAACTACTACAAGAAGTGCACGATCAATCTTTCATCTTTCATCTCAACAATAAATAAACTATTGATCTAGTTTAGCGCTTCTACTATTGATCAGATCATCAAGTCACAGTCAGACAGTACATTCAAAACTGTCATGCCTGTCAGCGAAGCAAAGTTTCTAGAGATAGCATCAATGAACTTCATCATCTTCTACTCATTTTACAAGAACGCTGAAAAGATATCGCTATGAACTTTATTACTGAGCTATTTCTACCAGAAGACTATAACGTCATTTGCATAATCATATGTCATCTCATCAAAGAATGTCACTATGTTTTCTGTCATTGAGAAGATGATGACATCTCAGTTGAAGAAATGATTTGAATCATGCTATGAAACGTCTATTGACTGCATGATTTACTCAGTTCTATTGTTTTAAACAAAGACTTTCAATTCATATTAACTATGTGAAAGAGTCTTTGCAAGCGACTGAGAATCACAGCTAGTTTATTCACAGTCTATCATTCAAAGATCAATAATCAGACGAAATGAGTCAATCAAGACGTTGAACATAAACTTAGAATTTACTGCAATTACATGCAGAATGACTGAGTTAAATGAATATCTATGATGAAATTCAGCGACAATTTCAATATCTTCTCGATCATCTCAATGATTTCTTTCTACTTTAATAAAGATTTTCACTCTCGAATGAGTTTCGATTCAGATACAACTGACTATAAAATCACTTGTGAACGACTGAAAGCTAGAAAAGCAAACAATATTATCATTTGAATGAAAGAGTTACTGAGCTTTGATCATCAACAATTGAAAAAGATGAAGCTGATCATTGAAGCATAGATCAATAAACATAAACGAGATGTCATTTATGAGATAGATGACTGAATTTGACTATTCTTCAGAAATGTTAAAATTACAAGATCATGCAAAGATTTGAAAGATAAACAACTAGAATCATATCAGATCACTGTCAAAGTAAGAATCTTTTATCATTTTTGTTTATCAGTCAGCATGAAGCATCTGCATTCAATGTTCAGCTCAAAGCTACTGCAATCATATTCAGAAGACTCTCTATCAGAACAGCATGCAGAATCTCTCAGATTCATCATTATTGATGATGATGATGATGAACATTGAAAGATAAATGACATTCTGAACTTCAGACGCTATCAAGATCAAATACAGTACAAGATCAAATGAAAAGATCTAGATAGAAATGATGAATGATACTATGCTGATAAAGATGAATTCGATGACTTCAAGAAAGTTTTGAACGAATTTCATATGCTATACTCAAGAAAGTCACGCTAGTATCAAAATAACTCAATAAGAAAGCAAGCAAATGAGCTACATTCATGCAAACATGAATTTTCAAAGATAAAGATAATGTTACAAGCGTATCAAGACTGATTAGAACTAGTCAATGTCTTTAGTTAAGATCTAACTCAGTTTTTATTTACTTTTCTCAACATCTCTTTGTTCAACATCATCTTTCTTTCTACATCACATTTTACTCATGTCATAAACACATTTTCTTCAAGCTTAACGCAGTCTCTGAATATTACTTAAATAGAAGCTTTTGTACTCATTTTCTTCTGTATTCTTAATATTCAGTTATAGCTATTTCTAAAGATCAAGCACTATCAACTCTGATCTTCACTGATTATATCATTTAAGCACGATTTTGACACATTTTATCAAAGAATGTTTCTATGTTTTCTGTCATTGAAAAGACAATGATATCTCAGTTGAAGAAATAATTTGAATCATGTTATAAAACATTTATCGACTGCATAATCTATTCAGTTCTATTGTTTCAAACAGAGACTCTCAATTCATATTGACTATGTGAAAAAGTCTTTGCAAGCGACTGAGAATCACAGCTAGTTTATTCACAGTCTATCACTCTGAGATTAACAATCAATCGAAACAAGTCAATCAAGACGTTGAACGTAAACTTAGAATCTACTGCAATTATATGCAGAACAACTGAATTAAATGAATATCTATGATGAAGTTTAATGACAATTTCAATATCTTCTTGATCACTTCAATGACTTTCTTCTACTTTAATAAAGAATTTCACCTTCGAATGAGTTTTGATTCAGATACGACTAACTATGAAACAATTCATGAACGACTTGAAGCTAGAAAAGCAGATGATATTATCATTCAAATGAAAGAATTACTAAACTTGAATCATCAACAATTGAAAAAGACGAAGCTGATCATCGAAGTTCAGATCAATAAACATAGATGAAACATCATCTATGAAGTAAATGACTGAATTTGACTATCTTTCAGAAATGTCAAGACAACGAGACTTTGCAAAGATTTGAAAGACAAACAGCTAAATCTTTATCAAATCACTGTCAAAGTGAGTATCTTCTATTATCTTCATTTATCAGTCAGCATGAAGCATTTGCATTCAATGTTCAGCTCAAAGTTACTGCAACTGTATTCAGAAGATTCTTTATCAGAACAGCATTCAGAATCATTCAGATCAATCACTATTAAAGATGATGAACATTGAAAGATAAATGATATATTGAACTTCAGATGCTATCGAGATCGAATACAGTACAAAGTCAAATGAACAAATTTAGATAAAAACGATAAATAATACTATGTTGATAAAGAGAAATTCAATGACTCAGAGAAAGTTTTGAATGAATTTCATAAGTTATATTCAAACAAATTGCGCTAAATATTGAAATAACTATCAACAAAAGCGAGCAAATGAACTACATTCATGTGAACATGAATTTTTAAAGAAAAAAGTAATGTTACAAGCATATCAAAACTAAACAAGACTGAAGTTTTAATCAATTTGCAGTGAACGCTAGCGAGTTTTCTGCGTAATGATTAAAGCTAATCAGCGAGCTAGTCAGGTTTGACTCAGATATGACTCAGATATGACTCAAATATGACTCAACACTTTTTTTCTTTTTCAACATTCTTTTCTTTCATCAACATCTTGTTCATCTACATTACATTCTTTTTATGTCACAAACACATTTCTTTTGAGTCTAATGCAGTCTCTGAACATTACATAAATAAAAGCTTTTGTATTAATATTCTTCTGTATTCTTAATATTCAGTTATAGTTATTTCTAAAGATCAAGCATTATTAACTCTGAGCTTCATTGATTGTATCATTTAGGCACGATTTTGACAGTAATGAGCAATGCTCACTGATTCTGATTCTGTGCTTCTAGTCATTGTGTAAGTAGAAAAATTGCTGATTGAGATTCAAGTGAAACTTCAGATTTCAATTTTAGAACAACATGTTCATGTTCTTCTGTTTTTATGTTCTGATAATGAGCTCAGTAAAGAGTTAATCTAAAGCAACATGTTCATGTTTTTCTGTTCTTCTGTTCTAGAAATTTCTTGATTTCTAACAAGTTTTCTGAGCTCAATTTTCAAGTTTTGATTCTGATTCAAGTTTAATGATGTAACTTGTTTTTATATCATTTACACATTGATAGCAAGATTGATGAGCTTTGAACTAATGTTATGAGTTTGCATAAAGCGAATCATATGAGTATATTCTAACTAAAAGTTCAAAGCTGAAGTAGAAATGTTAGAGATCTGTCTAGAGCGAGTCAGATAAAGATGTCATTTAACTAGAAGATAAATGCTAAGAAAGAAAGATAGCTACAGAAAAGAAGCTGACTACATATATGTATTTCTCAGTCAACGCTAGACTTAATAGAAACTAGTCAAGATGACGAAGCGAGAATAAATCTGACAAGACTAGAAGATTGAGTCTGACAAGACTAGAATCGTGACATTACTCTCTTTCTTCAATGATTCATGTTTGCATGAATGTATTTTCTGCTCGTCTCGATTGATTGATTGAATTGTTGATTAGCGCAGTTTATTCAAGTATCAAATATGAAAATCATCAACGATCTTCTGAGCGTTCATAAACTTGTCGTCATCAGCGTTGTATCAATTGAGATCATTATCATAGTCATTTCATTTGATTCTATACTGAAGTTGTCTTCAATATTAACGAAAATTCAATATATCATCGATTTTTCACTCGTTTTCGTCGTTTATCACTATTGAATCTGAGAATTCATTCTTTTGATCAGGCAAGAAATCATCAACGACAGAACGAAGCAGATCAGAATAAAATACATCATGAATATGCATAGACTCTGATAATTTCAGTTTATATGAAGAGTCAATGAAATCTAGATTAATGAAAGAATCGAGCATTTTATCATCTAGCTTCTTGAAAGATCTCGCTGTAATGATGTTTCTTTCATTCAGAAACATCTTTGATTTGATTTCATAATTAACTTTTTTTCTATGCTTATTAACTTGTTTCATCATTTGTTCTCATGTTTTGACTAGCGACTCGCGAGCAAACTTTAGTGTTTTGTTCATATGTTCAGATATATTCTCAACTTTAGTTGTCTGCAAGCGTTCACAAGAACTTTCATATTTGATGACATTGAGTTCAAAGCTCATATAAGAATGAAAGTCTTTGTTTAGAAAGAAAGAAATCGAGAAAATGACTGAGAACAAAGCATTATTGTCAACGAACTCAATCATGAATAGTAGCTTAGCTCAGTCATTCTGAATGTACAAACAGAAGAATTGAAGATATCTTTCAACATTTTGATTGACTCATTCACTTTGATCATTGATTTGAGAGTGATAGACTGTGAAAAGTTGAAGATTAATGTCTAGTCTTTTGCAAAGCAACTTTCATAAAATGAAGATAAATTGAGAGTCTCGATTTGAAACAATGAAATCGAGTAATTCATGTATTCAATATATTCACTGAAGCATTAGCTCAGCTGTTTTTTCTGCTGTGATTTTCTCGTCATCAATGAAGCAAGAAATATAATGTCGTTTCTTTGTCAATCTACATATCACTGTTAGTATGACGTTTTTGTCTTTCAAAAAAGATAAGTCGATGATGAAATTCATGACTATGTTCTTTCATTGCTGTTCGAATATGAGTAAAGAATGTAGTAGTTCATTGAATTTATTTCAAGAAGTCTTTGATTGTTGATAAATGTAGCAGTTTTGAATATATTGATTTATTGTCTTTTGCATTGAAGATTAATAGTAGTATCTTCTTATGATCTTCATTGTTCTGAGAATTTCGAAATGATCAATAGAAGATTGATCGTGAACTTTTCGAATTAACTTCATTTGAAGATGCTCATTGAAGAAAACTCATAGAAGATCACTTCAATATAGTATTTTATTCTGAACTTGACAATCTCTTAATTTAGTATCTTTGTATTGAGCTTCATCTTTTAATACAACTTCACGAAGTAGAATACAATTCTCGTTGATTCTGTTAACTTCTAGAATCAATTGATAAATTGATTCATTGTTCTCTTTCTCTTCTAGATTAGCGATTTTTATTCGATTCAATGTGAGAATCGTAGTTCGCTGATAGCAACATCATTCATTCTCAAAACTTCTAGAAACTGAATTAACTTAATGAGTCAACGCATTGACTTTGATGTTTTGTTTGCCTGAGCAATACATGATTTTGAAGTTGAAGTTGATGAGCTTTTGTATTTAATGCATTTAACGTTTACTTAACTCTTTATCTTTCATTAATGACGTTAAAGCTTGATGATCAGTGAACATCTTGATGAGTAACTTAGTCAATTTCAGCTCAGATCATCAATGCTTGAAAACACAAATGATTGCTAGTAATTTCTTATCATAGATCTCGTAATTGCACTCAGCGAGACTCAGATTCTTGCTGTAGTAAATCATCGAATGCAATGTTTCTTCATCATCATACTGAGAAAGTATGTCATTATTGACGTAGTTAAATGAGTCTGTTTCAAGAATAGTCTTTTTATTCTGATCAAAATGACAAAGAATAAAGACTTCAGTCATTCGTTTCTTCATATGATCAAAGATCATTTGACAAGCTTGATTTCATTCAAATATCATTTCTTTTTGAGTTAGTTGAATCAGAAAATAAACAATCTTCGAAAAGTTCTTTATAAAACGTTAATAGAAATTGCAGAAGTTGACGAAGAACTGCATCTGAGTGAGGTTTGTAGAAGTAAATCATTCAACTACTGCTTGTACTTTTCTGAGATTCATCTTTAGTCTCTCAATGAATAGCAATAGTTCTAAAAAGCTGATCTCTTGAACGTGAAACTTGCATTTGTTTATATTCATCTGTAGATTGATCTTTCGTAGTTTATATAAAACTAGTCGTACGTGTTTCTTATGTTTCTTCAGTGTTTTGCTGTAAATGATAATATCATCTAGATAGATCTGACAAAACTGATGTAGATAATCAAACAGCACGTCGTTCATATAGTGTTAATAGAAAGTTGAGTCGTTGATTAATTCAAAAGACATCACGTGATATTTGTAAAAGTCAAAAAAGATAATAAAGATAGTCAAATCTTCGCTCTTTGAATGCATGTGTAGTTTGTTGAAGATGACTATTATATTCAATTGAGTCAGATACTTGCTATCTTGAATATGAGCGAAAGTTTCGTCTATTAAGAATAGAAAATAACGATCTCGTTTAATTAAAGCATTGAGCTTTCTATAATTGACGCAGAAACGCAGACTATCATCTTTCTTTTCAATGAATAGTATAAGCGAAGCGTATAAGATTGAGCTAGAAGATATAAAGTTCTTATTCAGATGTTTAATCAGATAATTCTTCATCTTTTGAAGCTTGTAGTCAAACATATGATAGAGACGACTTTGAGAAGATGTTTTCTCGTCGATCAACTCAATTTTATGATCATAGAGATGATGAGAAGATAGTTGATCAGTCATCGCTCAATCAAACATGTCTAGATAGTCATGATATTTCAAAGAAAGCTTAGCTTTGACTTCTTTCAAGATTTCTTCATGTGAAAGCTCTTGTAGATTTACATCTTCAAGTTTATTTCTAGCTGTTTTTAGAAGTTGATCAATTTTCGTGATGATGATCGCGAAAGTAGTCACATTTGATCATTTAACTAGTGATCTATATGCTGCAGTCTTTATCATTACTATGTTTATTGAATTGAAAGACGAAGCGAAGTTAACTGAATTAAATGATTTCATGATTTTACTGAATGAAGATGACTTCTCGCTAAGTTGAGTGATAACAAAAGAGATAAATCTCTTTAGTATTTGAATAGAAATCAAACTCTTCTGTTTTATCGCGATTTTCTTGCTTGAAAAAACAGTCAAATGAGCTTTGATAAAAGCTTTAATATGAGCTTCGAAACTAGAAAATTGAAGACAATCATCTTTTATATCAATAGTCATCTCAATCTTGTTCATTCATGTTTTTTCAAGAATCATCTGATGCTAATTCAATTGAGTAATCAGCATAAAGATGAAACGTTTCATATGATCTTGAACAGTCAGATTTGAATAAATTGCATGAGTAATGAGCTTTTTTGCATAATGATCATTGAATCTTCTTATTGACTTAAGCTTGATTAAAGATAACGATTCAATTTGCAAATGATCACAAACATTCTGCGTGATTAATTCATCAATGAATGAATAGTCAGCTGCTTTAATGTCAATTAATGACTTTAATGAGTAACTAATTTCATTGCTAGATAGTACATATTCAGTAGTCAAAGATTTTGAAGCAAAGAAGTCATTTGAGCTGCTCATTGTTGAAGAAATTAACACATCTTTCATCACGTCTTTGATGAAAGTCACTAGTTTTTTGTCTCATTCTTCAATTTCTCTGTAAATAATTTTTTCTCTTCTTTTAACATGATGATCTCATTGAGACAAGAAGTGAATGCACAAGATGTTAAAGTACTAGTCTTCAGTTAAAAGCAGTTCTTTGAAAGATGATTTAATACTTTGTAGTTGAAGCAGATGATTAACATTCTTGATTATTCAGATTCAAGAATGAAAAAAGTAGCGAGTCAAACATAGCTAGTAGTTAAGACTAAAGTTGATGTTGATAAAGAAACAAAATGTTTTTTTGAAGCTGCTATTGATTTGACTGTTCATTGCTCATCATGTAGCTAATAATTGACTCATTGTTTGTTATTCACATCTTGAAGAAAGATCTTAAGCTTATCAAGTGAGTTAAACTTTATGAGACAAACTGACAACATGTTCTGAAGATGATTGTTGATTTTATTCTGAATGTTATTCATCAGAGTGACATCATTGTAGTTCAGAAAGCTGAATATTTTAGTGAATTCTGAATAAAAAGAGCTGAAGAACTTGTTGAGCTGCTTCAGAGCAACGTATTTGCAACGACACTTTTAAATCAAATTCTGATCTTCGTAAATTTCTTTCAGATATTTCAATAGCTCTGATAGTGATTGATAGAATGAGAAAGCATCAACATGATCTTCTAGTCTGAAAATCACATAGACAATATGAATTTTTTCAATAGAGTAATGATTCGCGTTGACATTGAGCTTGTCAGCTATTTTGATGTTTCATGTCTTTCAGATAGAATCATCTGTTTCAATGAAGATGAGTGAAGTCAAAAGCTTAATAAACTTGTGATGATCATTCTCATTATTAGATAGAGTAAAAGATTCTCGTTGAGAGTAAGCTTTAAAAGTTGAGCTTTGTTCAACTTTAGAACAATGAATTGAAACTGAGATTGTAAAAGCTTCTTTCTGATTGACTTGTTGCTTAGCTAACTGAGTATCTTGACGAAGCATAAATCAATCAGCTTGACGTTGTTTCGCTCTGAAGTTTAATCATTTACCTTGTAACTGATTGATCTTTTTCTCTAGCTCATCATTTTTATCAAAAGTGACTTCTAGTTGTTTCACTCTCTTTTTGTGATCATCTTGTATGAGAAGTCAGTGTTCATTAAGTTGTAAAGTCAAGTCTCACTGACTTCAAAGCTCATTCAGCATATTGATGACTTCATTGAATTGATTGCTGACTCAATGAAGCAGTTGTTCTTCAATGTTTATGTTTCATGAAATGACAGCTTTCTCAGCTTCAACTGAAGCTTCAATGAATAGAAGTGAAATTCTTCTATTGACAGTGCTTCTAAGCAGACGAGTTGTTTGAAGCTCAACTGATTCAACATCACATGTCATGATGAGAGAAGATAGAAGTTGTTGAGATAAGAATAAATGAGAAATTGATGTTTTGAATTGATGTTTTTTGATGAGTGAAAATTCAAAGAATCTCTTGTGAATTTCAGGTAATAATTGAATACTTTATTTGAAGAATCTCTTGCAAATAGAATGATGAAAATGAATGTAGAATTGAAGAATTTCTTGCAATCTAAAATGATGATGCAAATTTGAAGAATTTCTTGCAAATTTTCCTTACTGAATAGATTGTTTCGTATCATTTATTCATCGATAGCAGAGTAGTAAATGATGAGCATTTATCTAATGTTAGAGATCTGTCTAGAGCGAGTCAGATAGAGGTGTCATTTAACTAGAAGATAAATGCTAAGAAAGAAAGATAGCTACAGGAAAGAAGCTGGCTACATATATGTGTTTCTCAGCCGACGCTAGACTCAATAAGAACTAGTCAAGGTGACGGAGCGAGAATAGGCCTGGCAAGGCTAGAAGGCTGAGCCTGGCAAGGCTAGGATCGTGACAAGAAAGAAGATGTAACACGACGTGAGTTTTACTCACGAAGACACGCTAGGCCGCTAGCGTGTCAACAACAGCTCTACTCACAGCTCTATACTAGTCTATATTAGGCTAATCAGGCTAATCAGAAGTATCAGAGATGCATGCTCGCAACAGCAATTTCTGCTTAAATAAAATTTTAACATATGTTTATAGTAGTTTTAATAATCTTTTGAATGCAATTTTTAATAATAGTGTATGTAGAAGTTATTGCATCAAATTTTGATAAAATTTTGAAGATGATGAATCAAAAATATAAAGGTTTAGTTATGCATAATCATAGAGCACTAAGCGAAGAATGAGCTTAGCGTGAGGCACAAATAATATTGTAAAGAATAATAAGTTGCACAAGTTAATCGCTTGCGCGAAAGGAAAATAAATATAAGCACAGTAGGTTCGGGGACTAAATATCGCGAGAGTAGCCTTGAAAGTTTCCCGACCTTCTGAGACGAGGTCTGTGCTTATGCGCAGGCCTAGAACGTTACGGTTAATCTGACATGTTTGTTACCAACAACCCCACACACGAACCTTCAACTTGCAAGCTAACGCACAACCATTAGACGCGCTCGAGTCACAGTTGACTAAGAAGTAACTTTGGCGACATACCAAACGAGACAATGCTGCCTTCATCAGCTTTGCCTCGTCCACCACGCTACGCTCTGGGCATAATCTATCATTTCCCTGAAGGTGTCTGGCGAGCGCTCCGCGTTGCAGGAAAAGCTGCTAAAGCGTGCACCTCAATTCGCAGGCTTAAACGACGCCCTTGTTCAGATCT
>JAABUV010006398.1_pt1 | contig 12853 bp, 14 predicted proteins | sample 5559971 | NCBI WGS metagenome assembly JAABUV01 (sample SAMN10711881, study PRJNA513362) | rock metagenome | isolation source: Antarctica rocks | place: Antarctica: Victoria Land, Knobhead nord | collected 2015-12-19
CATTCGGCGCACACCCTCCTGGGGGCATCCTATGGCCTGCCGCCCGACAAAAAGCCGGGCATCGCCGCCCGGATGTATTCCCAGGGGCGCCCCGGCTTCATCCCCGCCCTTGCCTGGGGCCTGGCGCTGGTCAGCCTCTGCATCGGGCTTGCCCTCGGCGTCCTCGTGATGCGCCACCGGGACAACACCCAGAAGACCGTCGCCACCGTGAACGGCGTGGCTATCCGTGAAGACGCGCTGTTCACCCGCCTCCAAGAGGCGGCCGGCGTACCGCTCATGCACAAGATGGTGGAGGAGGAACTCCAGCTCCAGTTTGCGAAAAAGAAGGGGGTGCCTGCGACCGACGCGCAGGTCGAGGCGCGCTTCCAGCAGATGAGCCGCGACCCCAGGCTCGCCGCCTCCCTGGCCTCAAGCGCCGTCGGCGAGCAGACCTTCAAAGACGCTCTGAAGCAGTCCCTGCGCGTCAGAGTCGCCCAGGCCAACGTGCTGACGCGGGGCGTCACCATCTCGGACGCCGAGGCCCGCGCCTTCTACGCCGCCCAGAGCGACCCGCGCAACCCGCAGGCCCAGTTCTACAAGCCGGAGACGATCAGGCTCCGCGTGATCGCCACGGCCGGCCGGCCCGCGGCCCAGCGGGCGATGCAGGAGCTGACGGCCAACACGCCCTTTGAGCTGGTCGCCTCCGAGTACAGCACGGACGCCAGCAAGACCAACGGGGGCCTGATCGCGCCCCTCCCGCGTGGCCGCTCGCCGCTGTCCAAGGTGCCCGACCTGGAGCGGGCCGTGTTCGGACTGAAGGGCGGCCAGACCTACGGGCCAGTCGGCTTCAACAAAGGCTGGTGGATATTCCGCTGTGAGGACAAAACGCCAGGGGCGGCCCCCGCGTTCGGCACCGTCAAAGAGGACTCCCGGCTCGGGGCCGCCATCGTCAAAGGCACCCGCCTCAACGGCAAGGCGATCCAGGCCGAGTTCCAGCAGTTCCAGCGCACCTCCAACTTGACGGCCTTCTGGCCGCAGTACGAGCGGGCTGTCACGGGACGGTGACGCCGCCCTCATCACGCTCGGGGGCAGCCGCGCCTCCAAAAGATGATACTCAAAGACGAAGATGATACTCAAAGACGAAGATGATACTCAAAGACGATGAGACCGTAGACCTGCCCACGCCGACCGGGCCGATGCGGACCTGCGTGTTCCGGCCCGCCGCCGCAGGCCGCTACCCCGGCCTCGTCCTGTTCTCCGAGATTTTCCAGATCACGGCCCCGATCCGCCGCATGGCCGCTTTTTTGGCGGGCAGCGGCTACCTTGTCGCCGTCCCGGAAGTCTATCACGACTTGGAGCCGCCGGGGACCGTGCTGGCCTACGACACGGCCGGGGCTGATGCGGGGAACGCCCACAAGACGGCCAAAGAACTGGCGAGCTACGATGACGACGCCCGCGCCGCTTTGGGGTTCCTCGGCGACCACCCCCAATGCACCGGGAAGCTGGGCGTCATGGGCATCTGCCTCGGCGGGCACCTCGCGTTCCGGGCCGCCATGAACCCGGCCGTGCTGGCGGCGGTGTGCTTCTACGCCACGGACATCCACACGCGCACTTTGGGCCGGGGCCAGAGCGACGACACGCTGGACCGGATGGGCGAGCTGGGGGGCGAGATGCTGATGGCCTGGGGCCGGCAGGACCCGCACGTGCCCCGCGAAGGGCGCGAGCGCATCGCCCAGGCCATGAACGACGCCGGCGTTTTGATGCAGTGGCACGAGTTCAACGCCGCCCATGCCTTCCTGCGCGACGAAGGCCCCCGTTACGACCCCGCGCTGGCGCGGATCGCGTACTCACTTGTTTTGGAGCTGTTCGCGCGGCGGCTGGGCGAGCGGGGTTGAGGGAGGAACCCATCCCGGTCGGGTATACTGCCGGAAGGGACACTTTTCGCGGGAACAAACACATGCTCGGCCTGGACTTCTCACCGCTGGAACTGGTGGACGCGCGCTGGACGCTGCTGATCGGGGTGCCGATCATCGTCGTCCTGCTCGGGCTGGCGTGGCGGCGGACGCGGGCGCTGGTCGCGCGCATCCGCGAAGTGCGCGAGGAGATGGCGCGCAGCCCGCAGGACCCGTACCAGGCGCTGTCCGTGCTGATGGAGGAGAAGCAGGGGCGGCCTTGGCAAAAGCGCGGGGGGAAACGTGATGGCTAAAGGACTGACCGCCCGGCAGCACGAGGTCTTCAACTTCATCGTCACCCACATCGAGGACAAGGGCTACCCGCCGACCATCCGCGAGATGCAGGTCGGCCTGACCATCGGGTCGCTCCGCGGCGTCACCATCCACCTCGACGCCTTGCAGAAGAAGGGCTTCATTGACCGCCTCTCGTCTAAAGACGGCCCCCGGACGTCGCGCGGCATCCGCATCCTGGCCCGCGTGGAACCCCGCGCCCGCGACGAGGAGGCGGGCCTGCGCCGCCTGCCCCTGATCGGCACCATCGCGGCGGGGACGCCGCTGCTGGCGAACCAGAACATCGAGGACATCATCGCCGTCCCCCAGCAGCTCCTGCGCGCCAGCGCGGAGCACTGCTTCCTGCTGCGCGTCCAGGGTGACAGCATGACCGGCGCGCACATCCTGCCCGGCGACCTGGTCGTGATCCACCCGCAGGCGACGGCGGAGAACGGCGACGTGGTGGCCGTCCGACTGGGCGAGGAGGCGACCGTCAAGAAGTTCGCCCGGCACGGCAACCGCATCGAATTGCAGGCGCAGAACCCCAACTATGCGCCTATTCCCCTCAGAAAATCCGACAACGCCGCCATCATCGGCAAAGTCATCGGCCTGCTGCGCGGGTACACGGGGTAGCCATGCTGCGCCGCGTCTTTCCCGCCTCATTCTCAGCGACGGTTCTGGCGCTGGCCGGCATTCTCACAGGCTGTGGGCACCCCGCCGCCCCCGCGCCCCCGCCATCGCGGACCGTGAGCGGCCTGGTCGTCACGCTGACGGCGGGTGCGGACGCGCACGTCGGTGACAACACCTTCTCGGTAACTTTGATGGACTCCGAGACGCGCGCCCCCGTCGGCAACGCCAACATCACAGCCAAGCCCCAGATGCTGGCCCCGCAGATGCCCGGCGTCGGCACCAGCGGGCGCGCGCAGGGCAACGGCTTGTACACCCTCCCCGTCCGGCTGGCCGTGGCGACTCGCTATGACCTCAGCCTCACCGTCGAGCGCCCCGGCCATCCCGTCGCGCAGGTGTCGTTCCCGATAGAAGCGGCCCAGTAGGAAAGTGCCGGGGCATCCCACGGCCCCGGCATACGCCGCATCACGGCAGTCACTCACGGAAATGAGGGGGATTTAATGGTCGAGATCGAGGCACGTTACGACGGCAACAAGAAGTGCTCGCTGCGGCACCAGGAGGGGGCGACGCTCCCCACCGACGCCCCCAAAGACATCGGCGGGGACGCTTCGGCATTCAGCCCCACCGATTTGGTCGCCGCCGCCCTGGCCTCCTGCGTCCTCACCACGGTCGCCATGCACGCCGAGCGGCACGACTTGGACCTGGCGGGCATGACGGCCCACGTCGGCAAGGAGATGACGCCCCCGCCCCGCCGCATCGGGCGTCTGCCGCTGACGGTGCGGCTGCCCGCGAGTGTGCCCGCCGAGATGCGCCCGGTCCTGGAGCGCGTCGCACACTCCTGCCCCGTCCACGCCAGCCTCCACCCGGACGTCCAGGCCCCCATCGACTTCCTGTACGAGCTGTAGGGCTTTTGCGCCTTCCTACCCCTCCGTCGCCCGCGAGAGCATCACCTGCTTATTGGCCGTCACCGTCAGGTCGTCGTAGCCGACCAGGACGTGCCGGTTGCCGCGCCCCAGGAAGCCGTCGCCCAGCGACAGCAGGGCGAAGTGCGCCTTGCGCGTGTGCGGGTCCACGTACAGGTCTTCGACCTTGCCGACGCTGTTGCCCGTGGCGTTCACGACGCTGAAGCCGCGCGGGTCGCCCATGCCCGCCCCCGCCACGGAGCCGGGCTGGACGTGGCCCTTGTTCTCTTTGTCCCGCTTCTCCAGCTCACTCAGCAGCTCGAAGATCGCCGCCCCATTGCGCTTGGTCTGCTCGTTGAACGTCTCGGTATCTGCCATGGTGTCGCCTCCGTTTGTGTCCCCAGTATTCCCCCGCGTCGATGACGGGCAAACGCCGCGCCGCGCGCAGGAATAGCCCGGCTCCGAGCCGAACAACCCGGAACCGCTAAGGCCGAGGAGAAACAACGATGACGCCCCTTTCCATTCAGCTTTACACCGTGCGCGACGAGATTCAAGGCGACTTCCCTGCCGCGCTGCGCCGGGTCGCCGAGATCGGCTACCAGGGCGTCGAGTTCGCCGGCCTGCACGGCCACGACCCGAAAGAAATCGCGAACATTCTGCAAGACGTGGGGCTGGCCGCTTCCAGCAGCCACACCGGGCTGCCGACGCCCGACACGATCCGGCAGATCGCCGACACCGAGAAGATGCTGGGCAACACGCGCCTGGTGGCGGGCCTGGGGCCGGACGAGTTCAAGACCCTGGACGACTGCCGCCGCAGCGCCGCGCGCTTTCAGGCCGCCGCCCAGCTCGCGCACTCAGAGGGCCTGACCTTCGCCATCCACAACCACTGGTGGGAGTTCGCCACGCTGGACGGCCACCTGGTCTACGACGTCCTGCTCGAATCGGCCCCCGACGCGCTGGGCGAGCTGGACATCTATTGGGCCGAGGCCGCCGGCGTGTCCCCCGCCTCGGTGATCGCCCGGCACAAGAGCCGCCTGCCCTTGCTGCACATCAAAGACGGCCCCGCCGACCGGGACGGGGCCATGACGGCGGTGGGCGCGGGCAAAGTAGACATCGCCGGGGCCATCCGCGCCGCCGACCCGTCCGTCCTGCAATGGCTGGTCGTCGAACTGGACAAGTGCGACACGGACATGTGGCAGGCCGTCCGCGAGAGCTACACGTTCCTCACGGGGCACGGCCTGGCGGCGGGCAATAAGTAGAGACAGGAGAGTAGACGAGCGCACACAGCCCCGCTCCTCTATGGGAGCGGGGCCGTGCGCCTCACTGACGCTGCGGTTTCACTGATGCTGCGGTGTGGTCAGGCCGCCGTAAGTTCCGGCGAGCGGCCTGGGTCCCCGGCGATGGAGAAGCGGATGCCGCTGGCCTGAAGGACGGCACGGAGGGAGCGCATCTCAGGGCTGCCCTTCTCGGACAGCATCCGCTCAAGCGCCTCGCGCGTGACGTGTGCCTTCTCCGCGCACCTGTCCATGCCGCCGTTCGCCTGGATGTACTTGCGGAGGGCGACCAGGAACTCCTCGGTGGTGTCCTCCCAGGCGTCCTGGAGATAAGCTTCCGCGAACTCAGGATCGCGCAGATCCTCAAAAAGCCTCTCGTTGAAAGACTTAAGCTTGAATTGCTGACTCATTGTGCTCCTCCTCCAGCGTCCGGGGCCTCTTGCGCGCCGACATCCGCTTCTTTCCGGGGGCGCAGCGCGGCTGCGGGATAGCCTGAGTCCTCGAAATCCGTCCAGAGCTGCCGCGCGCTCGCGATGTCTCTGCTCTGGCTGGACTTATCGCCGCCGATCAGTACGACCACCGCCTTTTGATCCCACAGGGCGTAATAAACGCGGTAGCCGGGTCCCAGGTCTATCTTCAGTTCGGAAACGTCTTTGAGGTTCTTTTGGACACCGAGGCCGCGCCCGAGCTTGTCAATCTGGCGCTCGATCCTGGCCCGCGTCCTTTTGTCCCGAATGCCGTCCAGCCATTCGTCCACCCAGGACTTGTCGTTGGCCTGGATCAGCATCACGATGTCGCGCTCCCCGTTGCTCGCCACGCTTCATCCTCCCTGCCCTGTCCGCTCCACCCCGATATTGTAACCACGAGGCGACCGCCTTGTCAAGCCGTCCGCGAGAGCTACACGTACCTCACGGGGCAGGGCCTGGCGGCGGGCAGCAAGTAAGGGCAAAAAAGGGGACGGGCCGCATGGCCTGCCCCCCTTCTGTTGTCACTGTTGTGTCAAGGCCTGCGCCTCGCTCTATTTGTATTTGTTGGCAGATGCAGTGAGAACCGACTGAGCAACGGCAATGTCATTGTTCCCATTGCGTGTTGTGCTGAACGGCGAGTTGTCCAGAGTCCACATGTTCACCGCGTTGGAGCCACCCACCGAAGCGTCAATAGTAGCCAGCGGCCTCAGCGATTTGACATGGCCGTCACAGAACAGGTAGTTCGCAAAGCCGGTGTGCCCTGAGAACAGATAGCCGTCGGAGCCGGAAAAGCCGCCATAGGTGACGGAAAAATCAGCGTAACGTGCCGTGTCTTCCACCACGTCGATGGTAGTCGCCGGGGATACGATCTGTGCCAGCGCAACCCCGTTTTGGTTGGTATCGCCGAAAGGAGCACCGATGCCGTCAGTAGTCGCAGTGCTCCCGGTCCCGCCTCGGTTTTCGTTGGCGGCGTAGGAGTCAGGAAAGTTATCATCGCTGCTGAGGTTCGCGCTTGCCGAGTTGGAGGGGCAGATGAAGACGCCGCGCGCTTTGATGAAGGTGTAAACCATGTTACGCCAGCCGAAATTGTTCGAAGGCCCGATGTTGCGGTTGGGGTGAATTTCGTCGCTATCCTGCTCATACTGAATGATGGCAAGCCCGATTTGCTTGAGGTTAGACTGGCAGGAGGCGCGTCGTGCGTTCTCGCGGACCTTCTGGAAGACGGGGAACAGGATCGCCGCGAGGATGGCGATAATGGCGATGACGACGAGCAGCTCGATCAGCGTGAAGCCTCGGCGGCTCCGGCGGAGGGTAGGCATGGGACGGTCTCCTTCTCTGGGATAGTGCTTGCAGGCGCGGGCCTGTCTGCGGGCTAGTGCTGCTCTATTATACAGGGTTTCGAGGGAATGTCAAGAGGGAAACGACGCTCGCGCCGCGAACAGGGGCGGCATGAGCAATTCTTTCCCTTCCTTCTCTCCCTTCGTCCGCGCCTACCCGCCCGCTTCCCCCGCGCCCGGACCCGCCCTCTGGCTGCCGCTTCGGGCGGGCGAGTTCCTGCTCCCGGCGGGGGACGGCCCGCTGGGCCTGTACCGGGGCGACCCGGACGAGCAGAGCGCGCCCGACCGGCCCGCGCCCGACGATCCGCTTTATCTGGGGACGCTGGACGGGCTGCCGTGCCTGGCCGCCGACGTGGACCCGGAGGCGGCTGTCCCCGACGGCTGGCAGGCGCTCGGCCTGCGCGCGCTGTTCGGGCGCATCCCCGAGGCGGAGTACGGCCTGGCCGGGTACGCCGCGCAGATGCTGCACTGGCGGGCGACCAGCGTCTTCTGCCCGGTCAGCGGGGACCGGACGGTGCCCAAGGACGGCGACTGGGGGCGGCGCTGCCCCGCCTGCGGCCACGTCGGCTATCCGCACGTCACGCCCGCGACGCTGATCCTGGTCCACGACGGCCCGCGCCTGCTGCTGGGCCACAAGCCGGGCTGGGGCACCCGCTACAGCATCCTGGCGGGCTTCGCCGAGCCGGGCGAGTCGCTGGAAGAGTGTGTCCGGCGCGAGGTGGCGGAGGAGGTGGGCCTGACGCTGTCGGACCTGGCCTACGCCGGGAGCCAGCCCTGGCCGTTCCCGCACCAGTTGATGATCGGGTTCACCGCGCGGTACGCGGGCGGCACGGTCAAAGTGGACGGGGTGGAGCTGGACCACGCGGACTGGTTCACGCGGGACAGTTTGCCGGACCTGCCGCCGCCCGTCAGCCTGTCCCGGCAGATGATCGACCGGTGGCTGGCGGCGGACACCCCCCTCTAGCGGATCGTGACCCACTGCCCGGACGCGGCATTGGGGAACCGCAGCAGCAACGTTTGCGTGGCCGCGTCCCACTCCCGTGCGCCCAGCGGCAGCGGCCGGTCGTCCAGAGTGACCGCCTGCGGCGCGGCGGGGAGGCGCAGACGCACGGCGGCCTCGGTGCCGTCCGGCCCGGTGCTGTGGAACCGGAAGCCCTCGCCGGGCAGGCTTGCGGCCCCGTGCGTCTTGCAGGCCGCCGCTAGGATGACGGCGTCCCCCGTCCGGTCCAGGTCCAGCAGCAGGCGGCTGCCCGGCGTCAGCGAAACCGAGTTCAAGATCGGCAGCCCGGCATCGAAAAGATCGACGAACTGGCCGGTCAGGGTGTGCGGCGCGTCCGGCAGCGACTCGTCCAGGCCGGCGGCGACGACATACGGCCCGCGGCGCAGGGCGAGGAAGTTGGTCTCCTGGTACGGAAGCTGCGCCGCCCGGCAGGCCCGCTGGACCAGGCTCCGAACGCGGTCGGCACCGTCCCGACGATAGGTCAGGGCGGCGGGTCCGGCCCCGTCATAGACCAAAGTCCCCGCGCCGATCTGATGCGTTCCCGTGGCGGCTTTGGCATCAAGCCCCATCTGGGCGAAGAAGGCCTCGCGCGGCGTCGCGTAGTCATTGGGGGCCGTGTTCCACCAGGCGCGGACCCGGTTGAAGGGGTCCTTGTCGTCGTCCACGAACACCAGGACGCCGCCGGCCTTGACCCAGTCCGCTAATGCGTCACTGTCCTCGGCGGCGGGCGGCTTCATGCCCTCGTAGGTCATCAGGAGGACTTTGAACGGCTGGAGCGCGTCGGGCAGGCCCGCGTTCTCCATCTGCACCGGCTCGACCGGCAGGCCGTGCTTGAGCAGCGGCATCGCCAGGCCGTAGAACGACCCCAGGTTCGGGTCGGACGGCGACGGCCCGCCGCGCTGGAACATCATGGTGTCGGCAACGACCACGCCCACCCCCTGCGTCCCGCACTCCCACCGCGTCTCGGGCTGCTGCATGTCGTTGAGGGCGTTGATGACCGTCATCAGCTCGGTGCCGTAGGCCGTGGGCAGCGGCTCTTTGGGGACCGGCTCGCCCGCCGTGCGCTCGGCGCGGTCCAGGGTGGGGTAGCGGCCGTGGAAGATGCGCTCCGGCCAGGGCATGACCTCGAATCGCCAGACCTGCGGCCACAGCAGCGAGGCCGTCAGCGTGCTCTCCCAATTAGCCCGGTAGTTGCGCCAGGAGTAGTCCGGGTTGTCCTCGATGGGGTCGTTCAGGAACCAGACCGCCCTGCCGCTGGCCCGCACGACGTTCATCATCGCGCCGTACTCCAAAAAGGCGGTCTCGAAGGTGCGCTCCTTTTTGATGCCCTCGTAGACGTTCGGCGTCCGCGACGTCCCCGTCCAGACCTGGGCGATGAAGCCGTCCGCGCCGACTTTGAGCAGGCTGGACTCGGGGCTGACGATGCTCCAGTGGGCGTAGTTGATCAGGCTGTGCGTCGGCACGTAGCACCTGGCGCTCGTCCCGTGCTCCTGGTTGTAGGCTTTGACGAAGTCGAAAACCTGTGTCAGCGCCCGCTGGTACAAATAGTATTTGAGCTGGGACGCCCGGTACTGGGCGTCGGGCGAAGAGTCCGGGGCGACCCAGTCCTCGCCGTAGAAGGCCTTCCACTCGCGCCGGAAGCCCTGGCTCCAGCCCGCCCGCACCCAGAACTCCGGCTCCTCCAGGTGGACGCCCTCGGCCCCGGCGTCGAGCGCGTCCTTGACGCCCAGGCAGAGGAACTTGCCGTAGCTCTCGCCGGGCGACATGTAATACACGTCGCCGCCGTGGGAGATCTTGTGCCCGCTGCGCTCGGTCTGCGCCTCGTCCTCATGGTTGACGCCGTCAAAGCGGCCATACAGGTAATCCTGGTACTCGCCCCACGAGACGCCGGTCATGATGTGGGCGCGATACCCCTGCGCCTTCCACCCCGCGATGCGGGCGGCGAGGTCGGGGCCGATCCCGTAGCACATCGCGACATCGGACCCGAGCTGCAAGGCGGGGTCCCACGGGGCGCTGGTCTGGAAACTGGTCCGCTCCAGCGCCTGCTGGGGATCGGCGGGGCGTGCTTCTTTTTCTGTCATGGCGTTCGTTCCCCTCTAAACATCGCAGATCTAAACGTCGCAGAGTCGATAGGCCGCTTCCAAGGCCCGCAAGGGGTCGCCCTTGGGGGTGAACTCGTGGCCGACATAGCCCGTGTAGCCGGTGGCCGCGATGGCGCGCAGGATGGCCGGGTAGAAAAGCTCCTGGCTGTCGTCCAAATCATGCCGGCCGGGGACCCCGGCGGTGTGGTAGTGGGCGATGTGCGCGGCGCTCTCCTGGATCGTGGCGATCACGTCGCCCTCCATGACCTGCATATGGTAGATGTCGTAGAGCAGCTTGACGCGCGGGGAGCCGACTCGCGCGCAGACGTCCACGCCCCAGGCGGTGCGGTCAGCTTGGTAGCCTGGGTGATCGACCTTGCTGTTCAGCATCTCTAAAATCAGAGTCACGCCGGCCTGCTCCGCCGCTTGGGCGACCCGGCTGAGTATCCGCGCCGCGTTCTCCGCCCCTTCCCTATCCGTCAGCCCGTCGCGCCGGCTGCCGCTGAAGACGATGAGCTGGGGGATCTGATGGGCGACGGCCAAGGCGAGGCTGCCTTGTAGCTCCCGTTCGATGCGGTCGTGCTCGCGCGGGTCGTTCAGGCCCTGCGAGATCGACTCGTGCGCGCCATGCGAGGCGATGACCAGCCCGCTGTCCGCCGCCCGCCCGAAGAGGGCGGGCGGCATCAGCTCGACGGCCCCGTAGCCGATCCCGCGCGCCCGCCGCAGCAGGGCGGCGTCCTCGACGCCCTTGCCTGCGAAGCACCACCAGGAAAAAGACTGCTTGAGCATAATCCCCCCATCCTCCACCGATCGCACCCCAGAGACTTCACCGGGGCGCGCTCGTTCTCCTGCCCCAGGCAGGATTCCGGGCGGGGCCGGCGAACGTTGGGACAAGGGAAAACACCATGAGCGACCTCGACTTAGACACGCTGCCTGATCTGCCCCAGCGCCCGCTGCTGGCCGCACTGGCTCACGACTTGTGGAATGACGATACGCTGTATAGTTAGCAACGGCGTCTGCCACTGATCGGTTGATGATGCCGCCGTGATCGCGACCTGATTAGGCAATTGAACGCCCGACTCCCATTCAGGGGGCTGGGCGTTCAGTCACTTTTACAAAAAGCGAGCAGGGCACATCCTGTAAAGTATCAGACGGTGTTTGCACCTTCTCCGTAGTGGAACGCGACGCCTGAGACACAGATGCCCGGCCTTCAAGTGATGAAGGCCGGGCATAGTAGATTCTAGCGTTGTTTACCACTTCCATTGCAACATGAACAAGTATCCGCTGCCGCCATCAAGTAGTGGCCGTAGGATTTTGTAGAATAGTGGATACCCGTAACACCTGCACAGCACCGGCAAAGGGCATAAAAGGGCTATCTCCGCCACTAAGTTCCAATATAGACTAGTCAGCCCTCCTGAGTAGGAGCCAGACGACTCTTGCCTAGATTTGCATGAAGAGGTGGGACGTGTCTCGGCTCGATTAAACCGATTGTGACGACTACCGGATTAGACGATACGGTAACGTACTGGTCAGATTTTCCTCTTTTCGGCAAACGCCGATAGAAGGTAATTTTGTATCTACCAGGTTGAGACATATCATAGTAGTGGTTAATGTCTACCTTTACATATCGCTCTGATCCTTGATTTAGAGTTTGAACAAAATTAGACCCGCCCTGGATAGCATTGAATACTTCACGCCCGTATGGCGTGTATTTTACTTTTTCACCATCAGGCCCCAAAACATTAACCTCAAAATTGCCAAAATCACCCCCAAAACCCAGGTTGACTTGATCCCGCGCCATGTTTTTGATGGTGAGGGTCAGGTTAACTTTCTCGCCAGCCATATAAACCTTTTTGTCGGTTGCGGCTGTCACCTTATAGCCATCAACCACGGGTGCGGTCGCCTTTAAGGCTGGTTTTCCGGTTAAGCCAATTGACGGTCTTGAATGTGCATGGGCCGCGACTGAGAACATGAGGCCAACGTTAATCAAGGTAATGAGTCTGTTTTTCATTTCGCTCTCCCTTAGTTGTTGCAATTGAGGTGCAGGCTCGTATAGTAGTTAGTCCATTGGGGTAGCTCCGTGGTAGTCGTTCCAACCGGTGCAGAGGCCGGATACGTCGTCTTGTAGCTACCGTCAATGTTTTTGTCCAGAGACCAGTCTCCTTGTGTGCTAGATTGGTCCAGAGCCGACCCAACATTCGAGATGGCGGTTCTGGGCCGCCGCCTGGCAAACCGGCTCGGCTTCGAGTACCCCGCCGCGGCGGAGGACGCGACCATGCGCGGGTGGGCGCGCTTCCCCATGGCGTAACGGGCGGGCGAAAGAAAAGGGCGCGGCTTGCCGCGCCCTGCTCTTCGCGTCTCCAGAGGTCCTAGCCTGCGGGGGCCGCGACCGTCAGCGCGGCGCGCTTCATCAGGCGGGACTTGCGGCGGGCGGCGGCGTTCTTGTGAATGATGCCGCGCTTCCAGGCCTTGTCGATGACGCTGACGGTCTTGGACACGCTGGCCGAAATCTCCTCGGGCTTGGCGGCCTCGGTGGCGATCAGCGCGCGGGACTTCTTTATGTAGGTTTTGATCTGCGACTTGGTGGCCTGGTTGCGAAGCTGGCGCTGGCGCGAGCGCTTGACGTCTTTGATGACGGACTTGATGTTGGGCATGGTGCGGGACGGCTCCTCGGGAATTCAGCGGTGTCTGGCAAGAAATTGGACGGCATCAAAAAATGGGACGGAAGACAGTATACCCGTGCAGCATCAGGAAAAGCAAGTGCCCGCCCGGCACGCCGCATGGGACCGCTCAACGCACCCGGAACGACCAGCGCTGGCAGTCCGCGCCGTTCGCCGTCCACTGCTCCATCACGGCCCCGTCGTTCGGGCTGTTGCCGCTGACGTCGAGGGCCAGCGCGCCTGCCCCGCTCCGGGGGAAGAGCGTGTAAGTGCCGTCGTCGCCCTGCTGCACGTGCCAGCGCTG
>JAABUV010006399.1_pt1 | contig 12852 bp, 16 predicted proteins | sample 5559971 | NCBI WGS metagenome assembly JAABUV01 (sample SAMN10711881, study PRJNA513362) | rock metagenome | isolation source: Antarctica rocks | place: Antarctica: Victoria Land, Knobhead nord | collected 2015-12-19
ACGCGTGCCCTGGGCGGCGATGCGGTCGATGCCGGGGGTGACCAAGTCGCGCCGGCCGTAACAGGATATGTCCGCGTAGCCCATGTCGTCGGCGATGATGAAGATGATGTTAGGCTGCCGCAACGGCATCTGGGCCATTGCGGTCCCGCTAGCTGCCGAAACGGCCGCGGTCGAAACCAGCAGGTCGCGGCGGCTAATCGGCGGCATCTCGTTCGTCCTTGTTGTTCGCCCATGCTGCACCAGTGCGGCCCGCAAGGACGGGATAGCAACACCGCACGGCGCCAAGTCGCGCAACGGATGGCGTTGTTCTCCAATTTCTGGATGTCCGCCGCGCATCCGGGACGAAAGGGCAGTGCTGATGCGCGCGGCACCGACCTGTTCCGGACGCTTCAGGGTGGTCGGCTTTCGAATAACGGCAAGTACCATCTTTTAGCATGGCGTCGTCATGCCTGGCACGGTGCCATGGCCCTACCGGACCTACCACCCTGACAACGCCGTCCCAGCCCCTTGAGCGTGCCGGCGATGCCGGTCAGCGCGCCGACCGTTTGCGCCCGGGTGTCGCCGTAGGCCGCCAGGCTGCGAGCGGGGGCGGCGGGATCGCTGACTGGGGCGCCCGCCCCGCTGAGGACGACAAGGGTCTTGCCCGGCGGGATCTCGACGGCGGACGGGATAGGAAGATCGGAGTTGGGCAGCGGGTGGCGGACGATTTCGTCCGCCCGTGCGCCCCCCGCTGCGGCGGAGGCCGCAAGCAGCAGGAGCGCCACGGTCGTCGCAGCCGGATGGTATGGCATGAGCATCTCCATTTAATTCTCTGATGAAACTACAAAACGTTCTTACGAAAGAACACGCGATTGAACCCGTCCTCCGTTTTGCGGCCGGTCTCGGTGAAACCAATCTTCCGGTATAGGGTGATGTTCTCGTGCATTTTCTCGTTCGTGAAGAGCGTAACCGCTGCCAAACCCTGGGCGCGCGCCATGTCCTCGGCATGGTCCATGAGCACACGGCTGTAGCCGCGGCCCTGGGCCGACGGGTCCACGACGAGGTTGTTGACCTTGATCGAGTCGTCGTCCCTTGAGAGGAGGATCGAGCCGACCACGTTGCCGCTGACCCGCAGCACATAGAGGCTTTGGGTTTCGACAAGCTTGTCGTAGTCCGCCGTCATGGCCGCTGGCAGCTTGCCAAGGCGCTCGATGTACTTCGAGTAGGCCGCATCGACCATCGGCTTGATGGCGGGCACGTCCTCGGCCTTGGCTGTTTCCACCACAAGGTCTTTGACGCGGTTGGGAGCGAGATTGTCCATCGTTCCAGCTCCCTTGAGTGGTTCCGGTTGGGGCTTCACCAGAGGCCGATCAGGCGCTTTCCGGCAAAAGACGAGAGGCGCTCGACGTCGGCGTCGGTCGTCGTGACCCGGGTCTTGCGTTGCCGGCTCCACTCGAACAGCCGGTCGGCCATGTCGCGGAGCGTGGGTTGGTGGCCTGAATCCGCACCGAGATCGACGAGTTCCTGCGGGTCGTTCCGCAGGTCGAAGAGCTGTGGACGAAGGCGCTCGTAGAAGACGTACTTCCACCGGTCCGTCGCAACCATGTAGGCGCGCGCCTCGCTTGGACCCAAGCCCAGGTCGCGGCGTGCCTGACGGAAGCTGTAATCGAGTTCGCTCACCGCGTGTTCGCGCCAAGTGAGGGCGTGCGCGCCGTGCCGGAGCAGACCCAGGAGCGAGCGGCCTTCCAGGCGCTGGTCGGCGATCTGGCCGCCCAGGGCGTCGACGAAGGTCGGGACAAGATCGATGCTCTCGACGAGAGCGTCAATCACCGTTCCCCGCGTCGCCTGCGCCTCGTCCGAGGGATCGACGACGATGAGCGGCACCCTGACGCTCTGCTCGTGGAACAGCTCCTTCTCGCCGAGCCAGTGGTCGCCCATGTAGTCGCCGTGGTCGCTCGTGAACACGATCAATGTGTCGTCGAGCCGGCCCTCGGCCTCCAGAAATCGCGTGAGGCGGCCGATGTGGTCGTCGATCTGCTTGATGAGGCCCATGTAGGTCGGGGCGACCGTGAGCCTCACCTCCTCCTTGGCGAACAGCACGCTCTCGGGGTGCTGCATGAACACCTTGAAGACCGGATGAGCACCCTCCCGCTCTGCCTCGCTGCGGATCACGGGAACGCAGTCCTCCGGACCGTACATGTCATGGTAGGGCGCCGACACGATGTAGGGCCAATGAGGCTTGATGTAGCTGACGTGCAGGACCCAGGGTTGATCGCCCTGCACCCGGATGAACTCCATGGCCTGGTCCGTCGTCCAAGCCGTCTCGCTGTGTTCCTCTGGAATGCGCGCGGGCTCGCGCGCATTCCGCATGTACCAGCCTGAGAGGAGCGCACCATCTTCGTCGGACCCCGAATTAGCCCAGTCCTGCCAGAGGTTCTTTCCGTCGTACCCCCTCTCGCGAAGGTATCGTTCGTAGGACGCGTCCGGGTCGTAGATGAAATCGGGGTGCAGGCCGTCGTCGCGCGCAAAGGGCTCAAAGCCGCACTCGGCGGCGTAGCGACCCGCTGTCGAGCCCTGGTCCAGTCCCAAACGGGAGAAGCCGTCACGGTCGATCCGCATGTGGGTCTTGCCGACGAGGCCGACCCGCGGCCCGAGAGGCCGCACATAGTCCCCGAGCGTCCACTCCCCGATCGACAGGGGGATGTTGTTCCAGGTGGCTCCGTGGCTGGTGACGTAGCGCCCGGTGTAATATGACATTCGCGCGGGACCGCAGACCGGCGACTGGACGTAGGCCCGGGTGAACCGCACCCCGCGCGCCGCGAGCGCGTCAATGTTCGGCGTCTTGAGCGTCGGATGCCCATAGGCCGACAGGTAGTCGGTCCGGAGCTGGTCGGTCATGACGAAGAGAACGTTTCTCACCCTCGCCATGGCGCGGCGCTCCTGTGAACGAGGACCAAGCGTTGCATACAGGCCAGGATGGCCCGGCCATGGTATTCCTCTGCATCCACGAGATGATGGCATGATTTCGTCGGTTGGCAAAGTGACAAAATGAGCGTTGCGCTGATCCTGCGCGCCCTGGCGAATGAGCGCCGGCTCCAGATTCTGGAGTGGCTGCGCGACCCGAAAGCACATTTCCCGCCCCAAGTGGATGGAGACCTGGTCAAGGACGGGGTGTGCGGCGCGCTGATTGCGGAGAAGCTAGGCGTGGGTGCGCCCACGCTCAGCGAACACATGCGCGTCCTCACCGGGGCAGGACTCGTCCGTGCAAAGCGGATCAAGCAGTGGACGATGTATCAGCGGGACGAGGAGCGGATCGCCGCGGCTAAGCGGGCGATCCAGGACAGCCTGTGACCGCTGGCAGCAGGTTGACGGTCCCGCTCAACCGCATGATCCGCACCGACAAGCCTGCTTCCGTCCGACACTGAACCGTGCGGGTCAGAGTCCCTGCCGCCTATGCCCAGGTCCATGTTGGGGTGGACGGCCCCGCGGCATCTTGTGCCAAGGTTTGGTTGTCAGCATCCGAACCTGAAGGACCGTCCGCATGAACTTTAAGCGCATTGACCTCGACACGTCCAAGGCCGTGTTCACCCTGCATGGCGTAGGCCAGGACGAGAAAGCTGTCCTGCGCCGCGACATGAGGCGGGCCGAGATGGAGGCGTTCTTCGCCAAGCTGCCACCAACGCTTGTGGCGCTGGAGGCATGCGGCGGCTCGCACCATTGGGGCCGCAGGCTGGCGGCGATGGGCCACACGGTGCAGCTGATCCCGCCGCAGTACGTGAAGCCGTTCGTCCGGCGCGGCAAGAACGACCGCAACGACGCCGAGGCGATCAGCGAGGCGGCGGCGCGGCCGGACATGCCGAGCGTGCCGGTGCGGTCGGCCGAGCAGCAGGCCGAGGCGATCGTGCTCTCGGCACGCGAGCTGCTGGTTCGGCAGCGGACGCAGCTGGTCAATGCCGTGCGTGGCCATGCCGCCGAGTTTGGCATCATAGCAGCCAAGACCATCAGCCAGCTGCCAGGTTTGCTTGAGACCGTGGCTGCTACGGAAACCGTGCCGGCCACGGCCAAGGAGATGCTGGCCTTTCTGGGCGAGCAAGTGGCCCAGCTCGACAACCAGATCGCGGACCTGGAGCGCCGGATGAAGCAGCAGCACAAGGCCAGCCCGGTCAGCCAGCTGCTGGCCGAGGTGCCCGGCATCGGCCCGATCGGGGCGCTGAGCCTGGCGCTCACGATCGACCCTGGCCGGTTCACCTCCGGGCGGCACTTCGCAGCCTGGCTCGGCCTCGTGCCGAAGCAGCACTCGACCGGCGGGCGCCAGCGCCTGGGCGGCATCAGCCGGGCCGGCAACGAGCGGCTGCGGCAGTTGCTGGTGCTGGGGGCCATGGCGGTGATCCGTTTCGCCAAGCCGGGGAGCAAGAGCGCCTCGACCTGGCTGCTGGCATTGCTGGAGCGTAAGCCGCGCAAAGTCGCGGCGGTGGCTCTGGCCAACAAGATGGCCCGCATCGTGTGGGCCATGATGGCGACCGGGGAAGCGTATCGGGGCAGCAAGAAGGTCGCCATGCCGGCGGCCGGGGCTGCCGCGGCCGCCTGACCCGCTCGCAGGTGCCTGGGTGCAAAGAGAGCTGCAGGAGATGATGATCGGTCGAGCCGACGGACGAGGAACCCCGCTTGATGCACAGGCATCCCGATGCCGCGTCCATGTTTTGGGCTCGTTCGCGGAACCCATCTGGGCCAGCGGTCACCGTGCCGCGTCACAGGCCGGACACATGACCGCCATCGCACCGCTCGTCAGATCATGCAGCAGACCCCTTGCACCCAAGGGGCCGTCCACACATGCACCAACGCCCATCAGTGCCGCACTTGGTGCAGATCCCATACTTGGAGCGCGGCCGTGATGGCGGCGTCCATGGCCTCGACCCGGAGGCCATCGCGGGCTTGCACCGAGAAGCCGATGAGCAGGCCTTCGAACAGCGCCACGAGAGCCTCCGCGTCGGTCGTGGCCACTAGGTCGCCGGCCGCCATCGCGCGCTGGGCACAGGCGCGGATCGCGTCCCGGTTGGCCTGGCGCTCGGCCCGCAACTCGGCCTGCAGCGGCGCATTTCCGGGGGACCAGGCGCTCACCGACAGGACGACCAGGCACCCACTGGGATGCGAGGGGTCGGTTTGCATGCGCGCGGACGCCCGCAGCGACTGCTCGATTGCCTGCCGTGAGGGCAAAGACGGATCGCGCAGCGGCGCCGTCACCTGGCCGTAGGTCGAGCGGTAGCGGGCGAGCGCCTCCCGGAAGAGGGCAGCCTTGGACCCGAACGCGGCATAGAAGCTGGCGGGCGAAAGGCCGCCCATGGCGCGCTTGAGCTGGTCGAGCGACGTGGTCTCGTACCCGTGTTCCCAAAACAGTCGCATTGCGGTGTCCAGCGCCGCGCCGCGGTCGAACGCGCGAGGCCGTCCTGTGCGAGGCATGAAGGCTTGTCCTCCGTTCCGCTTTCTGAAGTGGTCAGTCCAGAAGTCATTGACAATGGCACAGCCTAGCCCATTTACGGACCGATCAGTCCGTAAGTGACCCTCATGCTCAATGCGAGTTTCCCATCACGGACCCGAGACGACGTCTGCGAAAGCCGCGACCATTTGCCCCTCGCGGCCTTGCTGGCGTTGGCCATGACGGGCTTCACCGCAATCATGACGGAGACGCTGCCGGCCGGGTTGCTGCCGCAGCTTGCCGCCGGGCTGGAGGTGTCGCAGGCGATGGCGGGGCAGCTCGTGACGTCCTATGCGGCCGGGTCGCTGGTTGCGGCGATCCCGTTGACTGCGCTGGCGCAGGGCTGGCGGCGGCGGCCGACGCTGCTGGCGGCGATCATGGGCTTCCTCGTGTTCAACACAATCACTGCGCTTTCGACCAGCTATGCGCTGGCGCTCGGTGCCCGGTTCCTGGCGGGGATCGCCGCCGGGTTGGCCTGGGGCATCCTTGCGGGCTATGCGCGCCGGATGGTGACCGGGCGGCAGCAGGGCCGGGCGCTGGCGATCGCCATGGTGGGCACGCCGCTGGCCCTGTCGCTTGGGGTGCCGGCCGGTGCATTCCTTGGCACGGCCATCGGGTGGCGCTGGGCCTTCCTGGCCATGTCGGGCACGACCCTCGCGCTGGTGGCGTGGGTCGTCATGGCGGTGCCCGACTATCCCGGGCAGGCGGGCGACCGGCGGCAGGCCGTGGGCAGCGTGTTCGCCTTGCCGGGCGTGCGGCCGATCCTCGCAGTGGTGTTCGCCTGGATGACGGCGCACAACGTCCTTTACACCTTTGTGGCACCGCTGGCCGCGCGGGCGGGACTTGAAGGCCGTGTCGATCTGCTGCTGCTCGGGTTCGGGCTGTCGGCACTTGCTGGCATCTGCCTCATTGGCGTCCTGGTCGATCGGATGCTGAGAGTCTTGGTGCTGGCGAGCCTCGCGCTGTTCGCCGCGGCCGCGCTGCTGCTCGGGCTCGGGGGCACGGTCCCGGCGGCGCTGACCGGCAGCGTGCTGGCCTGGGGCCTGTCGTTCGGCGGTGCCGCGACGCTGCTGCAGACCGCCATCGGCGACGTGGCGGGCGAGGGTGTCGATCTCGCCAACGCGATGGTCACCACGGTGTGGAACGGCGCCATCGCCGGCGGCGGCGTGATCGGCGGGCTGCTGCTGCACGTGGGCGGCGCCGACCTCCTCGCCTGGGTGGCGATCCCGTTCATCGCCGCCGCCTTCCTTGCCGCAACCGCTGCACGCCACAGGGGCTTCGTCCCTGGGCCACGCGCACAAGCCTGAACGAAGGGACACCACCATGCCCACACGGTTTCTACGATACGCGTGCATGCTGCCTTTCGTGCTCATGGTCCTGCTGGGCGCCGCTCCGGCACGGGCCGCGCCGGAGGACGAGTTCCCGGTGCCGGACGGGTTCACCAGCACCGACCGCGAGATCGATGGGGTCCGCCTGCACGTCGTCACGGGCGGCCACGGGCCGCTCGTGCTGCTGGTCCATGGGTTCGGGCAGAGCTGGTACGAGTGGCGGCAGCTCATGCCGCTGCTGGCCCGTGACCACACGGTGGTCGCACTCGACCTGCCGGGCCTGGGCCAGTCCGCGCCGCCGCCCTCCTACGCCGGGCAGGACGTCGCGCCGATCCTCTACCACCTCGCCAAGTCGTTCAGCCCTGCGGCGCCGTTCGACCTCGTTGCCCACGACATCGGCATCTGGAATACCTACCCGATGGCGGCCGCACATCCGGCCGACATCCGCCGGATCGTGTTCATGGAGGCGCCGATCCCCGACCAGCGGCTCTACACGTTTCCGGCCTTCACGCCCGAGGGCGAGTCGCTCGTCTGGCACTTCAGCTTCTTCGCCGCCGGCGACCGCCTCGCCGAGACGCTCGTCACCGGGCACGAGCGCTTCTTCCTCGAGCACTTCATAAAGGTTCACGCGACCAACACGGCCGCGTTCACGCCCGAGCTGCTGGACCTCTACGGCCGGTCCTATGCCAAGCCGCAAACGCTCCATGCCTCGTTCGAATACTACCGCGCCCTCAACGAGACGGCCCGGCGGGACGCGCCGCTCGCCCGCAGCAAACTGCCCATGCCGGTGCTGGCCATCGGCGGCGGCGGCCACGGCGGCTTTGGCCTGATGGAGGCGACCCTGCTCAGGCCCTACGCACGCCATGTTGAAGCCCTGACCCTCCCCGGCTGTGGGCATTGGTTGCCCGAGGAGTGCGCCGCACCGCTCAACCAGGCGGTTCTTAAGTTCCTGGCTACCCGTTGAGGAGCGAGCATGTCCCATTCCGCTGAAACGACGCTCGCCGCCAAACGCCCGTTCTGGGCGGACACCCCGGCCCGGACGACCCGGCGCGGGCACTTCTGGATCGCGGGCGAGCGCGTCGTGAGGGACGGGCTCACCTACCAGGCCGGCCCGATGTTCGCCGAATGGGAGGCGCCCGAGACGGTGACGCAGCCCTACCCCGTCGTGCTGGTCCATGGCGGCGGGTTCCAGGGCACGGAGTGGCTGGACACGCCCGACGGACGGTCGGGCTGGGCGCAGCGCCTCGTCGAGCACGGCTACGCGGTGGTGATCGTGGACCGGCCCGGCCATGGGCGCTCCCCGCTGCACACGGAGACGATGGGCCCGATGGGGCCGCCGTTCTCCTATGAAGGGGGCCGCAGGATCTACTTCGCGCCGGACCTCTTGGGCACGCACACGCAATGGCCGTTTGCGCCCGACGACGAGGCGGCCATGGACGACTTCATCGCCGGATATGGCCCGCTGCCGGCGGACCTCGCAGCCTCCGAGGACATGGACGCCGACCGGCTCGCGCGGCTGCTCGACCGCATCGGCCCGGCAATTTTGCTGACCCATTCCGCATCGGGGCCGAGCGGCTGGCTGGCGGCGGACCGCCGCCCGGGCCTGGTCGCCGCCATCGTCAGCATTGAGCCGATGGGGCCGCCGTTCGCGACCATCCCCAATATCGGGCCACTGAGCTGGGGCCTGGCCGCGATGCCGCTGGGGTTCGAGCCGCCGCGTGCCTCGCCCCAGGAGGTGCGCGACGCCGACCTGGCCTCGTTGCGCGTGCCGGGCTTGGCAGGCCTGCCGATCGTCGTCGTGACGGCGGAGGCGTCCGCGTTCGCTGCGGCGAGCACGCCGATCGTGGCGCATCTGCAGGCTGCGGGCGCCAGTGCCGAACTGCTGCACCTGCCAGACCACGGCGTGCGCGGCAACGGCCACGGGCTGATCTACGAGAAGAACTCCGACGCGGCCCTGCAGCCGGTGCTCGACTGGCTGCGCGCCCATGTCGACACCAAACCTATCCAGGAAGGACGTTAGATATGGACGTCGGTTTCATCGGGCTTGGGGCCATGGGCAGCCCCATGGCGCGCAACCTCGCCACGGCCGGGCATCACGTGCGGGCCTGGACCCGCGGCGGCGCGGGGGTCGAGGGCGTACGGATGGTGGCCTCGCCCGGGGACGCGTTCCAGGCGGAGGTGGTGTTCACGATGCTTTCGGACGACGCGGCCATCCGCGCCGTCCTGCTCGATGCCGGCGTGCTGGAGCAAGCGCGGGGGGGCGTGGTGCATGTCGTCACCTCGACCATCTCCGTCGCGTTCGCGCGGGAACTCGAGGCGGCGCACCAGGTGGCCGGGTTGCGGTACGTTTCGGCACCGGTGCTCGGCCGCCCGGACGCGGCGGCGAAGGGCGAGCTGAACATCCTGGCCGCCGGGCCGCCGGACGCGATCGAGACGGCGCGTCCGTTGCTGGAGGTGCTGGGCAAGAAGGTCTGGCCGATGGGCGACCAGCCCGCCCAGGCGAATGCCGCGAAGATCGCCGCCAACATGATGATCACCATGGCGATCGAGGCGATGGCCGAAGCGGTCGTGCTGACCGAGAGCAACGGCGTGGGTCGCGAGATGTTCTTCGAGCTGATCCTGGGCACACTCTTCGGCAGCCGGTCCTACCAGACTTACAGCGCCAACATCGCCGCCGACCGCTACGAACCCGGCTTCAAGGCGCAGCTCGGCTTGAAGGACCTGCGGCTGGCGACCGAGGCGGCGGCGCAGGCGGGCACCGTGCTTCCCATGCTCGAAGCGGTGCGCGGACGCATGGCCGAGGCCGTGGACGCCGGCATGGGCGAGCGGGACTGGTCCGCGATGGCCGACTACACAATCAACCACACGCGACAAGGACCCAAGTGATGACCATCGTCTATGTCACCTATGCCGGCGGTGCCGCCACACGGTTCGACCGCGAATACTACGTCGCGCACCATCTGCCGCTGGTGAAGGAAGCCTGGGGCCGCCATGGCCTGGAGAGCTGTTCGGCGTTCTTTCCGGCGGACCCGGATGCGAAGACGATCGCCATCGCGGAATGCCGGTTCCGCGACGATGCCGCCGTGGACGCCGCGTTCGGGTCGCCGGAGACCCCGCGCGTCATGGCCGATCTCGCAAACTTCACCGACGTCGCGCCAGAGCGGAGCCGCGCCGTGCCGATGTGACGGGGCTTCTCGCGCATAGCATGCGGCGCTTTATTTAGGAGGTTTGCCATGGTCAGGATGCTGGTCACGTGTAGTGGTGACGATAAGAACCGGTTCGATCGGGAGTACTACGCCAACACGCACCTCGCGTTGACATTGAACTGCTAGGGGCCACACGGCCTCCTTGCGGTTTCCGCGTTCTTCCCACCGGTCGCGCATGGCAAAGGCTGTAAGTCAGCGGTGGGTCTCGATGCTGATCAGAGCCGTAATGGATTAAATGCTCACATTTCCCCTGGGTCCGGCATCTGCGCTGATTAACAGCCGAGGTTCGGGCTGCTCCGCTACGCTGCAGGGCCCTGGTCGTTTATCGCGGTCATCTCTCCACAGTAGCGTAGGACGCGGGCCACAGACGGCCGCGACCAACGGTCGCTGCCCTGGGGCGCCGGCAACCGCGCCGCTTGCAGCGCCTGGGCGTAGTCGCCCAGCGAAAGCGCACCCTCGGCACGCGCCTTCTCGATCACTGGCCCGTATGCCGCGATCGCACGGGCCCGCGCGGCAGCGGCCCGCGTCCTGCCTCCAGGCGTGGCCGGCGCCCGCACTGGCGCCAGGGTGCCCGTTGCTGGAAGGCGCGGGTTGCCCAGCCGCATGCCACGTACCTTGGCTGCGGCCAGCGCCGCCTTGGTCCGTTGTGAGATCATCTCGCGCTCGTGCTCGGCGACGGCAGCCAGAACATGCACCGTCAGCCGGTTCACGAGCGGCATGTCGGCGGCGACGAAGTCCACGCCACCCTCCATCAGGTTGGAGATGAAGGCGACGCTGCGCGCCAGCCGGTCCAGCTTGGCGATCAGCAAGGTTGCGCGCTTGGTCCGGCAGGTGGCCAGCGCGGCAGCCAGGCCGATGCGGTCCGCCTTGCGCCCGCTTTCCACGTCCTGGAACTCGGCGATCACCTCGGCGCCGACCGAACGCGCGTGCAGCTCGACCGCGGCACGCTGGGCATCCAGCCCGAGGCCGGACTGCCCCTGCTTGTCGGTGCTGACGCGGTAGTAGGCGACGAAGGCCCGGATTGTGCTTGCTATAGGACTAGGCTCCCAGTTTGGATTGCAGTCCCAACCCTACCCCGGTCGCCCGGCTGGGTCCACCCGATACAAACGACCGTTTGTAGCGTGACGGCTCGGGTTGAATGAGAACCAGAGTGTTGCCGTCCCGACTTTCAGGCACCAAATGATGCAAATCAATGCAGGGCGCATAAGATTAGAGGTCATGTCTAGGCTGATGAATAGCATGATGCAGAGTTGCTGACTTGCCTGGTTAACTGCTAACCAGATGCACATCGCAACGCTCTGCCCCGGACTCAGCATGTCCAACAATGAAGCGTTCACCTTGAGGCTCAAACCGACGCTGCTCCAGTTCGTGAGAGATATAGCGGAAGAGCAGAACAGGTCCGTGCCAAACTATATCGAAACGGTGCTGCTTGCCGAAAAGAAGCGCTACGAGGCCCAGTTGATCCAACAAGCGCGGGAAAGCGGGCCAGAACAGGCTTAAGTAACGCCGTGTTCAGCAAGGATAGCCAAAGCGCCCTCCCCTGCCCTGCCCTGCTTACCCTAAACCGGTGCGAAGTCCGGCAGCAGCCCTTCACCAGAGGTGGCCGGGAGAATTCGGACAGGTCGTTAAGTGGATTTTCTGCCTGAGCGCGGCGAGGATGCCGCGGATCAGGAGCAAGAATGACCAAGCGAGCACGCCGGAACCACAACCCGGCTTTCAAGGCGAAGGTGGCACTGGCAGCCATCAAGGGCGAGAAGACGCTGGCGGAGCTGGCGCAGCTGCATGACGTTCACTCCAACCAGATCACGGCATGGAAGGCGCAACTGCTTGAGGGTGCCGCTGGGGTGTTCAGGCCCGGCCCGGCGGCCAAGGAGGCAGCGCCAGTGGTCGACGTGAAAACGCTGCACGCGAAGATCGGCGAGCTGACGCTGGAGAACGATTTTTTGTCCGGTGCGCTCGGCAAAGCCGGACTGCTGAGCGCAAGGCGATGATCGACCGCAGCCACGGCTTGCCGCTGCAGCGGCAGGCGGAGGTGCTGCAGCTCAGCCGGAGCATTCTTTACTATGAGCCGCGTCCGGTGCCGGCGGCCGACCTGGCCGTCATGCGGCGGATCGACGAGCTGCACCTTGACCACCCGTTCGCGGGCAGCCGGATGATGCGTGACCTGCTGCGCGGCGAGGGCGTCGCGATCGGGCGCGAGCGGGTCGCATCCATGATGCGCAGGATGGGCATCGAGGCGCTGTATCGCCGGCCCAGCGCCTCCACGCCCGCACCTGGGCACAAGATCTACCCGTATCTGCTGCGGAGCCTGAATGTTGTGCGGCCGAACCAGGTATGGGCCATGGACATCACGTACATTCCAATGGCACGCGGCTTCGTCTACCTGGCTGCCGTGCTGGACTGGTTCAGCCGGCGGGTGCTGTCCTGGCGCGTCTCGATCACGCTGGAAGTTGAGTTCTGCCTGGATGCGGTCGAGGAAGCGCTTGCCCGGCATGGCCGGCCCGACATCTTCAACACCGACCAGGGAAGCCAGTTCACCAGCGCCGACTTCAACGGCCTGCTGCTCGGGAACGACATCGCGATCAGCATGGACGGCCGCGGCGCCTGGCGCGACAACGTGTTCGTCGAACGGCTCTGGCGTTCGGTCAAATACGAGGAGGTCTACCTGCGAGCCTACGACAGCGTCGGCGAGGCACGCGCCTCGATCGGCCGGTATCTGGAGTTTTACAACCGAAAGCGCCCGCACTCGAGCCTCGCCGCGCGGACGCCGGATCAAGCCTACTTCGGTCACCTGCCGCAGATCGCGGCAGCATGACCTTCGCCGCCGTTGGCGGGGCGTCGCTCCGGTCGGGCTACGCTCTCCCTG
>JAABUV010006400.1_pt1 | contig 12850 bp, 8 predicted proteins | sample 5559971 | NCBI WGS metagenome assembly JAABUV01 (sample SAMN10711881, study PRJNA513362) | rock metagenome | isolation source: Antarctica rocks | place: Antarctica: Victoria Land, Knobhead nord | collected 2015-12-19
GCCGCCGGCCCCGAGATCGAGCGCCAGTCCTCTAGCAGCTGCTGGTGGCCGCCGCCGCCGCTGCCGCCGCTGCCGCCCATGCCGGTGCCGGACAGCGAGCGCCAGCCCTGCGCGCCGCCCCCCGGCCGCCAGCTCTCCAGGCCCTGCCCGCCCGCCGCGTTGCCGGCCACCGCGCCAAACGGGCCGCGCGCCGCGCCGCCGTTGGCCTGCTCGGCATACTCCGGCGTGCTCGGCTCCTGGTGGCCGCCGCCGGGGCGCGCGCCGCCGCCGGCCCCGAGCGCGCCCCCGGGCGCGCCCCCGCCGGCCGCGCCCAGCCGCCCGAACGCGCGCCAGGCCTCCGCCTTGGGCGGCGCCAGCGGCTCCGGCAGGCCGTAGCCGCCGGCGCCGGGCGCGCCGCCGCCAGGCAGCGGCGCGCCGGGCGCGCCGGGCGGCGCGTCCAGCGCCAGGGAGCCGGCCAGGTCGGGCCCGTCGGCGAGCGCGCTGGAGGCGGGCAGGCCGCCGTAGCTGCCGCTCGTCAGCGCGGCGATGTTGCCGAAGAACTCGGCGGGCGAGGGCGCGCTCGGCGCGCGCTCGGGCGGCGCGGCCAGGCCGGGCAGGCCGGCCAGCTCGCCCGCGACGCCGCCGCCCGCCTCGCCCGCCGGCAGCGGCGCGTCGCCCATGTGCGCCTGCAGCGTCTTGCGCAGCGCGGCCAGCTCGGAGGTCAGGCGCAGGTTCTCGGCCGCGGCGCCCTGCCAGCGCTCGCGCAGCGCGGCCACCTGCGCCGCCAGCTGGCCCTTGTGCGCCTCCACCTCCGCCAGGTGCGCCGCCAGCGCCTGGTTCTGCCGCGCCAGCTCGCCCACCTGCGCCCGGCGCCGTGTAAGAAACATTGCCGCGTGCGGGCGCCCGCCTCGCAGTGGGCGCGGCTAGCCCCACGCTGGCCGTCGGGGTGCAGAGGCTGGGGTTTGCCGCATTGTCCTCGTGCAGCGGATGCATGCTCGCTTGCGCTGCGGCGCTGCACGGCGCACGGCAATGTGCACTCTCGACAGACCAAATCGTGACGAAGCGGCTGACTAGGAGCAGATGCTGAACGAAGACGCGAGCTGCTTGCTTCGAGTGTTTCAAGCGACATACAGGACACTCCTTCTGCAAACGGCAATTGCGGCTCGCACCTTGACCTCCAGCTCGTCCAGCTGTTCCTGCCGCTTCTGCCGCACCCGGCGCGCCGACTCCCGGTTGGCAATGCGCCTGCGGCGCGGCAGACAGCCCCTGACGACTCACATGCCTGAAAACGCACAGCGCAACATGGAGCGCCCGAGCAGAGGGCCAGGCGGCAAGCAGACGCGCGTGGCGCGCCGCTTGATGCGGCGCCGGTCCTCCTCGTTCAGCCCCGGCGCGTCAGGGTCGCCCTTGTAGGCGATGGGCCGGCCCACTTTCTTCTTCTCCTTGCCGCCGCCGCGCCCGCGGCCCGCGCCCCCGCCGCCGCCCTCCTCGTCCTCCAGCTCGTCGTCGTCCATCTCGCTGTCCCAGTCGGAGTCCTCGGTGGCGGCCCGCGCCGCGCGCGCGCTCCGCCGCGGCCTGCGCGCAGCAAGTGCTCGCCCTGTCAATCCACTGGTTGTTCTCTTTACAGCCAATGCCGTGAACGCAGTGGTGTGCACGCGGCTCTGCGCTGCTACAAAGGCGTTGCTTGTGCTGGCGACCTATCCTGAAAACAAGTCCTGTTGTGGGACTAACGTCAGCATATCGCCCCGACCTGGCCCGCACGCACCAGCACAGCCACACGGCAGCAGCCCGTCAACCCCGACGACCGCCGGTGCCCAGGAGGGCCGCACCGCAGACTGCGCCCCCCATCTCCTTCCTCCTTCGCCCCGCCATTTGACAGCCGCCCGCCGCTATACCTGCATATCACCACGGCCTTGTTCATCCGCAGCGCAGGCCTCTGCCAAAAGCAGCAAAAGAGTCAGCAGGTCTCAGGGCGTTACCGCTCCATGCTTGCGCCCGTGCGCGCGCCGTGACGCCCCGCTTTGCCGTCCACCGCAACGCGTTCTCATCCACGCGCGCAGGCGCGCCCTGCGCACCAGTGCACGGCCCTGGTGCCAGCTCTGCGAGACAGGGGATGGCACGCCCGGCCACCTGTGCCGGCTGCACTGCCAGCGCCGCAGATAAAAAGCTACAGAGAAGCTGGCACAGACAACCTTGCGCTGCAAACACGCGTGCTAAGCCACAGCACAGCAGGAGAACAAGCTGAGCCTGTGCGGGCAGCTCGTGCGCACGAGCGCCCTCAATGCTGCACACCTCGTGTGGGCAGCAGACAAGCGCAGCGCGGAGGCAGGCAAGCAAGAGGGTGCCATTGCGGGCGCTGCACCAGCGCGGCCCCAGTGCCAAGCTCTTTTCAGAGTGGAAATATAGCCAATGGCCCAGGTGGCACTCGCCTCAGGTCCGCATACACAAGTGGGGGCCATACGGATAAAGGTGTACGGCTAGCCAGGGCGCCGCAGGAGCTCTCTCGCTTTGTTGCCGCGGTCGATGCGAGGTGAAAAGGATGCGGACTTTCACCCAAGGAAAGCGTGATGTTGGCCCGTCAAGCCCTGCAAAGCCGACTCCTGTAGCGACCGGGGGCAAACCTTTGTCCGCAGACTGCGAGAGCTCTCCCGGGTCCGCACTTCACGCCCGTGACACACTCGCAGCAGCAGGACCCCGCTCCAGCTCTCCTACTGCACAATAAATCACGAGCTCCTGCGCTATTGGAGAGCCTCTCTGCCGAGTGGAGCACAGTTCGCCTCAAAGTGCAGCAGGGGTAAAACAAAGGGTTGCCGGTGGCATATGCAAGGTGATGTTAGAAAGAAACGGATGTTATGTCGTACATGCACAAACGCACACACGCGTGTGTGCGTACGCACACTTCGTCTCCTTCTTCATTGTACTGGACCTCAGCCATACTTCAAGAAAGCAAAGAACAGGTGCAGGTCTTTCGCGCGCGTGCCCGTCTACCAAAGCGCTCCTCATCACAGGAGGCGCACGCCCCGAAAGAATAGCCAAAAAAAGAGAGGCTGCAAGCTAGCACAGCAGCGCAGCTGCTGCACAGAGCCCCGGACGGGCACAAGCAAGCACAATGATGCGACTAACAATACTGGTAGCTTGCTAGCAATGCATGCATTGACCAGGCGAACACAAGCAAACGACCTACAGGCGCGGCACATTGCAGGGCGAAGGCCGGCAGCGTGGCTGTAGACACGCTGCAAGCAGCCAAGCGCATCACACGCAGCGCACACCTGCTGCCTCATGGCAGCCAGGGGCTGCCGCCAGCGCTTTAAAGCCCAGAAAAAGCACCCACACGGCTTATTCTCATGCATGTAGCACCCACACAGCTTATTCTCATGCACACTTGCATGTCAACGTATGATGAACATCGGGTTGCTCAAGGCGTGCAGTCGCCTTGCAATAACGATGAGCAATCCACAGCATGCTCCAGCGAGCACGAGGGCCGAACCAGCACGCACAGCGTTGCCGGCGCAAGCTCCCTGCGCCTGGCGCAGCTGCAACACAATGCTGCGGAACTTTCAGCAGAGGAGCGTCGGCCAGCAGGCAGAACGGGCAACGAGCGCCCCCTACGCCTGGTGCAGCTGGATCACGAAGTTGTGCCGAAAGCGGCGCTCGGACTGGTGCACCACGACGGCCGGCAGCGCAAAGCCCAGGAGCGCCTGCGCGCCGTACAGGCCGGCCAGGCAGCGCAGCGTCGGGGCGCCGCCCGGCTCGGCCGCGCGGCACACCGCCGGCGGCAGCGCGAGCGACGCCGCCAGGCTCGCCAGCTGCACCGCCAGCTGCAGCCGGAAGCGCACCTGCGCACAGAATCGCGCGGCGCTGCTTGGGCGCCGCTGTCTGCCGCAGGGTCTGAACACAGTGCAAAACCCTCACCATGGTTCGCCTGCACTGCGCTCGCTGGCGGAGCACAGAGCAGCGCATGGGGTGAGGCGTGGAGCGGCAGACGGCTCCTCAGCGCAAGACACGCTGTGGCATGGCACCTCCGCGTGCCAGCGTGACGGGGTGAGCAGCGCCTCGAGGGGAGCCGCGGCCGGGTGCGCACCATGGTAACCACGTTGCACGTCAGCAGCGGCTGCGCGTTGCTGTAGCGCAGCAGCAGCGCCAGGCTCAGGCCGGCGCCAGGCGGGAGGCTGGCGAGCACGCGCGGGAAGGCCACGAGGCCGTTGAACGCGCAGTACAGCAGGCAGATGCCCTTCACGGCGGCCTCGCGGTGGCGCACGTACCTGCGCCTGGTGCCGCGCACCGGTCAGACCCCGGGCGGCAACCGACGCACCACCACCTGACCTCACGAGGCCTCACGCGGCGGCAGGCCTGCAGCGCAGCACCCCACCTCTTCCCAAAGCCCCTCCGGCCTGGAGACACCTGCAGCGCGCAGCACTCCAACAAGCGCCTCGTTGACAGGCCAAGCAAGGCAGGCGTGCGAATGCAGAGGCCAGAACACGGGCGGCACCCATGCGCGCGCTGCGGCAGGCGCACCAGGTCAGCGCCAGCCGCGGCAGCGCGCCGATCACGCCCAGCAGCGCCATGACGGCGACGTAGGCGACCGGCGCGTGGAATGCCAGGCGGTGCGGCTCGCGGAAGCCCAGCCACAGGAAGATGACCACAGCGAAGCCCACGCTGATGGTGTCCACCTGCGCCCGGCGGCGCCAGCGTCGGCGCCGCGCCCAGCCGCCCGCACCGCCGCGGCAGGCGCGCCAGTGCATGCACCGCTCGCCCGGACCAGAGCCCCGCCAGGTGGCTTGCGGCCATGCGTCGGGTTGTTGAGCGACCGCATCCTACCTTGGCGCCCAGTGTGAACCTGGCATGACGCGTCCCCTGTTTGTGTTGCCAGCAGCTCTTCACGGCTGCATGGAGCCGGCAACGCCAGCAAGGACAGGCACACCCCGGCCGGGCGCGCCCCGCGCACCTTGCTCAACCGCAGGCTGTGCCAGGCGCGGAACTTCTCCTCCAGCGCGGCGTCTTCAAACGTCAGCCAGAGCGCGTGTCCCGCCGGCATCTCCAGGCCCTCCTTGCCGCCGCGGGCCCGGGTCGCCGCCCGCAGACCCCCGCCCCCCGCAGCGCCGGCGCGCCCCTTGCCCGCCAGGCCCGCCTCGGGCCCCGCGCTGTCGGCCGCGCCGGCGGCGGAGCTCGGCCCGGCGCGCTCGCGGCCGGCCTCGGCGGGGAGGGTTTCCAGCTCGTCCGATGGCGCGCGCGCGCGCTTGATGCCTCTCAGTGCAGGCGCGCTCGCCTGCGCGGCCTCCGCCGTACCGGACCGCCCTGCCACGGCGTCGGCCGCCGCAGTCGCCCGCGGGGCAGTCGCCCGCAAAGGCGCATCGTCGGCGGCGGCGCCCTCGGCCGGCGGGAAGCCCGCCGCTGCGTGCGCGGCAAACGGCAGCGCCGTTGGCCCGTCCGCCCGCGGTCGCGCGGGCAGCAGCGGCGGCAGGACGCGCGCGCGCTCGCCGCTCATCGAGTCGTTGGAGTCCTGGCGATTGAAGCCGCGGTGTGCGCGCGCCACAAAAGGGAGCGCGGGCGGCGGCGAGCTGGGAGGCGTGCTGGACGGCGTCAGGTCGGCGGCTGGGCCCCCCGGCGCCCCCCATCCGCTAGCTGCGACGCTCCCCGCGGCGCCGCAGGCGGGCGTGCCAGCAGCCACGCCGCCCGACCCAGGGGCGTCGTCCTCGGCGTCAAAGCGCCGTGCGTGCTGCGCAAGGAATGGCAGCGCAGGCGGCGGCGGCGCCGGCGGCGCAGACGACGGCCACAGCGGCGGCAGCGCGGGCGCGCCCTCCCCTGGGCCAGCCTCGAACGGCTCGTGCGCGTGCGCCAGGAAGGGCAGCGCCGGCGGCGGCGGCGGCGGCCCTCGGACGGCCGCCATAAGGCCCGCGCCCTGCCCCACGGCGCTGTCCGCATCCGGGCCAGCAGGCTCGCCCGGGCCGTCGGGCTCGCCCGGCGCTGTGCCCGGCGGCGCCGGAGCGCGTCTGGCCCCTGCCGCGCCGCCGGGCCGCACGCCTGGCGGAGTCGCGTCCGTTGCCCCGCGGGCACCGCCGCCGGCGGCCTGCGCCGGCGCGGGCGGCGCCTGCGCTTCTCGGGCCGCCTCAGAGGGCGAAGCATAAGCGCCCACCGCAGCCGCCCCGTCCGCATGCTCCGTGCGGGCTGCACCCGCATTTCTATCAGGCGCCGGCGGCGCCGTGGCGGACGCGGCGCGACGAAGCCCCCGCGCGGCAGGGTCTTGGTGCGCGTCGCGGTCAACCGCGCGCTGCAAGCGGCCACCCTCCGCCGCGACGTCGGACGCCGGCGCAAAGGGGTTGGGCGCCAGCCTGGGCAGCACGGCAGAGCTCACCGAGCGCGCGGGCCCCGCTGGCGCTGTCGCGCAGCCGCCGGCGTCCCCATGCGTCCGGTCAAGGTCCCACCGGCGCGGCGCGGCGAACGGGTTGGGCACGCGCGGCATGGGCGGCAGCGTGACCGAGCTCGCCTGCTGCGCGGGCGCCGGCGCTGGCCCATCCAGGCCCTGGCCGCCACGAGCAGGGGCCGGGCCCGGCCCCGCCGCCCCGGCCTGCAGGGCAGGCGCTTGCTGCGCTGCGCTGGGCGCTGCGCCGCACCGGGCGCCGGCAGCACGAGGGAGCGCAGCCTCCCCTGCTGCGGGGCCTGACGGGCCGAGCACGTCCCGTCTGTCCGGCTCCTGCAGTCACCACGCCGCATCCCAATCAGCTCTCAGCCTTCTGCCTCAGCTGCCAGCCCCGCCTTCAAGAGCCACATCGCGCAGCACATCAACCTGTGCGGCATCCATGTGAGCGTGCAGCACAGCCTCGGCCTAGCCACGACTGTGCAAATCAACTCCATAAGAGGTCCGACCCCACCTACAAGCTTGACGGGTCTTGCGCACCTCCTCGCGGCGCGGAACAGGCAGTGTCCCGCTGCTGCCGCCGGGGCCGCCTGCGCTGCCGGGCATGTCACTAGTGTTGCACGTGCCGGCCGTAGGGCTTTGCTGCGCGCTGCCGCCCTCGTCGCTGCCGCCTGCAAGCAGCTGCAGCCGTGCAGCCTGGCGGTCTGCCTCGTGCGGCGACGCCAGCGGCGCGCCCAGGAACGCCGCAGCGGCCGTTGCTCGCAGTGCAGGCGCGACGCGCGCCAGCGGGGCGCTCAGCTCGGTCGCCAGGCGCACCGCGCGCCTGCTGGGCACCAGTGCAGTGTCAGGCGGCGGCGAACGCTCAGCCCGCCCGGCGCAGGCGTGCCGTGAGCGCGTCAGGACGCATGAACAGCGATACGTACAGGAGGCCGGGCGGGGGCCGCACTCGTGGCTCGCCGATGGGCTCCCGGGGCCCCACCCCACAAGGAGCAGGGCGTCTCCGGCGGCCGCGGAGAGAGGCGAACGCGGCAGCGCAGGGTCTTGCGCCAACGCTGCGCTCTCGCCGGCGGCGGCCTGAACCCCCAGCAGCACCCGCACGCACGCGAAGCGGACCGGGTCAGCTGCCCCGCCCGCCGCGCCTAGCGCCAGGTCATCCTCGCGCCTGCGTCGGGCGCCGGGTGCCTTGCCTCCGCACCCAGCAGTGCGTTGACACCAGCACGCCACCCTCCACACCGCTCCGCCGCTGGCATGATGCCAGGGGTGCGCACCACGCGGAGGCCTGGTGCACGCCGGCGCCCGGCGCAAGCAGAGCCGCCAAAGTGCCGGCTGGCTGCAGGCAGATGCTGAGCGACGGGCAGCCCGCCACCAGGTTCTCCGAGCGCAGGAGCAGCCCGCACTCCAATCCTATGCCCAGGCTCAGGAACCGGGCGCCGCCCAGCAGCGCTGCGGTGGCGCCCGCGGCGCTCGAGCTGGGCCACGACTCTGCAAAGCTGGCAGCCAAGCTGCTGGCGAGCGCGGTCCACTCTGCTGAGCTGGCCCTGGCTGACGCCGTGCAGGAGGGTTGAGGCGATAGCTGCAGCGGGTCTGGGCCAGCCTGCATTCACGGGCCCTGCAAGCGGGCCAAGGGGCTGGCGAGCAGCACCTATCAGCAGGAGAGCCCCAACGCGAATGGGGCTGCAGTGCTCCCAGTCTACCTCCGGTCCGGGCTGCCCACGTAAAGTTCGTTGGGCCCAGCTACATTGGCGTGTATGTGCTGGATCAACTGCCGGCTTAGTCAACAAATAGCAAGCGCGGCAGTATCTAGGGTATGAGCTTGCAATGGCCATGCTGAAAAATGTTGCCCGCATGACAGCTCCAAATTTACATACACTTCCGCTCAACACATCCCTTAACACATCAAGTGTGCTCGTACTTCGCATCTCTGAAATGAGGCAACAGGCTAGGGCATGTGTAGCTGCGCAGGCGGACTCAGCAACACGGCGTCTTCAGCTGGCAGCAGCCGCTTCCCCGAAGCTTTTTTTACTCACCCCAGCTCTGCAACACGGGACCTAACATGCCGCAACAGCAGCTCAGCTGCCTTGGAAAGAACCACGCATGAAGCAAGCGCAAGTCACTTGAAAATCCAGCATTCTGACCATTTGCACATCGGACCGGAAAACTAGGCAGGCCTCTACTCTAGCGCCCTTGGGGAGCGCACCCAGCAGCATGGCAGCAGTGCACGCCGCAAAAAAGCGTCAGCACTTGCTATTCAGCACCGGCGCGACTCAGGCGGCTGTGAGCTGTTGCACTGACCTACACAGCTCATCGCAAGTCTTCACACTCATGGAAAGCTACAACACCTCGAAGTCTGCGCGTCGAGTCCCGGCATTACAAAGCTACGCTGAACGGCTTGTCCACTGCTGAGCAATTGCACGGCATGCACCTGCCTGGTAAGTCCTTTAGAACACTGCCAACCCAGGCATGTCCTGCCTGTTGCGCCCGAGGGTGGGGGCGCAGGCGCCTCAGCAGCGCATGCCATGCAGCCGAGCATGCGTGCGCTCCTCACGCCTGGATCTTCAGCGCAAAGTTGCGTCGGAAGCGCCGCTCCGTGAGGTATACGACGGTGGCCGGCAGGGCCACACCCAGCAGCGCCTGTGCGCCGTACAGGCCGGCCAGGCAGCGCGGCGTGGCGGCGCCCGGCGCGCGCGCGCGGCACACGCCCGGCGGCAGCGCGAGCGACAGCGCCAGGCACGCCAGCTGGACCGGCGCGTGCAGCCGGAAGCGCACCTGCGCGCGCGGTGCTGCTCGCGGCCCGCTGCAGGGGCCTCAGCCGGGCGTCCGCGACCCCGTGCAGTATACAGCTGCAAGCGGCACGATCCCATCCAAGCACTTCAGCTTGTTCGCCGCCCCCTCACAGTGCAGAGGGCTGAGCCTGATTGCCTGCACCAGAGGTGCACAGCCACAGACGCCTGCACAGCCAGTGGAGTGCATTTGCCACTCGGCAGCTCCTGCATCGCCAGGCAGGGCAGCTGCTGACGAGGCATGCACGCACGGTCCTGGGGCAGGCTGGCACGCGCCCCACCATGGTGACTATGTTGCACGTCAGCAGCGGCTGCGCATTGCTGTAGCGCAGCGCCAGCGCCAGGCTGAGCCCGCCGCCGGCCGGCAGGTTGGCCAGCAGGCGCGGGAAGGCCACCAGGGCGTTGAATGCGCAGTACAGCAGGCACAGCGCCTTTGCGACCGTCTCGCGGCTCCGAACCAGCCTGCACCGGGCGCTGCACAGCCTCAGACGCCCAGCCGAGAGCTCCAGCGACCAGGCGCATCCAGCAGCCGCGGCCTGCCGGACACCTCACAGCCTCCCACAAGAACAGCAAGCACGGGCTCCCCGCGCCGGCGCGAGCAGCGCGGCGGAGCCGAATGCGGCGTGCGGCAGCACAGGGCGGGCGGCATGGCGGCGGGACGATGCGCGGCCGCACCAGTCGCGCGCCAGCCACAGCAGCGCGAGCACGGTGCCCAGGAGTCCCAGGACGGCCGAGTACGCGATGGGCGCGTGGAATGCCAGGCGGTGCGGCTCGCGGAAGCCCAGCCACAGGAAGATGACGATGGCAAAGCCCGCGTTGATGGCGTCCACCTGCGAGCGCAGGAAGGATGAAGTGGGCACGCGCACAGCGGGGTTGTCCTCGATGGTGGGAGGCAGGCAACTGGGGGGTCTGTGGGGTCGGCAGGCGGTGAAGGGCGCCGCCACGTGCAGGACGTGTCAAGGCTGTGCAGTCACTGCAGGGTGGGATGCTGCTACCGCTCGGGAGCATGCGGCTGCCCAGCAACCGGAGCCTGAGTGGCACTCGCCCGCACAGGTCACCGACGACAGCGGCGTCACGGGAATGCGGAGCCGCCTCCCTGCCGCCGCGCGTGCGCGCACCTTGCTCATCTGCGCGCTGTGCCAGGCGCGGAACTTCTCCTCGATGGCGGCGTTCTCGAATGTCAGCCACAGCGGGTGGCAGGCCGGCATCTCCAGGCCCTCCTTGCCTCCGGCCCGGCCCGCGGCCTTCACTCCAGAGGAGCTCCCGCCGCCGCCTCCCTGCGGGGTCGGGTCGGCGTGCGCCGCCGCCCGCCCCCGTCCGTCGGCAGCGCCGCTCGCTGCAGCGCGCTCGACGGCGGCCTCGTGAGGCGCCTCGATCTCGCTGAGCGACCCGCGCATGCGCGCGACACTGCCCACACTTGCGCCTCCCGCCGCGGCCTCCTCCCCACCCAGCCAACCCCCCACGGCCGCCGGCGTGGGCTCGGCCTGCGCCGTGCCTGCATGCACGGGCGCCTCTCCGCCAGCATCGCCCTCACCTGGCGGGAAGCCCGCTGCGGCTTGCGCAGCAAACGGCAGCGCGCCTGGCGCAGGCGCCTGCGGCTGGGACGGCAGCAGCAGCGGCAGCACGGGCGGCAGCTCGCCGGCCGTGCTGTCAGCGGAGTCGCGGCGGTTGAAGCTGCGCCGTGCGCACCCCACGAACGGGAGCGCCGCCGGCGGCGAGCTGGGCGGCGCTGCGGAGGGCGTCAGGCTTCTCCCCAAGCCCCCTGGCTCTCCCAGCAGCGCCGGTCGGCCCGCCGCGTCAGCGAGGGCGTCACCGGTGCGCGGACGAGCAGCCAGCCCGCGCACCATGCCGTTTGGCACACCAGGGCTTCCCTCCTCAGGGTCAAAGCTGCGGGCGCGATACGCAATGAAGGGCAGTGCGGGCGGCGGCGGCGCCGGCGGCGTGGGCGACGGCCACAGCGGCGGCAGCGCCGGCGGGCCCTCGCCAGGCCCGGGCTCGAACGGGTCCCGTGTGTGCGCCAGGAAGGGCAGCGCGGGCGGCGGCGGCGGCGGGCCCGGGACGCACGCCACCAGGCCCGGGTTCTGCTCTGCAGTCGCGTCGCCGCTCCAGGCGCACCGCCCAGGCGCGCCTGGCCCCAGCGGGCCTGGCGCGCTGCGGGCCCCTGCTGCCCCGCCAGGCCCGAAGCCCGGCGGCGCAGCCCCGCCCGCGTTGGGCGCTGGCTCAGACGCCGCCGGTGGCGCCCGGTGGCCGCCAGCAGCGGCAGCAGGGAGCGCTTGGGCGGCCCTCGCAGCGGCCCCATTCTCGGGGCTCCACCTGGCCGCGCCCGCAAACGGGTTCCAGACGGGCGCCATCGGCGGCAGCGTCACAGACGTCGCGCGGCGCAGGCCCTGGTCCGCGGCGCCCGGGTCCTGCCCAGCCGCGCCCGGCGCGGCAGGGTCGCCCCCCGCGGCCACACCCTCCCAGCGCGGCATGACCGCAAATGGGTTGTGGCGCGCCGCCGCTGGCAGCAGCGCAGAGTTGGCCAGGCGCAGGGGCCTCGCCGCTGGCGCTGCGGCGCTGCCGTTGACATACCCGTTCAGCGCAGGGCCCGCCCCATCGCCCGGGGTCCACTGGCGCGGCGCCCCGAAAGGGTTCCACATGGGCGGCACGGGCGGCAGCGTGACCGCGCTCGCACGCGGCATGCGCGCGGGTCCCGGGCCCCCGGGGCCATCCCCGTCGTCCGCCACGAGCGCGCGTGGCGCCTCGCTGGCCGCAGCGCCGCTTCCGGCGGTCCCACGAGGTGCGGCCTCGCCAGCTGCTGCTGGGCGACCCCCGTTCATGCCCCGCACGTGTGGCGCCTGCTTTGCAAACATTACCACGTCAGAGCTCAGCAGGCTCACCTTGCCTGCACGCGCCCGCTCCGGTCGCGAGGCCGAGCCAGGCATTTACCATGCCCCACACCACAGGCTGGGCAGGCCAACTGTATCCAGCTTAGACCCACTCCGCAAAGAGATGCCACACAGGTCAGACAGACTGCTGGCAGTCTCAAACGCACCTCTGCCTGACGCGCAGCGGGCTGAGTCGCGCTGCTGTCGCCGGCGCCCCTGTCGCTGCCAGGCATGCTGTGGCTGTCAAGTGCACAGGCCGCTGCACGCGCTTCTCGTCGTGGTCACTGCCCGCTGCAAGCGGCTGCTGCAACACAGGCTGGCGGTCTGCCCGGTGCTGTAAAAGCAGTTGCGTGCCCAGGAAGGGAGCAGCTAAGCGCTGTCCGCAGCACAGGGCGCTCGCAGCCGCCTATAGCGAGCGTACCTGCAAGGCAGCACAATGGCTGGTAAGCAAGCTGCACAACACCGATGCATGAGCACAGACATGGACGGCCTGCACTGGTCCTGACCGATCAAATTTGGCCAACAAGGCGAGTACTCTGGCCGCGGCAACTGGCTCCTAACGCCCCGCGTCGCAAGGTGCAGGAAGTTGTCGGCAGGTTCTGAGTCAGACGGGCATCACAGCGCAAGCTCTCGCCCAACCCACTGTGCTCTCACTGAACAAGCCTGGTTCCGCGGCAGCACCCAAGCGCACGCACTGGGAACCGAGTCAGCAGCCTCTTCCGCCGCGCCGAGCGCCAGGGCGTCCTCGCGCCTGCACAGGCACTGGGCGCCTCAGACAGCATCAAGCAGGACTAGGCAGTGGTGCCAGCGTATGTATGACGCGCCCCACAGCAAATCCTGCACTACGTAGGTGCGAGGGCATATGAGCG
>JAABUV010006401.1_pt1 | contig 12848 bp, 12 predicted proteins | sample 5559971 | NCBI WGS metagenome assembly JAABUV01 (sample SAMN10711881, study PRJNA513362) | rock metagenome | isolation source: Antarctica rocks | place: Antarctica: Victoria Land, Knobhead nord | collected 2015-12-19
CGCCGATGTCCACCCCGGCGCAGACGATCACCCCACCACCCAGCCACGCGTTGGCGCCCACCGTGATCGGCGCCGCCGACTCCCACCGTTCGCGGCGCGCCTGGTGGTCTTCCATCGGGTGCAGCGCGGTCAACAACTGGGCGCGCGGGCCGATGGACACGTCATCGCCGATGGTGATGGTGGCGCAGTCCAGCATGATCGCGTCGTAGTTGATGAATACGTTGGCGCCGATGTGGACGTTGTAGCCGTAGTCGCACTGCAGCCGTGGCATGACCAAGGAGTCCGCACCGATGCCGGCGAACAGCTGGGTGAGGATGCCGCAGCGTGTCGCGTCATCCGCAGCGCCGTTGAAGCGCCCGACCAGCTGCTGGCACGCGGTGCGCTCGGCCACCAGGTCGGGTGCATCCGCGAGGTAGGTCTGCCCGACCAGCATCCGATCCTTCTGCTCCCCCATTCGCTTACAGCTCCGGGGGCGCCTGCAGCGGTCCCCTGGCTGCCTCATAAGCAGCGCCAACGCGGTACAGCCGGTCATCGCCCATCGGCGGAGCCATGATCTGCAGCCCGACCGGGAGCCCGTCGTCGGCAGACAAACCCGATGGCAACGACATGGCTGCATCCCCCGCCAGGTTCGTCGGGATGGTGCACAGGTCCATCAGGTACATGGCCAACGGATCATTCACCTTCTCGCCCAGGCGGAACGCTGTGCTCGGGGTGGTGGGTGACACCAGGACGTCCACCTTGTCGTAGGCGGCGGCGAAGTCCCGCGTGATCAGGGTGCGCACCTTCTGCGCCTGTCCGTAGTAGGCGTCGTAGTACCCCGCGGACAGGGCGTAGGTGCCGAGCATGATCCGGCGCTTCACCTCGGCGCCGAAGCCGGCGTCGCGGGTCGCGGCCATCACCTGTTCCGCGCTGTGCTGACCGTCGTCGCCGACCCGCAGCCCATAGCGCATGGCGTCGAAGCGGGCCAGGTTGGAGGACACCTCACTGGGCAGGATCAGGTAGTAGGCGGCGAGAGCGTACGCAAAATGTGGACAGCTGACCTCGACGACCTCGGCGCCGAGGGCCTCCAGCTGCTTGACCGCGCCGTGGAAAGAGTCGAGCACGCCCGGTGCGTAGCTGTCGCCCTGCAGCTCACGCACCACGCCGACGCGCACCCCGCGCAGGTCGCCGTGCGCGCCCTCGCGGGCGGCAGCGACCACGGCGGGCACCGGCGCGTCGACCGAGGTGGAATCGCGCGGATCGTGACCCGCCAGCACCTCGTGCAGCAGCGCGGTGTCCAGCACCGTGCGCGCACACGGTCCGCCTTGGTCCAGCGACGAGGCGCAGGCCACCAGGCCGTAGCGGGACACGCTGCCGTAGGTCGGCTTCACTCCCACGGTGCCGGTGACTGCGGCCGGCTGCCGGATCGAGCCGCCGGTGTCGGTGCCGACGGCCAGCGGGGCTTCGAACGCAGCCAGCGCGGCGGCCGAACCGCCGCCGGAGCCACCGGGGATCCGCTCGAGGTCCCACGGGTTGTGGGTGGGCCCGTAGGCGGAGTTCTCGGTGGAGGAGCCCATGGCGAACTCGTCCATGTTGGTCTTGCCCAGCAGCGGGATGCCCGCGGCCCGCAGCCGTGCGGTGACGGTGGCGTCATAGGGCGCCCGCCAGCCCTGCAGCATCCGGGACCCGCAGGTGGTGGGCATGTCGGTGGTGGTGAACACGTCCTTCAGCGCCAGCGGGACCCCGGCCAGGGCGGAGCTCGGCGCGTCCCCCGCATCCAGTGCCGCGTCCACCGCGCCGGCAGCGGCCAACGCGGCCACCCCGTCGATGTGCAGGAACGCGCGCACCCGCTCGTCCACAGCGTCGATCCGGTCCAGGTGCGCCAAGGTGGCCTCCGCCGAGGACACCTCGCGGGAGTGGATCTTCTGCGCCAGCTCGCTGGCCGAGAGCCGGGTGAGGTCGGTGCTCACTGCCGTACCCCCACGTCGCTTCGCTCGCTCATTGCCGTACCCCCACGTCGCTTCGCTCGCTCATTGCCGTACCCCCACGTCGCTTCGCTCGCTCATTGCTCCTCCGCCAAGATCTGCGGCACCCGAAAACGGCCCCGCTCAGCGGCGGGAGCGCCGGCGAGCGCTTGCTCCTGGGTGAGTCCGGCGACCACGACATCGGGGCGCGTGACGTTGGTGACCGGTACGGCGTGTGAGGTGGGGGGCACGTCGTCGGCGGCCACTTCACCGACCGTAGCCACGTGGTGCAGGATCTTCTCGAGCTGTCCGGCGAAGGCGTCCAGCTCTTCCTCGGTGACCGCCAACCGAGCCAACCGGGCCAGGTGGGCGACCTCGTCGCGGGAGATGACGGGCGTAGGTGTGGTCTCGGAGCAGCTATCGCTAGCATTCATTCGCTGGGGATCTCCCCTGATCGAGGCGGTGGCAGTGCTCGGCCAGACTAGCCGGTGCCGCCGACACTCAATGCAAGGAGAAGCGATGTCCTTCCTCATGCGGGTCCAGGTGCCCGACGAACCGGGGACGCTCGGCCTGCTGGCCACCGCACTGGGCACGGCGGACGTGGACATCCTCTCTGTGGACGTGGTGGAGCGCGATGACAACCTCGCGGTCGACGACCTGGTGGTTGAGATCCCGCGCGGCGCCTTCCCGGACTGTCTGATCACCGCCGCCGAAGCGATCGCGGGAGTCCAGGTGATCTCGGTGCGTCCGTTCACCGGTGTGCTGGACACCCATCGCGAGCTGGAGCTGATCGATGTGGTGGCCGCCACCATCAGCGATCGGCTGCAGGTCCTGGTCGATGGGCTTCCCCGGGTGCTCGGTGTGGGGTGGGCGATGATTTTCGCCAACGGCACCGACAGCCCCTACCGCGTAGTGGGCAGCCCCGCCTGCCCGGAGGCCCAGACCGTCCTGTCCCCTTGGCCGCCGCTGCGCAAGCCGGTCGCGTTGGACGTCGATGGCGACTGGGTACCACAGAGCTGGCGCGACATGGACACCGCGTTGGCCGCCAGCCCGCTCGGCAGCGACCAACGCATCGTGCTGATCGGGCGGCCCGGCGGCCCCGAGTTCCGCCCCTCCGAGGTGGCGCGGCTGGGTCACATGGCGGGCATCGTGGCTACGGTCCTGGGCTGAGCGGTTCGGCCACGGCAGCTGCGGCGTCGGGCCCCTCCTGCAACAGCACCTCGAACCCGGCCTCGTCCAGCACCGGGACCTTGAGCTCCGCGGCCTTGTCGTACTTCGACCCTGGCGCCTCACCCACCACGACGAACGCCGTCTTCTTCGACACGCTGCCTGCCGCCTTGCCGCCGCGGACCAGGATCGCCTCCTTGGCCTCATCGCGCGATAGCCTGGCCAACGAGCCGGTGACCACAATGGACAGACCCTCGAGGAACCGCGGGACGTCGGCATCGCGCTCGTCCACCGTCCGCACGCCTGCGCGCCGCCACTTCGCCACGACCTCGCGGTGCCAGTCGACGCTGAACCACTCGATGACGGCGGCCGCGATGGTGGGTCCGACCCCTTCGACCGCGGCCAGCTCGGACTCGGCGGCGTTCTCGATACGCTCCAGGCTGGCGAACTCCGCGGCCAGCGCGCGGGCGGCGGTGGGGCCGACGTGGCGGATGGACAGCGCGACCAGCACCCGCCACAGCGGACGGTCCTTCGCGGCATCGAGGTTGTCCAGCAGGCGCCTGCCGTTGGCGGAGAGGTTCCCGGCCTTGGTGCGAAACAGCTCGGTCCCGAGCAGCTCGTCCTCGGTGAGCGCGAAGACGTCGCCCTCATCGATGATCACTCCAGCCCGCAGCAGCTCGGTCGCGGCCTCGTAGCCGAGGATCTCGATATCGAAGGCGCCGCGACCTGCGACATGGAAGACCCGCTCCCGCAGCTGCGCCGGGCAGGAGCGGGCATTGGGGCAACGGATGTCCGCGTCGCCCTCCTTGGTTGGAGCGAGCAGGGTGCCGCACTCGGGGCAGTGCATGGGCATGACGAAGACGCGTTCGTCTCCGGTGCGGACATCGACCACCGGCCCGAGGACCTCCGGGATGACGTCGCCTGCTTTGCGGATGGTTACGGTGTCGCCGATGAGCACGCCCTTGCGCACCACCTCGCTGGCGTTGTGCAGGGTGGCAAGCGAGACGGTGGAGCCGGCCACCAGCACCGGCTCCATGTAGGCAAACGGGGTAACCCGGCCGGTGCGTCCCACGCTGACCCGGATGTCCCGCAGCGTGGTGGTGGCTTCCTCGGGCGGATACTTGTAGGCGATCGCCCAGCGCGGAGCCCGCGAGGTGGCGCCCAGCCGGCGCTGCAGTGCGACCTCGTCGACCTTGACCACCAGACCGTCGATCTCGTGCTCGACGTCGTGGCGGTGCTCACCCCAGTAGGCCACCCGTTCGGCCACCGCCTCGATGCCGCGCACCCGGGTGGTGTGTGCGGAGACGGGCAAGCCCCAGGCCGCGAGTGCGTCGTAGGCGTGGCCCAGGGTGTCCGGGTCGAACCCGGCGCGCTTGCCAAGGCCGTGACAGATCATCCCGAGCCGCCTGCGCGCAGTCACCGCCGGATTCTTCTGCCGCAACGACCCTGCGGCGGAGTTGCGCGGGTTCGCAAACGGCGCCTTGCCCTCGGCAACCAAAGACGCGTTGAGCGTGGCGAAGTCCTCCAGCCGGAAGAACACCTCCCCGCGCACCTCGAGCAGTGCTGGGACAGGGAACTCCGCAGTCACGGTGAGGATTTCGGGGATGTCGTCGATGGTGCGAGCATTGAGCGTGACGTCCTCCCCCGTCCTGCCGTCCCCCCGCGTGGCCCCCCGAACGAGTTTTCCGTTCTCGTACACCAGGTTGAGCGCGACCCCGTCGATCTTCAGCTCGCACAGGTAGTCCACATCGTGGCCGACGTCGGCGCGGACTCTGGCAGCCCATGCCTGCAGCTCCTCGGCGTCGAAGGCGTTGTCCAGGCTGAGCATCCGCTCCAGATGGTCGGCCGCGGTGAACTCGGTGGCGAAACCCCCGCCGACCAGCTGGGTCGGCGAGTCCGGAACCCGCAGCTCGGGGTGCCGCTCCTCCAGCTCGGTGAGCTCGGTGAGCAAGGCGTCGAACTCGCCGTCGCTGACGATGGGTGCGTCCCGGACGTAGTAGCGAAACTGGTGGCCGCGCACCTGTTCGGCCAAGGTGGTCCAGCGGGCACGCGCTGCGGCGTCGCCGGTGGTTTGCGGAAGCTCGCTGCTGCTCACGGACCGAAGATTACCGACCGACCCCGACAGTTTGCGCTCCGATCACCGCGACACCGGTGGCTCCGCTCACCAGGACTCGGGTGGCTCAGCGAAGGACCGGCCGAGCTCCACGCTGCGGGCCAGCACTCGGCGGGCCACCGCAGGAGTGGCACCGGCCAATCCGCAGGCCGGGGTCACCAGCACCTGGGTGGCCAGCAGCGAGCGCGCGAACCCGAGCCGGTCGAGCAGGCGCAGGGCAGGCTCCGCCAGCTCGTGCAAGGTCGCGGGCGCGCCCTCGTCGTCGCTGGGCACCATGCCCAGTGCCAGCACCCCACCGTCCTGCAGCGCCTCGCCGATGCCGTCGAGGTCACCCGGGCCGATCAGGCCGGCGTCGATGCCCACCGCGTCCGCCCCTGCGCGACGCAACAGCGCGACCGGCACGTCGGCCGCGCAGCAATGCACGATGGTCGGACCGGGGGCACGCTGGAGCACGCCGCGCAGTGCCGCCTCCGCGTCCGGTGCCGCGACCGCGGCGATGGTGGACAGCCCCGACACCGTGGGCAGTGCGCCGGCAAGCACCCCGGGCAACGAGGGCTCGTCGAGCTGCACGATGACCGGAGCGCCGGTGCGGCGATGGACCTCGGCCGCGTGCAGCGCCAGCCCCTCCGCCAAGGACTCGGTGAATTCCGCGACGGCGCCGGGGTCGGTGAGCAGCCGGTTGCCGGTGCGCAGCTCGACCGCGGCCGCCAAGCTCCATGGTCCGACGAGCTGCACCTTGACCGCGCACGGCGTGGCCTTGGCGCGGTCCCACGCAGCTTCCAGCTCGTCGAGATCGCGGCGGAGGAAGTCATGCGCCCGGCGGTGGTCGCGGCCGGGCTTGGGTACTACCCGGTAGCCCGATGGCGCCACCTCGACGGCAAGGTCGACCAGTAGCGCGGCGGTGCGTCCGATCATGTCCGCGCCGACCCCACGGGCGGGCAGCTCCACCAGGTGGGGCAGCACGCCGAGCTCACCGAGCACGATGCGCGCAGCCTCGGCCGCGTCGGTGCCCGGCCACGAGCCGACGGCGGTCGCGGTACCCGGAGGCAGATCGGCAAGGGAGAACGGGGCGTTGGACGTCACGGGTGCTGTCTACCAGCCTCGCGTAGGGCACGCTGTAGGTCCACCGTCACGAGGAGCATTCATGATCATCGTCATCGCCGAGGCCCAGGCCCTTCCCGAGCACGCCGACGCACTGGCCCCGATACTGGCCAAGGCCGCGCAGGCGTCCCGCGCGGATGAAGGGTGCATCGATTACCACTTCTACCGAGACACCGAGGACGGCACGCGCTTCTGCTCGGTGGAGCAGTGGGAGTCCAAGGCCCACCTCGACGCGCACATGGCGGGCCCGAACTTGCAGGGCCTGCTCGGTGCTCTGCCGGGCAAGGTGGCCGCCGACCCGGTGATCACGGTGCACGAAGTGTCGGCGAGCAACGCCTACAGCTGAGCGGTCGCCCCGATGGTCGCGCTGCCCACCACCACGTCACCATCGGGCTCGGGCCGGTAGAACACCACCGCCTGCCCAGCGGCCACACCGCGCAGCGGCTCGTGCAGCCCCACGCGAACGCCCGCACCGGCAGCGGTGACGGTCGCCGGCGCCAGCCCGCCGTGGGCGCGCACCTGCACCACACAGTCCAGCGGCATGCGCGGCGTGGCGACATTCGTCCACACGGGACGGTGCGCGGTCAGCGCGTGCACGTCGAGGTGCTCCGCCGAACCGACGGCGACTGTGCCTGCGGCCGGATCGATCGCGGTGACGTAGCGGGGCATGCCGTCCGCTGCCGGCACCCGCAGGCCGAGGCCCTTGCGCTGGCCGATGGTGAAGCCGTGCACGCCGTCGTGCGCACCCAGCACCGCACCGGTGTCCGAATCCACCACCGACCCCGGGCGCACCCCGATGCGAGCGCCGAGAAACGCCCTGGTGTCCCCGGACGGGATGAAGCAGATGTCGTGGCTGTCCGGCTTGTCGGCCACCGCAAGACCGCGCGCGGCAGCCTCCGCGCGAATGTCGGACTTCGGGGTGTCGCCGATGGGAAACGCTGCGCGGGAAAGCTGCCCGGCGGTCAGCACCGCCAGCACGTAGGACTGGTCCTTGTCCGCATCCACCGCACGGCGCAGCACACCGTCGCTCAGCCGGTCGTAGTGCCCGGTGGCCACCGCGTCGAACCCGAGGGCCACCGCCCGCTCGGCCAACGCGGAGAACTTGATCTTCTCGTTGCAGCGCAGGCACGGGTTGGGCGTTTCTCCCGCGGCGTAGGAGGCCACGAAGTCATCGATGACGTCGGCGGCGAAACGCTCAGCGAAGTCCCAGACGTAGAACGGGATGCCGAGCACATCTGCCGCGCGACGTGCGTCACCCGCGTCCTCTTTGGAGCAGCACCCGCGGGAGCCCGTCCGCAGCGTGCCCGGCGCCGTGGACAGCGCCAGGTGCACCCCGGTGACGTCGTGTCCGGCCGCCACCATGCGCGCGGCCGCGACCGCGGAGTCGACTCCCCCGCTCATCGCGGCCAGGATGCGCATCAGCTTCTCCCCGCAGCGGCGCCCGCCAACAAGGCCGCCCTGGCGCGGTCCACGACGGGCCCGATCACCTCGAGCAACGCCGTCACGTCTCGCATGCTCGAGGTGTGACCGAGCGAGAGCCGCAATGAACCACGCGCTGCACGAGGATCGGCACCCATCGCGATCAGTACGTGGCTGGGTTGCGCGACCCCGGAGGTGCAGGCGGAGCCGGTCGAGCACTCGATGCCGCGGGCGTCGAGCAGCATGAGCAGTGAGTCGCCCTCACAGCCGGGAAAGGTGAAGTGGGCGTTGCCCGGCAGGCGCCCGGCTGGGTCGGGATCGCCGTTGAGCACCGCGTCCGGCACGACGTCGAGCACCCCGGCGATGAGCTGGTCGCGCAGGGATGCGAGCCGGGCGGCGCGGGAGCCGAGTGTGTCGTCGACCACCCGGGCCGCCGCCGCGAGACCCACCAGCGCGACGGCATCGGGACTGCCGGAGCGGACGTCACGCTCGTGGCCGCCACCGTGCAACAGCGGCACGCAGTCGACCTCGCGCCCAAGCAGCAGAGCGCCGACGCCGAAGGGGCCGCCGAACTTGTGCCCGGTCACGGTGAGCGCGTCCACACCGCTGGCCGCGAAGTTGACCGCCAGCTGCCCTACCGCCTGCACGGCATCGGTGTGCATCGGCACGCCGTAGGAGTGCGCGATCTCCGCCAGCTCGCCGACCGCCGTGATCGTGCCGACCTCATTGTTCACCCACATGATGCTGACCAGCGCGGCCGTGTCGCCGTGCTCGGCCAGGGCGGCACGCAGGGTCTCCGGGTGCACGCGGCCCAGTGCGTCGACGGGCAGCCAGCTCACCTCGGCTCCCTCGTGTTCGACCAGCCACTGGGCCGCATCGATCACCGCGTGGTGCTCCACGGCGCTGATCAGCAGGCGGCGGCGTTGCGGGTTGCTCGCCCGTCGCGCCCAGAAGATGCCCTTGATCGCGAGGTTGTCGCTCTCGGTGCCGCCACCGGTGAGGATCACCTCGGAAGGACGCGCGCCGAGCAGCTGCGCCACCACCTCGCGGGACTCCTCCACCCGGCGTCGAGCGGCGCGTCCGGACCCGTGCAGTGACGCGGCGTTGCCCACGGTGCCCATCGCCTGTGCAGTAGCCGCGATCGCCTCCGGGAGCATCGGAGTGGTCGCCGCATGGTCGAGGTAGACCACCGGCTCTGCTGGCGCGACAATTGAAGTCATGACGGCCCAGGATATCGCGGCGGCGGGTGGGGCTGCGTCCGGCCGATGCGCCAGCTGCCCTAGGACACTGCCAGCAACCTCACAGCCTGCTGCCAGGCTGTGCACCGTTAGGCCAGCGAGGATGGTCATATGATCATTGCGAATGGCCTGACCAAGCGCTACGGCGACAAGACGGCCGTGGATGGACTCAGCTTCACCGTGCAGCCCGGCGTGGTCACGGGCTTTTTGGGGCCCAACGGTGCGGGCAAGTCCACCACGATGCGGATGATCGTCGGGCTGGATGCGCCGACGTCCGGGTCGGTGACCGTCAACGGGCGCCGCTACGCCGAGTTCAACGCCCCGATGGCCGAGGTCGGGGTGCTGCTGGAGGCCAAGGCCGTGCACACCAGCCGCTCGGCCTATTACCATCTGCTTGCCCTGGCGCAGACGAACAACATCCCGAAGTCCCGCGTGGATGAGGTCATCGACCTGGTCGGACTGCACGAGGTCGCCCGTAAACGGGCCGGCGGGTTCTCCCTCGGCATGGGGCAACGGCTCGGGATCGCGGTGGCGTTGTTGGGCGATCCGGCCACAGTGATCCTGGACGAGCCGGTGAACGGCCTGGACCCCGAAGGCGTCCTGTGGATTCGTAACCTTCTCAAAGGCCTTGCCGCGCAGGGACGTACCGTGTTTGTCTCCTCGCACCTGATGAGCGAGATGGCCATGACCGCGGAGCACCTCATCGTCATCGGGCGCGGCAAGCTGATCGCCGACACCAGCGTGGAGGAGTTCGTCGCGAGGGCTTCGAGCAACAGCGTCGTCGTGCACACGCCGCAGGCCACCAAGTTCCGTGACCTGCTGACCGGGCCGGATATCACAGTGAGCAGCCCGGCGCCGGAAGTGCTGGAGGTCTCCGGACTCAGCGTCCAGCAGGTCGGCCAAGCCGCACTCGACCATCACATCCTGCTGCATCACCTTGCCGCACAACGGGCCTCGCTGGAGGAGGCGTTCATGGAGCTGACCAAAGATGCGGTCGAGTACCACGCGGATGCGCTACCCGGACTGACCAGCGCCACCACAGGAGACCCGCGATGACCATCACCGCCACCCCCGCCAGCCGCATCACCGGTGTGCACGTCAGCGCAGCCGGCGTCCTGCGCTCGGAGTGGACCAAGTTCCGCTCGCTGCGCTCCTCCTCGATCATTCTGCTCGTCTCGGTCGTGCTGACCATTGGGCTCGGCGCCCTGATCAGCGGGGTCACGGCGAGCCACTGGGCGGATGCCAAACCGGCCCGCAAGCTCGGGTTCGACGCGGTGACCACCAGCCTCAACGGGGTGCGGATGGCGGAGCTGGCCATCGGTGTGCTCGGCGTGCTGCTGATCAGCAGCGAGTACTCCACCGGGATGATCCGGGCGTCGCTGACCTCGGTGCCGCGGCGTCTTCCGGTGCTGTGGGCGAAGATGGGCGTGTTCGCGGTGATCACTGCCGTAACCGCCGTGGTGTCCACGTTCGTGGCGTTCTTCCTCGGTCAGGCGATGTTGTCCTCGGCACACATCAATGTCGCGATCAGCGCACCCGGCGCCCTGCGGCAGGTGATTGGTGCGGCCTTGTTCTTGGTGGTCACCGGGATCATCGGAATGGCACTGGGGGCGATCCTGCGCAACACCGCCGCGGGGATCTCCACGTTGGTCGCGCTGTTCTTCGTCTTGCCACCGCTCACGCAGCTGTTGCCGACGAGCTGGGCGGACAACATCTCCCCGTACCTGCCTGCCAACGCAGGCGAGGCGCTGTGGGCGCACGGGGACACCACCCAGCTCAGTCCGTGGACCGGCTTCGGCGTCATGTGCCTGTGGGCGGTCGCCGCGGTGGTCGGTGCGGTGATGGTGCTGCGGGGCCGCGACGCCTGACGCAGAGATCCCCGCACCGCCGTAGCGGTGCGGGAATCTCTGCAGGGGAACTCAGCCCTTGCGGTTGTTCACTTCCTCGGTCAGCTGCGGCGCCACATTGAACAGGTCGCCCACCACGCCGTAGTCGGCGATCTCGAAGATGGGTGCTTCCTCGTCCTTGTTGATCGCGACGATGGTCTTCGAGGTCTGCATACCGGCCCGGTGTTGGATCGCCCCGGAGATGCCCAGTGCGATGTACAGCTGCGGCGAGACGGTCTTGCCGGTCTGGCCCACCTGGAACTGTCCCGGGTAATAACCGGAGTCGACGGCGGCGCGGGAAGCACCCACGGCCGCCTTAAGCGAGTCGGCCAACGCCTCGATCACCGTGAAGTTGTCCGCACTGCCCACCCCACGGCCACCGGAGACGACGACGGTGGCCTCGGTGAGCTCGGGGCGGTCGCCACCGACGGCGGGCTGGCGGTCAGTCACCTTGGTGGCGGTCGCCGCGTCGGGCGCGGGCACCTCCACGGTCTCCTGCGCACCGGCACCGGCCTGGGGCGCTGCCTCGACCGCACCGGGACGCACCGTGATGACGGGAACACCGGTGTTCGACTTGGCGGTGACGCTGAACGCCCCACCGAAGATCGACTGTGTCACCGAACCGTCCGCGTCGACGCCGACGGCGTCGGTGAGCAGACCCGAACCCAGCCGTACCGCCAGGCGTCCCGCGATCTCCTTGCCCTCGATGCTCGCAGCGGCCAGCACGGCGGCCGGGTTGGCCGAGGCGACCAGCGCCGCGAGCACGTCGACCTGGGGGGTGACGAGGTAGCCGTCGACGTCGGCCGACTCGGCGACGTAGATCTTCTCGGCACCCGCGACGGTCAAACCATCAGTCAGTGGCGCGGCCGTTCCCGTGGGACCGACCACCACTGCCGAGGGCTCGCCAAGGGCACGGGCGGCCGTAATGAGCTCGGATGTGACTTTCTTCAACTCGCCGTCAGCGTGCTCGACGAGTACCAGGACCTCTGCCATTGCCTGCTTCTCCTACCTTCTCGTCCGCGTTGTCTCGAGCATGGGCGTCAGATGATTTTCTGGCTGACGAGGTACTGCGCGATCTTGGTGCCACCGTCGCCCTCGTCCGCGACGCGCTCGCCGGAGGTGCGGGGCGGCTTGGGCGCAGCCGCGGTCACGGTGGAAGTCGCGGCAGCGAGGCCGACCTCGCCGGCGTCGATGCCCGCGTCGGCCAGGCTCAGCGTGGTGACCGGCTTCTTCTTGGCGGCCATGATTCCCTTGAACGAGGGGTAGCGCGGCTCATTGATCTTCTCGGTGACGCTGACCACGCAAGGCAGGCTGGCCTCGAGCTGGAACAGGCCCTCGTCGGTCTCCCGCTCCGCGGTGATGGTCGACCCGTTGACGGTGAGCTTGCGCACCTGCGTGACCTGCGGGCGCCCCAGCAGCTCGGCGAGCATGGCGGGGATGGCGCCGGAGCGGCCGTCGGTCGCCTCGTTGCCGGCCATAATGAGGTCGACGTCGCCGAGCGTGCCGATGACCTTGGCCAGGGCTTTGGCCGTCTGGATGGCGCAGGTGCCGTGCAGCGCCTCGTCGGTGAGGTGCACCGCCTTGTCCGCCCCCATGCTCAGCGCCTTACGGATCGCGTCGGTGGCGCTCGCGGGTCCCATGGTGACCACGGTGACCTCGCCCTCGCCGGCCTCCTTGAGCAGCAATGCTTCCTCGACGGCGCGCTCGTTGATCTCGTCGAGCACCGTGTCGGCCGCACCGCGGTCCAGCGTGAAGTCACCATCGGACAACTTTCGCTCGGACCATGTGTCAGGAACTTGTTTGATCAGGACAACAATGTTCATGGGTCTTCGTCGACCTCCTGCAAGTGGTGGTGATCCTGGCCTTCAGTGGAGCAGGATCGCACGTTCTGACGCTGGCACCTATGTTACTGACGAGTAACACGCGCGCAACTCAACCCTATGCGACGATGCTCACACGCTGCTGCTTGGACGCATGATCA